>JACCDX010056049.1_pt1 | contig 10607 bp, 19 predicted proteins | sample 7449681 | NCBI WGS metagenome assembly JACCDX01 (sample SAMN15323450, study PRJNA562643) | freshwater metagenome | isolation source: river surface water | place: USA:Blue River Watershed | collected 2017-08-18
GAGTAGCCTCAGGATAAATAGCAAATCCACGCCGAGAGAGATAGCGTGGATTTGCCGACAAGGAAAGAGAGGGAAACCTTGCCAGTATCAAAACTACCAACCGAGATAAACACAATTTATCAGGCAGTCCTGCTAGGGGACTTTGCCAACGGCTCCCCTGAGTGGCATGAGCTACGCAACGAGCCAGGTGCAATCGGTGGATCAGACATCGCTGCAATCGCCGGACTTAGTCAGTGGGAATCAGCAATCACCAAGTGGGCTAAAAAGACAGGTCAAATCCCAGACGAAATTACTCCGTCAATGTCAATGAAGCTTGGCACAAAACTTGAGGCACCGATTCTTGACTTGTTTGGAGACGAACACCCTGAGCTGACAATCTACGAAACAGGCACATGGGCTAATCAAGCCGATGACTGGGCAAGAGCTAACCCTGATGGTCTTTACCTAGATGAAGATGGCAACTGGGGAATTGTTGAGGTCAAGTTCTCTCGTGATTACTGGACACAAGTGCCACAGTCTTATCGGGCACAGGTGCTTTGGTACATGAGTGTCTTTGGTATTCGGCAAGCTAAGCTCGTTGCCCTTGCAGGGTCAAGCTACATGGAGTTTGACATTGAGTGGGATGAGTTCGAGGCACAAACACTTTATGAGTCTGCTCTTAGATTCCGGCAAGCTTGCCTTGACTTCAAGATGCCTGGCTGGGATGGCTCTAACTCAACACTAGAAACTGTCAGGGCACTAAGCCCCAACATCGAAGACGGCGAGGTTGACCTTGACGAGCTTGGTATGCACTACCTAAACTCGGTGCAAGATTACGAGGTTGCTAACAAGAAAATGACAGACCTAAAAGCTAGAGTTATAAAAGCAATGGAAGGTAAAAAGCGAGGCCTAGTCTTTGGCGAGCATCTGCTCAGTCTTAGATCTAGAGCTGGCGGTGCGCCGTACTTGCATCACGAGAAGGGTAAATAAATGGCACAGAACTACAAGGGTCCACTGGACTACATAGATGTAGCAACACGCATAGTTGAGTTTAGGGAGAAGTTCCCAGAAGGCTCACTGCAACAGGTCAAGTATGAGTTTGTTATTGTGAACAATAAGAGCTGGGTTGTTTATACAGCTGCAGCTTATCGCTCACCGGATGACCAGCGACCAGGTATCGGGACAGCTTGGGAACCAATCCCAGGACCGACAAACTTCACTAGAGATAGCGAAGTCCAGAACGCCGAAACAGCTGCTTGGGGTAGAGCGATGGTTGCTGCACTTGCTGTTGACACTAAAAAGGGAATTGCCTCATCTGAGGAAGTTCGCAACAGACAGGTAAAGAGCAAAGCAACTACAAGAGATTGGCTTGCAATGGCAACAGAATTAGGCAATGACCTTGATGGTTTACGCTTGCTATACAGCGAAGCTAAGACTGGTGGAGCTGACACAGCAACGCTCGACAAGATCAAGGAAATCGCTAATGGACTATCAGGCACAAAGGATTCTGCTTAGCTCAATCCTTGAAGTCCAAGAGTGCCTACACGAGCAGTATGACAAAGGTGAGCTAGACATCCTCACCGACCTATGGCGATTACAAAGAGAGAAAGCTAGAAGGCTAAGAGATGGAAATTATTACACCAGGCCACATAGTCCAGGAGCTACAACGCCTGACCAGCGAGATGGACAAGGGAGCTAACGCACTTTATGACGCTGAGTGCAAGCTGGCAGATGCAGAGGCCGCTTATGACAGGGCAGTTTCTTTAGCCTTTATCAACAACTCTGGCACTGTTGCAGACCGACAAGCTGTGGCTAAGTTGCAAGCAGTAGATGAAAAGCTAAAGGCAGACCTAGCCAGAGCCGAATACAACAGGGTCAAAACCAAGCTAAAAACCCTGTCAGACCAAGCCACAATGATGGCTGTAATCAGCAAGAATGTCGAATTACAGTGGCGAAACGCCTAGCTGGTAGCCTTATCGGGTGATTGCCGAAACCTGCTCATGTGGTGCCAAGTTCAAGACTGACGAGCCTAACCCGATTGTCCTAGTCCGAGAGTGGCGCAAAAAGCATACTTGCCAGGAAGCAGCACCAGAGCTGAGAGATTATGAAACAAGCTCAACCATCGGATTTGCAGCCGATTACAGAGGCACCGGACTCGACATACCTGCAAAAGAATACGACCCTTGGGATGAATAAGAAAAGCTTTCAGCGGTTCCTAGATCGTGATGTCTGTTGCAGTCATTGTGGCGTGACAGGCGAAACCCTTATCCCCCAGCATCGACAGAACCGAGGCATGGGTGGAAGTAAAGACCTAGACAGACCCAGCAACATTATTGTCTTTTGCAGTGCTGGCAACTTTATGCTTGAGTCAAACAGCAAGTTTACTGACCTTGGTCGCAAGTTTGGCTGGAAGCTAGAGAGGCACCAAGTCCCCGAGCTGACCCCTGTTTACATGGGTGACGGCTGGTTCCTATTAGACAACGACTACAACAGGACACCTGTATCAAATGACGACATTGAATACTTTTGATGCTAGGGTCAAACCGGACACCCCAGAGCGGTCCCTGTAAATCCCAAAAGGATTAGATCAAACCGCTGGGGTTTGGCCCCTTGTACCAAACAGGTGCTAAGGTAAAACCATAACTAAATAAAAGTGCCCCCTAGAAGCCGAAACTCCTAGAGGGCGTGACACCAACAATCGAGCTGTTGGCATCTATCTAATCTTAGTGTGCCAACCTTTAGTAGGAAGGCACATTTGTGTTTAACTGGGACAATAAATCACTCGCCGAGATTCTGGAAATGTACGGCGGAAACATCTTCATGGCTGAGATGGACTACAAAGCCTACGGACTCGATGCCGGTCAGTGGGTAATGCTAGTCAAAGAGGGCTACGACAACAGAGTCATCAGCCCAACTGTGATGATGCTTATGGCTGAGAGAGCAGCTGCTGTATGAGCATCGAAGCTGTATCGCTAGTTCTAAACAAATCAAAAGCAACAGGTAGGGCAAAGCTTGTCCTGCTTGGTATTGCAAATCACTTGGGAGATCAGGGAGCGTGGCCGTCTATCGCCACCCTTGCCAGGTATGCAAACGCTTCTGAGAGGTCGGTCAAGCGTGACCTGCAAGAGTTGGTCGAGCTTGGTGAGCTAAAGATTGAACTGCAAAACGCACCGACAAATCACCAATACAAGACCAACCTTTACTGGATAACAATTCAGGCAGGGGTGACAACTGAGGCATCAGGGGTGACAGATTGGGTAAGCAGGGGTGACAGCTCAGGTAAATCAGGGGTGACACCTGTTGGCACGCAAAACATTAACTTAACCATCAAAGAACCATCAAAGAAAACCAGCAATGACAGGTTTGATGAGTTCTGGAATCTCTACCCAAAAAAAGTAGCCAAAGCTGATGCCCTAAAAGCTTGGAATAAAGCACTCAAAAAGAAAACCGCTGATGAGTTGGTTGGCCTCACCAAGGCATACGCCGAAAGCAAACTGCCCGACATCATGTACATCCCCTACCCAGCCAGTTGGCTAAACAAAGAGCTTTATGACAATGTTGAAGTGCAAAAAGAAAAGCCAGTCAGCAAACCTATCTTTGGGAGAATCAAGTGAGCGACTTTGAGCAGCTAGTAATCGGCTCTGTCCTGCTAACCAACGGCAAGGCACTCGATGACCTGACACTTACAGCCAAAGACTTTGACGACCTTGGGCACGAGAAGATCTACGCAACGATGCTTGAGATGAAGCAAGCTCGCCAGCCAATAGATGTCATCACAGTCGGGGCAAGACTGCCTAAGCTTGCCAGCTACCTACATGACTGCATCACGGCTACCCCAACTGCTTCATCTGTTGGCTATTATGCTGAGCGTGTCATCGAGGAAGTCACTAGGCGCAAACTTGCACACGCCGGACAGGTCATAAACCTAAAGGCGCAACACGAGGATTTGGCAACTGTTATAGATCAAGCCAAAAAAGAAATTGACAATCTATCTGACCGCAACACAGCAATCAAACCTAGCTATGTCAGCGATGAGTTGATTCCTTACCTTGATGAGATTGACAAGCCAAAGAATTACCCACTCAGCCCTTGGACAGACCTAAACGACATCCTTGGCGGTTTCAGACCAGGTGCCCTTTACATCATCGGCGCAAGGCCTGGAGTCGGTAAGACAATCGTTGGGTTGCAGATTGCTTGGCACCTATCAAAGCTTGGTCCTGTATCTTTTCACAGCCTTGAGATGGGCAAGTCAGAACTCTACAACCGCATTATCAGCATGGAAGCTGAGGTTTACATCGGCAACATTGAAAAGGGCACACTCAAAGAGATTGACTGGACAAAGATTGCTAAGGCAAGAGAGCAACTACAAACACACCAGCTTGCTATCCATGACAAGTCAGGGCAGAACCTTTTGCAGATTAGAGCAATGGCAAACGCAGTCAAAGCTAACGGCAACCTCAAAGCAATAGTCATTGACTACCTTGGTTTGATTCAGGACACCGAAAAGGGTCGCAAGCGATACGAGATGATTACGGACATCTCCATCGGGCTAAAGAACCTTGCCAGAGATTTGGAAGTACCGGTCATTGCCCTAGCTCAGCTGAACCGAGGTCCTGAGCAACGCAAAGATGGCGAGCCTGACCTTGCTGACCTAAGAGATTCTGGCGGTATTGAGCAGGATGCCGATGCTGTTATCTTGCTGCACAGGCAGTCAATCGCCGAGGATCAGTTCGAGTGGCAAAAGAGCTGGATGATTATGAAAGTAGCCAAAAACCGACAAGGTGGACTCGGCGAAGTAGGACTCAAGTTCGAGGGTCACCTGTCCAGAGTGGTTGAGGGCTAAGATTATGGCGTGGATGACAATGTGGCACTGTGTTGCCGATGTGGTGCTACCTGGAAGGTCAACACCCATAAGCGCAAGAGGAAAGACCTCAAGTGCCAGTCCTGCCGTATGCACCGAGCCTTGGTCATCAAGTACGGCTCTGAGAAGTGCATACCTTGGCAAGGGGAGTTCGACAAGGAAACCCTTACTATCCCACTATTTGACGGCAAGCCAGTCTTGCCAGGCATCAGGTCTTGTGGCCACTCTGACTGCACCAACCCCAACCATGTCATAGGCGACCACTAGAGTAAAACAACAAGAGATAAGGAAAAGAGATGGCAAGTATCAAAGTCAAGGGCACCATTAGCCGAGTATTCTACGAAGGCAAGGGCATCGAGCTAACCGAGGCATACACAACCAAGGCTGGCGAAACAATCAACAAGCGATACACAGTATGGCTAAAGACACCGACCACATTTGACATCGGTGACGAGTTGCAGGTTGAGGGTCTTTACTCAGCCGAGATTGACAACTGGACCAACAAAGAGGGCGAGCCTAAGTCAAGCATCAAGGTAAGCATCAACAACCCTTACATCACCCCAGCCGACCCATCTGCTGTCGTGAAGTCGTTGTTTGAGCCAACCCACGAGCCAAGCCCCTTTTGAGAAATCTCCGATGGCTAGTCCCTGCCCTCACCGCCGGCATACTAATAAACCTATCCCTGAACACAACTAGCGTTCTAGGGGGTTTGGGACTGGCCTTCGGTCTGCTCTACACCTGTGCTGCGATAATGGGAGCATGGGACTTGTATGGCAGAAGTAAGCCTTAGCGTTTCTGGTGATCCAGCCAGCCAAGGCTCACACGCCATTATTAACGGCAGAATAGTCCAGGTCAACAGCAAGAAACACAAAGCCTGGCGAACCGCCATTGTCAACCAGGCAATAGCAACCCTGCCAGCAGACTGGGAGCCAATAGACGGCCCCTGTGAGCTAATAGTCAATTTCTACATGCCAAGAGGTAAAACTGTGAGTCGGGGGCTTCCAACTGTTGCCCCCGACCTCTGACCGCTGGACAAACTAGTTAGGTCCGTTGGAGATGCCCTAGCCATTGCAGGGATTTATACCGATGACAGCCGAATCGTTAGAATCTCAGCCCGAAAGCTGTATGCCCAAGGCATCGAGCCAGGGGCCACAATTACTGTCAAAAGCCTTGACTAGGGCTAAATAACAGGTTTATAACGACACGCCGAAAAAGGCAAAAAAAGGCAAAAATCTCCCAAAAAAACCAAAAAAAGGTGTATCCTGAATACATAGCCCAAGGGGGGCTAAAGAAGGAGATTCAAATGTCAAACATTCAGGACACAATGCAGATTGCCAAAGTGACAGAGGCAGAGGCAACACTAATCGTAGATGTCATTGACAGAGAGTGGCTACTTGATTGGTCAGAGTGCACAAATGCACAGTTCAAGAAAGCAATCAAACTAGCTCAGCAGTTTATTACTAATGGAATGAGCTGGGAATGAGAGCTTGGCTACTCACAATCAGCATCTTCCTATCCTTTGGGATGGTGCTTGCAATCCAGCAGACCGATGTCAGGTTTGGCTACCTAGTCGGTGCAGTTCTAATCGCAATCCACTTCCTAGTAATCTCACTTTGGTTTACTCGCAAGGGTGCCAGATGAATAAGAAACATCTAGCAAAAGTCCTAGAGGAAGCACGGCTCTGGACTAATGCTGAGTATGAGGAAAAGGGTGGGATGCCAGAAACAGACAGGTTTCACATACAAAGGCAAATCGCCAGACTGCAACTGATACATCACATTGCAGAAACTTACCTAGATGAAAAGAGAGAAGATGGGCAACTATAACCCCGAACCAATCGAGTTTGCAGTCATGGACTACAACCCGAACCAATACAACTTTGGCATTGCCAAGGCTGACGGAATCAACATGGGGCGCAAGATGATGAAGGATGAAGTCCTAAGACTCATCAACGCTGCTTACCCACAGCCAACAAAAGCAATCTCAATCATCATTGACCTAATCGAGGGGGTGCAAGTTGATCCAGATAGCAGTATCACAGCTTCCTCAAGATAAACTCGCCGCTTACATCAAGGGGCGCAGGGATGAGCACAAGGCTGTCGAGTCGCTCATTGAAGCAATGCAACTTGACGGCACCTTAGACATCTCCACCGGACACATGATTATGGGATACCTAGCAACACTAGATAGAAGGCCAGAGGTAGAAGCATGAACGACCTACAAGAAATCATCGCCAGCAACAGCATCAAAGCTTTCAAGAATGGAATGCAACACGAGCGCAACCACATCATCCAGCTACTAGCCGAAACCAAAGACCAGACCCTGTGTACCTGTCATGGTTGCGAGGAATGGCTAAACGCACTCGACTACATCATTGCCAGGATTGAAAACAAGATCCATGACTGAGTACGAATACGGCACAGAAAACGGCAAGCGTATTGAGCGTGAGGCCATCTTGGAATACATCGAGTATCACCCACAGGCAACCTTGCAAGACATCATTAACGAAATAGAAGGCCGCTACAAGTTCGACCAAAGAATGAAATTAGGAGGAATACAATGGGCAGCTCATTGGAGGAAGTAGAAATGAGGCTTGAGCTTTTGAGCATTGAGCTAGAAGTGCTTGCAGATCTAATCAAGGGCATTGAGATTCAGGCTAAACAGCTAAACGAAACGCTAAAAGATGTTTAGGCTTGCATGGCGTGAGTGGCTACAACGCAAGGCAGTTGACACTTGGTACCGAGGCTTTGCTGCCGGATACCAGGAAGGTCACAGAGATGGCATTGAGCACTTTGTTGACCGAGTTATCTACGAGATAAAGAACGATGCAGTCCTAAGCACCAACGCTGACATTGACACCATTGAGCGATTTGTCGAGATACTTGAGGCGGTGGAATACAGTGGCGAAACACCGAAAGGTTAGACACAAGACAAACTGGAAACTCCAGCTACGCTGGTACAAGTACCTCATCGAGTATTACTCTGGCAGACTTGTCAGGGCATACATCTCAAGAGGCCAAAAGTAAGAAGGGAACAAGATGTTAGAAGGGCTAACACCACCAGTCAACAGACGCTCATGCAAGGTAAGAGCTTTGCTTGAGAGTCTTGAGGCCAAGGATCGTGAGATTCTGCTCAAGGCTTTAGCTGACCCAGCGTGGGCAACACTTACACTTACCAACACACTAAACGAGCGTGGCATTGTCATTAGCGAAAGCCCAATGAGGAAGCACAGACTAGGAAGATGCTCATGCTAGAAAACTTAGAGCCAACCCCGAGGATTACGGCCCCAAAGGATTGGCGACCAGCGGTGGAGTTCGATGGCACTATCGGTCAAGCCACAACACCACCAACCACCGGCAACCAGCCAGACTTCACTCAGTTTCTAATTGACCAAGGCTTTGACCCTGAGAGAGTAGAGATCTATGGTCCTGTTAGAACTTCACGCTGGCAACAGCGAGAGGGTGGGGACTGGCTGGTTAGCTGGCGGTTCAACTTCCGCACGAAGGCAGAGCTAGATGTAGACCTGCCGACACTTTACGCTCAGGCTAAAAAGTCAGTTGGCAAAGTTGCCAGAGATACAAAAGAGGGCAAGGCATTTGTCATTGTCCCAGCCGATTACCAGGTAGGCAAAGTAGGTAGTAGAGGCAACACTCAGGACTTGATTGCCAGAGTCTTTGCTAGCTATCAGCGCATTGAGCAGAAACTCAAGCAAGGCAAATACGAAAAGGTCATCATCCTTGATGCAGGGGACATGATTGAGTCGGTATCAAACAAGGCAAACATGGCTCAGCTAGAGTCAAACGACCTAAGCCCGATGCAACAGGTTGACATGGCAGCAGCGTTGCTTTGGGATCTAATCAAGCTGGCTCACAAGTACGCACCTGTCACCTATGCCTCAGTTGGCTCGAATCACTGCCAGCTCAGAGTCAATGGTCAAGTTGTCGGCAAGCCAGGTGTTGATGACTGGGGCATTGTGATACTGCAACAGCTACGCAGACTAAGCACCGAGCTGGGCATGGATGTCAATTACTTGATACCAGACCCCTTTGATGAATCACTAGCCTTTGATGTCTTTGATGACCAGTTCCACATTGTTGCTTTGGCTCATGGTCACCAAGCTGCTCGACCTAACATGGTGCCTGACTGGCTTATCAAACAAAGCTATTCCCAAGGTCCTATCTCAGCCTTTACAACATTTGTGTCGGGCCACTTCCACCATGTTCGGGTTGAGGAATTAGCACCAGCGAGCAATGGTGGGTCAAGGTATTGGATACAAGCTTCGACCAGCGACAACGGCTCTGACTGGTTCCGCTTGAAGGCAGGAAGCGAAAGCACAACAGGCATCGTCTGCTTTGAGCTAGAGCGTGATGTCCACTTCACCGGCACTGTTTACAAACTCTAAGTTGCCGGAAAAGAGAGAAATGACCTACCAAATACTTCACGGCAACAACCTAGACATCTTGCCAACCCTAGCCGACAACAGCATTGACTCAATAGTCACCGATCCACCCTACGAGCTTGGGTTCATGGGTAAGAAGTGGGACAGCTCAGGTATTGCCTATTCTGTTGAACTCTGGCAACAATGCCTAAGAGTGCTAAAGCCAGGTGGACACTTACTTAGCTTTGGTGGGACACGCACCTATCACCGAGTAGCAGTAGCGATTGAGGATGCAGGGTTTGAGATGCGAGATAGCATCGCTTGGATTTTTGGCTCGGGATTTCCCAAGTCATTGGACATTAGTAAAGCGATTGACAAGCGAGGTGGCGAATCTATTGGCTGGTTTGGTGAGTGGCTAAGAACTTGGAGAAAAGAAAACAACATTAGCCAAAAAGAAGTTGCTGCTTTATTTCCGAGTAAGTCTGGCAATTTAACCGGCTGTGTTGCTAACTGGGAACTTGGCCTGAACCTACCAACAGCCGAGCAGTTTACGATTATTTGCCGACACTTCAACTTGCCCTTTGAGTCTATTGAGGAAGCTCAGCGAGAAGTCATCGGCTCAAAGATGTCAGGCATAGCTAACAAGAATGAAAAGGAAAGACACACAATAGGGGCCAGCAAGGCGGTAGAGGTTGACATTACTGCCCCAGCAACTCCAGAAGCAAAACAATGGCAAGGTTGGGGAACAGCACTAAAGCCAGCCTTTGAGCCAGTCATAGTTGCCAGAAAACCCTTGGGCGGTGAAATCGCTGTTAGGTGTATAATTGAGAATGAACTCAAAAAACTAGGACAAGAGGAAATCACTTGGACAAGACCTGTAAAAGATGCAGTGAAACAAAGCCAGACCAAGACTTCTGGCTCAACAAGTCAGCCAAAAACGGCGGAAACATCTGCAAAGCCTGTAAGCGAATCAGGGATGCAGAACACAGGTCAAACAACAGAGAGCTTTATCGAGAGTCAGCCAGAAGGTTTAGTGAACGAAACCCAGAGCGAGTTAGGGAACTTGCAAGAGAGTCTAGCCAAAGACTCAAAGACCAAATCTTTGCAGCTTACGGAGAAATCTGTCAGTGCTGTGGAGAATCAGACAGAACATTCCTTACACTTGACCACATTGACGGGGGCGGATCAAAGCACAGAAAACAAACCAAAGGCAAGGTCTGGAACCAGCTCAGACGGCAAGGATTCCCACCTGGTTATCGAATCCTTTGCTGGAATTGCAACTGGGCTTACAGGCTCTCTAGCAACTGTCCACATCAACAAACTATCTGACGGCACCTTTGAGTGGCCAGCTAATTTGCCAGAAGTAGAAAAGGTGGCCCCAACAGTTGC
>JACCDX011897919.1_pt1 | contig 10604 bp, 25 predicted proteins | sample 7449681 | NCBI WGS metagenome assembly JACCDX01 (sample SAMN15323450, study PRJNA562643) | freshwater metagenome | isolation source: river surface water | place: USA:Blue River Watershed | collected 2017-08-18
CTGCACAAGAAAAGTCCCTGGGGCCAGAAAGCGTTTGGTGATCTGACCGAGGAAGAGCGTGAGACGATCCGCAATTATAAAATGCGGGTTATCATCTATGATAACATTCCTGCCCGCACAATTGGTAATCTGTTCCGCACGACCAATACGGTTACGCCTGTCAACAAACAGGAAATGCGGAATAGCTATGGCGAAGATCCGTTGGCGGTTCTTGTTCGTCGCACCGTTCGTGTTATTCCTGAGATTAGCAATGTGACCCATCCTCTTTATGAGATTAGCGGTGGCACGGACGAGGATCCGTATTATCGTTGGTTGGGCTTCAACAATGCTCGTCTGCGTATGGAAGATCAGCTAGCCCGTATTCTTTATCTCGTTATCAATGGTGAGAAGGTTCGTCCTGCGCCTGACAACGAGTTAAATCACATGTATGATACGGTTGGTCCGATGTGGGAGAAGAACCCTCTTGAACAGGCTAAGATCGAAAAGAAGCTAAAGGCTGCTCTGGACTTTTTCCATAAGGTTGCTGTTGCTGCAAAGAGCAAGCGTCCGAATGGTTTGTCAATTCGCCAGTTCTCAATGCTGGTTCGTCTCTATTTCTATATGACCGAGACTTATCAGTCCTTCAAGGTCGACAACTACGCTACTTTGTGGGCATCGTTTGCAAAGGCTTTCGTTGCTATCGAAAAGCGTCGTGATCTAGTGGCTCTTCCTGGTGGTTATGATGCAGATCGCACTGTCGGTGAAGCGTTTGGTGGCTATCTTTCGTTTGACCGTCCAGAGGATTGGAAGATCCGTGCATCAATCGATTGGTTCCTCGAGGAGTTTGATCCGCTGAACTTTATCACGGTCAAAGATCCAAAGCGTTGCTACACGGCAAAGCAGATTGAGGATCGTCTAATCGAGCAAGATTGGACCGACTATATCGATGGCAAGCCGCTAAAGCTAGAGAACGCTGTTGGGGCTCATAAGATTGCCCACACGAATGGTGGTAAGACGACCCTAGACAATCTGGTGGTCATTTCCGCGGCACACAATAGCGCAATGGGTTCGACCGACGTTGAAACCTACAAGTCGTGGTATGAGCGGGACAACCGCAAGCGGGCTTCTTGATATAAGTCAAATGAGGCGGGGTGCCAGAAACCCCGCCTTTTTTATCCCCCAATAGTCTACCATTTCTATAGACTAAGGGTGCGTCAACGTGTCGCACCCTGGGGCCCATTTTTGCCCTTGCGTTTCTCCCAGAACCCGGTATAATAGACCTATGATCAAGACGAAACGCAAAGCCCGCTCCGACCGTAAGCATGTCATTTATTCGCTCTCCGTCGGGGGTCTGGAATATATCGGGGTCACCTTCGTCAATAAGGGGCGTGTTAATGCGTCCATTATCCGTCGCTGGAAAAAGCATGTTAATCGTGCTATGAATGAGGGCAAAGATTGGGCATTGTGCAAAGCTATCCGCAAACACGGCCCAGAAGCCTTTGAAATCGCTTATTATGACGTGGTCCGTGGCAAAGCTGCAGCCCATATCCGTGAGCGTGAATTGATCAAAGAACTGTCTCCTAAACTCAATACGGACGTCCGCTAATGCTATATGACCTGCTGCAAATGAACGAAATGGATCAAAAGATCGTGTTAAAACAGGCGATTAGCCAGCTTCCTTCGCGGTTGCAACTGGTCGCTATTCGCAGGTTCTATCAGAACCAGACGCTGGCGGCTATAGCGGAAGAGTTAGGGGTGTCCGCTGGTCGGGCGTATCAAATTGAGGCAAAGATGCTGCGCCTCCTGAGGGTCGGGTTTAGAACGGGGAGAATGTGAGGGTGCGACAACCTGTCGCAGGGGGTGACCCGATTTTTTCCTTGATTTTCTCCTCGGCACCTGGTATTCTAAGAACAAGATAAAGGAAAGGAACTCAACATGTCAAATACCCGCTTCGTCAATAAGGCTCAGCTCAAGGCTGATCTGGCTACCTTCAATGCTCTCTCCAACTATTTTGAGAACGGGGGCACGATTAAGGTTGCCAAAGCCGTCAAGCGCCCCAAGCGCGGTTATACCGTCTCCAAGGTCAAGGTTGCGAAAGGATAAAAATGACTGACATTCTGGCTTTTCTGTTTGTGTTCACTCCGCCTGTAGTGTTAGCTCTGGTTGCGCTCTATAACATGGAGAATTAATATGTCAGAAGTTTATGTCGTCTTATACAGTGCTGCTTATGAGGGTAGCGAATTGTTGGGAGTATTTTCCGACTATGTGAAGGCCCGTGAGTTTGAGGTCGAATATTCTGGTAGGTATGCAATATCTACCGATTCGGACTATGAAGGGATCGAAATTCGCAAGGTCGAATTGGATAAGGTTTATACGGGCATGTTTAACGTGGGAGAGGTGTTATAATGCGTTTTGATCGTCTGGACGAATCCCAACTGATTCAAATGGTGGCTCTAGCTATCGTGTCATTTGGTTTAGCGGTAGGCGTTTGCTTTATCGCTTATCTGGATAATGGAGGTTATTAAATATGGCTGATGCCCATTTAGACGAAACTGTTTTCGTTCCTACGGTCGAACTGTTAAATAACACCGAAATGTGGGGTGAAGTGGGTGTGGTGATATATAGTAAATCCTTCGCTGTCAACGGTGTTCAAGTCTGGATGGTGCCTACGTGACAAATGCTCTCCACTTTGTCGGTTTCAAAGATGACCGATTTAATACGGCAATCAAGGTTTTCGGCACTCCCGACTTTATCCATAGGTTCTGGGATTATCGTGCAGTCTGCGAGGTGCAGGAAAACGACGTTGTGGTATTTGCTAATGGTGACGAAACTCAAGCAGTAAATCCTTTCGCTTTCGATGACTCGGCAAACTTCTAAGGAGATATAAAATGGCTAATGTGAAAACCTACAACCTCACCATTTATATGGGCGCTAATAAGGATATTGTCTTTCGTGGCATTTCCAGAGTGGCCGTCAGACGCTATATAAATCATTATCTCCTTAAGGCAGGTTATAGTGGTAATTGTGTGGAGGCTCGATAATGTCTATTATCCTGATAGAGGGATATGAAGATCCTGAGTTTTCGAAATATGAAGATATGTTCTGGAACTTCACATCTGATGATTGGGATTATATGATCATCGGTGATAAAGAATATGAGGTCGAGCATATAGCAGAAAAGCTGTATGTTTGTGATTATCAGATAAAGCAAATCGGTGATCGTTGGGTGGCGGTTACCTATCATTCGTAGAGGAAAATAAAATGTCTTATCAATTCGTGCAAGGTCGTGGTGCGCCGCTAAAGATGTGGTGCGAGGGTGTCGAGGTCGAGGATGATGCCCGCACCCAGTTGGAAAACATAGCGTCCCTGCCGTTTGTGTATAAGCACATTGCGGTTATGCCGGACGTTCACTTGGGTAAGGGTGCGACGGTTGGCTCCGTCATTGCGACCAAGGGTGCTGTCGTTCCGGCTGCGGTTGGTGTTGATATCGGTTGTGGTATGATGGCTGTTCGTTTGTCACTGACGGCGAACGATCTGCCGGACAACCTTGCTTCGCTGCGTTCTCATATCGAGTCGGTTGTGCCGCACGGTCGCACCGACAACGGTGGTAAGAATGATCGTGGAACGTGGAACGATGTGCCGCAGAAGGTGCTTGGACAGTGGAATCGTTTAGCAGATCGCTATGCGAAGATTGTCGAAAAGCACCCGAAGATCAAGGCTCATAAGGATGCAGAGTTTCTGGGAACCCTGGGGACCGGTAACCACTTTATCGAGTTGTGTCTGGACGAGGACGACTATGTGTGGGTAATGCTGCACTCCGGGTCCCGTGGTGTCGGTAACAAGATTGGTCAGTATTTCATTGAAGCTGCAAAGCGTGAAATGGAGCGATACCATATCTTGCCGTATCTGCCGGATCAGGACTTGTCCTATCTCGTAGAGAACACCACGCTGTTTGACGATTATGTAGAAGCTGTTTCCTGGGCACAGGAGTTTGCTGCTCTTAACCGTCAGGTGATGATGGATGCGGTGCTTGACGTTCTGCGTCAGCGTTTGCCGTCGTTTGTTGTCTCTAACGAAAAGGCTGTGAACTGTCACCACAACTATATCTCCAAGGAGAACCACTTTGGAGCTAACGTTCTGGTAACCCGCAAGGGTGCAGTTCGTGCCCGTGAAGGCGATCTGGGTATCATCCCGGGATCGATGGGAACGGGGTCCTTTATCGTTCGTGGTAAGGGCAACCAGGAGTCGTTTTGTTCATGCTCTCATGGTGCTGGTCGCCGTATGTCCCGCAACGCGGCTCGTAAGGCTATCACGCTAGAGGATCATATCAAGGCGACCGAGGGTATCGAGTGCCGCAAGGATGCCGATGTGATTGACGAGTCCCCGGCCGCTTACAAGGATATCGGTGCGGTCATGGCTGCGCAGGATGACCTTGTGGAAATCGTGCATCGTCTCCGTCAGGTTCTAAATGTGAAGGGATAAACGTATGAAACGAAATAAGCCGATAAATCCCGTGGCGAAAGCACTGCGGGATCCGATATGTAAACCGAAGGTCGTCCAATCGAAACGAGTTTACAATCGCAAAAGACTACCAAAGCTGTAGACTATTGGTGCGGCGGGTGTGACAACCTGTCGCACCTAAAATCGTTATTTTTCCATTGACCTCTTCCTTTCCTCGTGGTATGATTAGACACAATCGAGAAATGGAGTAAACATGAAAAACGCAATTCTCTTTAAAGTTAATAGCTTCTTAGCTTATATGACTGTTAATGCCGTGTTTAGCTATAGCTTCGCAGCGTTTCTTTTGTCATTACAGACAAAGATAAATGACCTTTTTGATTATAATTGGTCCGAAGCCGTTGACCAATATTTAATCAACAAAAAATAAATGTGAATGGCTACGCTCAAGGTGCGACAATATGTCGCACCCTACCCCCTCAGATTTTCCTTGATTATTCCTCAGAACCCGGTATAATGATTCCATGATCAAGAGAGACAAAGAAAAGCGGGAATCTTTCACAATTCCGACCCGGGGTTTTCCTGCTTATGCTTTTATCACCGAAAGCACCGTGTTAGCGTTCTGGTGCGTTTGTGTTATCTTCACAATCATCCTTCACATATGCTGGAAGAAAGGTTTAGTCAAATGGTCGTCTTCTATACAATGAACCAAGACGGAACTCGCCGCGTGGATTTTATCTCATGGCTCGGAAATTGCATCTGCGAGACTGACGTTAGCTGGTGGAGCGTTCCCGGCACTCTTAATCTTCTGGAGGGTTAATGAGAGAACGCATTGAAGAACGAATCCGCACTTTGAAATGGATCATAAGTGCCAACAGCAACGTCATTTGTCACAATGAATATGAAGGAGGACAGTTAGACGCAGAAACCTCGATGGCAGAAGACGAAATTGAGTTTCTTGAATCTCTCTTAAAAGACTTGGAGGACTAACATGATTCGTGCTAAATCTATCGGTTCGAATATGATCGAGGTTCGTCATGGCGACAACCTTTTCCTTATCTCTTATAACACTCCGGTGGCCGCCTTTGTAAAAGGCGAGTTTTATCGCACCACGACCAAATTCTCCCGCACCACTTCAAAGCATATCAATAAATGGCTGGATGGCGCATTTGCCCGTGAGGTGTCTCAAGGCGTCATTGAAGCGTGGATCGGCTGGAACGCATAAGGAGAATAATATGAATAGACAGAAAATTATCTCTGGCGATTTTAAATACGTTACCCGTGCCACTCGCAATTTTGTGGCACTCGGCTGGCGTATCGTAAAAAGCAAAAAGTGGTCGGATGGCAAATATACCTATGTGATGGAGTTTGTCGATGGGTAAAATGTCCGATCTATATCTCGAAATTGAGGAACTGGTCATCGATGCAATGTCGGTGCCTGGTATTATGACCGATACCGACGTTCTGAATTATGTAAATGAGAATTTAGACGTTGAGGTGGATTTGGAATTTGTCGAGAGTATTCTGGACAAGTTCTTTAATGCGGAATGGCCTGAGGCGCAATCTTTCTCCTACAATTGAGGTATGATCATGGTTCGTGAGTATACAAATAAGATCCTGACCGCTCTTGATGAAGGCACGCTGGATAAGGATATCCTTATTCGTGATTTGCTGAACTTTATATCTGAGGATGATGTTCATGACTTTTACGATTGCCTAATGGATTCTATTGACGAGGATTATAAGGACGACGGTCAGCCCAGCGAATTGGACGAGTGGCTGGATTTTGACCCCGATTGCTAATAGTCTACCGATTTGGTAGACATTTAATAGTCTACCTTTTCTATAGACTAGGGGTGCGTCATCATGTCGCACCCTTTCCGCCAAAAAAGTCCTTGCGGAATGGTTTTGGGTGTGGTATAATATGCATATAGAATGAAGAAAGGTGGTTCAAATGGGTATCAATGCTAACAAATATCGTGATCGTTATATCAAGCGGGCTGCTCGGGTTCTCCCCGTGATCCAGCCGGGCGTGCCGTTCACTCCCGAGGCTATCGACCAGATTGTCGGTGGTGCGTATTCTTCCAAGTTTGTCTTCTACCTCCGTGAACTGGGTTTTGAGTTTTCCCAGAACAAGGACGGTCGTAAGATTGTTTCCTATACGCTAATCAAAGAGCCGCAGGACGCTGCGCTTATTCGTGCGTCAACTGCTTCCTCGGCTCGTGGCAAGAGTGCTGCTAAGGCTGCGACCCCGAAGGTTGCCAAGCCGAAGGCGCCCAAGGCTGCCAAGCCCGCCAAGACGGTCGCGGCTAAGTCGACCAAGAGCCTCGAGGAAATCAAGGCTAAGAACCTCGCCAAGCTCAAGGAAGTCGGTGCCAATCGTGCTAAGGCTGCCAAGCGTGTCCGTGAGTATGACGATGTGACCGAGCAGTTTGGCACCAGCGGTGAGGTTGGCACGTCCTTCAATGTTGACCGTGACTGGGATAGCATCGAAGGTGTTGACCTCTCCAAGCTGATCGGCTAATCATCTAAAAATCAGGAGTGCCTCTATGTCTTATGTCAATGTGCAAATCGACCTTTCCGATATCGATACGGAGGATCTTATTGATGCCGTCGAGCGCTGCGGTTATAAGGTTCTTTCTAGCGAGGAGCAGAGCGAAGCCATAGAGGATCTTAATCACACAATGGACGAAATCCGTAATCTGTATGATGCATTTCTGCATTGGAAGGATTTTGGCATGAAGGACTCTGTGTTTGAACGTGACCTAAAAGCGTTCTTTAAAATCACGATTGACGAGGTGGTGCTTTAATGGCGCTTCTAAAACTACGATATAAAAATTCTGCTTACAAGCCTGGCTTGTCCTATTATGAGCCGAAGGAGAATGTTTATATCGGTCACGTTGTTCGTTATTCGTGGTTATCGGATAATGAGTTTGGTCTAACGACGGGCGATTATGATGCGCCCGTCCGCATACTGGACAAGCGTGATATTCTAGAGGCGTGGGTTGACAAGTCGGGTCGTCCAGACAATGTGACAATCATGGACGATAAGTATGTGGTCACCGCAGGTCCATTTAAGCGTTTCTCCTGCACCTGCACTGCATATCAATATCGCAAGTTCTGTTCTCATATCAAAGGAGTGAAAGATGCACAACCGTGATTGGTTCTTTACACTGGTCAGTATTGTTTTCGGTTTTATGTTTGTCGCCATGGTGTTTGGCGCAGCATATAACGTTCAGCTGAAACTGGACTGCGTGAATAGCGGCGACATGAAAAGTCCGGCTTGTTTCAAATACGTTGTTATGAATGATAACTTCCGCAATAACAATGTTAATCTGAACCTCAATGCTGGAGAGTGAAATGAAGCTATCAAATACACAAAAGAAAGAGTTGGAACAATTCAATGCCCTTGCTAAGACAATGGGCTTTCCTGTCAACAATCTTGTGGCGTATGCTGAACAGTATGATGAACCGCGGAAGTATAAGAAACTCGGTGCTAAGGTCGATGCTAACAGCAACATTCATCTTGATATCGAAAAGAATAAGCAATGATTAACCACATTATCGAAACCCTCATATCGATGTTAGCGATAACCTTAGGCTTTATAGGTGCCGCCTCATTCATCTTTATGTTCTTTGTGGCATTCAATGGATATATTCTAGCCAGTGTCTTTTTGTTCGTTGTATCGGTGCTTTCAATCTCCTGTTTTTCGTGGTTGATTGAAAATGAATGGAGGTTCCGTCGATGAAGATTCTCAATGTTCTCTGGTTCAATTACGTTGGCATCGTTCAGGTCGAAACCGAAGTTGGTGAAATCAAGTATTACATCAATCAGATTGACGGTTGGAACGAAGAGGACGACAAAAAGAAGATTGCTGAATGGGGTTCTATGTTCCCCAAAGATGCTGGTGACGTTCTGTTTCGTGCTGCACCTTTTCTTATGTATGAAGATAAGACGTTTTACGGCGATAAGAAATCGCTTGACTTTATCTGGAAACTCATTCGAGATAAAGACATGAACAGTCATCGACGTTCGGCGGAGTTTAAGTGATGAAAATCCATAACGAGTGTTCTTTCCTAAAGCCCGAGGGCGTTGCAAAAGTGGAGGAACTGTATAAGGCAAAGTTTGTTATGGAGTCGTGCGTCAAGTCTGGTCGTGGTGGTTGGTCAGATTTTCCAGTTGCAATCTTCTACACCGAAGAAGCCCATCCCCAGGGATCCAACTATTTCGGACTATATACACAGCGAGACTATAAGACTGGCGAGTCCCATTTCATGATCACCAATGGCATTAGCGCCACCGAACCGTTTCAAGGTATTCGTGTTGGCGACAATGTTTATTATTCCCGATATTGTCACGATTACCGACAGTGCGGCAAAGTCGCAATTGATGGCGGTCGTGACTATACCAGACTGGTTGGCGACATTGATTCCGCCGAGACGGTCATGCTACATGTGGTAAAGGATAAACTGGAGGTTATGCAATGAGCAAGATTGTTTTAGTGGAAACAGTTTCCACTTTTCGCCATACGTATGCAGTGCGCTTGTCTGATAATGAACCTAACGTTTATGCTCTGGACGATGTGGTTGATTCCATCACAGGCGGTGACTATCAGGAAAAGCTAGAAGAGGTGTCTCAGAATCATATCTCCGAGGATATCTTTTCACACCGTGTCATTACAGAAAAAGAATATCTGGAAATGTTTGATCGTGAGAATGCCTATCTAAGTGGATGGCCAACAGAAAACAAGTTGCGGTTTATCTTCGATAGTGTGAAGCATCGTTCCGCCAAGATTGAGAAAGAAGTGAACTAATGAACACATTCCCGAAACTTTACAAGATTGACTCCAAGGGTAATGTCCGTGTATGGTGGATGGAGTATAATGCTGACAAGATAGCATATCGCACCCATTCTGGCATTGATGGAGGCAAGATTGTAGTTTCGGGTTGGCAGTATCCTGAGGCTAAGAACGTCGGTCGTTCTAATGCGACGACGATTGAGGAGCAGGCTCTAGCTGAGATTGACTCCGAATATACCAAGAAGACCAATCAGGGGAAATACCATACGACGGTGAGTGCTGCTGGTATTCTGGGTTCCAAGTTCATTGAGTGTATGCTTGCTGGCAAGTATGATCCAAAGAAGCATAACAATTTCCCTTATTACTCACAGCCCAAGCTAGATGGTGTTCGCTGCCTCGTTTCTAAAGATGGTATGCAGTCTCGCAATGGCAAGCCCATTCTATCTGCACCGCATATTCGTGAGGCATTAGAACCATTCTTTCAGAAGTTTCCTGATGTGGTTCTGGATGGTGAATTGTATAACCATGACCTCAAGAATGATTTTGAAAAGATCATCTCGCTTTCTCGGAAGACTAAGCCAACTGCTGCTGATTTGGAAGAGTCTAAGCAGATGATTCAGTATTGGGTATATGACTGTATAATGGATGGCACATTCGAAAATCGTTACAACTTTCTCTTTCCGAACCTTAAAATCCATTTTCAGAGTTGTATAAATTTGGTCAGGACATTCGAGGTTAAAAACGAAACTGAAATTGAAACAATGCTTGTTAGATATTTGGAAGATGGTTTTGAAGGCCAAATGCTCCGTGTTTCTGACTCTCCTTATGAAGGTAAGCGTTCCAAGAACCTTATCAAGCATAAAGAGTTTGAGGACGACGAGTTTGAAATCGTTTCAATCGAGGAAGGAAAAGGCAACTGGGCTGGTGCAGCCAAGCGTATTGAAATCCGCCTGAAAGATGGAACGACTCAGTTCTCGGGAGTGCGTGGATCGTTTGACATGCTCAAGGATCTATTGTATAATGCTAATGATTATATCGGTACGGACGTTACCGTGAGATATCAGAACAAGACGGAAGACGGCAAGCTCCGTTTTCCTGTGGTGGTTGCTTTCTGAAAAGGCAAGCGTGATCTATGAAACTGTATAAAATTTCCCAGGAAGAAAACGATGGGTATGATACCTATGATTCTGCCGTAGTCATTGCGGAGTCAGAGGACGAAGCCCGTCTTATTCATCCTTATCATAGCTCTTATGAGGACTGTCCATACTTCTGGAGTAATTCAGATCATAAGTGGCGCTATAAGGCAGATGGAGAGCTTGTGTGTACCTGGGAGAATATGAAGTTTGGTACGGACACGTGGACTAGTCC
>JACCDX011854019.1_pt1 | contig 10597 bp, 8 predicted proteins | sample 7449681 | NCBI WGS metagenome assembly JACCDX01 (sample SAMN15323450, study PRJNA562643) | freshwater metagenome | isolation source: river surface water | place: USA:Blue River Watershed | collected 2017-08-18
ACCGCCTGGGTTCGCCGTTCCTTGTCGGGGATGCTGCCTGATCCTGCGGGCCGTCAAGCCGCGTGAGGCCCATGCGTTTCAACCCGAAGGCGGCTGTCCGGCAGCCCCAATGTGTCTGCGGGTTTACGCGGTTCTGGGCAGTGCATTCAGGGGATCCAGGTGCGTAACCCCCCTTGGGTGGGCCAAGCGCCATGGCTAGCATCATTGCATGGGCGCTTCGGGTGGCGCCCCTGAAGCGAGCCAGAACGTGTCGTCATTGCTGTTTTTTCCTGTTGATCGCTGTTTCCGTCGCGGCCATCGGGCCCTCGTGCGGGCCAGCTTGACTGCGGTGCTGACCGGCCTGGGCCTGAACGCGGCCCTGGCTCAGCAAGCCTATTGGCCACCGGCGGACGCCGCCCCCCGCCGCGCCGACGCGGGCAAGCCAGCCAGCAGCCAGACCGACCGCCTGATCGTGCGCTACCAGGATGCCGGCACCACCTCGGGGCCGAGTGCGAGCAGGCAACAGCACGCCCGCAGCGTGGGCGCGCGCTGGGGCTTGAGCTTGCAGCACCAGCGTCGCACGGCCTTGGGTGCCGACGTCTACCGCCTGGGCCGGTTGGTTGACCGGGCCGAGTTGCAGGCAGTGATGGCCGAGCTCAAGCGCCAAGATCCCGATGTGGTGTCGGTCGAGCCTGATGTGCGCGTGCGTGCCCTGGCCACGCGGGTCAGCGATCCTTACCTGACCCGGCAGTGGAACCTGTGGGACTTCGACTTCAGCATCTGGGCCCCGTACGCCTGGAACTACTCGCGTGGTGCCGGGGTGGTGATTGCCGTGCTCGACACCGGTGTGTTGCCGCACCCAGATTTGCAGGCCAACCTGGTGTCAGGGTATGACTTCGTCAGCGACGTCACCAATGCCAACGATGGCGACGCCCGTGATGCGGATGCCAGCGACCCGGGAGACTGGGCTGATGCCGGGCTGTGCGACAGCAGCAGTGCGGCATCCAGCAGCACTTGGCATGGCTCCCATGTGGCGGGCATCGCGGCGGCGTCCGGCTACAACGCCGTGGGCATCACGGGGGTGGCCTACAACGCCAAGGTCATGCCGGTGCGGGTGCTCGGGCGCTGTGGAGGCTATGCGTCCGACTTCGCCGATGCCATTTTCTGGTCGGCGGGCGGGGCCATTTCTGGCGTGCCCAGCACGGCCACGCCAGCGCGCGTGATCAACCTCTCTCTGGGGGGCACCGCAGCTTGCCCCTCGGTCGTCCAGCAGGCCATCTACCGGGCTCGGGCACTGGGGGCTGTGGTGGTGGCCGCCGCAGGCAATGAGGCCGCAGAGGCCTCCACCTCCATGCCAGCCAATTGCGCCGGGGTGGTGTCGGTGGCCGCCACGGCACGCAATGGCAGTCGTGCCAGTTATTCCAATTTTGGCGATGGGGTCAGCCTCGCTGCGCCTGGGGGCGACTGGGATGCAGGCATTTGGTCGACCGTGAGCGATGGCGCCACCACACCTGGCAACTACACCTATGCCACCTACCTGGGCACCTCGATGGCAGCGCCCCACGTGAGCGGCGTGGTGGCGCTCATGCTGTTTGCCAACAAAAACATGAACCCCGATCAGGTGCAGAACATCTTGGTCAACACCGCATCCTGGTTTGCCAACACCTGCGAGGGGTGTGGTGCCGGGGTGGTCAATGCGCTGGACGCCGTGCAGACCGCCCTCGATGCGAGCTGGAACGAGCTCAATGTGGCCGAGGTCGAGCCCAACAACGCCCTGGGCACCGCGCAGGCCATCCCCAGCACCCCCACCATCGTCTCCGGCAGCATCGCCAGCAACACCGACGCCGATTTCTACAAGGTGCAAGTGGCCGGTGGCAGCAAGCTGGTGAGCACCTTGACGGCCACCAGCGCCTCGAACTTCGACCTGTATGTGTACGACGCGCTGGGCCGCCAAGTGGGCTACAGCGTCAACGCAGCGGGTGCGGCCGATGCCGTCACGGTCACCAACACTGCGGCCACGATGGCGAGCTACATCGTGCGTGTGGTGCGCAACAGCGGCAGCACGGGCGCCTACACCCTCACCCTGCGCAACTGAGCGACCTCAGCGCGCCGGCTGCCAGCAGGCCTCATCCAGCAGCGGGTAGAGCTGCTGCCAGCGCTCGCGGCGGGTGGCCATCTCGTCTTGCTGGTCGCCTTGCGGCGTGAAGACCTGGGCCACGGGTGGCTGCACGCACACCTCGTCCACCTGGCCACCGACGGCCAGCCAGGCGAGCCGCGCCGCGCCCAAGGCGCCTCCCGCTTCGCTGCCCGTGTGGGTGTGCAAGGGCACGCTGAGCAGCGAGGCCAGTTGCTGCGCCCACAGCGCGCTGCGCGCCCCACCCCCCACCAGCGACAAGGCGGCCACGCTGCCCGGGGCCGCGTCCAGCGCATCCCAGCCATCGCGCAGGCCAAAGCTCACGCCCTCCATCACCGCATGGCCCACGGCGGCGGCATCGTGGCTGGCATTCAGGCCAAAGAGCACGCCCTGGGCATGCGGGTTGTTGTGCGGCGTGCGCTCGCCCGACAGGTAGGGCAAGAACAGCGGTGCCGAGGCGCGCTGCGCCGCACTCAGCGTGGCGATGCGGGCCATCAGCTCGGCCTCGCTGGGCAGGTTCATCAGCTCGCGCACCCAGCGGATGGCGCTGGCCGCGCTCAGCATCACGCTCATCTGGTGCCAGGTGTGGGGCAGGGCGTGGCAGAAGGCGTGCACGGCGCTGGCCGGGTTGGGACGGAAGCGCTCGTTGGTCAGGAAGATCACGCCCGAGGTGCCCAGCGACACAAAGCCCTGGTGCGGGCGCACCGTGCCCATGCCCACGGCACTGGCGGCGTTGTCGCCACCGCCACCGGCCACCACCACGCCTGCAGGCAGGCCCCAGGCCTGGGCCAGCTCGGTGCGCAAGGTGCCCGAGGGCGCGCTGCCCTCCACCAGGCGGGGCATGTGGCTGCGGTTGAGGCCCGTCAGGGCCAGCAGCTCGTCAGACCATTGGCGCGCCGCCACGTCCAGCCACAGCGTGCCGGCTGCGTCCGACATCTCGCTGACCGCTTCGCCCGTGAGTTGCAGGCGCAGCCAATCCTTGGGCAGCAGCACCAGCCGGGTCTGGGCGAACACCTCGGGCTCGTGGCGGGCCACCCAGCGCAGCTTCGGCGCCGTGAAGCCCGGCATGGCCAGGTTGCCGGCGATCGCGTGCAGGCGGGGGCACTCGGCTTCCATCTCGGCGCACTCGGCACCGCTGCGGCCGTCGTTCCACAAGATGGCTGGGCGCAGCACTTGCTGCGCGCCATTCAGCAACACCGCGCCGTGCATCTGCCCCGACAGGCCGATGGCCCGCACCTGGCCCCAGGCCTGCGGGTGGCTGGCGCGAAGCTGCTGCGTGGCCTGCTGGGTGGCTTGCCACCACTGCGCGGGGTCTTGCTCGCTCCACAGCGGCTGGGGGCGCTGCACCGTGAGCGGCACGCCGGAGGTGGCCACGATCTGGTGGCGCTCATCCAGCAGCAGCAGCTTGACTTCCGAGGTGCCGAGGTCGATGCCCAGGAACATGAGGGGTCTTTCGTGAGGTCAGGGGCGACGCAGGCTCACCGGCATGCCGAAGCGGTGGTCGGCCTGCTTGCGGAACTCGCTGGGCGTCATGCCCTTGATTTCCAGGAAGCGGCGGTTGAAGTTCGCCACGTTGTTGAAGCCGACCTCGTAGCAGATGTGGGTGACCAGGCGGTCGGTGTCCATCAGCAGCTGGCAGGCGCGGTTGACGCGCACGCGGTTGACGAAGTCGGTGAAGGTGTTGCCCGTGGCCTTGCGGAAGAAGCGCGAGAAGCGGCTCTCGCTCATGCCCAGCTCGGTCGCCAGCTCGGACGCCGAGAAGGGCAGGGCCACGTTCTCGGTGATGCGGTTGACGATGAGGTTGATGTGGTCGGATTCCTGGTCGTCGTCGGCGCTTTGCATCTGCACGCTGGAGAGCAGGCGGTAGTCCGTCCACCGCGCCAGGTCGGTCATGTAGGCCATGAAGGCCGAGAAGCGCGCCACGCCCCGGTTGTTCTTGACGTTGCGCCAGTGCTGTTCGGCGCGCTCGCCCAGGCCGAAGAACTCGATGCCGTGGCGCGCGCGCTCCAGCAGCGGCAAGAGCTCGGCCAGCTCGGGGATGGCACCGGCGGCCTGGGTCAGCGGTGCGTGGGGAAACTGGATGACCAGGTCGCGCTCGTGGATGCCCTCTTGCGGCACGTCGGTCGACACCCAGTTGTGCGGCAGGCGCGGGCCCACCAGCACCAGGTGGCCCGATTGGAAGGGGCCGATCCAGTCGCCGACGAAGGCCTTGCCCGAGCTGTCCTGGATCAGGTGCAGCTCGTACTCGTCGTGGTGATGCCAGCGCGCCAGCGGGGTGGGGAAGCCGTGCGACAGGCAGCGGATGAAGCCGACGTCTTCGGAGGCTTCATAGCCCAGGGCCGGGCTGCGGGCGTAGTCGTGCTCCAGCTCCGGCTGGCGCTGCCGGGGCACGAGTCGAGGTTGGCCAAAGTCGCGTGCAGACATGGGGTCAGCTCATCACACTGCCGCCGTCCACGTTCAAGGTCTGCGCGGTGACGTAGCGGGCGTCATCGCTGGCCAGGAACACGGCCGGGCCGGCCAGGTCATCGGGGGCACCCATGTAGCCCAGCGGCACAGCCAGGCCCACGCGGCGCTTCTTTTCCCCCAGGGGGAGATGCTCGTATTGTGCAAAGAGGGCGTCCACCTGAGACCACATCGGCGTGTCGACCACGCCCGGAGCGATGGCATTGACGCGGATGTGGTGCGGCGCCATGGCCAGCGCGGCGCTCTGGGTGTAGCTGATCACGGCGGCCTTGGTCGCGCAGTAGTGCGACACCAGGGACTCACCCCGGCGGCCTGCTTGCGAGCTCATGTTGATCACCGCGCCACGCGTGCCTTGGGCCACCATGCGGGCCAGCACCTTCTGCATCACGAAGAACATGCCCTTGACGTTGACGGCGAAGAGCCGGTCGAAGCTGGCCTCGTTGCTCTCCAGCAGCGGGGCCATGTCAAAGATGGCCGCGTTGTTGAACAGCACGTCGATGGCGCCAAAGCGCGCCTCGGCCGCGGCAATCAGGGCATCGATGGCCGCCATCTGCGTGACATCGGCCTGCACATACTGCACGTTGTCGCCAAAGTCGGCCACGGCCTCGCTGAAGCTGGCCGAGGGCTCAGGCGCCATGTCGGCCACGGTGCAGCGCGCACCGGCGCGCAGGTAGGCCAAAAGCACGGCCAGGCCGATGCCGCCGCCCGCCCCGGTCAACAGGGCGTGCTTGCCGTGCAGGCGAGGAGAGGGGCTGCTGCTCATGATCAGGCTCCGGCGCCTTGCGGCTGGTGGTGGGCTTCGAAGTCCTTCACGCGGGCGAAGGCGCGGCGCATGGCGCTCACCAGGCGCGGGTCGCTGGCCAGCGGTCCCCACAGCGGGCCATCGGCACAGAAGGCGGCCACCGGGTCGGCGGCATCGCACATGGCGTGGGCCACGGCCGGGTCCATGGCCTGGTCCTGGTAGGTGTAGGGGATCTGGCCGGCGTGCCAGCGCTGCAGGTAGGCCAGGAACAGAGCCGGCAGCATGGCCACGCTGTCGATGGTCTCGCCGCGCGCCAGGCGCTCGCGGAAGGTGGGCGCCATGAAGCCGGGGATCTTGCTGAAGCCATCCATGGCCACGCGCTGGTTGGTGTCCTGGATGGCGGGGTTGCCAAAGCGGTCCAGCACCACGTCGCGGTAGCTTGCGAGGTTGATGGGGCAGGGGTGCTCGGGCGTGTCCAGCACGGGGATCACGTCGTCCGTCACATAGTCAAACGCCATCTTGCGGATGACGGGGTCGTGCGTGCCCTCGTGGATGTAGAGGTAGCCCACCAGCGTGCCGGCCCAGGCGATGCAGCTGTGCGTGGCATTGAGCAGGCGGATCTTGGCCTCTTCATGCGCGTCGACCGATTGCACCATCTCCACGCCCACGTCTTCCCAGGCGGGGCGGCCCGCGATGAAGCGGTCTTCGATCACCCACTGGATGAAGCTTTCGCCCATCAGGGCGGCCGGGTCGTCCACGCCGGTGGCCGCCTTCACGCGCTCGCGCACGGCCGGCGTGGGGCGGGGGGTGATGCGGTCGACCATGGCGTTGGGGCTGCTGGTGTTCGCTTCCACCCAGGCCTTCAAGGCGCTGTCGCCAACCAGGTCGATGAACTGCAGCAGCCCTGAGCGCGAGCGGTCGCCGTTGTGGCGCAGGTTGTCGCAGTTGAGCAGCGTCACGGCACCGCTGCCTTGCTGCATGCGCGCGCGCAAGATCTGGGTGAGTGCCCCGTAGATGGTGCTGCCGGCGCGGCCCGCCTTCAGGGCGGCCACGTCGGCGGCCAGGTCGGCGAAGTTGAGGTCGAGCTGGTTCTTGGCGTCGAGGTAGTAGCCCGCTTCGGTCACCGTGAACGAGATGATGCGCGTGCTGGGCTCGGCGCCACAGGCCACCAGGCCTTGCAGATCGGGGTCGTGTGCGATGACCCGCTGGATCGATGCAATGCGCGTGTACACATGCTCCCCAGCAGGCGAGATGGTCTCCAGCGTGTAGGCGCCACCTTGGGCCTGCAGGGCGGCGATGGTGTCGGCCATGTCGGGGCGGATGTGGCCGCCAGCCAGCACCCAGCGGCGGTCGCCCTGTTGGTGCAGCAGGTGCTGGTACACGGCCTGGTGCGCCCGGTGGAACGAGCCCAGGCCGAGGTGCAGCATCACGGAGGGTTGGGGGGTGCTCATGGTGTATCTCCGTCAGAGGGACGTCAGGGTGCGCGAGGGGCGTCTGCGCGTGTCAGGCAGCGTGGGGCACGGCCGGCGCGCCCGTGCGCGTCACACGCCCATCGGCGTCGAACAGGTGGGCCGCATCGGTGTCGATCGACACGCCCACGCGGTCGCCGGCGCGCAGGTCGGTGCGGGCCGCCTGGCGGGACACCAGCTGTGCGCCCCGGTCGGTGCGCACATAGATCAGCGTCTCGGCGCCCAAGGCCTCGATCAGCTCCACGGTGCCGGGGATCAGCGAGTGGTGCTCGGCCGCCACGTTCACGCTCTCAGGCCTCAGGCCGATGTGCCCATCGGGCGGCACCACCAGGCGGCTGATGGTGGCGAACTCGGGCAGGTCGGCGGCCCTCACCACGTTCATCTGCGGCGTGCCGATGAACTGGGCCACGAACTGGTTGGCCGGCTTGTCGTACAGGTCCAGCGGCGTGCCCACCTGTTCGATCAGGCCGTCGCGCAGCACCACCACGCGGTCGGCCAGCGTCATGGCCTCGACCTGGTCGTGGGTCACGTAGATGGTGGTGGCGCCCAGCTCGCGGTGCAGGCGGGCGATCTCCACACGGGTCTGGCCACGCAGGGCCGCATCCAGGTTGGACAACGGCTCGTCGAACAAGAACACCTTGGGGTTGCGCACGATGGCGCGGCCAATCGCCACACGCTGGCGCTGGCCACCCGAGAGCTCTTTGGGCGTGCGCTGCAGGTACTTGCTCAGGTTCAGGATCTCGGCGGCCTTCTCGACCTTCTGCTTGATGACGCTCGGGTCTTCCTTGGCCAGCTTGAGCGCGAAGCACATGTTCTCGTACACCGTCATGTGCGGGTACAGCGCATAGCTCTGGAACACCATGGCCAGGTCGCGTTGCGACGAGGGCGCATCGGTGATGTCGCGGCCATCGAGCAGTAGCTGGCCGTCGCTCACCTCTTCGAGGCCGGCGATCAGCCGCAGCAGTGTGGACTTGCCGCAGCCCGATGGGCCCACGAAGACGATGAACTCGCCCTTCTCGATGTGCAGGTCGACACCCTTGATGGTGTGCACCGGGCCGAAGTGCTTCTGGATGCCCTTGAGTTGAAGGAAGGCCATGTGGGTTTCCTCAGGAAATGCGATGTTTACTTGACGGCACCAAAGGTGAGGCCTTGGACGAGTTGCTTCTGGCTGAACCAGCCAAACACCACGATCGGGGCGATGGCCATCAGCGAGGCCGCCGACAACTTGGCCCAGAACAGGCCCTCGGGGCTGGAGTACGACGCGATCAGCGTGGCCAGCGTGCCCGCCTTGGCCGAGCTCAGGTTGAGCGACCAGAAGGCCTCGTTCCAGCTCAGCACCAGGCACAGCAGGCCGGTGGCGGCCAGCCCGCCCATGCCCAGCGGCAGCAGCACCAGGCGGGCTTCCTGCCAAAGGGTGGCGCCGTCCATGCGGGCGGCTTCCAGGATCTCGTGCGGGATGTCCTTGAACTGCGAATACAGCATCCACACCATGATGGGCAGGTTGCTCAAGGTGAACACGATGATCAGGCCGAGCTGTGTGTCGAGCAGGTGCGACTTCTGTGCCAGCACATAGATCGGCACCAGCGCACCCACCGCGGGCATCATCTTCGTGGACAGCATCCACATCAGGATGTCCTTGGTGCGCGGGCCCTTGAAGAAGGCCATCGCATACGCTGCAGGGGCTGCGATCAACAGGCCCAGCAGGGTCGAGACCACGCTGGTCACCACCGAGTTCTTGGCGTACAGCAGGTAGTCGCTGCGCTCCTCGACCTCGCGGAAGCTCTCCAGCGTCGGGCTGAAGATCAGCTCGGGCGGCACGGCAATGGCCTGCAGCTCGGTCTTGAAGGCGGTGAGGATCAACCAGGCCAGCGGGAAGAACAGCAGCAAGGTCACCGACCAGGCCGCCAGGGTGCGCACGATCAGCGCGACGGGGAATTTGCGGGGGCGTGCCATGCGCGTCACTCCAGGTTCTTGCCGACCATGCGGATCAGGAAAGCGGCCGCGATGTTGGCCAGCACCACCGCGAACAGCGCACCGGCCGAGGCCACGCCCGCATCGAAGTTCAGCAGGGCCTGCTTGAAGATCAGGAAGGCCACGTTGGTGCTGGCATCGCCCGGGCCACCGCCGGTGGTGGTGAAGATCTCGGCGAACACGCTCAGCAAGAAGATCAACTCGATCATCACCACCACGGCCACCGAGCGGCCCAGGTGGGGCAGGATCATGTAGCGCAGCTGCTGCAGGTAGTTGGCGCCGTCCATGCGAGCGGCTTCGAGCTGCTCGCGGTTGAGCGACTGCAGCGCCGTCATGAAGATCAGCGTTGCAAACGGCAGCCATTGCCAGGTGATCATGATGATCACGCTCAGCAGCGGGAAGTCGGTCAGCCAGTCCACCGGCTGCAGACCGAAGAAGGTCCACACCTGGGCCAGCACGCCATAGATGGGGTTCATCATCATGTGCTTCCACAGCAGCGCGTTCACCGTGGGCATCACGAAGAAGGGCGAGATGAGCAGCACGCGCACCAGCCCACGGCCCGGGAAGGGCTCGTCGATCAGCAGCGCGATCGCCACGCCCAGCACGACGGTGGCCACGATCACGCTGCCCAGCAGCAGGCAGGTGTTGAGCACCGCCGCGCCAAACGACGGGTCGGTGAGGAAGTATTCGAAGTTCTCGATGCCGGCAAAGCCCGCAACATCGGGCTGCATCAGGTTGAATCGGATCAGGCTGAAGTAGATCGTCATCACCAGGGGCACGATCATCCACAGGAAGAGCGTGCCCACAGCCGGCGCCAGCAGCAGGCGCGGCAGGAGTTTGTGCTTGGTGTTCATGGGGCGACCTCAGTGGCCGCCCCACCCGTTGCAGGTGGAGCGGCACACATCACGCAGCGCCAGGGGCGGGCCGTGGCGCAAGGGGGGCGAAGCGCAGGTCAGCGGCTCACTTGTAGTAGCCGGCCTTCTTCATCTCGCGCTCGGCGGCCGTCTGGCCAGCCTTCAGGGCCTCGTCCACGGTGGCCTTGCCTGCGAGCACGGCGCTCATCTGCTGGCCCACGGCGATGCCGATCGCCTGGAACTCGGGGATGGCGGCGAACTGCACGCCCACGTACGGGCTCTTGGGCAGGGTCGAGTCGTTGGGGTTGGCGCTGGAGATGGCGGTCATCTCGGCTGCAGCGAACTTGGCCGCGCGCTGGAAGTCAGCCGTGGCGTAGGTCGACTTGCGGGTGCCGGTCGGCACGTTGGCCCAGCCATTCGTCTTGGCGACCAGCTGGATGTACTCCTTCGACGTGGCCCAGCTGATGAACTTCTTGGCGGCATCGGCCTTCTGCGAGCCCGCAGGGATGGCCAGGTTCCACGACCACAGCCAGTTGGCGCCCTTCGGCGTGGCTTGCGTGGGCGACTGGGCGAAGGCCACCTTGTCGGCCACCTTCGATTGCTTGGGGTCGCTGATGAACGAGGCGGCGATGGTGGCGTCCACCCACATGCCGCACTTGCCGGCGTTGAACAGCGCCAGGATCTCGTTGAAGCTGTTGGCCGACGAGCCCGGAGGGCCGTAGTTCTTCAGCAGGTCGGCATAGAAGGTGACGGCGTCCTTCCAGGGCTTCGAGTCCACCTGCGGCTTCCAGCCCATGTCGAACCACTGGCCACCGAAGGTGTTGACCATGGTGGTCAGGAAGGCCATGTTGTCGCCCCAACCCGGCTTGCCGCGCAGGCAGATGCCGTACACGCCGTTCTTCGGATCGTGGATCTTGGCCGCCAGGTCCTTGATCTGGCCCCAGGTCGGGCGCTCGGGCATCTGGAAGCCGGCCTTGTCGGCCAG
>JACCDX010789382.1_pt1 | contig 10595 bp, 8 predicted proteins | sample 7449681 | NCBI WGS metagenome assembly JACCDX01 (sample SAMN15323450, study PRJNA562643) | freshwater metagenome | isolation source: river surface water | place: USA:Blue River Watershed | collected 2017-08-18
CCGGCGAATTTCAGCGCCGCCGCCATGTCGCGGTTCGCCAGCGGCCAGTGGCCGTGCAGGTTGTCGAGGTCCGCGTGGCCCTCCTGCAAAAACACCCGCAGCGGTTTCGGCGCCGCCTTCGATTTGCGCACGAGCGCCGGGTAGACGTGCCCGCCCCGGATGTTCGTGAAGCTGCCGATGTGGCTGATCACCTTGCGAAACTGGTCCGGCCGCTCCCAGGCCACTGTGAAAGCCGCGATTCCGCCCGAACTGTTGCCGACCACGGCGCGGCCCTCGGGATTGGTCGTCACATTCAGGCCGCGCAGCGCCTCCGGCAGCAGTTCCTCGATCAGGAAGCGTGCATTGGCGTCGCCCAGCGAGTCGTATTCGAAGCTCCGGTTGCTCCGCGCCTTCGCGCCCGGCACCGTCGGCGCGATCGAGCCGGGATTCACCGCGACCGCGATCGTCACGGGCAGCTCTTTTTTCGCGATCAGGTTGTCGAACACCGTCGGCACCCGGAACGCCCCCGTCGCGCTCATGAAGCCCGCGCCGTCGAAAAACACCATCAGGCACGCCGGCCGCTCCGGCGCATACTGCTTCGGCACGTAGACGAAATACTCCCGCGTCGTGCCGGGGAAAATCTTGCTGCCCTCGAACGTCGCCTTGCGCACCTCGCCGCGCGGCACCGCCCGCACCTGCGCGTCGGGACCGGGCACGTAGCTATCGGCCGCGTGGAGGGAAAGCGCTGCACCGAGCAGCGCGCCGAGCAGGGGTAAAAAGCGCACGCCCGTTGCTACCGGTGTCCCCGGCCGGCGCAAGCGGCAAGGCGCCCGGTTATTCGGACCGGCGGAAAAAACCGCGACCTCCCCCGGCACACGCCCGACCGTGGCCGCGCAGCGCATCGTCGCGCGAAAACCACCCGCCCCGCGCCCGCACTCGGCCGCGCCGCGCCCCACCCCCTTTGCTCCGGGCTCTAGCCTCTCGGCTCTGGGCTCTCAGCTCTCAACCGACCCTGCGCCGCTCAGTGGCAGCCGCAACCCGACCCGCAGCTGCCTTCGCCGCCGCCGTGCGCGTGGCCGTGACTCAGCTCCTCGGGCGTCGCGGCCCGCGCCGCCGTGATCTCCACGTCGAAGGTCAAGTCCACCCCGGCGAGCGGGTGGTTCGCATCGAGCACCACCTCGTCGCCCTCGATCGCCGCCACCGTCACCACGGGATCCGCGCGGTGCGGGCCGGTCTGGAATTGGTCGCCCACGCTCAGCTCGCCCTCGATCGGCAGCATCGTGCGCGGGACGCGTTGCAGCTGCGCCGGATCGCGCTCGCCGTAGGCCTGCGCCGCCGGCACCAGCACGCGGGTCTTGGTGCCTGCCGCCGCCCCGCGCAGCTGTTCGTCGAGCCCGTCGATGATCTGCCCCGAGCCCTCGAGGTAGGAGATCGGCTCGCCGCCGGCCGAGGTATCGAGCACGCGACCGTTGGGATCGCGCAGAGTGTAGTGGAAGGAAACGACACGCATGGCGGCCAAGTGGGAAGAACCAAGGGACAAGTAACAAGTGCGGATTCCATCCGCCGCCGCCCGCTCGCTCAGTCCCGGCGCACCCGCCTGTCGGCCCCTTTGTCCTTTGGTCTTTTGGCCCCGTTGTCCCCGCCACTCCGCTATCCCCTCCGCTCCTTGGTCCTTGATCCTTGTTCCTTGCCACTTCCGCGCGCCCCCGGCGCGCGGCGCGCGGCTTACGTTTCCTGCCGCAGCACTTCCAGCGGCGGATGGCTCGTCACGCCCCGGCCCGCCACCAACCCCGTGATCACCGTCACCACGCTCACCGCCGCCGCGCCGCCGACCAGCAGCGGCACCGACACACTCGGCGTGATCCGGAACACAAAATGCGCCAGCAGCGCGTTGCCCGCCACCGCCAGCAGGCAGCCCACCACCGCGGCGAGGAAACCGAGGATCGCGTATTCCACGGTCTGGATCTGCAGCAGCTGCCGCCGCGTCGCCCCGAGCGTGCGCAGCAGCACCGTTTCGCGGATCCGCTGGTAGCGCCCCGTCGCCACCGCGCCGACCAGCACGATCAAGCCCGTCAGCACCGTGAAGCCCGCCATGAACTCGATCACGAACGACAATTTCGTGAACAACCCGTCCACCGTCTGCATCACCAGCGCGAGGTCGATGGCCGTCACGTTCGGATACGCCGCCACCATCGCGCGCTGCACCCGCGCCGCATGCGCGCTGTCGCCCGCCCGCACCGCCGCCACGTGGAATTTCGGCGCCGGCTCCAGCACGCCTTCCGGAAACACCACGAAGAAATTCGGCTCCAGCCGCCGCCACTCCACCGCGCGCACACTCGTCACCTTCGAACGGATCGGCACGCCCTGCACGTCCCACTCGATCTCGTCGCCCAGCTGCAGGCCCATCTCCTTGAAAAGCCCTTCCTCCAGCGACACCGGCACCACCGCCTCGCCCTCGGCCACCCGCCCCGTGAACGTCCCCTGCACCAGCCGCTCCGTGCCGGTCACCGCGCCGCGGAACGTCGACCGATACTCCCGGCGCAGCGTCCAGCCCGGCATGCGCTCGCCGCCCATCGGCCCGCGCTTGCCCTTCCCCGCTTCGCCCTGGCTCCGCGGCTCTCCGTCTTTCCCCTTCTCCGTCTCTCCCTCGCCGCGTCCGCGTGTCTCCGCTGCTCCGTCTCCGCGCCCCTCCGCCGCCGCGCCCGCCTTCGCTCCGGCCTCGCCCCGCCCGCCCGCGCGCAACAACTCCTCCACCTTCCGCCCCTTCACCGCGGCGATCTTCATCGTCACGATCGGCGCATGCACCAGCACCGGCGCGCCTTCCTTCGCCGCCGTCTGCTTCAACGCCTCGACCTGGTCGTCCTGGATGTCGAACAGCAACAGATTCGGCCGCCCCCCGCCGCCGGAGAACTCGATCTCCTTCAGCAGCGTCGTGCGCGTGAGAAACAGCGTGAGCATCAGAAACGTCCCCAGCCCGAGCGACAGCAGCAGCAGCACCGTGCGGTTGTTGGGCCGGTAGAGATTCGCCACGCCCTGCCGCACCACGTAGGGCCAGCGCCGCGACATCGCCTTCCGCGCGGCCCACGCCACGCCCTTCGCCAGCGCCGCCAACACGCCGAAGCCCGCGCCCAGCACCACCGTGAACCCGAGCCCCTCGCGCAGCCGCCCCGTCTGCCAGACGGCAAAAACCGCCACCGCCGCCACGATGAAGACCGCGATCGCGATCCGCCACGGATCCGAGCCGCCCGTCTTTTCGATCACCGCCGAGCGCAGCGCCACCAGCGGCGACACCCGCCGCACCGCCAGCAGCGGCAGCAGCGTGAAGAGCACGCAGATCACCAGCCCCGCGCCCGTGCCCCGCGCCACCGCCGGCCACGCGATGAAAAACTCCACCTCGAACGGCAGCAGCCCCGCCAGCAGCCGCGGCAACGCCGCCTGCACCGCCAGCCCCAGCGCCGCCCCCGTCACCGCGCCGAACACCCCCAGCGCCACGCCCTGCACCACATACACCGCGAAACTCTGCGCCGCCGTCGCGCCCAGGCACCGCAGCACCGCCACCGTCGGGATCTTCTGCCGCACGTAGACGTGGATCGCGCTCGCCACCCCGATCGCGCCGAGAAACAGCGCCACGAACCCCACCAGCCCCAGGAAATTCTCGATGTTGTCGAGCACGCGGCCGAGGTTCCGCTTCCGCTCCGCCACCGTGTCGTAGCCCAGCCCCTCGCTGCGGAACAGCGGCCGCATCTCCCGCTCCACCGCCTCCGCCGTGCGCTCCGCCGGCAGCCGCAGCATGATCCGGTGCCGCACGAGCACGTTGCGATCCTGCAGGCCCGTCGCCTCCAGCGCCGCCCGCGGGATCAGCGCCCGCGGCGCCATCGTCGCCGTCAGCGCCGACGCCTCGCCCGGCAGTTTCTGCAGCGCACCCACGACCGTGAAGGTCGTGTTGCCCAGTTTGACCGTGTCGCCCACCTGCGCGTCGAACTGCCGCAGCAGCGTCTCCTCGACGATCGCCACGTTCCCGCCCGCGCGCAGCTTCGCCGGCGCCTCCGCCGGCACCGTCGTGAAATCCCCGTAGAACGGAAACCCGCCCTCCAGCGCGCGCACGTTCACGAGCCGCGTCAGGTTCTGCGCCGTGGGAAACACCATCATCGACGAGAAACTCATCTCCGTCGCCACCTCGCTGGCCGTGCCCGCGATGTGTTTGCGCACCGCCTCGCTCGGCGCGTTGCGGCTCGTCACGATCAGGTCGGCGCCGAGCAATCCCTTCGCCTGGTCGTCGATCCCGCGCTCGAGGTTGGCCCCGAGCGAGCCGATGGCCACGAGCGCCGCGATCCCGAGCACGACCGAGAGCGAAAACAGCAGCAACCGCCGCCGCGAAGCCCGCGAATCCCGCCACGCCATCTTGAGCACAAAGTTCATACGGAGGAGTTGCCCACGGAACACCCGGAAAACACGGAAGAATTTCAAAGCACGAACCGCTCGTGCTCGACCTTCGGGAAATGCCCGAAATTCACCAGCAATCCGACCTTCAGTCCCGTCGCGTTGAGGTAGTTCTGCACCTGCGCCCGATGCTCGTCGGCGAGCCTCGCCACCGCTTTCAGTTCCACCAACACCCGGTCGAAGCAGACAAAGTCCGCTTCATATTTCTTTTTCAGCGGTCGACCCTTGTAGGTCAGCGCCAACGGCACCAGTGCCTTCGCCGGCACTCTCCGCAGTTCGAATTCGATCTCGAGACACTCCTGATAGACTGCCTCCAGAAACCCGCAGCCCTTGTCTTTATAAACTTCGAAGCACGACCCGAGGATATCGTAGGTCTCCTTTTCCAGGATCAGTTTGCTCATGGTTGTCTCCGTTTCCGTTCGACGTGGTTTCGACTCAGTTGTCCCGGGCGCCAAAATTCGGCCATCAACTTCTCCGGTTCGGCATTTCCGTGTCTTCCGTGTGTTCCGTGGGCCAAAAGGATTGGTCAATTGGTCTCGTCGCTCACCACCGCCCCGCCCTTCAGCCGCAGCACGCGCCGGCACAGCTTCGCCAGCTCGAGGTCGTGCGTCACCAGCACCAGCGTCGTCCCGCGCTCATGGTTCAACCCGAAGATCAGCTCCGTCATCGCGTGCGCCGTCGGGCCGTCCAGGTTCCCCGTCGGCTCGTCGCAGAACAGAATCTTCGGCCGGTTCATGAACGCCCGCGCCAGCGCGACCCGCTGCTGCTCCCCGCCCGACAGCTGCACCGGGTAGTGGTCGCACCGCGCCCCCAGCCCCACCCGCGTCCACAGCCCCCGCGCCTCCTCCTTCGCCGCCGCCCCGCCCTGCCCGCGCAACTCCACCGGCACGAGCACGTTTTCCAGCGCCGTCAGCGTCGGCACCAACTGGAAATTCTGGAACACGAAGCCCACGTGCGCATTCCGCACCAACGCCCGCTCGTCCTCGGTCAACGCCCCGATCGATTGGCCCGCCAGCACCACGTCGCCCGTGCTCGGCCGGTCCAGCCCCGCGCACAGCCCGAGCAGCGTCGTCTTGCCGCTGCCGCTCGGCCCCACGATCGCCAGCGTCGCCCCCGCCCCCAGCCCGAAACTCACTTCCTGCAGCACCGTCAGCGGCCCCGCCGCCGTCGCATACGTTTTGGTCAGCCGCTCGACTTTCAGCATCGATGAATCACTCATTTCTTTTTCCCACCAAACACACGTTGCCCGCGAAAACGAGTCCCCGATGCCGAAATCCCTCCGCCCGCCCGCCGTCCTCGCCCTCGCCTTCGCCGTCCTCGCCGCCGTCGCCTTGACCACCCCGGCCGCCGCCGCGCCCGCCGCCCCGGCGCCACCCGCCCCCGGCACCCGCACCATCGTGTTCTTCGGCGACAGCCTCACCGCCGGCTACGGCCTCGACGACCCCGCCGGCCAGTCCTACCCCGGCCTCATCGAGAAGAAACTCGCCGCCGATCCGACCCTCCGCGACTGGCGCGTCGTCAACGCCGGCCTCAGCGGCGAAACCTCCGCCGGCGGCCTCCGCCGCATCGATTGGACGCTCCGCGCGCCCGTCGACCTCTTCGTCCTCGCCCTCGGCGCCAACGACGGCCTCCGCGGCATCGACCCCGCCCTCACCCGCCGCAACCTCCAGCAGATCCTCGACAAGGTCCGCGCCAAATACCCCCGGGCCCGCCTCGTCCTCGCCGGCATGCAGATGCCCCGCGAGCTCGGCCTCGACTACACCCGCGAGTTCCAGGCCCTCTTCCCCGCCCTGGCCGAGCAAAACCGCGCGACCTTCCTCCCGTTCCTCCTCGAAGGCGTCGCCGCCCGTCCCGACCTCAACCAGGGCGACCGCATCCACCCCAACCCCGCCGGCCATGCCGTGATCGCCGACACCGTCTGGTCCGTCCTCCGTCCGCTGCTGTAACTCCGTCTTGCCCCGCGCCTGCCCGCATCCGCTGCCCACCCGGGCCTAAAGGCCCCTCCGCTTCGGCCGATCAATCCGACCTGCCTCCTTCTCTCCTTCCACTTCCTCCGCGACCGGGCCGCCGTGCCGGCCTCCGCCCCCGTCGGCGCGCGGTCGACGTCGCCCCGCCCGTTCGGGCGCGTTGCAATATCCGAAATACACCCTAGCAGACTGCCGCGGGTTTGGCCCGTAGCACCTCCTCGTTTCCCGCTTCTTCGCCCATGTCGATCACCGCGCATCCCCGTTCCCTCCTCCCCGCGTCCTTGCCAACGATCGTCTCCATCGCACTCGCCTTGGCCGTGCTCGTCTGCGCCGGGCCGGCCTCCGCCACCAACGTCCGCATGGAGGCCTCCACCTCCTGGGCGGAAAACATCAACCGCGCGTCCAGCGGCCCCGACTGGCGCGAAGCCATGCGCGTCGACGGCCAGCTTTCCCTCCTCCACCTCACCGAGTGGCGCACCGGCTTCGTCTCCGTCGCCGAAGGCGGCGTCGGCTTCGAACGCGTCTCGCAATTTCGGCTGCAGGACGCCGTGACCGCCGGCGGCAGCCTCCAACTCCGGCAAAAGTTCGGCTTCGGCGCCTACGCCCCGGTGCTCAGCGTCGACGGCTCGCTCCGCGCCCGCGATGCCAAGATGGACGGCAACGACGGCTGGACCGCCGGCGCCGCCCTCCGCCTCTCGAAACGCTTCACCACCTGGTTTCGCGCCAGCGTCACGACCGACTGGCAGCAGCACTACGCTGACAGCCCTATCTTCGACACCAAACATCACCGCGTCTTCGGCACCCTTTCCTGGCAGGTCGCGCCCTGGCTCTCCCTCACCCACGGCAACGGCCGCCTCTGGGGCAGCTTCACCGCCAACGCTTCGCCCACCGTCTGGCCCCGCGCCCTCGCCGGCGGCCTCGGCCGCTCGGTCGCCGACTACTACAACACCGTCCACTGGGGCGTGACCGATTCCTACGGCCCCGGCTGGGTCACCTACATCATCGACGGCCGCGTCAATTTCTGGTGGCTCGAACTAACCCCCGCCCTCGGGCCCAACACCTCGTTGCCCTTCCGCTACGAGAGCATTTTTTCGGTCAACAAAATCGGCGTGAAATACCGCCAGGACGTCTGGACGCTCCAGTTGATCCACCGCTTCTGAACCCGCTCTCCGCCGCTGAACCCCGGGCTCCGCCCGATCACCCCCACCCGTCGGCAAATCGCCTCCCCCACGCCGCCCACTCGCCGTCCCGGTTCCGGAACTCGAGTCCTCAACGCTCCGCTCTCCTCCGAGTTCCCCTGCCTGCCCCCGCTGCATCCCGCCCCGCGTCCGCGTCGTAAAACTCTCCGTCCATGCGCCTCTTCTCCTCCGCCCTCCTCGCCTTCGTCGCCTGCCTCCTCTCCGCCCGCCCCGCCGTCGCCGCCGACGTCGGCCGGGTCCGTGTCGAGGTCCGCGACAACAAGGGCGCTCCCGTGCCCGACGCCGTCGCCTCCCTCCATCCGCTCGACCGCCCGGCCGCCGTAACCCCGCCCGCCGAACCCGCCGTCATCGTGCAGGACAAGGAAGAGTTTCGCCCCTACGTCACCGCCATCGTCACCGGCACCCGCATCCGCTTTCCCAATCAGGACAAGGTCCAGCACCACGTCTTCTCGCTCTCCAAAGCCAAGACCTTCGACATCCCCCTCTACCGCGGCGAACCCAAGGAAGCCGTCCTCTTCGACCAACCGGGCATCGTCAGCCTCGGCTGCGATATCCACGACTGGATGTCCGCCTACGTCATCGTCCTCGCCACGCCCTACTTCACCAAGACCGCCGACGACGGCATCGCCGCACTCGCCAACCTTCCCGCCGGCCGCTATCGCCTCGAGGTATGGCATCCCCGCCTCAAGGCGCCCGACCAACGCGAGATCACCCTCCGCGCCGCCGACACCGCCACCCAGGTCGTCTCCGTGACCCTCGGCTTCGACCGCCGCCTCCCCCGCAATCCCGAGTCCGGCGCCGGCGCCTACAAGTGAGCGCAGTCCGTCGCCCCGCGGCCGACCGGGCCCCGCTCGCGCCATGATCGCCCGGCCGCGGACATTCGGGGCCAAATTGCTCCTGCTGGTCGTCGTCGTCGTCGCCGGCGCCCAAGTCGCGACGTGGCTCATCGTCTCGCGCTACAACGCCCGCGCCGCCGAGAAACTCATCGACGAGGAACTCCAGCAAGCCGCGCAGACCTTCACGCGCATCGTCAACTACCGGAACTCCCTCCTCGTCGCCGGCGCCTCCACCGCCGCCCGCGCCTCCGAGATCAAACGCCAGTTCGTCCGCGGCCGCGACGATCCCCTCACCTTCGCCTCCGCCCTCGACAGCATCCGCATCTCCAGCCGCAGCGACGTCGTCGGCGCCCTCACCCTCGAGGGCGAACTCATCGCCGCCACGATGCCCACCATGCCCGCCGGCGATGTCCTCGCCCAGCTCGTGGCCCGCGCCGAGTCCGACCCCAGCCCCAACCCCTCCGCCGCCGGCTTCGGCCTCCTCGACGGCCAGCTCTACTCCCTCGTCCTCGCCCCCGTCCGCGCCCCCGACATCATCGCCTGGCTCCTCATCGGCTTCCGCATCGACCGCGACTTCACCGCCGAACTGAAGGCGATGACCGGCATCGAGCTCACCTTCTTCGACGTCCAGGGCCGCCCCCTCGCCAGCACGCTGCCCGATGCCGTCCCCGGCCAGCTTGCCGCCCAGCTCGACAGCCTCGGCGACGACCAGGCCAGCCACCGCGTCGACCTCCCGCACGAGACCGCCCTCGTCGCCCTCCGCCGCCTCGCCGTCGGCACCGGCAAAAACGCCATCCTCGCCCTCCAATACTCCCTCGACGAAAAACTCGCCCCCGCCCGCGCCACCGAAAACACCCTGCTCGTCGTCGCCACCGCCAGCCTCGTCGTCGCCGTCTTCCTCAGCCGCGCCTTCGCCCGCCGCCTCGTCCAGCCCATCGTCGAACTCGTCGGCCACACCCGCCGCATCGCCGCCGGCGATTACACGATCCGCAACACCTCCTACCGCCTCGACGAACTCGGCCGCCTCTCCGAAGCCTTCGACCAGATGTCCCGCGGCCTCGCCGAACGCGACCGCGTCCGCGACCTCCTCGACAAAAACGTCAGCCCCGAGGTCGCCGCCCAGCTCCTCCGCGACGGCGCCGCCCTCGGCGGCGAGGAGCGCGAAGTCACCATCCTCTTCGTCGACCTCCGCGGCTTCACCACCATGAGCGAGCGCTACGCCCCGCGCGAACTCCTCACGCTGCTCAACCGCTACCTCGACCGCATGAGCCGCGCCATCGAGGAGCACGGCGGCGTCATCGACAAATTCATCGGCGACGCGATCATGGCCCTCTTCGGCGCGCCCGTGAATCAACCCGATGCCCCCGCCCGCGCCATCGCCGCCGCCCTCGCGATGCAGCGCGCCCTCGCCGACTTCAACCGCGAGCTCGCCGCCGAAGGCCGCCCCGCCCTCGCCATCGGCGTCGGCATCAACACCGCCCGCGTCGTCGCCGGCAACATCGGCTCCGCCCGCCGCCTCAACTACTCCGTCATCGGCGACGGCGTGAACGTCGCCGCCCGCCTCCAGGCCCTCACCCGCGACCCCGTCTACGCGACCAACATCGTCGTCAGCGCCCACACCATCCGCGCCTCCGCCCCGCCCTTCGCCGTCCGCGACCTCGGCACCGTCGCCGTCAAAGGCCGCGCCGAACCCGTCGCCATCTACGCCATCGACGGCTGAGCGCGCGTGGCGCGGCCTTCGATCTTTTCCGCGTCCGCCGCGTCCCTGGTCCGATCGACGCCACCGGCCGGGCCCGGATAGCCGCCGATTCACCGGGGTCGAACCCGACAAGGCGCCCGCGCGAGATCGGCCGCAATCCCGCGGGGTCGACCGCGCGCCCGCCGAAGGCCCGCCCGCTCGTCGCCGTGCTTCGGAAGCGCCCGCCCGGCCTCAGCGCCGCGTATTTTTTCACCCGCGCAAAACAACCCCGTCGGCGGCGCTCCGCCCTCGGGCCTGGCGCGCCTCGCGGCGCAAAACGCGCCCCCGTGCTCCCGCCCGCCAACCCGCCGCCCCGCGCTCGCGCAGCCGCCGGCACGGCCGCGCACCTTTCCCCTCCTGCATCACGGTCGCACCGGCGCCCGCAACGCCTCCAACTCCGCCCGCAGCCGCGGCAACGCCGCCCGATCCGCCCGGA
>JACCDX010689804.1_pt1 | contig 10594 bp, 9 predicted proteins | sample 7449681 | NCBI WGS metagenome assembly JACCDX01 (sample SAMN15323450, study PRJNA562643) | freshwater metagenome | isolation source: river surface water | place: USA:Blue River Watershed | collected 2017-08-18
CATCTCTTGCTGCTCGGCCGTCGCCTCGTTCGCGCAGAAGGGCGACACGATCATCGCCGACAAGAACATCCATTCCTGCCTCTGGGACGGCGTCCGCCTGTCGATGGCCGCCGTCGAACGCTTCAGCCACAACAACCCCGAGGACCTGCGCCAGGTGTTGAAGTCGATGCCGTTCAACACGCCCAAAATGCTGGTCGTCGAAGGCGTCTACTCGATGGAAGGCCACATCTGCCGCCTGCCCGAGATCGCGCAACTCGGCGAGGAAGCCGGCTGCTTCACCGTGCTCGACGACGCGCACGGCTTCGGCGTGCTCGGCCGACAGGGCCGCGGCACCGTCGATCACTTCAAGCTGAACGACAAGGTCGACCTCATCTGCGGGTCGATGTCCAAGTCGCTCGCGGCCACCGGCGGTTTTGTCGCCGGCTCGAAGGACCTCATCGAGTATCTCCGCTCGCACTCGAAGCAGACCCTGTTCAGCGCCGCCATCAGCCCGAGCATGGCCGCCACCGCTTCCGCGTCGCTCGACATCATGCAGAGCGAGCCCCAGCACCTCGAACGCCTCTGGAAAAACACCAAACGCTACCGCGAGATGCTCAAGGGCCTCGGCCTCGACACGTGGGACAGCGAGACGCCGGCCGTGCCGATCGTGCTCGGTTCCAAGGAGCTCGTTTACCGCTTCTGGCAGGCGCTGCTCGAGAAGGGCGTGTTCACCGTCATGTCGATCACGCCCGCCGTGCCTCCGGGCAAGGACCTGATCCGCACCGCGGTCTCCGCCCTCCACAGCGAGGAGGATCTGGAAAAGATCCACGCCGCGATGTCCTACGCGGTGAAGCAGCTCTGAGCCCCGCTCAGGCCAGCTCGCGGCGCAGCGCCGCTCCCGCCTCCGCCCACGTCGGCAACGACCGGCTCACCGCCACGCGCGCCAACGCCCGCGCCGCCGCCGCGTCCGTCAACAGGGGCCGCAGCCGGGCCACCCAGTCGTCGCGATCGTTCACGCGCGCCACGACGCAGCCGCCGCCCTCGGTCAGCTCGCGCAACACCGGCAAGTCGCTGCACACCGCCGGCACGCCGCGCCACAGCGCTTCGATGACCGGCAGACCGCAGCCTTCCGCGATCGTCGGAAACGCCACCGCCCGCGCCTGCCGGTAAAGTTCGCGGAGCTTCGCGTCGTCAGCCGCGACATGCAGCTTCAACCGGCGCTCGCGCTTCGCCGCCGTCTGGATGCGCCGCACCACCGGATCGCCGAAGTGCGGATTCACGCGCCCGACGAAATGCAGGTCGAAATCCACGCCGGAGGCCCACAACGCCTCCGCCACGTCGACGAGGAAGGCCTGATTCTTGCGCGGCTCGATGATGCCGACGCACACCAAGGCCGGCCGGCCGGCGAAATCCGGCACCGTGGTCGTCCGCGGTGACTCATCAAAATCCGCTCCGAGCTCCACGCGCCCCACCTGCGCGCGGACCGCCCCACCCTGCCAGCGCCAGAAGCCGAGCAACTCCTCCCGCACGTGGTCCGAGATCGCCCATATGCGATCGAAGCCGGCGAGCAGCTTCATGTAGTCGGCATGCCGCTGCACGCTCTGCGGCCACGTGATGTGGGGAAACTTCAGCGGAATCGCATCCGCGAAAACCGCGCCGAGTCGGCACGGCTGCGCCGCCACGAACTCGCGAAAGCCCGGACGCTCCGCGCCGCTGAACAGCTCGACCGTGAGCAGCCAATCCTGCGCCGCGAACGTGACCGGGCGGCCCTTGGCGCCGACGAACTGGCCGTCTCGCCACGTCACGCCCTGCGCCGTCGGCCCCAGCGCCGTCCACAGCTGCGAGCTGACGCGCATCAGGCCCGACTTGTGCCGCGCCGCGCCCATCTTGGTGATGTCGTAATAGATCATCGCCGCGCCGCCTCCTCGAAGCACGCGATCAGGCGCGCGGTGTTGCGCCGCGCGTCGTAGTTCTCCTCGACCCACGCCCGCGCCGCCTGTTGCAGCCTCTCGGCCAGCGCCTCGTCTTCCGCCAGGCGCCGCAGCGCCGCGACCCACTCGTCGGCCCGGCCCACCGTCGCGACGAGTCCGGTGCGTTCGTGTTGCACCGCCTCGGTGGTGGCCGACACGGGCGAGCTGACGACCAAGACGCCGGCGGCCATCGCCTCGGGGATCACGTTGGGCAAGCCGTCGCGATCGCCGCTCGGCGCCACGATGCCGGTGTGCAGCAGGACGTCGGCCCACGCGAGATGCTCCCACACCTCGGCGTGCGGGCGGGCGCCGAGGAACTGCACGGCACACTCCAGCCCCAAGGCGGACGCCAGCTGTTCGAGCGAGGCGCGCAGCGGACCATCGCCCACGATGCGCACCTCGAACGCCACGCCCGCCTCGCGCAGCGCCGCGTAGACGCGCAACTGGTGATCGAGGCCCTTCTTCTCCACGAGCCGCGCCACGCAGATCAGGCGCAGCGGCCGCCGCGGCGTGCGCAATGATTTCATCGCGGGGAACTCGGCGAGGCCGCGGCGGATCGTCACGACCTTGCCCGCGGTCACTCCGTGTTCGAGGAGGAACTGGCGCCCGGACTCGGTCGACGTCTGCACGAAACGCGCGTGCTGCAACTTCTCGAGCAGCCACCAATCGCCGCCGTGTTCGTAGAGGTCGTAGGCGTGCGCGCCGCAGCTGTAGGGCAGCCCGATCGCGCGCCAGAGCAACCAGCCCGCCGTCGCCGGCGCCCCGGCCCAGGCGCCGTGGACCAGATCGGGCGGATCGCGGCGAAACTCGCGGTAGAAGCAGCCGGCGAAACCGGCGCCCAGCATGTTTTCCCAAAAATTCAGCCACGACGGCGGCGCGCGGTGCAGCACGCCTTCGAAGAGATCGCGCACGACGCGCGGACGCCGCACGCAGTTCCACGGGATCGTGAACAGGAACAGCGGCACGAGCGCCCAGAGGTTGAAGCGCCGCACCGGACGTCCCCGGAACTCGCCGCCTCCGCCCCACAGGGAATACAACCGCACCTCGACGCCATGCGCGATCAGCGCGGCGACGTCGCGCTGCAGGAACGTCTCCGACGTCTTGGGAAACGTCGTGAAGAGCAGCGCAATTTTGAGCGGACGGGACGGCACGGCCCCAAGCTAGCCACGGCGCGCCGGGAAATTACATCCGAAAGATGCAGACGCCCGGCGTTCGCCTCACGGCTTCGCCCGCGGCGGCGGGAACGGCCGCGGCGTGAGATTCACGCCCGCCGCCTCGGAACCGAGATCGACCAACTCGCGGATCACGGTGGTCGGATCCTCCTCGTAACGGAGACCGAGGAAATTTTCCTTCATCTCGCGGTAGGACTCCGGCTGCGTCATCCAGCGGCGCACGACGTCGCCGAAGTCGGCGCCGTTCCCGATCAACTCGGCGCTCTGGCTGTTGCGGAAGAATTTAACGGTGAGCTGCTCCTGCGGCATGATGCCGCCGATGACGTTGAAGATGATCGGGCACCCGTAGTGCAGCGCCTTGGCGCAGGTGGTGGTGCCGCCGCGCGTGATGATGGCGTCGCTCACCTGCATGAGCAGGTGGACCTGCTCGGAGAAACCGTCGACGAAGCACTCGAGCTGCGGGTGCTTGCTGCGCCAGAGCAGGACCTCGTTGTAGCTCTCGCGGTTGCGGCCGCAGATCACGATCGCCTGCACGCGGTCCGCGTAGGGGAGCAGTTTGGGCAGGAGCTCGAGGTGGTTGTTCGCGCCATTGCCGCCCGTCGCGAAGAAGAACGTGAAACGGTTGCTGCGGATCTCGAGCGTGTCCTCGAGGAACTCGCGGCGCGCGTCGCCCTTGAGTTCCTGCAGGTGGCCGCGCGGGCGCATCAGGTGGCCGCGCACGCGCGTGCGCTCGCGGGGCATGCCGAGCTTCAGGGCGTAGTCGCGGGCGGTGGGCGTGCGCGAGATGTAGAGATCGGCCGTGGGCTCGACCCAGTTCACGCTGTAGCCGAAGCCGCCGGAGAATTCGCCGCAATAAGTCGCACAGCGCACGCGGTCGGCCCCGAGGACCCGGCGCGCGAACGGGAAATAGCCGCGGTTGAGGCAATCGTGCACGCTCAGGATGAGGTGCGGCTGGTAGTCGCGGAGCACCTGCTCGTAGTAGCGCCGGCCCCACGAGACGGAGCGGCGGTTCACGAGGCTCAACAACTCGACGAAGAGGTAGAACGCCTTGTGCATCCAGGGCGACTTCCGCTGGATCCAATTGTAGAGATCCACGCCCCACCGGAAGAACGTGGAGGACTTCTCCAGCATCTGCTCGATGCGCACATCGACGTCGTGGCGGTAGAGCTCGAAGACCCATTCGGCGAACGCCTGCGCCCGCGCATCGTGGCCCATGCCGGTGCTGGAAGTCAGGATGAGGATGCGGACCTGGGCCATGTCAGAGGTCGAAATAGCCCGCGATGATGCGACGGCGCAGCGCCAGCGAGCCGAAGCGCGCGAGGAACGGCGCGATCACCGCTTGGAACAGGCGTCCGGTGCGCACCGTGCCGCTGCGCCCACGCTGCAACGCCCGGCGCAAGGCCGCCGCCGCGTGGTCGGGCGCGGGCCCGCTCGCCATCAGGCGTTGGAACGCCGCCCAGACGCGCTGCTGCCCGGCCTCGGTGCTCGGCGTGGGCCGCTGCACGCTGCCCTCGAAATCCGTGCGGTAATCGCCCGGCCGCAGATCGATGATGACAAGCCCGGTGCCGGCGGTCTCGAACATCAGGCTCTCGTTGAGCGCGCTGAGGCCGGACTTCACGGCGTTGTAGACCGACTGGTAGGGCATCGGATACTCAGCGGCGAGGGACGAGACGTTGACCAACGTGCCGCGGCCGCGGGTGCGGAAGCTCCGGAGCGCCGCGTGGCTGAGGCGCGCGGTGTTCACCAACATGATCTCGAACTGGCGCTGCCACACCGCGAAATCGGTCGCGGCGAAGTCGCCGAACACCCCGAAGCCGGCGTTATTGACGACGAGATCGAAACCGCCCGCCGCCTGCTCCGCCTCGCGGAACACGCGTTCGGCCGCAGCGCCGTCGCCGAGTTCGAGCGCCACCGGATGGAAACGCTCGCCGCGCGGCAACCGCGCGACATCGCGCGCCGTGCCCCAGACCTCGACGCCCTCGGCGCGCAGCATTTCGGCGAACGCGAGGCCCAGTCCCGTGCTGGCCCCGGTGACGAACGCCGTGCGATAGCGGGCCGAAAGCGGAGCGGCGCTCATCAGGCGTGGGCGGCGCTGCGCAGGAGCACGGCGACGTTGGCGCCGCCGAAGCCGCTGCTGTTGCTGAGCACGACGTTCGGGCGATTGGGCAGCGTGGAGCGGATGATGTTCAGGCCTTCGCAGGCGGGATCGAGCTTCGTGATGTGCGCCGAGCCCGGCATGAAACCTTCGCGGATCGCGAGAGCGCAGAACCCTGCCTCCATCACGCCGGCGAGCGAGAGACCATGGCCCGTCAGCGCCTTCGTGCTGCTGATGGCGGGCCGGGTCGGCGCGTGACCGAAGATGGCCTTGAGCGCGCGCGCTTCCGACAGATCGCCGATGGGCGTGGAGGTCGCGTGGGCGTTCACGTAGTCGACCTGCTCGGGCGCGATGTCGGCGGCGCGGAACGCGTTCTCCATCGCGACGCGGAGGCCGGCGCCTTCGGGATGCGAGATGGCGACGTTATGGCCGTCCGAGGCCTGGCCCCAGCCGGCGACTTCGCAATAAACCTTGGCCCCGCGGCGCTCCACTTCCTCCTCGCTCTCGAGCACGACGACCGTGGCGCCGCCGGTGCCGACGAAGCCGTCGCGCGCGGCGTCGAACGGCCGCGAGGCGGAAGCCGGATCGCTTTGCACGGAGAGCGCGCGCATGCCCGCGAAGGGCAAGATGCTCTCGACGTTGTTATCCTCGGCGCCGACGACGAACATGCGCTTCTGGCGGCCGAGCGCGATCTCATCGCAGGCGAACCCGAGCGCGTGCGCGGACGACGCGCAGGCGGACGAGAAACCGGTGGACGCGCCCTTGATCTTGAAGTGGGAGACGAGGTTGAAGTTCACCGTGCCCGCGATGGATGCGACGATGCCGAGCGGCTGGCAGCGCATGACGCCGTGTTTGCGCAGGCGCTCGATGTAGTAGGCGAGCAGGTAGGGCGAACCGCCCGACGCGGCGTAGAGGCCGGTGTGCAGGTTGGAGATGTCGGCCTCGGTGAGCTTCGCGTCCTCGACCGCCTGCTGCATGGCGCAGTAGGCGTAGATGCCGTTGGGCGACATGCCGCGGAGGATGTCGCGCTTGATGGTGTAGCGGGCGGGGAAGAGCCAGTCCTCGGCTTCGGGCGAATCGACTTGGAAATCCTTTACCGTCGCCGCGACCTTCACCGGGATGTCGGGCTTCTGGAACGGCGGATACAACACGATGCCGTGACGCAGTTCGCGCAGGCTCTCGGTCACGCTCGGCCGGTCATTGCCGATACTGGTGATGAAGCCGACGCCAGTGATGTAGACTTTGCGCATGGTGGGACAACGGGGCCGCGCGATCGCGCGCGGCGCAATCGCGAGACTCAAGGGATTTTACCCAGACCGGTCAACAGGCCGCTGGGCGACCCCGGGGGCCGCGCGACCGCTTCAGGCGGTCGCGGCCGTCGGCTGGCTGCCTTCGCCTTCGACGGGCTTCGCCACCGCGTCGACGGGGGCCGGCGCCGCCTCGGGCTTGGCCGCTTCCTCCGCGAACGCGAAGGTGAGCGTGATCTCCTCGGCGATGGCGGCCTTCTCCTGACCGACGCGGATCTGGCCCTCGAACGTCGCGAGCGGGAGCTTCAGACGCTTCGGCTTGATAGAGAGGCTGAGCACGTCGCCGGGACGGCAAACGCGATGGCAACGCACGCCCTCGCAGGACGTGAAGAAGATCATCTTCGGGTCCACCGTCTTGCCGGCTTCGCCGATCTGGGCCTCGAGGAGGAAGAGCACGCCGAGCTGGCCGAGCGCCTCGAGCATGATCGAAGCGGGGAGCACGGGGTTGTCCTTGAAGTGGCCCTGGAGGAAGAACTCCTGACCGCTGATCTTGTATTTCGCGTTCGCGCCGTGGGCGCTGACCGACGCTTCGCTCAGGAAGAGGAACGGCGGCTGGATCGGCATCACCGAGGCGATCTGCTCGATCGGCAGAAACTTGGTCGGCTTTGGCAGGGGGAGGCCGCGAATCTTGCACTCGATGAAAGTCTTCACGTCGCCCACGGTCCGCAGGTGGCGCAGTTCCTCGTTGTTGATCGACATCTGGAGGACGTCTTCCACGAGGATGACGATTTCCATCATCGTCAGCGAATCGATGCCGAGGTCTTCGATGATGCGCAGGTCGTCGTCCGCATCCTTCAATTTGGCCCTAAGGTCAGGCTCGACGAAGCGCTCGATGATGCCGAGGACGATGGCCGGCAAGTGCTCCGTATTTCCCGTGCGACGGAACTGCGCCGCCGCTTCATAAGTCGCCGCCGAGCAACGCTTAAGTGACTCGCGCAGATTGGTATCATCCTCGGGAGTGAAGGGTTTCAAAGGGATGCCCGAGGGGCTGGAGGACGCCTGTGCCATTTGAGGTTAGACTTAGTTTACGACGTTCGGGGGTGTAAACCCCAAAAAAAGCATGGGGCGTGCCGTCGGACGGGCCTGATTTCGGGGTCTCAGGTCACAAATTGGAAGCCGTTCGTCGCGCCCTCCAGCGTCCGACCGCTCAAGTTTGCGCTGGCTCCGGCCGTGTCCGGGACCCTAATCGGCCCCTTCGATGTCGTCTCTGCAGGCCCAACGCATCATCGCCGTCACCCACGAATTCTTCCCGCACCGGGGCGGCATCGCGGTCTACACGGCGGAAATGACGGCCGCCGCCGCCCGACTCGGTTGGCCGGTCGAGGTCTGGGCGCCGCGCTTGCCGGCGGGCGTGGCGGAGCCGGCTTGGCCTTACCCGGTCCAACGCCTCGCGATCGACGGTTCGCACAGCCTGTGGAACCAGGCGCGGATGGCGCGCTACCTCCTCTCGCACCGCGATTCCTGGCAAAACGCGCTCCTCTACGTCCCGGAACCGGGGCCGATGCTGTCGATGTTCCTCCTGCAGTTCTTCGATATCTTGCCGCCGGCGCGACTGCACCTGACTTTGCACGGCTCGGAGATTCTCCGCCTGGCCATGCGTCCGTTGGCGCGCGCCAGCGCCCGCCGCCTGTTCGACCGCGCCGATCGCATCAGCGTCGTCAGCCGCTACGCCGAACGCCTCCTCGTCGACCTTTTCCCCAACACGGCCGGCAAGGTCGTGCTCACGCCGGGCGCGCTCCGCGCGGAGTTCGCCCGCGCCGCCGCGGTGACGCTCCCGCCCCGCCGCCGCGATGACCGCGTGGTGATCTTGACCGTGGCCCGCATCCACCCGCGCAAGGGCCAGCTCTGCGTCATCGAGGCGCTCAAGTCCCTCCCCTCCCCGGTTCGCGCGCGGCTCGAATACTGGATCGTCGGCGCCCACGGCAAGGAAGGCTACGAACCCGCCCTGCGCGCCGCCGCGACCGAGGCCGGTTTCCCGGTCAAATTCCTGGGCGACGTCCCGGACGACCAACTCCCCGCGCTCTACTCGCAGGCCGACATCTTCGCGATGACGAGCATGCCCCACAAATTGAGCGTCGAGGGCTTCGGCCTCGTCTACCTCGAGGCGGGCGCCCACGGCCTGCCCATCATCGCCCACGCCATCGGCGGCGTCCCCGAAGCCGTGATCGATGGCGAGACCGGCCTCCTCGTCCGGCCCGACGATCCCGCCGGGCTTGCCGCCGCGTTCGCCCGCCTCATCGGCGACGTCGAACTCCGTCACCGCCTCGGCGCCGCCGGTCGCCTCCACGCGCTCGGCCACACCTGGGACGACGCCGCGCGCACCTTGTTCGGCCAACCGCCCGCGCCCGCACCGCTTTCCCGCCAATGATCACGTCCCGCTCCTCAATCAACGTCCGCTACGCCGAGACCGACATGATGGGCGTGGTCTACCACGGCAACTACCTCGCCTGGTTCGAGGTCGGCCGCACGCAGCTGCTCAAGGAGCACGGCATCGTCTACCGCGATCTCGAAACGCAAGGTTACCTGCTGCCCGTCGTCGAAGTCGGCGCCAAATACCTCCGCCCCGCCCGCTACGACGACGATCTCACGATCATCACGACGCTGGCCCAGCGCCCGCTACTGCGCATCCGCCTCGACTACGAAGTCCGCCGCGGCGACGAGCTGCTCGTCACCGGATTCACGGTGCACACCTTCATCAACCGCGCCGGCGAACCGGTGCGCCCGCCGCCCGTCTTCGCCGCGCGCATGCGCGAGCTGTTCGCGGGGAAATAAACCAGCGCCTCAGGCGTATTCCGCGAGCACGGCCGCGTCGGTCTCCGCCGCGCGCGCTTCGGCCAACAGCGCCGTCGCCTCAGCTCCGGCCAAGCGCCGCACGGCCCACACCGCGTGGGCCCGCACCAACGCCGACTCATGCCGCGCGAGCGCGACGAGCGCCGGCACGTGCGCACGCTCGCCTGAATTGCCCGCCACGATGCACGCGTTGCGCAACAGGCCGGTGAGTTTCAGCCGTTTCATCGGCGTGCGCCGGAAGATCCGTGCGAAGCTTTCCGGCGTCAGCGCGAGCAGTTCCGCGAGCGTCAGGTCCGCGAGATCGTGCCGCGCCACGAGCAACTGGCTCCGCGCCGCCTGCGCGAAGCGGTTCCACGGACATACGTCGAGGCACGTGTCGCAACCGTAGACGCGATCGCCGATGCCGGCGCGCAGCTCGCGCGGAATCACGCCCTTGTTCTCGATCGTCTGATAAGAGATGCAGCGCCGCGCATCCACGACGCCGGGCGCCGCGAACGCATCCGTCGGGCACGCGTCGAGGCAACGCGTGCACTTGCCGCAGAGCAGACCCGCCGGTTCGTCACCGCTCGCCGCCGCCTGCGCGCGCACGCGTGCGCCGCGCAACGGTTCGTCCGGCTCGATCGCCACGCGCGTGACGATGGTCGCGAGGAACAGCCAGTTCCCGAATCGCGGCGAGATGAGCATGGCGTTCTTCCCGCGAAAACCGAGGCCGGCCCGCGCCGCCCACCCGCGCTCCAGCACCGGACCGGTGTCGGTGTAGTAGCGATATTCGTCCGCGGTCACGCCGCAGGACTCCTCCAGCACGCGTCCGGCCGCCGCGAGCCCGGGCTTGATCGTGTCGTGATAATCTTCGTGCCGCGCATACGCCGCCCAGCGCGGACGTCCCACCGGAGCCGAGGGCGCGGCGTAGTTCACGCCGAGCACGATGACGGTCCGCGCGTCCGTCACGACGAGTCGCGGATCGCCGCGCTTGTCCGTCGTGCGCTCCATCCACGCCATGTCGGCGTGATGTCCGGCCGCGAGCCACGCGCGCAAGACCTCCCCACCCGCCGGCGTCGCCGCCGCGAAACGCACTTCGTCAAAACCGAGCGCGACCAACCGTCGCCGCAATTCCTCGCGGCGCGCGCCGGCGATGACGGCTCCGGGCGCGTCGTTCATGTTGCCGGGGGACGCCACGCGGGCGCGTCCGTGCGGTAGATGCGCACGACGTGGGCCACGATCTCGCGCAACGGCCGCGCGTGCGTCAGCACCATCGTGCCGGTGCGACGGTAGATGGCCTCG
>JACCDX010711204.1_pt1 | contig 10593 bp, 5 predicted proteins | sample 7449681 | NCBI WGS metagenome assembly JACCDX01 (sample SAMN15323450, study PRJNA562643) | freshwater metagenome | isolation source: river surface water | place: USA:Blue River Watershed | collected 2017-08-18
GGGTGAAAAAAGTTAGGGAAAGCTCTTTTTCTCCAAAGGGATCAGCCCCATGAATCAAAAAAGCAGCTACCAACATGGTTACCAGCAGCGGGAGGGTCGCTAAGCGGGTTTTAAAGCCAATCATGACCAAGATGGAGCAGGCTACTTCTGCAAAAAGGACAAGCACCAAACTAATTTCTGGCCCCAGTCCAAAAGGATCTGCAAATTTCACGGGCCCTTCGCCCAAAAGACGATCAATTTTTGGATTGCCATGGGTAAGCATCATGCCACCTGCAAGCAGTCGAACTGCCAACAAGCCTAAGTCTTGAAGTTTCATTTGAGGTAGTTTTGAATATTCTTTAGAACCAAGTGCAAGTCACCATTCGGTTTTTGCCATTGAGATCTTCATGTACTTTTACTTGGGTGTAATCCAATGACTGCAATAGTTGTACCAATTCATCCGCAAGATTTTCGTAGATCTCCAAATACAGTTTTCCACCCGTTTTGAGTAGCTGCTGTCCCCAGCTGCCGATGGCTCGGTAAAAGAGCAGCGGGTCCTCATCCGGAACAAAAAGCGCCAAATGTGGCTCAAAATTCAGGACATTGACATGCATTTCTACTTGATCGCGTAAAGGCACGTAGGGAGGATTGGAGACCAGGACATCAAAAAGGGCAAGATTTGGGATTTCGGCCAAAAGATCTCCTCTCAAAAACTGCACGTTGGCTCCGAGATGAGCTGCGTTTTTGCGGGCCACTTCCAATGCCTCTACGGATACATCCAGTGCATACACCTCCGGATCCTTGAGTTCCAATGCCAACGTGATGGGTATGCATCCGGTACCCGTTCCTAAATCCAAAACCCGAAGTCCAGGCTTGGGATTCTCTTTTAAGATGCGATGTACTAGTTCCTCGGTTTCATTCCTAGGAATAAGCGTATCCCGAGATACGGAAAAATTTCGCCCATAAAACGGCGCTTCACCGAGGATGTATTGAATGGGCTCGCCCGTCAACAGTCGCTCGAAATCCGCAAGTAGGGGCACCCTGTTCGTTTCGCTTGAAATAGCAAGTGGTAGTTCTGACCTCCGAAGGCCTACATGGTGTTCAAACAACCAAAAAACAAGGTTTTCTGCTTCCGCTTGGGAATAAGCGGTGAGCTGAGCCGATAAAGAGGCCAGCCATTCAGCATAAGTCTGGGTAGAGTGCATCGAGTGATCAAAAATAGGAACTTCGACTCACATCCCCGTCACTATAATGGTCATTAGCATAAAAAGTTGAATGGAATGCCCGCTTGATAAATCTGTTTTACATAGCCAGCAATAATCAAATTAAATTTCGTAACTTAATTTTATGTTAGGTTTATCCGTTTCAGGCTAAGAGAGAAAATATAGCTTGAAGTTCAAGTAGGTGAGCTGTGGACCGTGGACCGTCGTCTATGGTCGATTATTCGCAACATTACCGAAGCTCTTGAGCACCTGGCAAAATCGCGGATAATCAATTTTTGCAATCATGTACCGAGGAGAACTTCTATTTTTTCTCCTGGCTGTGGGAATTTTTTCGATTGATTTTTTAAAAGATAGGGCGCATCATTTTTTTGATTTTACTACCCTACCTCCAAGAATTACACAATGGGAACTCGATTCGTGCACCAGGACCATTTCCGTTCAGGCAGTAGTAGGAGGCATTCCTCCCTACGACTTCTATGTTTTCAAGCAAGATGCCCTTGACCCGAGCAACTGGCAATTGGTTCGCTGGACCAAAGCCCAATTGCCTCAAATTTCGGACTTGCCCCCAGGTCAGTACCGAGTCAAAGCAGTGAATGAGGGAGTAAGCTCCCCTTCATTTTCCACCAACACCCTGGAAATAAGTTTTCCCGCAGACCCTGAGATCGAGGTCCATGGATCTACTTCCCTGTGTTCGGGAGAAAGCCCAATTATCGCACTGCAGCTCGCTCATTTGGAGGGGCTATTGCCTTTTCGATGGACAACTCAAGTGCTGCAGACTCCTGAAGAAGGAGAAGTAGTCGGCTATACATCCAACTCAACAGTTCCTCTCCTAGAAATTTCAGACAGCCTGATCAATACAGGAAAGACGGTGGCGAAAGTCTCCTACCAACTCCAAGCGTTGATTGACGGATGCATTCGGCCTGTAGATACAGTGGATGTGCTGGTAAATCCCCTAGCCAGAATTGAGCCTAGCCTATCGGACAGTATCCTTTGTTCGGGGACTCCCTTTTCCATCTCCCTTATTCCCCAAAGCTGGGGAACTACCTCCATGCAGGTACGATGGTCGGCGGAAGTTCTTTCCGGCCAAGTTTCTGGCATAGGCGAATGGGGGAAGTTGACACTCCCAGCACTGGCTCCCATTTCCCTGACCTTTGTCAATCGAGGAACTGCTCCCGCTCGGATTCGATACACCTTTGTTCCTTCCTTCCAAGGTTGTGAAGGGCTTGCTGAAAGTCTAGAGGTAGTGATACTGCCCTCCCCACAAGTGAGCCCGCAAGAAGACCTGGTCAGATGCACAGGAGAGTGGGTTTCAATACCTGAATTTACCTCCAATTTTAGAGGGGACTCAGTCAGGTATTCCTGGGTGGTCTCTGATTCTTCCATTGGCCTTAGCAGCGGGACTGGACATCGAATCCCAGACTTTCAAGCAATTCCTAGCGGGTCGGGTTCAAAGCTGTCGCTGATTACGGTTACCCCAAGATTGTATTCCCAAGGCATCTCTTGTATAGGGCCGCCGCATACCTTTTCCCTCACCGTAAGGGCGCCCTTGGTCATTGAAGAGGAACTTTCTGACTATGCAGGTTTTGGCGTATCCTGTTCAGGTGCTGAGGATGGAAAAATCAAAATCTACCTCAGCGGCGGTAGTTTACCCGGGGAGGAACCGAACTATACCTATTCTTGGACAGGACCAGAGGGCTTTGTCTCCACAACTAAAGATTTGAAAGGCCTGAAGGCCGGGGAATACCGCGTTCGAATTGCCACAGGAACTGGAAGCTGTGTACTAGAAAAAATCCTCACGCTAACCCAGCCCGAGCCACTTTGGATCCAAGCGCTCAGTCCAACGACGGGGGTTTTAGCCCTTTCCTGTGCCGGTGATGAATCTGGAAAAATCCAGGTAGAAGTAGGAGGAGGGAGTGGCGAAAAAACCCTTTTTTGGACAGCAAAGGATGGAGGGATCATTCCAGCTGGGATGGAAAATGCTCCTTTGCTTGAGGGGCTTCAGGCAGGAACTTACCTACTCAGCGTTAGAGATGCCAATGGCTGCAGCATCGAGCAAAGCTTTTCCATTACCGAACCGGAACCCTTGCTACTTGCTCAATCAAAGGTGGATAACTTGTACTTTGGCCAATCATCTGGGCGTTTATCAGTTGTTGCTTCGGGAGGAGTGGGGCCTTATCGCTACGCTTGGACAGGGCCGAATGGATTTAACTCCATGGAACCGAATCCTCAAAACTTAGCCTCGGGCATTTATCAGGTGACGGTCACGGATGCGAATGGCTGTAGTCTTGTAGGTCCGCAACTTTCAATTTCAGAACCCTCCAAACTCACAGTCATCCAAACCAAGGTGGATAATGGGTGTTTTGAAGGAACTTCGGGCAGCATTTCAATTACTCCTTCAGGTGGCGTTGGGCTGTACACCTACACCTGGATAGGACCAAATGGTTTTAGTTCGTCTGACCAGAATCTTTTCAACTTAGTTTCGGGAACCTATCAAGTGACCATAACGGATGCGAATGGCTGTAGCATCCTTGGACCGCAATTGACGATCATAGAACCTGCCCCACTTGCGCTCAGGCAAAGCAAGGTGGACAATGTGTGTGCTCAAGGTGCCGCAGGAAGTATTACGGTCTTCCCATCAGGAGGCACAGCGCCTTACAGCTATGTTTGGATTGGACCAAGCGAGTTTACTTCAACTAATCAAAGTCTATCGGCACTGAAAGCAGGTACCTACCAGGTGACGGTTACGGATGCCAACGGCTGTACCCTTACCAGTGCACCCCAAACCATCACCGAACCCGCAGTGCTTTCCTTGATGCAAAGCAAGGTGGATAATTTTTGTGCCGCAGGAACTTCAGGCAGGATCACGGTCACCCCATCAGGCGGGGCAGCGCCTTATAGCTATGCTTGGATTGGGCCAAATGGGTTTGCCTCAAGTAATAAGGACCTAGAGGGTCTAATTTCTGGGACCTACCAAGTAGTAGTGACCGATGTCCATGGCTGTACGATCACAGGAGCAACCTTACCCATCACCGAGCCTGCACCTTTGGCCCTCACTGCACAAATCCAACCAGAAACCTGTGCGGATACGGGGGATGGGCGGATTGAATTGATCCTTTCTGGAGGAATCCCACCCTACCAAGTTCGTTGGAATCATGGAGTAGCAGGGCCAGTTGTCACTGGTCTAGCCGCAGGAACCTATCGGGTCACCGTGACGGATCAAGTAGGCTGTACGCAATCCGCCGAATATTCCCTTTTGCCCATCTCGCCGCTTCGTTTGGAGGGTACCCTAACCTATCAGGCTACCCAAGCGCCTCTCCAAATCTCAGCACTGCTCCAATCCCATGCGCAAGGAGGATCTCCACCCTATACCTACCGCTGGAGCTCAGGGCAAACAACTCCCGTAATCACAGTGACTGAAAGTGGAACCTATACCCTGCAAGTCAAGGATGTAAAGGGCTGTGTTCAAGAAAAGAAATTTGTAGTCAATCTTCCATTACCCCTGACCCTTGACATTGCTGTAAAGACGGTGCCACATTGTGAGGCAGAGGGCCAGGAAACAAGCCTCCAACTCAGCATCAACCATGGCCTGGCTCCCTATCAGATTACCTGGACCATGGGGTCGGCTACCGCAACAGGGACGCAATTCACCACTCAGAAATCTGGCCTTGTAGAAGTGGAAGTCCGAGATGCGATGGGCCTTATCCAAAAACGAGCAATTCCCATTCTCCCTCGACTGACCGGAGTTTTGGATTTTAACCCTCTATTTGAAAGCCAGTCGCAGTTTCTAGCGGATTTGGTGGGTTTCAAAGGGGTCTTTCGGCCGCTTGCCACCTGGCCCTATCAGGTTATTTCCTGGGATTTTGGAGATGGCACCAGCAGTTCGGAAGTGAGCCCAACCCACACCTACACCCGCAAAGCAAAATACACGGTGACCTTGACGGTATTGGACAACTCAGGCTGCCTAATCACACAAACCAAAGAGCTGGACATCTTGGACTACTTTATTGAGATTCCCAATGTCTTTACCCCCAATGGGGATCAACTCAACGACAACTTCTTCCCTAAGTTTCGATTTATTACCCACTTGCAGCTGCAGGTGATGAATTCCTGGGGCGAACTCATCTACCGCTCCCGTGAATTGGATGATCCGGGATGGGACGGTACAGTTTCGGGACAAAAAGCCCCCGAAGGGGTCTATGTGTACAAGTTGAGCTATCAGGTTCCGGATGGTCCTGTCTTTACTTCTTCTTCCACCTTTCTTTTGGCACGATGAGAAAAGAAAGACAGCTCTTTGCACTAATCGGTATGCTCCTGCTTTTTAGCCCAGGAAGGGCACAGGATTTTCAGTTCTCCCAGTTTTATGCGGCTCCCCTGTACCTCAATCCCGCACTCACGGGAATCAGTCAAGAGACCCGAATGGGATCGGTGTACCGCAATCAATGGCCAGGCCTTGACTACCAATTCACAGCCCTTACCGCCTATGTGGATCACTACAGCTTCGATCGAAAAAGTGGCCTAGGACTAAGCGTAAGCTCCTTCTCAGAGGAATTTTTGAAACTCAATACCACGGAAATTTCGGGATATTATGCCTACAATCTGCAGCTATCTGATCAAGTAAGTTTTCAGCTAGGAACCCAGATTTCCTATATCCAAAAACGAGGGACATTGGAAAATCTGCTCTTTGGAGATCAAATCGATGTTTTTAACCAAACTACACTGCCAAGTTCGGCCGATGCCGTGGGCGGCTTAGAGCCCTTCAACTATTTTTCGATAGGTCTAGGGGCTGTGCTGACCTGGGACCAACTCTGGATTGGAGTTGCTGGCCACCACTTGAATCAACCCAAATTGGCCTTTTTCCTGCGGGATGGAGAGCGTCAGCATTGGCCCAAGTACTCCCTTCAAGCAGGCTATACAATACCCTTGGATGAACCTGAATTTTGGGAGCAGGGCTCTGGGAAATTTGTGCACCTGATGGCCAATTACAAGCGCCAAGGACCTTTCCAGTTTGTGGACGCTGGGATGCAGGTACTGCTCGACCAGCTCGTCCTAGGGGCTGGCTTTCGAAATATGCCCATCCAATCCGATCTTCCCAAGCGAGAATCGGTGATTGCGCTTTTTGGACTCAACCTTTCCAATGGACTTTCGGTAGGCTACAGCTACGATTACCCGATTTCGGACGTCGGCTCCCAGACCCTAGGTTCCCACGAACTGAGCATTCGCTTCCAGTTTTTCTACGGTACGCCCAAGTCTCGAGGTCAGCGTTCTAGGGTGCTGCCCTGCTTTTCCTACCTCAGGTGATTTAGCTCTAGATGGGGAGCTACTTGTTTCGAGCTCGCGGCTTTCCCTAGGATTGTTGTACCTTTGCTCGAGAAATTTGAATTATGAAGTTACACAACATCACCATTCGCGGGGTACACCAAGCCTTGGAAGCAATTTTTGAACTAGGGCAGTATGCGGACAAAGTAATTGAACGCACCCTAAAATCCAATCCCAAGTGGGGAGCCAAGGACCGTTCGTTCATTGCGGAGACCACCTACGAAATGGTCCGTTGGTGGCGCTTGGTCAATTTTCTCAGCCCTTCCAAGGACCCTTGGGACCTTTTCGGCACCTATTGGCTGATGCAAGGAAATGACCTGCCCGAATGGGATGAGTTTGCTCGTCTTCAACCCGAAAAAATCAAATCAAAATACGAATCCATCACCGATCCGGGATTATTGGAATCCATTCCAGAATGGCTGCAGACCCTCGGTTCCAAGGAATTGGGGGACAAGTGGGAAGCTGAAATCCATGCCCTCAACGAGGAGGCAGAGGTGGTCTTGCGCGTGAATACCCTAAAAACCACCCGAGAGCGTCTCAAGAATCTATTAGAGGCCGACGGTATCCGCAGTTACCTAGTTAAAGGTTATCCTGATGCGTTGGTGCTCGAAGCACGTCAAAACGTGTTCCGCCACCCTTCTTTCAAAGAGGGGATGTTTGAAGTACAAGATGCCAGCTCCCAGTTAGTGGCTGCGGCACTCCAGGTGGAGCCGGGTATGCGGGTCATCGATGCCTGTGCCGGTGCTGGAGGGAAGTCTTTGCATTTGGCTGCGCTGATGGGCAACAAAGGCAAGGTGATCTCCATGGATGTGGAAGAGTGGAAGTTGTAGCAGGCCAAACTCCGAGCGCGTAGAAATGGGGTCTCTATTTTTGAACCTAAAGTCATCGAAGGATCCAAGACTATTAAGCGTCTCAAAGAATCTGCCGATCGCCTGCTTTTGGATGTGCCTTGCTCAGGGTTAGGGGTGCTGCGGAGAAATCCAGATACAAAGTGGAAGCTATCGCTAGAATCCATTCAAAAAGTACAGGAAACCCAGCAAGAAATCCTGCAAAACTACCCTTCCATGTTGAAAAAAGGAGGGCAGTTGGTCTATGCGACCTGTAGTATTCTCCCTTCGGAAAATGAGGAGCAGGTCAAAAAGTTTTTGGCAAGCGAGACAGGTAAAGATTTTGAGTTAGTTGAGGACCGTAAGGTATTGGCTCAAGAAAGTGGCTTCGATGGTTTTTACATTGCGAGGCTGTTGAAAAAATAGTTGTCAACGGTCCACGGTCCATTGTCGACAGTTGATTCGTAGTGAAAGGGAGTTTAGCCTCCTAATTTAGATTGGAACTATTCTTCAGGGAGCAGGATCATCTGTGGACAGTCGACCGTGGACCGTTGACAAATTGCCATAATTTATTTTACATACTTCTATAAATCCAAGACAATTTCCATGTAACTTTGACGGGCAAATAGGGTTCCCTACCACCGATATTTGCCATGAATAAAAACTCCTCGAAGTTTCTGTACGAAGCACTCACCTACGACGACGTGCTTCTAGTACCAGGATATTCTGAAGTGCTCCCTCGCGAGACTTCCACCGCCACCTGGCTCACCAAAAAAATCCGACTGAACATCCCCTTAGTTTCTGCTGCCATGGATACGGTAACGGAAGCAGAATTGGCTATTGCAATCGCTTTAGAGGGTGGTTTGGGATTTATCCACAAAAACATGTCCATCGAAAAGCAGGCTGCTCAAGTGCGCAAAGTGAAGCGTTCTCAAGCAGGGATGATTTTGGATCCCATCACCTTAGATATCAACTCCAAGGTACGGGATGCGGAAGCCATCATGCGAGAGTTTCACATTGGAGGCATTCCGGTCGTGGACGAGCACAAGGTCTTGAAAGGCATCATCACCAACCGTGACTTGCGATTTATCAAGGATCCCAATCGATTAATTCGAGAAATTATGACTAGGGAAAACTTGATTACTGCCAAGTCGGGAATCTCCTTGGAGCAAGCAGAGGAAGTTTTACAGGAGTACAAGATTGAGAAGCTCCCAATCGTAGATGAAGACGGCAAATTGACTGGGCTCATCACGTACAAAGATATTTTAAAGCGAAAAGACAAGCCTTTTGCATGTAAGGACGAGTTTGGTCGCCTTCGTGTAGGTGCTGCTGTTGGCGTCACTGCCGACATCGTCGAGCGTGTGGAGGCCTTAAAAAATGCTGGTGTCGACGTAGTTTCCATTGATACCGCGCATGGACATTCCAAAGGGGTGATGGATACCTGCCGCAAAATCAAAACGACCTTTCCAGATTTGGAAGTGATTGTAGGGAATATTGCCACTCCAGAAGCAGCATTGGCCCTTGTTGAAGCAGGCGCCGATGCAGTGAAAGTGGGGGTTGGACCTGGATCTATTTGCACTACCCGCATCATAGCAGGCGTGGGTGTACCTCAGCTTTCTGCGGTATTTGAATGTGCAGAGGCCTTGAAGGGGACCGGTGTACCGGTGATTGCCGATGGAGGGATTCGTTATTCTGGAGACTTGGTCAAAGCCATCGCCGCTGGAGGTAGCTCCATCATGATTGGTTCCTTGCTTGCCGGTACGGAAGAAGCCCCAGGAGAGATGATCATTTTTGAAGGCAGAAAATTCAAGAGTTACCGCGGTATGGGTTCCTTGGAAGCCATGGAATCCGGTTCCAAAGACCGCTACTTCCAAGATGCAGAAGACAATATCAAAAAATTAGTTCCAGAAGGAATTGTAGGCCGAGTGCCATTTAAAGGACTGGTAGCTGAAGTATTGTACCAGTTAGTCGGAGGCTTGCAAGCAGGAATGGGCTACTGTGGTACCAAAACCATCGAAGACCTTCAAGTCAATGGCAAGTTTGTTAAGATCACTACTGCAGGTGTGAAAGAGTCTCACCCACATGATGTAAGTGTAACCCGAGAAGCACCGAATTACAGTCTTAAATCATAACCTCAGGAAACCGGTCTTTGGGCCGGTTTCTTTTTGTTTCCTAGGTTTTCGGGTTTCAAATTAACTCAACGAAAGCCCAATTTCTTTGTATTAACCCCAAGCTGAATCCTCTCGTGTACAAGCAGCTCATCAAACCTTTCCTTTTTTTACAGCAGCCCGAATCGGCCCACCACTTTACCTTTGGGCTGATCAAATGGGCCTTTAACTTTCCCCTGCTCAAATCCATCCTTCATTCCCTTTTCAAGTTGGAAGATCCCCGATTGGAGCGGGAAGTTTTTGGGTTGAAATTTTCAAATCCCATTGGCTTGGCAGCTGGCTTTGATAAGGATGCGAAGCTCATTGACGAGATGGCGATGCTGGGATTTGGCTTTATCGAGATCGGTACGCTTACGCCCAAGCCTCAAGAAGGCAATCCTCAACCTCGACTTTTTCGCTTACCCGAAGACGAGGCCTTGATCAATCGCATGGGCTTCAACAATGGTGGGGTTCTGGGCGCAATAGAGCGACTGAAAAAAAGAAAATCTTCCGTCATCGTTGGGGGAAATATTGGCAAGAACAAAGTGACCCCAAATGAGGAGGCGCTTGCTGACTACTTAATTTGCCTAGAAGCCTTGCATCCCTACGTGGATTATTTCGTGGTGAATGTAAGTTCACCCAATACCCCCAATCTCCGTGATCTTCAGGAGAAGGAGCCCTTGAAAAAACTGTTGCTTGGTGTCAAGGCAGCCAATGCGCAGCATGCGCAACCCAAGCCTATTTTACTCAAAATTGCCCCTGATTTGACCAATGGACAGCTAGATGACATCATCGAGATCGTCCGAGAAACGCAGATAGGAGGGGTAATTGCCACCAACACCACTTTGGATCGGTCCAACTTGCAAACAAATCCCCAGAAACTGGAAAGTATAGGAGCGGGTGGCTTAAGTGGTAAGGCTTTGGAAAAAAGAAGCACCGAAGTAATTCGTTACCTTCACCAGCAATCCGGGGGAGCTTTTCCAATTATTGGGGTTGGGGGTGTTTTCTCCGCTAAAGACGCCATCGAGAAGTTGGAAGCTGGCGCAAGCCTAGTTCAAGTGTACTCAGGCATGATTTATGAGGGACCATCCTTAATCAAAA
>JACCDX010782605.1_pt1 | contig 10591 bp, 5 predicted proteins | sample 7449681 | NCBI WGS metagenome assembly JACCDX01 (sample SAMN15323450, study PRJNA562643) | freshwater metagenome | isolation source: river surface water | place: USA:Blue River Watershed | collected 2017-08-18
CACTTGGAATACTCATCGCCCAACACGAAGTTTGCACCACTGTTTAGGATTTCTAGAAGATCCCAGAGTTCTCGAATTTTGGTTTGGATAGGAGTTGCCGTTCCTAGGATGAGATGAGTTGTATTTCTAGCAATCGACTTCATAAACTCCAATAGATTGTTTGGGCGATTGGAATCTTCTCCGATGCCACCCTTTACCCTAGCCTTATGTGCTTCATCTAGTATTACAGTTCCAAATTTTCCTTTGAGTAAGATCCCTGCTTCTTTTACAAATTCTCTGCCTTCCTTTTGGTGGAATATGAGTCCCGTAGATACAATTCCAATTTGATACGGGCATTTCTTGATGGAGTCTGCTTTTCCCTTGGGAGTGAGAAATTGGTTTTCCACACCCTTCCATGCTTTTTCAGAAGAGCTCCAAACTGCTGTAGAGATTCCAAGTTTGTCCTTCAATTCTACCTGCCATTGCAAACACAATGTGCTGGGGGCAAGAATAAGTACATTGCCATCATCTAATAAAGAAGATACCAATGCACAGGTAGCCATAGAAAGTGTCTTACCAAGACCGACTTCATCAGCAATCAAGAGCCTAGCTTTTTTATAGGTTTCTCTGTGTTGCAAAAATAGTGATACAAAAGATCTTTGCCAGGCTTGTAGTTGCTCTCCTCCCCGATAGATGGGAGCCTCCACCATTGATGCACCCGATACTGTATTGGGGTTTAGAACCGAGACTGTGATTTCTCTTCTATTTGCTACCCTATGAATTTCATCTAGGATTGTTTCTGGGAGTGGGATGCCTTCTTTCCAGAGTGCGTTGAATTCCTCTTCCACCCAAGTGGCACTGTCTAGAGAATCATCCTGCCAAACCAATTCGTAATTCTCTGAAAAGGCACTCTTGGAATCGTTCACAGAACCTACAAAAGAAATCTTAGAACCATTGTGATACGTTATCACTCCAGCTTTGCCATGAATGAAAATTCTTTCCTTGGGAACCACTCGAATCTCTACATTTCCCTGTCTCAAAAGGGAATCTAAGATCCTGTACCTATCCTGTAGGATCAGAGATTCTCTTTCGATATCCACCTGATTCCATTTTTCTTTGAGGTAAGACTCTCTCTGGGTTGCTGTTTGAAAGTCAAGATAGTCCAATTCCGAATTGCATAGGATTTTCACTTCTGGGATCTTAGAGATTTGTTCTCCTACCAATTCAAAAATGGAACTTCGAAAGTACCCTGCAATTCTCAAATAACGACTTGCACCCTCCAAGGACTTGGCTAAAAATTCTTTATCCAACCTTTCTGTTCTAGATGAAAATCGTCGGAGTGTCATTTTAAATCCTTTGGTTTTCGAGTGCTTCTCTGAGGATTCGGGCGGAAGATGCCTCAATTGCATACAGTTTCTCTGGTTTTAAACCTTCTCTCATCATTGCTATAAATTTTGCCATTGATTTCAATCGGGGGACTGCTTCTAAAAAGTTTGGACAATTGTCCATAAGGTGGGACAATACATGCTCTATGTCTATTTCTTTTTGGATTTCCCAGAGCGCATACAACAAGGCCCTCAGAGGAGATTTTCCGAATTCCGTATTGTTTGTCATCAGATTGCCCTTGAATTCTGCGGAGGTTTTCAATCTGGCACTGTTTGCCTTGGAATGACCGAGTAGGTCTTCAAAATGAGATACACGAAATGCCTTGGCAAAATTGGAAAAGGTGTCGAGTAGTTTTTCTCCCTGTGCTTCCATTTCTAACATTTTGAGGTAGTACTTTTCTTCTGCACTAAACTTTCTCCAATCAGCTTCTTCGAAAGTTTTAGGAATTAGGTATTGCACTGCGGTTTGTACGGCAAAATCTATTAGATTGTCTACAAAAGTCTTCACACCTTCTCTTTTGGGTGCTCTCGATTCCAGTTCCATGTCTTTTCCATCGATCACAGAATACGTAGTTAGTACCTTCAAAGCCGCGGCATACCCTGCCATCTGAATGTCAGCATCCTTGTAGAGTCCTTCTGAGGTTTGTTGTCTTACTTCTTTGTCCAAACCAACCAAACTCTCCACCTGTTTTTTCACAGCAGATTGGATCTCCCAACCTAGATCATCCCGAAAAGTCTCAAGCCTCCCTGTTCTCTTTCGTAGTACAAGTAGAATTGTCCCTGTTACATTGGAACCCTGACGCAATGCAGAATCACTTTCCGTAACCACATACCAAGCAGAAGTCACCTGTAGCCCAGAAGCCCAAACTATATTCGCCAGATCTCCCCAGATAGACCCACTCTTATGCGTAAACATCAAAACCTGAATCCCATTGTTTGTCATATGGTTCTTCATGGCTGTGTAAGACGCAATCATCCCCTGCCGAAACTCTTCTCCAGAACCCTTGATCGCCAAACTCCTGCGACTGTCCCATGTCCAATCTTTGAATTCTTCGGGTGGATTTTTCCTGAGCCAGGCTATAAAAAACTCTGTGATTTCTTCATACTTTACGGCATCCCCATAGGGTGGGTCTGTGATGTAGATGTCGTTGGATATTAAATTATCCGTAGTACAGTTTAAATTTTTTATTGTATAATTTGATTTTATAACAAAGTTAAAATAACTAGGATAGTATAATCCAACTAAATAAATACTTCCCCTTGTTCCATAATTGTAAAAGGTATTAAATGCTTGATTATAGAACACCTGTTTTACTGATCCACCACCTCCATCTAAAGGACTCCAGTGACTTATCTTTGAATTCCAATTTAATGACTGTAAAAATGGAAGTGCATTATAAGAATTAATTATTGATTTTGAAATTGAATTAATCAACAACTGTCTTGCATTGAACAAATGATGCCAATGGGTCCATCCTCTTTCTGTATACAACCTAGTAGTTTCATCACCGGGTTCTATCTTCATATCAGGAATGAACCCTTTTTCTTGCCATTCCTGAAGGTGTTGCCCAACGTGGGAGATTACCTTATCTTCTCTTTCTAGATCCTCTTTGGTTACTGTTCGAAATTCATACTCATCGCCTTTGGAATTTTCTTTTTTTCTCATCCATTGGATGCAATACAATCTTTCTTGGAAGATATCCTCTGGTCTGGGAACAAAATCTTCCTTTTCCCAAAGTCTGAGTTTGTTTTGGTTTTCCCCTTGCAGGTCAGTATGATCCCCCCGAATGGAGGTGATTCTCACTCGTATCTCTGTAATTCCATCAGGAGAATGAACTAGATCTCCATTATCAATAGTTCCATTTCTAGCTTTCTCTAACTCCTCTTCATTAACAAATTGCTTAATTTTTATAACATATTTTTTTTCTAATACGTTAGGTATCAGTTCTGCGATTACATTATTTTTAATACCAGTCCTTGGTTCACTAATTACAAAAGAGGGAATGAGGGGAACCTTCCAACCTGTTTCAGGACAAACCACTTCTACACAATAGAGAAATGCCTTTGCCTTCCAACCATTTCCATCGCTTTCGATATCTAGTGCATCAATTTCCCTTTGGACTTTTTCAACCAATGCCTTTTGGGATTCTTCTATTTTCTTTCGTTCTTCTTCCCCAGCCCCTACGATGTGAAAAGCCCCCCAAGTGAGCATACAGGCAATCGGATTGAGATCACTGGCATACACATCACAACCCAGTCTAGCCGCTTCGAAAGGAATCTGCCCAGAACCACAGAACACATCTGCTACCTTGGGTCTATGCCCAAATCTAGCGATTCCCATCTCTTCCACTAGCTCGGGGATCGAGGAAGCATGTGTTCCCAGATGAGAATTTACCTTGTCCCAGATTCCATCAAAAAGAACTTCCCCCACTTCTTCGGGTCTGTCTGCCATCCGAATCTTTTCAGTGTAGCTTGCCTCTTTTGTTGCCAGTTTTTGGATACGGAAGTACTCTCCCCTTGGAAGATCTTCTTTCCATTTCACAATGGGAAGTTTTGATTTTCCATTCACCACCCTAGAATGGTCTTTCAAAGAAAAAGGAGTGTGGGAGGGAAGAGTGGAATCTTCTGTTTTGATACCAAAGTATTTTGACACTTCCAAACCTGGTACTGTTTCTAAGATTGTCTCCACACTTGCGTTTGCTCCCCGTCGTATGAGAGACTCCTCATCCATACCCATGAGAAGTTCAAACACTTCTAGATCCTTAAGTGGATTGTTAGATGTGGGAAGAAGGCATCCGAGTACGCAGGCTTTGTTTAAGATGAGTGGCTTTCTACCTTTCCAAAAACTCCCCAGTGCAGTGAGTGTCTTACCCTGACCTGCCATCTGCTCTTTGTAACTTTCCACAGATAGTTTTTGAACAGGAAACAAATGTTCAATCAAAGCAGGTCTATCCTTCCAACTATAGGGTTCTAGTTTATTATTGCTCATTGTTTCTCCCAAATCCAATTTTTAGTTTTGGATTTTCTACCAAAAATTTTCCAAATTTATCCCTGGAATCTTTTATATAATTTTCTAGTGTAGTACATAGCATTTTCTGATTTGTTAAATTTTCTCTACTGAAAACTACTTTTAAAAGAGAATCATTCCATTCTTTATTTCCAAATAGTTTATCAATTTCTTCCATAGATAAGGATTGAACAATTTCAAATAGAATTTGCTCCCAAAGTAAAATTCTTCCCTCTAAATAACGAATATCAAAGGAAACAGAATTTAGAGACTGCAATGCAATTTTATCACCCGTCACAAAGTATGTGTTTTCATTTTCTTTCAGCTTAGCAAAGAAAAATGCTTCTCCAGGATCAATTCCGGGATTCATATTAAAAACATTTAAGAGAGAGTCATCTTTCACTTCCTCTGCAATTTTCATTTTTTTCAATTGGTTTGATAATAATTCTAAACTATGATTATCTGATTTAAATTTTCTCTTAAATATATATAATACAGAATTTAAATGAAAATGGGAAAATTGTTTCATAAACGTAAAGTTTTCCAATATATCCCAAAGATTGAGTATAGTACATTTAATGATTACATCATTATCCCAGTAGAGACCTTTCATTCAAATTGCAATCACCTTACTAAGGTACTCTAAGTAATTCTCTCCTATATCTTTATCAGAAAGTGTATCAAAGAAAAAATTATGTAATACGTGTAATGCATTTTCTTTTTCTAGACTCTTTAAAGATGAATTTACAAGAGCCCAATAATCCGGATTATTCCAACCAAAATTGATTGCTAAAAATTCAGGTAGTATTTTCTGTTTTTTCCCTTCTTTTATACAAGCCTGTGTGAATAAGTTTGAATCTTTTTCTGCCTTCAATTGAACCGCAAAATTGGGAGATCCTGAAAATACTTCTAAAGCAAACCGATTGGCTTCTACTTCTTTCGCATCTTTTAAATCCTTCTCAATCTTTATATCAAAGATTGGTTCAGAAGAGATGGAAAGATGACCACTCACTATATGTCCTAGCTCATGCAAAATTGTAAACATTTGTATTACGGAAGATTTTTTATTTTGTCCAAGGCAAATGACAGGTCTATTTTTATTTATCTTAAAAATAATTCCCTGTGGGGCACTGGTTTTTTTTGGTAAATTAAGAGGAGGTATCACAATAATACCCAAATCATGAAGATATTTCAGTAAGTTTTCCAATCGAAGTGGATTTCCTTCTGAAAATACCTGTCTAACTTCTAGGGCAGATTCCGGTAAACGGGATGGTGCAGAGTACAATGAATCCAGTTTATGAGCAATTGAAAGAGATTGGCTTAAAAATAAATTGAATTTTTCCGTCTTTTGATTTTGAGAATGTTTAAATTCAGGAGAATGGGGTAGATTGAGTTCTAGTTTAGAGTTTGAAATAAGAACCTGAGTTGAAATTCCCAAGTTTTTGGAAATATGGAGTAGAAATTCCTGAAGTCCTGAACCTGTTTTTAAGATTTCTCTATCCCACCAGTCAGGTAAGATTACCTTATGAAGATAATTTTTGTTAATACCGATTTCTCGTAATCGTTTGTAAATTGTTTGGATACCCTCATTTCTAGATTTCATATTCATATTAGACTTTTGTTTAGTTTGATTGTCAATTTTCATATCAATTTTCTGAAAATAATTCGGGAAGCAGTATAGAATCTTCCTGTTTATGGGATTTTTTCTTTGCAGTTGTTTTTTTTGGTTTTGCTGGAGATAGTTTGATTCCTTCTCCATCAGAAAGAGCTAAATACAACGCCTTTCTCCATCCTCTTTCTTTGTCTTCTTCCAGACCTGCTTCTGCGGCAGTTTTAGCAAACAACCACCAACGTTCTTCTGGTCTCAGAGCAAGCCATTTCTGAACAATGATAGTGCATTCTCCAACTTTTGCGTGTTCTACAGCCCAAGCCAAAACACAGAGCTCTCTTCCCAAAAATCGATCCATCTTTATCTTTCCCGTGATCCAAGAACCTGTAGAAACCTTTTTTGCTTTGAGTCTGGAGTTAAAATCTCTCCTTGCTTCTTCCCGAATCTGAGTCCAAAGCTCCCTCTCAAGGGAAACACGACAATCCTCTCTGGTTTTACCAAACTTGTCTTCAGAGATTCCCATATCCTCATAGATACGAATGGCATCCTTGGGTGATGATGGAATCTCTACATAAAAATGATGAGACCCGAACTGAACGGGTGCACCGAATCCTACAGTATCCATATCAATCCTGACTCACTTCCCCTTCGTTCCATTCCAAGCCCAGATCTTTCCCAAATTGTTCCATATCAAAGCCTGTAGGAAAGTAAGCCTTCCGAAAACTGAGATTGATTGGTGGATTGGGCTCTAAGAAAGCACTGTGAGTGTTGATAAAATTTTGTATTATATCGGATTTTATTTTTATATCACCAAAACTTACATTTATCATTTTTGAACCTGATCCCATTGTCAGATTCACATTTGAAAACTCTATAGTTTTTTCTTTTGCCTTTGAGAGACCCTCATGAACCTTGGATGGATTGTCCAATTTTTTAGGAGAGGGTGAATTCATAACCGCAGGTTTATCTGACTGTACTACAACTTTTTTATTCCCCTTTTTGGGAAAGCTAAGGATTTGTTTTGTTTCGATGCCATCTGTTTCTGCAAATGCATAGATTTTGGTTTCTTCATCATTGATCTGAATTGGAGAAGTATAATCCAATCCATTTCTAGGCTCAGACCCATCAGTCGTATAGCGAATCTTTCCACTGGGAACCACAAATAATTCCACTTTACGACTCACATCATCGAGTTTGCCCCGAATCTTAAGAGTATTCGACCATAAAATTGGTTCTCCAGTGATACTTTTTCCTGTGATATCCACAACCAAAAATTGAATTTTCAATGCTTTGGTAGAAAATTGATTTTCGGTAAGCACGGGACTAGACTCGGAAACAACCCCATCTTCTTGAAAATGAATACGGGCTTTATTTTCAGGAACATTCTGAGTTTCCACATTCAACCGAACCTTTCCTGTGTCATCAGGCTCAGAAAGTACTACAATTTGTAGGGAAGTCTTTTTGGGTCTTGGCTTTTTGGTGATATATCCATTTCCAAGATTTTCCCAAAGTCCATTGTTACATGCCAAATCAATCAGCACATCAAGTCCCGACTTTCCCCCACCCGTAGATGTGGGAAGCCAGGGCATCTCTGTTTTTTGTTTCATCTTATCTTTGAGATCTGTAGTACGAACGTCATCCTGGTTTCCAAATAGCACGGACTCTGCCCTTGCCTTGAGGGCATCAAAATTAGATGTAATTTCTGTATACAATTTGATTGGATCATGAATCAGTGTTTTTCGAATTTGGTTTTCACCATTGTAGGTTGAAGATGTATCATAGGTATTATCCAAAGCCTTACCCCTTAAAATCGGCTTTCCTGCTTCTGTCCCTGGAAATAATAATTTATCGAATACAGAGAGGATAGTTGCATGAAAATCTTTCTCATATTGTTGTTTTTTATCATCCAATTCTTTTCTTTGGGGATGGGTAGCAGGGACCTCACTGTCCGCTTTTTGAGTAGCATAAAGATGTCTGGCTGATTTTTCTACACTGGCAATTTGGGATTTTTCACCTGTCAAGAAGAGCACATTGTTCTTTTCTACTAGGTTTTCAAAAAACTTGTGGATTACATCAGGTGGAGTCTTTCCATCCGGACTTACTATGAGGAGAGGTCTATTGTGCCTACAGGCCGCCTCAGCTTCTTGCATTTGAGGAAGAACAATGATTTTGTCATACGCTTCTTTGGTAGTGGGCTTGTACATCTCTTCCAATCTCCAACGAATCATTTCATCAAGTCGGTTTTGAGGGGCTTTTTCTGCGTACCCTTCTAATTTCTTGGTAAGATTTTCCTGTCTGTCAAAGTAGTTTCTGCCCTCTTCGGTTTGGTGTAAATACCAACTTGTTTTTTGTAATTCATGAAAAGCATTCTTAAATTCACTGGGTTTGGTGAGCGGGCTCAAAAGACACTCAAGCATCTCCGCTTCTGTAAGACCTTTCACAGAATTGACAGCAGTAGAGAGAGAAGCTGTAAGGAGTAAACATCCCACTTCCTTGCAATGATCCTTTTTTAGATTTTCATCGATCACCTGGGCATGTGCTGAGGATGTGGAATCCCAGAGATCCCGGGCTATCACATCTCTCATCTCAGAAATTTCGGAAAGTTTTTCCCGAACATCGGGGATGGATAGATCAAAGTGCTGGGCACCGATGAGGAATACATCGTGATCGGGACGATTCCAAACTGACTTCATCAAGCGTGATACAAGTTCCATAAGCCCCCGTGTCTGCTTGAACCTCTCGTTGGCTTTAAAGAGTGCTACTAAATTTTTAAATCGGGGATGAAATGGATAGGTCTCTTCAATTTCACTGGCTATCGATTCGGCAGATCTTTCGATAGTCTTGGCAGTAGCGGCTTCTGAAAGTATTTTTCCATAGGCCTCTGCAATATCTCCAATCTCTACTTTATCGGGAAGAGAGATAAAGAGTCGTTTTCTGAGAATCTCATAGATTTCATTAGATTCTAAATTAACGGGTGTGATACTCACTTCTGCCCTACCCAGTTCATTCCTGGCATCTTTCAGGGCTTGCATGATGAGTTTGCCGCCTGTCTCATAAGCCGCTTCCAGGTCAGAAACCACAATACAGACATTGTTTTTTTTCTGAGCGGCAGAAAGCATGTTGGAAAAAGCTCTGGTGATCACATCTGCAATGGTTCCCTGACCGAGTGATTGTGTATTGTAATAATGAAAGTATGGGGGCATTTCATCCAGGAGAATCAGGATGGGTTCATTCCCTTCAAATAATTGGAGCCATGCATTTTCATCGGGAGCTTTGGGTCCGTTCTCCCAGTATTGCTTAAAGAGATTTTCCTTTCCCAACTGCCTTGCTATCTCTCCCCAGAAGTAATAGATAGGATTGTTTCTGCCATTGAAGGAGGCTATTTGGGTGGTAGTAAAGCTATTGTGATACAATATATCCGGAGTTTTTGAACTTCTGAGTGTTGGATTTTTTGCTAAAAATCCAAATCCAACCATTAGGTGAGTCTTGCCCCCTCCCATTGCCTGCTTCAAATGAAAAACAGAATCTTCTGACTTTCCCGAAAGTCTTGCATATCCCTTGGATAGAAGGGTTCTCATACCATCCGTAATATAGGTTTTTTCAAAAAAAGCACTTCCATCGGTACCAGAGACAATTTCCTCAATTCTTTCGATTTGTTGGTTTACATTGATATCCAATGCGTTAGGTTGGAGCGTACAGGCAGCTCTGACAGTTTTCATGCAATTTCCCTAATTAAGTCTATTAGCCTTCAGACTATATATTCAATGTTTAAAAATCAATAAAAAAAGGTAATATGACTATTCTGCGGGTACTATTTAGAAATTAGTACATTTTTTAAACGGAAAAGCAATGATTTGGATTGGAGGACTCCAAAATAGAGTCTTATTCACAAACCCAGCCCCCCAGCGTTAGGGATACGCAGGGGAAGTCGCCTGGTTGGTGAGCTTGCCCATTAGTAAATAGGTAGCTTTTTTGGTAGTTAAAACTACTATATAAAAGATGACTGAACCGGGAATGGAATAAGCCTATTGAGCTTGTAAGTTTAACAAACTATGCTTCGAACAAGGCCCCATTTTTGGATGTGATAAGACTAAATAGAGCTAACGATTGCTTTAAAGCAATTCATTAAAATGGACAAAGTTAATTCACTGATTTCAGTTTTACCAATTTAATATAATGGGGAATGAAATGAAGAACATTAAATTTTTTATTGGAGTAGATATATCAGCAGAGTACATTACAGTATCCGCACTAAGCAAAAAAGATAGTAAAGTGGAATCCTTTGAAAACTTTGAGAATAATGCTAACGGCTTCCAGAGTTTGTTAGCAGTATTCCAAAGTCATAAGATAACCGCTAAAAATTCAATAGTCTGTATGGAGGCTACTGGAGTTTACGGGGAGTCTTTGGCATACTTCTTAGTTGGGAAAAATTTTAGAGTTGCTATAGAGAATCCATATAAGATAAAAAGAGGATTTGACATCTCTCCAAAAAAGACCGACAGAATTGATAGCAAGAGAATAGCAGAGTATGCACTCAGGTTTATGGATGAGTTGACATTTTGGAGTCCGAGGACTGAAATTCTTGAGGAAATTCGTATATTTTTGAGTCAG
>JACCDX011336468.1_pt1 | contig 10590 bp, 13 predicted proteins | sample 7449681 | NCBI WGS metagenome assembly JACCDX01 (sample SAMN15323450, study PRJNA562643) | freshwater metagenome | isolation source: river surface water | place: USA:Blue River Watershed | collected 2017-08-18
AAGTATTAGCGGTTGTTAGCCCTGTCATCTGAACAATACCACCGCTATTTACGTTGGTTGTAAAGAATACGCGGCTACTGCGAATTAAATTAAATGCCATAGTCGTTCCTCTATTTTATATAACACTGCCTGTGGCAATATTAATACATTACAGTACCTGGTATTGTACTTGTAAGTTAATTTCCCCAACACCATAAGGAGCCAATAAGCCCTCATCTGTTGTAATTGATGTAATACGCATTTCTGTAGTTTCCTTGCCAGGAAGGTCGGAGTAAGGCATTACATTGTTTAAATCAATACACTTTTCAATATCTTCAAGTATATTTTCTAACATATCTTGCGGGTCTTCGCCTTTTACGTATACTTTAATAGATAGTGAAAGTAGCGACCACTTAAACCCGCCTGGTAAGTATTCTCTAGATTCTGGCCCTGGTACCACAAATAGCGAAGGGAAATCGCTTACCTCATCCCAAAATCTTAATTTAGCTTCTGCATTGCCAAAAATATTAGTTAGGTAAGGTTCTGTACCATCAATCTCTTTTAGTTTAGTGACTAAAGCATTAGCAATGGATTTTCTCACACTCATACTAATACCGATCTTAAGTTAGTAACTGCTTGTTCATGTAGAATTTCTCTAATTGACTTAGATATTAGCAGCTTAGGGTCGCGTGATCTAGGAAACTGTTGTTTACCACCACTGGAAAAAGTTGCGTAAGGGTTCTTCATATATGAGTAAAAAACACTTAGCATACCTGCTCTTGATTGCGTTAAGTTTTCAATTTTAACAGAGTCTGCCAACCTTCCGGTTCTATAGTTTAGTACATTACGACTAGCACCTGATCCCATATTTTCTGCGACTCTTTTATTTATTAATTGTGTTAATAGTAAATATAAAGAGACTAAACTATCTGGTTGGGCAGAGGCTTTCTGTACGGCCTTAAATTTAGCTACAACTTTCTTACTAGCTAAATTTACATTATTGACTGGCTTGCCTTGTTTTGCAGGTTTTAATTTTTTGTTAACAGAGGCACTAGAATTGCTTGCTTTTGCTCTACGCTTCTTTGAATCAATAGCATCAGCTATTAAATTAGCTATATGCTGGGTAGCTGGATCACTACCACTTGTAGATATCAGAACATCGTAATTAGCTGAGGTAGCTAAAGCTTTTTGAATTTCGTTTTTTAAACTATCCGAAATTTTAGGATTCTTTTTTAATGTTTGTGCTCTACCAACTACGTAATCTCTTACAGGTTTTAGTTTAGCAAAAAGCTTTTTAGTTTGCTCACCAATTGCTTTTTCTTTACCCTTTTGCGAAACTGTAGGGTCTATAGACTTTATTAGCTTGGTTAACTCCGCACCTGCTTGAGTTAATAAGTTACCTGCCTCTTTGTTATTAGTACTAATTTGTACCTCTGTAACAAAGTTTAGTCTAGCGAAGGACTTAGTGAGTTGCTTACTAGACCGTGCAAATAGTCCCACATCGTTTACTAAATTACTAGATAAAAAGTCAGCGGCAGTTACAAGCTCTAGAACATTTTGCATTAGTTGCACCAATTGAGGATCGGTGCTTCCTGCTATGGATAATGCTCCTGTCTTTTTATCCGTTTTTAATTCAAAAGCACGAATTAGTCTACCTGTAAAAACGCCGGCTAAGTGGCCCGCATTAAACATATTCGTCAAATATGTGGTAAGAGCGGCTTTGTCCTGATCTGATATGTTACCTACTTTAGTAAAGATATACTCTTTAAAATAAACAACTATTTTATCGTATGCAATATTTTTTAGTATTAGTACATCTCGTTCTGTATCAGTACTACTGCCAATAACAAGTTTAGTACTTTTTGAGCTGCCACTAAGTCTTAAAGGGTTGGAATACTGAAACCCTTCTTCTTTTCTGGAAGAAGTAGTTACCTTTCCCTTAAAGTAGTTATCTAGTAGATACTGCTTAAAGTCATCAAAATCAAGAGATTTTATAATATTTTCCGAAAGAGCACCAATTGAATTAGCTTCTAAATACTCCTGCATCTGTGCTTTTAAAGCCTCTAAACTACCTCGGCTCATAACACTTTCAGAAGACGCATTAGTGTCAGACCTAATGCGCTCTCTGTTTGAATACTCTAAGTGATTATTCAATATACGTTGAGTTAATTGGGGATTTTTCCCAAGTACGGCTTTTTCTACTTGAGCTAAGATCCGCTCTCTTAGCATAGCGCTCATTTCTCCTACACTCATAGATAGTCCTCAGTATACATATCTAGGATTCTACGAATATGTGCAGGCAGGCTACTAGTAGCCATATACTCAACCTGAACACTATTTGTGCCGGGCGCTTTGTTACTGTGAACTGCGGAGTCGTTTTGTCTATAATACTTTACCAAATCAAGAACAGCTAGCTTTAAGTCTTCAGGTATGGTCTCGTATCCACAGTTGTAAGACACTTTGTAGCCTTTAGGCTGTCTACTCCATCCATTAGGATTAGTAGACACAACCATATAGTTATCTTGGTACCAGTCTGTAAACTTAACTAGAGTAGTGTAGGTCTGTCCGTAATCTGTAGTATATTCTACGGACGAAATATTTAGAACTGGACTTTCACTAAGAATAAAGAAGCCTACTCCGCCATCGAAGTGCTCCACCTTAGGGTCGTCTACAAACTCATTAAAACTTCTACCACAGTAACTACGAACAAGCTGAGATACTTTTGGGATTATAGAGTCAATCTCAGCATCGTAGTTTGTGCTGTTAATTCCTGCGTAGGCTTTGAACTCAGCTTTTGTAATTAAATTAGAAGCCATATTTTCCCTCGCATAATGTCTTAAAAGCCTACTCAATAGTGAATAGGCTTTTAAGACAGGAGATTACTCTCCTGTCAAAGTAGATTAAGCTACGTAACGCAGAGCGCTAACAGCACCACCCAGGTTAGTTGTAACTTGTGTCATACCTGTACGCAGGCTTGCCACCATCACACGACGCTGAGTTTCCACCAGCTCGTCAGTATCCATACGCAGACCGCGCTGGTTACCAACTAGGAAGTTACCAGGTGCAAAGCAAATTGCAGCAACTTCACCAGCAGCCTTGCTGTTAAATTCAGCAGACACTAGAACTGGAGTGTTAGCGATAGAACCGATTTGACCAGTCAACAGAGTAGCTTGATTGCCAATCTTGTCCACAGTCTGGAACAGTTCGTCGTCTAGCAGATCGTAGTACACTTCTGTAGAAACGATGTACACTAGATCGGCAGGATTCAGACCCCAAGCACCTAGGTCCTTACGCAGAGCGCGCATTGCAGCAACGCTAGCTTTTGCGTAGTTACCAGCGGCAACAGTAGCGCCATCGATATCAATGTTATGTGCGCTAACGGCGTCATAAGCGGCTAGACCTTTAACAGGGTCAGCACCAGCACCAGCACCTAGCAGGAAGGCCTTGTCAACAGACTTAGCCACACGACGGATCATAGCGTCACGAACGATAGGCATCAACACTAACAGTGCATCTTCCTCTTCTTCGTATGCCATGTATTCACGAGTAGCAACCTTATAGGCATTCAGCGTGATTTCTTTTAACTGATGAGTTTCTGTAGCACCAGAGCTGTTCGATGTACCGAACTGAGCGTTGGTCACCCAAGTACCGTAACCGGCTTCAGGGTTCACAGGCAGAGTCATCACGTTAGTCTGCATAGGAATATTACGCAGAGTAGGAGACACTACTAGACGACGACGAATTTCGTCTTCCATGCGCAGAGAAACTTCCAGTTCCCAAGTTGCGCTAGGTACGTGAGCACCAAACTTTTGAACCATTTCCTGGCCAAACTTGGTACCTTCTAGGCTCTTACCAGCCATCTTAGCCAGCAACACGGCCTTTTCTTTGTCAGCATAAGCCATACCACCTTTGTCGTCGCCGGTGAATTGCATACGTGACTTCTGGATAGCTTCCAGCTCAGCAGCTTTTTCTTTCAGAGTAGCTTGCAGGTCTTCTAGAGCCTTCTTACCGACTTCAGCTTGCTCAGCGAAACGCTTCTCAACTTCAGCCATCAGCTTTTCTGCACCGCTTTGACCAACTTCAACAGTAGCCATCTTAGCTTCAACAGCAGCTTTAACTTTAGCTTCAAATTCAGCTTCAGCTTTAGCCTTAGCAGCAGCTTCAGCAGCAGCTTTTTCTTGTGCAGCTAGAACAGCGGTAGCGGCATCTTTAGCAGCCTTTTCGGTAGCGGCAGCTAACATCTTTTCAAGTTCTTTTGGATCCATTTTCCATTCCTTATTAATAGGGTCGCTTTCTGCCGAGGCCGCTTTAGTAGTATCTGCGGGTGCAAATTGCATTTTAAATGACTTACACTCGTCGTCACTTTCGAACGACTTAGAAAGACTAAACAATGTGTTTTGATTAGCTGGAACTGACACAACTGAGATTTCGTGTAGTTCTAGCTCTTTGATAACGAACAGGTCTGTAGCTTGGTTGTACTCTGCATCCAGAATACGGAAGCCAATGCTAAAGGCTGATAATACGCCATCTTTTACTAAGTTAAATACTTCTGCAGCAGCTGCTGAAATACGTGCCTTAATCCATAGACCTTTTGAGTCAATCTTGTGCTCTAACATTCTACCGCAAGGCTTGCTGTGAGAATGATAAGCTAAAATAACTGGATTCTTTAAGTAGTTTTCTAAACCCTTTTCCCAAACATAAGTGGGAACCACGTCCCCATGTCTGTCATCGTCGTTGGTACTAGCGTAACCTTCGATGGTAATAGAATCTACTTCTTCCTCCGCCTTTGGAAGCTCTTTAGTAAACAGGCTGTTGACGTATAGTAACTTATTTTTATCTACCATACAACTCCTTTTACTCATTTTTCGGAGGCTTGCCTCCTTGACTAGGATTCGCTGCGGACCCGGCTATGTTAGCTGGAACCCTTAGCTCATCATGCCCCGGTTTAGGAGCAAAGCGTAGCTCTTCTCTAGCCTCGTTAGGAGTAATAACTCCTCCATTAACTAAAGTAGTATGATAGCTAGCTATATCTTTTAGCTCTGGTTGTAAAGCACTTACTGTAGTAGTAATTGCCTCAATATCAAAGCCGTAAAATCTCTCTAAGGCACTAATATATTTTCTAACGATAGGTAAGACTGTTTCTAAGTAGAATAGTCTTAGGTTAGGGCTAATATTAGCATTATTACCGCCTGCTAATAAGATAGGTGGTACGCCTAAAGCTTGTAATATTTTCTCTCCGTGTGTCTTGAGTGCAACGTCGAAGTCCATCTCACGGAAATTAGTATCTGCAATTGGGTAAGGTTTAAGACCACTATCTAGAATAACGGGGCGCTTACCGCCTCCGCGGGTAGTGTATCGTTGAACCCAATAATTGATAGTTTTATCTTTAGCAGTCTGTGACAGGGTGTTATCAGTAACGAACACCTTACCAAACATAGCGCCTTCTCTAAAGAAGTTCTTTTGATAGTCCAGCATATTATACATGGTATCAATAGAATTCTTAGCACTGGCTAATCTGCTATCCCCTCTATAGATACTATCACTACTAATGTCTCTGAAGTGGAATACCTCTTGAGGTTTGAATGTAGTAGTTGAGTTGTACAAGAAACCCTTAATAAAAGTCTTCTCGTCAGTCTGGATAGTAACCCTATTAGCAGGTAAATGGTACATGAAAGCACCATCAAAATAAATAAATGCGTTACCTTCTAGTATAAAGTCGGTAAACAGAGCGTCTCTAAACTCTTGTGCACTTTGATAAGGATTTGGTCTAAAGTTAAGCAATGTATTTAGTTGCTTTTTTCTAATACCAACAACCTGGCTAGTGCCTAAGTCTTCCTTAATGTCATAGTCTAAACTAGAGGCTGCATTAACAATCATGCTAACGCCTCTACTAACTGGCTCTAGGCGCTTAAACGCCTGCATCATAGATATGGTCTGTGTACTGTCTACCTCAGGACCATTATCTCTTGCAATCTCTTGCTGGGCCGGGTTTAGTTTTTCAACTACCCAGCCTAATGTTTTTTCGTATATACCCATATGCACCTTATATGAATTCGCTAAAGAACGAACCATAACTGGATTTAGGTATATCTTCTTTATTACCGCCGCCTGTATACTTCTGCTTTTGCAAGTTTAGCCACCTTACCTGCTTAGGGGCAGATAACTTCGAGGGACTCTTACCATACACTCCATGCAACGCTACGTGGTGTTTGTTACACAAAGTATAAACTTGGTTATAAATCTCGTCGTGGTGTTCAGCAATAAACTCGTCTCGAACAGCTAAAATACCGTCGTCGGTAGATATATCATAACCCTTGCGCTCGGCCCAGTCATTCAGCAGTAGCGTAATTGAAGTTGTGTGGTGTAGTTCCAAATCTTGGTCAGTACCGCATACGAAACAAGTATCTTCTTTTACATAAGCAGCTTTTGCACGATCTCGTACCCATTTAACTGGGATACGCGCATTGCCGGTATTTTTTGCCATACTTATACGCACCTCAAATTTAATAGCTCTATTATAGCATGTACCCAAGATTTTGTCAATCCAAAAATTTTTACTGGTTATGGAATTTTTACTTGAATAATTGCTGCTAATCTTATATAATAAAAAGTATTAATAATCTTATAGGAACCTATGACCTCAGGAATTTATACTCTAGAATTTAGTGATGCCTCAGTTTACGTAGGTAAAGCTATAGACATTGAAGCGCGCTGGAAGCAGCATAAGGACAAGCTAGAACAAGGTAAAGCTGCTCACAAGCTGCAAAAAGCTTATGATAAATGCGGGCCTCCTAAGTACTCAATCGCACACAGAGTTCATGCAGACCATATTGATATTGTTGAGTCAATTATTATTGAGAACAATCGTGGCAACCCGCTACTGCTTAATACAGCTTCGGGTCACCGTGTTAGTCCTAATGATGTGTCCGTATACGCTGAATACTATTCGCTACTAGAACACTCAACCGCTGAACACATTAGAAGTCTAGTACAGTTAGAAGAAACTGTACAAAAGCTAACAACTAGCAACAAGCGTCTAGAAGTAGAGCTTGAAATGTCTAATAACGAGTTCTACGAGCTTCAAGCTAAAGGTATTCGACTACCTTCTGAGTGGAAAGACCTATGGTTTGAAAGAGAGAGTGAACTAGAAAGACTGAGGGAACTAGAGGAGTATGCTATTACTTACTCTAAAATGTCCTGGTTCGATAGACTATTCAATCAGTTTAAGTTATAAACGTATAAAGAGCATAACGCAAGGCATCAGCCATGTGACAGTATTCGTCATGTAATGGCTTCTCTTTTGTTAGCGTCTCTTTAGTATCCCAACGATATTGGTCCAACATTGCTAAAGTGTGAACACAACGAGGGCTCACCCTCAATCGCCCCTGCTCCACAATCGTCTGAACAAAAGCAATTCCAGGAAGCACATCTTTCTTAGCCTTAATAGTAGCAATATCGTAAATATAAGCTAAGTCACCAGCAAACTGAGCAGCGGCACTATCAATAAAGATTGCGTCAACACCCCACTTATCAATAAGTTCCTGCATCTTAGCAGCATGAGCATCGGTACGAGTCCCAGCTTCCTGATACTCGTCAACAACCCAGAAAATATCTTCATCCTCACAATACGCAATAACGATAAAGGCAGTAGGATCTTTATAGCCAGGGTCACAACCTGCAAAGAACTCAACTCTATCAGCAGTAAAGAAGTCCTCAACATACTTATCAGCATCAAAGCTAAAGATCTGACCCTCAAATTGAGTGAACGAGGCCATGTACTCTTGTTCAAATTCAGCTTTACTCATAGTACGACGAGCTTCTGCAACGTCTGATGCAGCCATACGCTCATTCTCACTATAGTCAGCTTGAATCGAAACCCACTCAGGATACTCAGGCAAAAACCCGCGTTCAAAGAACTTACTAAACCAGTTATTCTTACCACGAGGAGTACTAATAAAAATAGCCTTAGCTCCAGGTTTATCTAGAGTAGGACGCAAAGCAATGTTAAACGCTTCTTCACCACCATTAGACAACGCAGCCTCGTCAAAGATAATCAAATCGTAACTACGACCAACACAACTATCAACAGTCGTAACAGAACCCATTCTAATAGTAGAACCATTAGACAGTTCAATGATCTTATCCTTTAGGTTATCGCGAGCTATCTCAAGGTCGAAATGTTTAATCAGCCGTCTTTGCAATTCAAAACTAATACCTGATAGGTTATAGTTCGGGGACATAATAAGTACGTTAGCTCCAGGAACTAAAGTAACTAACTGCCCAATAACGTTTGCAATATATGTCTTACCTAGGCGTCGTGCAAGTGCGGCGCATATAAACCGATGACGCGGATCGTTCACCGCGTTGATTAAAGCGATTTGGGGTCTATTAACAGTATCAGCAATACCTAATAGTTTAAGATAATTCTGAATTGGTAGCTTAATGAAACGCTTAGATGGTTCAAACTCTACAATATAATCACGTACAATATAATCACGACTGATCTTCAGCATTACCTATTTCCAATAATTTGCTAATAAGAGCTCCGTACTTACTACCATCATTCAAGTTAACACCACTATCATTAATCTGAACGTTAACTTGGTTCTTAATAGCTTGTGCAACTTCGCCTTGACGCAACTTCTCTAAAGCAATCTGACGATCTAGCTGTTCCATACTCATCTTATGCGATAGAGCTAAAATCTCTAGAATATCTTTACTAGAGCCAGTTTGTGACTCTTCCATTTCCGAGAATTTTTGCTTAATAATGGCATCCATCGCTGAACGCATCTTAATTCGGTTATTGTATCCAGAATCAAAGAATACGTGGTCGATGTACGCCTTAACTTCACGACGATCTAGATACTTTTTAACTGTATCAATCTTTAAGTCTAGCTCCTCAGCTACAGCGCGTATATCTTGACACTGAAGGTAGCAGTTGGCCACTTCGAGGGCCTCGGGGGAAATCTCTACCAATTCGGCAGGGGAGGTGTTAGCTGGTGTATTTTCCATGGTGGTAAAAATTAGTGGGCTTTGTGCGATTATAACAGTTTAGGTGCAATGTGTGCAAGTGTGAATTTTGGTGAGGTTTGTGATGATTGGTGAGGTTTGTGTGATGCTCGGCATCGCAAGTTTTGAGAGGTTGCTACGCTGCTCGGCATCGCAAGTTTTGAGAGGTTGCTACGCTGCTCGGCACCGAAAGTTTTGGGAGTTTATTTGTTTGTGATTTACGTGGAGGTGGGTGATGATAGGCATATGGGTCAAGTAGTCCGATAACCGCCCCTATGTCCTATTATACCATACATTTTAAAACTTGTACAATTGTATTTATCTATCGCATCAATAGGTAAATACAATGATGACATTAGAATCTTTATACTATAATACATACATGGACACGACAACCAACACCCTCGAAGCTACGGGTCACATCAACTGTGGCATGTATACGCTGACGTTCTGCACTGGCGAGCTTGGCAACTGGATCGAGCTGTATAATGCTGATATGGATGAAAGCCGTATCAGAGACTACACCTCTGCGATTGAGGTGCTGAACACGATCAACCTTTTGTTGACTAGCGAGACTATGCGCGAGGAGTTCTACAAATGAAAAAGGTTCTCATTAACATTGCGTTGACGGCTGTAACTGTTGCGCTTTTTGGTGGCCCACTTTTGTTTTGGATGTGGCGTAACGGTATCTGAAACTGTGGTATAATAAACCCATGTTCAACACTTTAGACTGAGGTACATCATGGCAACGGCAAGCGTAAGCGCAGAGCGAGTAATCCGGGACGGCGAAAAAGAACTGGCACGTATCCGACAGGTACGCATTGACCGCGACGAAGCAAAGATTCGTAACGTTATCAGTAACATTAAAGTTAAATATGGCTTTTTGGGGCGAAAGAAGCGTGACCGCACTAGGGAGGAGGCTATCCAATACCTTGATGAGAATAGCTTTTGGGGCTGGCGTAGCGCATGGGCACAGCAGGAAGAAAGACGCATCAAGGCACTGATTCTGTTGGCTAAGGTGGGCGACCCGCTTAACCTTACTCATGAAGATGCCCACGCAATTTGGGGTTAAGGTGTACAATATAAGCGAAAGCTTATATTGTAGGCGCCAAAATTATACCATAGAATCCCTTTCTTGTCAATAGGGGCTTACACCTAGAAAATAGGTACCTGGGCGTGATATAATAAACCCATGTTCAACACACCTGAGGCCAACATGAAAGCTAATGCCATTATTGTTGCTAGCCAGCAAACTGCTGATCTTATCATGAGTGAGGTTCGTGCAAGTTGCCCTTGCAGCGAGCGACATATCAGGAACTGGCTAAAAGAACAATGCGCGTTTGAGGATACCTTTATGGACGATGCGGTAGATCATCTGGTGGAGGCTGGCAAAATTGATGTGGATGAAGATGGTATATTTGATCTGCCGATCTCCACCACTGAGATACTCAAAAGATTTACAAAAATATGAAAAGTTGCTGGCGAAGGCCAGCAATTTGCAGTATAATAAACCCATGTTCAACAAAACTGGAGATTGCAAAATGACTAAAGGTTTCGCACTGGTGAAGGGCTCTAAGGTTGAGGTTCTGGTTGGTAAGACTT
>JACCDX011606994.1_pt1 | contig 10589 bp, 9 predicted proteins | sample 7449681 | NCBI WGS metagenome assembly JACCDX01 (sample SAMN15323450, study PRJNA562643) | freshwater metagenome | isolation source: river surface water | place: USA:Blue River Watershed | collected 2017-08-18
AAGGTCGCCGACCAGGTCTCCGATGCCATTCTGGATGCGATTTTTACCCAGGACCCTAACGCACGTGTGGCAGCTGAAACGCTTTGCAACACGGGTTTGGTCGTGCTGGCCGGTGAAATCACCACAACAGCCAACGTGGACTACATCCAGGTCGCGCGCGACACCATCAAGCGTATCGGCTATGACAATACCGATTACGGCATCGACTACAAAGGTTGTGCGGTGCTGGTGGCCTATGACAAACAGTCTCCCGATATCGCGCAGGGTGTGGATCGCACATCCGAGGACTATCTCAATCAAGGCGCGGGTGACCAGGGTCTGATGTTTGGTTATGCATGTAACGAAACGCCTGATCTGATGCCTGCTCCAATCTGGTACGCGCATCGTCTGGTGCAGCGTCAGAGCGAATTGCGCAAGGACGGCCGCTTGCCCTGGCTGCGTCCCGATGCCAAGTCGCAGGTGACTTTCCGCTACGTCGATGGCAAGCCAGTCGAGGTTGACACTGTTGTGTTGTCGACACAGCATGCGCCTGAAATCTCGCAAACAGCGATTCACGAAGCCGTGATCGAGGACATCATCCGTCCAAGTTTCCCTGCAGGTTTGCTCACACCCAAGACCAAGTTCCTGATCAACCCGACCGGTCGTTTCGTGATTGGCGGACCCCAGGGTGATTGCGGTTTGACAGGTCGCAAGATCATTGTCGACACCTACGGTGGCGCATGCCGTCATGGTGGTGGCGCGTTCTCCGGTAAGGATCCTTCAAAAGTCGATCGCTCCGCAGCGTATGCCGCACGTTATGTGGCCAAAAACATCGTGGCAGCAGGTCTCGCCAGCAAGTGTGAAGTCCAGGTCAGCTACGCGATCGGCGTGGCAGAACCCATTAACATCACGGTCGATACGCATGGTACGGGTGTGGTGTCTGACGAGCAATTGTCTCTGCTTGTACGCGAGCATTTTGATTTGCGTCCAAAAGGCATCGTCAACATGCTCAACCTGTTGCGTCCGATCTACAGCAAGACCGCCGCCTATGGCCACTTTGGTCGCAGCGAGCCCGAGTTCAGCTGGGAAGCCACTGACAAGGCTGCCGCACTGAAAAAGTCGGTTTAAGGTGACCACGGATGCCTCAAATGGAGCAGACTCGCCATGCGTGGCGATTTGCTCTACCTTGTTCGATGATGTCTGTCGCGGCTGCGGCCGAACAGTGATGGAAGTCTCGAACTGGGTCTTTATGACCGACGAGGAAAAACAGGCGGTATGGGTACGGATCCGGGCTGAGGGTTACCCCAAAAAGCCCGGAGAAACCACCTGACCAGGTTGTATAAAAAAAGGGTACTCCTGAGTACCCTTTTCTTTGACTACTGATTGCTCATTATTTTTCTTTCTTTTCCGACAAGGTGTCACCTGCCAAGGCTTCGGACAACTTGGCGATCGCCGTGTGGTCCTGACCGGGTCCGAGCATCTGTGCGCACGAGGCCCACATTTCACGGCACAACGATGAAAAAGGTGTGGGTGTGTTGGTGTCGCGACCGATACCCAGCGCAATGCTCAGGTCTTTCACCATCAGATCCAGACCAAAGCCGGCGTTGTACTTGCCCGACAAGACGAACTGTTTGAATTTCTTCTGCGTGGAATTGTTCATCCCCGTTGAAGAATTCAGCACGTCAACCATGGCTGAAGGATCCAGACCAAAACGCTTGCCGATCAGCAGCGCTTCGACGCCGATCAAAAAGCCGCCTGCGGACACCAGGTTGTTCAGTGCTTTCATGGCGTGAGCCGAGCCGACATCACCAGTTGGCGTGATGGAGGTGCCCATACAGGACAACACCGGACGCACGCGTTCGAGAATCTCGTTGCTACCGCCAAACATGATTGCGAGTTCGCCGGTCTTGGCGCGAGGCACACCGCCTGAAACAGGCGCATCGACCAGATGTCCTTTGGCCGCTTTGACTTGTTCGGCCAGCGTGCGAGTGATCGTCGGCACACCAGAGGTCATGTCGATGACGACCGAACCTGGACGCAGACCTGCCAACAGACCATCAGGGCCGTTGAGCACGGCTTCGACGATATTGCTGGTCGGCAAAATAGTGATGATGAGTTCGGAGGCAGCGGCGAGTGCGCGGTTGGAAGCGGCGACGGTGCCACCGATTTCTTTGGCGAAGGCTTCGGCGCGCTCTTTGGAGGCGTCAATCACCTGAAGTGGGTAACCAGCTTTGTGCAGCAGGGAGGCCATCGGCCACCCCATGCTGCCCAAGCCCACAAAACCTATCGTGGGCAGCGCGCTCATTTCTTAGCTGCCTTTTTTGCGGCAGCTTTTTTGGCGGGTGCTTTGGCTGCGGCTGCTTCAACTTCTGCGGGCTTTGCGGCAGCAAGCTTCTTGGCGGCGGCTTTCTTGGCCGTCACTTTTTTCTTGGCGGCCTTGGCTGCTGCCTTTTCATAGGCGCCTTCTTCTTCGAGCACCTGGTTGGCGGCTTTGAAGGCGTCCAGACCAGCGGGGATGCCGCAGTAAACCGTTGCGTGCAACAGGACTTCTTTGATTTCTTCGACGGTCACGCCGTTCGCGAGCGCGCCTTTGACGTGCAGTTTGATTTCAGCGGAACGGTTGAGCGCGGTCAGCATCGCGAGGTTGAGCATGCTGCGTGTCTTGCGGCTCAGTCCGTCGCGGGTCCAAGCGTAGCCCCAGCACCACTCGGTGGTGATGTGCTGGAAAGCCATGGTGAAGTCGTTGGCCTTGGCGATGGAGCCGTCAACGTAATCAGCACCGAGTACGGCACGACGAACGGCCAGGCCGTCTTTGAATAATTGAGCGGTTTCGCTTTTAGCAGACATTTAAGGCTCCAAAATCAGTATGATCAAAGGTAAATAAAGAAAGACAGATAAGCAAAATATGTAACGAATGTTACGAGTGGTCTCGATTGTCTGCGCTTGACTTGTCCTGTGTCAAGCAAGATTCATTGGGAATGCGAATAAAGGAGAAACAATGAACCTGCCCAAGTATGAAATTTATGCGTTGCGCTATGCGACGATTCAGCAACGCATGCGCCGCGAAAACTTCATCGCTCAGGATCCGCACGATGAGTCGATGCCGATGGATTATTTTGTCTGGCTGATTCGCGATGGGCAGCGCAACATTTTGGTGGATACGGGTTTCAATGCGCGACAGGCCAAAGAGCGTGGCCGCACGCTCTTGCGTTGTCCGATCGGTGCTTTGTCACTGCTGGGGCTGGCACCCACGGATATCGAAGACGTTGTGCTGACGCATTTGCATTACGACCATGCGGGCAATATCGATTTGCTTCCGAACGCGCGTTTTCATGTGCAGGAAGACGAGTTGGACTATGCCTGCGGCAAGCACATGTGTCATGGGTTGTTTCGCCATGCTTATGATGTAGAGGATGTGGTCAGTCTGGTGCGTCGCGTGTATGCCGAGCGTGTGCATTTTCATCAGGGGCGGGTTGAGCTCGCACCGGGTATCGAGTTGATGAAAATCGGCGGACATACCAAAGGGCTGCAATCTTTGCGCGTCCATACCGCCCGTGGCTGGGTCGTGCTGGCTTCGGATGCCAGTCATTATTACGAAAACATGGAACGTCCCTCGCCCTTTCCGATCGTGTTTCATGTGGGTGACATGGTGGCGGGATATGCGACGCTGCGCGCGGCGGCTGCCTCGCCCGAACACATCATTCCGGGACATGACCCGCTGGTGCGCGCGCGTTACCCGTTCCATGGTGATCCGGCCAACGATATTGTGGCGTTACATCTTCCACCACTAAAGGCTTAGCTTTTTCAGGGTTGCCGGGTAAACCCTGTCCATGTGTCGGAAAACGGGCTACAATAGCTATGCTTTTGAGGAGCGTTGCGACGGGATCACCCGCCAGGCTCAAAAGCTTCCACGTTACCGTCGGCCATTTGTCGACCTTAACGGCGCTCACCCAATCCTGCCCGGCAGCGATTGCGGTGGTGCTCAATACACAGCCGTTCAATTGTTGCTCCGCGGGCTTACCGGAGCCTAAACACTATGAACGCAATCAAAGAGAAATTCACGGATTACATCGTCGCCGATATCGGTCTTGCCGATTTCGGTCGTCGGGAAATCGCGATCGCTGAAACAGAAATGCCCGGCCTGATGGCCACACGCGAAGAGTTCGCGAAAACCAAACCTCTGAAAGGCGCCCGCATCACAGGCAGCCTGCATATGACGATCCAGACAGCTGTGCTGATCGAAACACTGCAGGCACTTGGCGCTGAAGTGCGTTGGGCGTCGTGCAACATTTTCTCGACCCAGGATCATGCCGCTGCCGCGATCGCAGCAATGGGCACACCTGTTTTTGCCAAGAAAGGCGAAACACTGGTTGAGTACTGGGACTACACGCACAAGATTTTTGAATGGCCAGGCGACAAGCAAGCCAACATGATTCTGGACGATGGTGGCGATGCAACGCTGTTGCTGCACCTCGGCACCAAAGCCGAAACCGACCTTTCGGTGTTGAATAGCCCGAGCTCCGAAGAAGAAGTCGTATTGTTCGCCGCGATCAAAGCGCAGCTCAAAAAAGATCCAAAGTGGTACTCCACACGTCTGGCCCAGATCAAGGGCGTGACCGAGGAAACCACCACAGGCGTGCTGCGTCTGTATCAGATGTCGAAGAAAGGCGAACTGGCTTTCGCGGCCATCAACGTGAACGACTCCGTTACCAAGTCCAAGTTTGACAACTTGTATGGCTGCCGCGAGTCGCTGGTTGATGCCATCAAGCGCGCGACCGATGTCATGATCGCTGGCAAAATCGCTGTGGTTGCAGGTTACGGCGATGTGGGCAAGGGTTCTGCCCAGGCGCTCGCAGCCCTGCGCGCCCAGGTCTGGGTCACCGAGATCGATCCTATCTGCGCACTGCAGGCATCGATGGAAGGCTTCAAAGTGGTCACCATGGAAGAAGCGGCTGACAAGGCAGATATTTTTGTCACAGCCACCGGTAACTACAACGTCATCACGCGCGCCCACATGGATCGCATGAAGGATCAGGCCATTGTTTGTAACATCGGCCACTTCGACAACGAAATCGATGTTGTCGGTATCGAAGATTTGCAGTGGGAAGAAATCAAACCACAAGTCGACCACGTGATTTTCCCTGACGGTAAGCGCATCATCTTGCTGGCCAAGGGTCGTCTCGTGAACCTCGGCTGCGGTACGGGTCACCCCTCGTTTGTGATGTCGTCATCGTTCACGAACCAGACGATTGCCCAGATCGAATTGTTCTCGCGCAATGATCAGTACAAGGCTGGCCAGGTCTATGTATTGCCCAAGCATCTGGACGAAAAAGTCGCCCGTTTGCATCTCAAGAAAATTGGTGCGAACCTGACGACGTTGACCCCTCAGCAAGCGGCTTACATCAGCGTCAAGCAAGAAGGTCCTTTCAAGTCCGATCACTACCGTTATTGATCGGTTTGAGTGGAAAGACAGAGTCGTCTAGCCGGATGTTCCGGCTAGCGGCTCAAAGTAGTGCTCACCGGAGATTGTCATGACTTTATTGTTGGTCTGGATATTAAATGCGGTGACACTGCTGATCGTCGCTTACGTGTTGCCCGGCATCGTGGTGTCCAGTTTCTGGTCTGCCATGCTCGCGGCTGTTGTGCTTGGTTTGATCAATATGCTGGTCAAACCAATTCTCATATTATTGACCTTGCCCATCACGATCGTGACGCTGGGTCTGTTTTTACTCGTGATCAATGCGCTGATGTTCTGGCTCGCCGGCTCGATTCTGAAAGGTTTTCAGGTCAACGGTTTCTGGTGGGCGGTGGGTGGTGCGCTGCTCTACAGCGTGATCTCCGGGTTTTTGACAAGTCTGATTAATCAATGACCTCACAAGTAACGCCGGCTTTCAGCCTCGAATTTTTCCCTCCCCGCGACGCTGCCGCCCAGCAGCGACTCGTTGATGGCGCTAAACAAATGTTGGTGATCGAGCCTCATTACGTCAGCGTGACGTTTGGCGCGGGTGGTTCGACCCGAGACGGTACGCTTGATACCGTTCGCACGATGCGTGGGCTCGGCTGCGATGCTGCTCCACATCTGTCGTGTATTGGTTCGTCACGCGACGATCTCAAGGCCTTGTTGCAGCGCTATCGTGACGAAGGCGTGCGTCGCATCGTTGCATTGCGCGGTGATATGCCTTCGGGAATGGGGGCGAGTGCGGCCGGTGCCTTGCATCATGCAAGCGATTTGGTCGAATTCATCCGTCAGGAAACAGGCGACTGGTTTCATATCGAGGTTGCCGCCTATCCCGAGATGCATCCCCAGGCCTCAGGACCTGAAAAAGATCTCGCGCATTTTGTTCACAAAGTCCGTGCGGGCGCCAATAGTGCGATCACCCAGTATTTTTTCAATGCCGACGCGTATTTCGATTTTGTCGATCGTGTTCAAGCCAAAGGCGTCAATATCCCGATCGTGCCGGGCATTATGCCCATCACCAACTACACACAGTTGATGCGGTTTTCGGAAATGTGCGGCGCCGAGGTGCCGCGCTGGATACGTTTGCGTCTCGCCGAGATGGGTGATGACAAGGAGTCGATCCGTGCGTTTGGCGCTGACGTTGTGACCAGTCTGTGCGAAACGCTTTTGGACAATGGCGTGCCCGGTTTGCACTTTTACACACTTAATAATGCCGAAGCCACGCTGTCGATCTGGCGTGGACTGGGCCGTTAAATCGGGCTGAGTTGCTTCGCTCTGAGTTGCATTCGCGCTGAGTTGCTTCAGGCGGGTGGCATGTCTGGCGTCCAGCCTGAGGGCGTCAGCACGGCGTCGAGTGGATAGTCGTGTGCCTCGGGTTCGTAACCCTCTTCTTTGTGGATCCGCCCCTGATCCCAGGCGATGCCAATCGTCGTGAAGGGCTGACCGGTCTGGCTAAGCTGAGCGAGCGTGCGATCGTAATATCCGCCACCGTAGCCGATGCGCGCGGCTTGCTCGGTAAATCCCAGCGTCGGCACCAGCAGTATCGTGGGCTGCAACACCTCACCCCGAACAGGTTCCATGACGCCAAAGTTTCCAGGAGTGAGAGGATCATCCGGGCGCCAGACATGAAATTCGAGCGGGTGGTCTTTTTTGATCATCAGAGGCAAGGCGACGACGGTGCCTTGCGAATGGAGATGACGGAGCAAGGGCCGCAAATCCGGCTCGTCTGCCAACGGCCAAAAACCCGCAACTATTTCCGGTTCTGTATGTCCGATCAGAGGGCGGGCCAAAAGCCTTGCCTCAAACCATTCTTGCAGTTTGGCGCAAAGCTGGACGCTCAGTTGTTGGCGTTCGGCAACAGGAATGGTCTGTCGTATGCTGCGAAGCCGCATACGGAGCAGGTCTGCGCTATTCTTTAACATATACCGTGGCAGTGAGTCGCAAATCGTTGCGAATGTTGAATGGTTGAGCAAGTCGTCTAAAGGCATTGTATGCACACAAGCGCAAAGTATCAGAATATCCGGGTTCAGGTTCGCGTCTTGGTGGCCGCACTGGCCTGTAGTGGCACAGTGACGATATCCCTACCTACGCACGCGCAGGCGCAGCCTGCGGCTGAGCAATATGTACTGAAGGCCGATGGCAGCATGGCGCCTGTTGGTGGCACCGCTCAGTCTCCATCTTTGTCGACATCCGCACTCAAACCAAATAGCTCCGCGCCTGCGACCGCTAGCGCCGCGCCCACTGTAAAAGAAACCATCGCTGCCCCGAATGCGACTGCTGCGGCTCAAGCCGTCGCGGCTGCCCGCCAGGCTGTCAACAGTAAACAATATGGTCAGCTTGCCAGTTATGTGCCGCAAGCGCGTGGCGATGTCTTGGCGACCTATCCCGAATATTGGTATCTGCGCACCCAGTTGGGCTTGTACCGCACGCCCAATGTCGCGCAAAGTCTTGAACAGTTTCTCGAAAAAAATAATGGTTCTTATCTCGCGGACCGTTTGCGCGGGGAGTGGGTGTTGACCGCTGCGCGCAGTGGAGATTTTGTCACCGTGCGAAATCTCGGGCAGGTGCTGAACCCGAGCAATCAAGTCTTGTGCGCGCAACTTGAAGCCAGACATATGGGCGGTCAGCGTGCAACGGCTGCCGAAGCGATGAAGATTTTTGTCCCGTTCGGGGCCTGTTGGAAGCTGTTCGATCAGTTGGTCGCCGATCGTGTCTTGACGAGTGCGGAGCTGATTCCTTATTTGCATGAGGCGATTGAAAATAACAAATTACCGGATGCGCGTCGGTTTGCGGCGTATGTCTTTGATACCAAAGAATTGACGGCCTATGACGCGATGATCAAGGCTCCGGCGGCCTGGTTGGCGACACAAACCGCGCTGGGTTCGGTCGAGCGTAATGAGATCATTGCGATCGGTCTTGCGCGCGTGGCGCGTACGGATTTGGCAGCGGCCGATTCGTTGATGAACAGACAGTGGAAGAATTTGCTGCCCAAGAAGTACTCGCAATGGGTCTATGGCCAGATGGCATTGGTCGCAAGCATGAACCTCGATCCACGCGCGTATCAGTGGTATCGGGAGTCGGGCACGGTACGTTTGTCTGATAACAACGAGGCCTGGCGTGTTCGGATTGCGTTGCGTCAACCCAAAATCGACTGGAAGTGGGTCATGCAAGGGATCGATACGATGCGCGAGCCGCAGCGCAGCGATCCGACCTGGGTGTATTGGAAAGCCCGTGGTTTGGCTGCGACGGGTAAAAAAGCCGATGCTGAAAAAGCCTATGCCTCGATTGCGGCGGACTATAGTTTTTATGGTCAGCTCGCAGCCGAAGAGATGGGCCGCACGATCACCGCGCAGAAACGACCTGATCCGGTGACTGAGCAAGAGTTGGCGCAGGCGCGTGCCAATCCTGGTTTGCAACGCGCGGTCACTTTATTCAAGCGAGGCTGGCGTCCGGAGGCGGTCCCCGAGTGGAATTTTGCGATTCGCGGGATGACGGATCGTCAGTTGCTGGCGGCGTCTGAGCTCGCGCGTCGCGAGAGTATTTACGACCGTGTGGTGGTGACTTCGGGTCGCACCAAGAGCGAGGTGGATTTTACGCAGCGTTTTGTCGCGCCTTTTGAGGGACGTGTCAGCGCGCAGGCGCGTGAAGTCAATGTCGAACCAGCGTGTGTGTATGGGCTGATCCGTCAAGAGTCTCTGTTCATCATGGATGCGCGTTCACATGTGGGCGCTTCGGGCTTGATGCAATTGATGCCGGCGACTGCGAAATGGATGGCCAAGAAAATCGGTTTGACGGATTTCACACCCAGCAGTGTGAATGATTTCGACACCAACACCAAGCTGGGAACGAGTTATCTGAGTATGGTGCAAGCCGATCTGGGTGGCTCGCAGGTACTCGCCAGCGCGGGCTACAACGCGGGTCCGGGACGTCCCATGCTGTGGCGTTCCAAACTCGACGGACCTGTCGAAGGTGCGATTTTCGCTGAAACGATCCCGTTCAATGAAACGCGTGATTACGTCAAAAAAGTGATGTCCAACGCGACATACTATGCTGCGGTCTTTACGGGCAACCCTCAGTCGCTCAAACAGCGTCTGGGTCAAATCGAGCCTCGACCCTACGGTCGTTCGCCTCTGCCGTGACACAGGATGCGGATGCCGCCTTGCGTGGTTTGCAGGTCTACATCGTGGGTGGAGCTGTACGCGATGCGTTGTTAGGTCGTCCGGCGGGCGATCGTGACTGGGTGGTGGTGGGCGCGACGCCCGAGGAAATGGTCTCGCGGGGATTTATTCCTGTGGGCGGCGACTTTCCTGTTTTTTTACATCCTCAATCCAAAGAAGAATATGCCCTGGCACGCACCGAACGAAAATCGGGGCGTGGATACAAAGGTTTTACCTTTTACACAGGCGCGGATGTCACGCTTGAAGAGGATTTAAAACGTCGGGATTTGACGATCAACGCGATGGCGCAGACCATGACGGGCGAGCTTGTCGATCCTCTCAATGGTGTGGCGGACTTGCAATCACGCTTGTTTCGTCACGTGGGTCCCGCGTTCGAGGAAGATCCCGTTCGGATTTTGCGACTGGCGCGTTTTGCCGCGCGGTTTACGGATTTTTCAGTCGCGCCTGAAACCTTGGCACTCTGTCGCCGGATGGTCGCGACGGGCGAAGTCGATGCGCTGGTGCCCGAGCGTGTCTGGCAGGAATTGTCGCGCGGCTTGATGAGTGAAAAACCGTCGCGCATGCTGGCTGTTTTAGTGGATACGGGGGCGAGTGTGCGCATCATGCCCGAGTGGCACTACAGTGCGCGGGTCGCGCAGCTTGTCGATGCGGCAGCCGCCGCGACGGTGTCCTTGCCGTTGAGTGCGCGTTATGCGTTGCTTTGTCTGGATACAGACGCGCGTGCCGAACTGGCCAAGCGTTTACGTGTTCCGACCGAGTGTGTCGATCTGGCGCGTTTGTTGCCTCTTGTTTTGGTCAGTGTGCAACAGCCAGCCGCGTCCAATGCCGCGGGGCACAATACTGCTGAACACGTGATGTCGTTATTAGAAACGTGCGATGCAATCAGGAAACCCGAGCGCTTCGGTGTGGTGCTCGAGACGGCCACGCTGGTGCAAAACGTGGATGTCGTCTGTTGGCGCAAGCGGCTGGATGCT
>JACCDX010374785.1_pt1 | contig 10588 bp, 16 predicted proteins | sample 7449681 | NCBI WGS metagenome assembly JACCDX01 (sample SAMN15323450, study PRJNA562643) | freshwater metagenome | isolation source: river surface water | place: USA:Blue River Watershed | collected 2017-08-18
ATCTTTGTAAGATTAAACTTCCAGGGATTACACGTCCTGTTCCATCGAAACGAACGTATGCTTTCAATTGATTATTGCTATTTGCCATAATTAAGGAGCTGCTGTAGTTGTAGTAGTGGTGGTAGACGTAGACGTAGATGTCGTAGTAGTAGTAGTCGATGTAGACGTACTAGACGTTGTAGTCGTAGTTGTAGGAACGTAATTACAGCACTCGTATGCTGGAATCTCTTGCCATCTTCCTACCTTTGGCTTGTTCTTTCTCAGAATAAGGCTGCCTGCGACAACCCTTCCACTTCCATCGAAGCGAACAAATGCTTTTAGATCTCTCTGATTATTTGCCATCTTTATTAATAGTTTAATTTATACTTATATTTTAACTTCATCATCTGCTCAACGTAGTAATGTGTTCCTTTCTTTTGAGCATTTACATCGTTAAATACTAATTCTAAATGTGGATCCTTAAAAGGATCAGTGCCAGTATGATACTCTCCTTTATAGAAAGCAGGGTAGTCACCCATATCTTTAGCAACAATACCAGCGTTATGTAATATTCCTAACCTGTGGACCTTGTCAATAGGATCTGACGACCAAGAGAATTCCATTTCAGGTATATTCTTAGTGACCCCACCTCTATACCAAATAGCCCAGAGGACAGCCCACATGTCAGCACACCAACTTTGAAAGCCTTTAGATTCATTCTCAAAATACAATCTGTTTATGTTCAACAAATAACTGCGTATTGAAATACAATCTCTTAGGACCTTCTCCCAGAATATAGCATCAATATTCTTTAGTAGATATTGAGCTCCTCCTGAGTGGTCATTGTTTGCTTCTGCTATCTGGCGTGTGATACCACACATCTCTGTAGCTTGAGCTAAAACATCAATTTTATTATATGCATGGACTTTACCAGGCATCACATCTTTCACTTTGGAATCAAAGTAGCTAGCGTTGATGTAACTGTTTGTATCAGACAGATAGTTTATATCATCATCTAGATAGGCATCAACATTAAACTTATCTGTAAACAATACATCTGAGTCACAATACAAGACAGCTTTGTCTTTCATGTCTGGATGATCTTGCCAATAACGCATCAAGACATATGGGCGTAGAACAGGGATATAGATCCCTAGCTTTTGACTAACACCATCCTGGTCCTTATAGAACTCAAACTTTGACTCTGGATACAAATCGATGATTTGTTGCCATTTCTCATTCTTCTCTCTGAATGATGGGATAAAGATAAGTACGATAGCCTTATCTGAGTGTCCAATGTTTCTCAAGCTTTCTAACCATAGATGCACCTGCCAAGTATAGTAGGTATCATCTGGTTGAGCACAGATAAACTTTAATTCCTTCATGTAGTTGTTGGTTTAATGTAAGCTCTTAAGGAGCTGCAGTTGTTGTTGTAGTCGTAGTGGATGTACTTGTAGACGTAGTAGTTGTAGTACTAGTAGTTAATCCTGCAGTGTTTCTAACTACAGCCCCCACTTGTCCAATCAATTGCTCCATTTGCTTAGAAATGTTCCACAATTGTTGCGAAACTGGATCTTGCCCTGTAGGTCTAGATGGTATAGCCATGATAATTTTTTATTAAATATTACAAATATATATTAGTTTAAACAATATGTGTTATAGTGTTCAAAATTTACGTTAATCGTTTCTATTACATTAACTCTAATCAAATTGATTAGAGATTGATCTTAGTACCTATCATACCCATGTATGTCACAGGCACATCAGGGTTTGTGTTCAAGCTAACTTTCAGTCCACAGTTGAATCTAAACCTTTTACTAAGCGATACATCAAAGCCAGAACCTGTTAGTATACCAAAGTCTTTTGTCAAAGAGTTGGAAACATATATATCTGGAGACATCGATAGATACTTATTCACCTTGAATGGTCTAGTATAGAACGCCATCAAACCATTACCAAGCTCCCCTGTGTATGTTAGTGCATAGTTGAAACCTGTAACAGCTTTACCTATTGGCTTAATAACAGCTGCTGTTGCAAATGCTATTGTATTACCTTGTAGATATACGCCAGTCAAACCATAGTTAAAGATAGCCTTACCCATCTTTGTGTATCTTGCAGACAGAGCAAACTGGTTAAAGCTACTCCATATCATAGATGTAAGTCCATAAGACACGTTGCCAAGCAATGAGGACTGTGATGCCCCCAGTGATATAATAGCACTAAAAGGACTATCAGGTCCCCCAAGCATAGTAAGGTCAGAACTGTAAACAATAGGATTAAGCTTAGCAGCAGCCTTGTTGGAAGACTTAGAAGACTTCTTATCATCACTCTTTTTCTCTTTAGACTCACTTTTAGTTTCTGATTTCTCTTCAGATTTAGATGAACTTTCACTAGAACTACTTGACTCTGAGCTACTACTTGAACTAGACGAACTACTAGATGTACTAGCAGCAGGTGCTGGTGTAGAACTCACTGCAGATGACGTAGCAGCACTTGTAGCAGAAGCTGTTGCACTACTAGTTGCAGCAGCTGTGGCAGCTTGTGTTGCCTGAGCAGTTGCTTGCTGTGTAGCCTGTTGAGTTGCCTGAGCAACAGCCTGGGTTACAGCTTGTGTAATGATTACAGTTGTAGCTGTAGTTTGTGGGCAAGGCGTGGTGTTCATCATTGCAATCCATGCATTGAGTGCTCCTGATGTTATATCATTAGCAGTAACTACTCTAGCCTGACCTCTGTAAACTATTGTAACTGTCCCATTATTAATTGGAACAGTTACTGTTAGTACTTGACCTGAACATGGATCAACATAAACCTGTGTAAGAACCTGTGCATCGCATAGGTTCCACATCAAGAGTAATATGACAGTCCATAACCATTTCACTATTTAGGATCAATCTTAATAGTAGAGTCAACAGAAACTTGTGAACGCTTCAGCTTTAACATCTCTTCTTGGTAATCCCACTTAGCTTCCATAGCTTTGATCTTCTGGCGTTCTTTAATCTTACCACGTAGTTTAAAGATCTTACCTTCAAGCTTAGAAATCTTCACATAACGAGTAGCTGGGTCAGTCTCAACGAGCTTAACAACTTCCATCTTGTGTTCTAACTTAGTAATACGAGTTTGATACATAGGTATCTTAGCTCCCTGGTATATCTTGATAGCAGGGTAAATCGATCCAGCTAGTGCAATCGACGCGACAATTATTAGTTTTTCTAACATTGGTTTATTTATTTAGTGAATATCTTTTTCTTTATCATTCTTACCACAATCTTACTAGTAGCATCTTCAAGTGCTTTCTTAGTCGTTGTACCAATTGTGGACTGATTAAATTTAACATCAGTAAAGTTAGCATCGTTCATTAAGGTTGCTTCTCTAGTAGTCTGAGCTGTGCCCAAACCTGAACCAGTGAAGTATGCTCCAGTTTCAGCGTCTACAAACTTGACCTGTAGACCTAGTCGTGTTACCACAGTTTGCTTAACACTACCTTTCAAAGATAGTGATTCGTCTTCAGAAACAGAAAAGTCGTACACCTCGATGTATACGAAGTACTTAGCAAGACGTATCTTACCACGCCCATCTAATTTATCTTGAGTGATTCCATTCTGTGAAGCCTGGAATTGTTTCACCATTCTGTTCTTGATCTCTGCTTTATCTTCAGTAAATATAAATCTGTTGGTTTCCTCTAGGTATTCTACAACTATATTAGTGACACCAAGACCCACTCTTTTGTCTTTGAGTTCTGGATAAGAAGCATAGACGTCTTCATTGATACCAAGAGATAACAACTGAATAGGAATGGTTGGGCCATCATAATCCATCAGAGAGTCTATGTTGATCTTCTTTTCAAATGAAGCTGTATAAGCTTCTGTCTTAGTTGTAGCAATCTGACCACTAGCCTTGTACGTTAGTGATAAGCTCAATAATATACTGAATAACAAGCTTAATTTCTTCATATAGTTTTCTCATTAAGAGGGGGTTTGGTTACCACTTAGGCTCTTCTTGCAAAGCCTCCTTTTCTGTTTTTGCTTTAGGTTTAGCAGGAGCAGCCTCCTTTTCTTTAATGATAACAGTCTTACCACCAGCAGATTGCTGTTGTGTGTTAGCATTAGTGATATTGATAACAGGAGCAGGTGCTGTTACAGCAGCTGGTGCTGCCTCAGATTTTTCTTCTCCACCACCAAACATCTGTGAGCCTAAGTAAGCTCCACCAGCTGTTACGATTGTTCCTACTGTTCCTACTATAGTCTTGACCAATCCTGACCAAGTACCATCATTGTGTTCTTCTGACATTATCGTTTAATAATTAAAGGTTTTTTAATAGATACACCAGCTACATCAGTTAGTGTAAGATCATAGATACCATCAGTTAGGTCTGTAAAATCATACACTTTAGTTACGATCTCCTCCTGAGCTGTTAAAGGAAGAGTCTTGGTTGGTTCTGTCTTACCAAATTCATATACCTGTACAGAATACTTAGCACCTACAGTTAAGTTGTATGTAACTGTAGCTTTATCACCTTGAGATATTACACTCAAGATCTGTGTGTTAGATGCTTTCACACCTAGGTTTAATGGAGTGCTTTCAAACTGTTCCAAATCAGAACAGGCTACTGTTAAGAAAATGAACAATAAAAATACTAATGCTTGTCTCATAGTGGTTAGAAGTTATTATATCCTGTAAGTTTAATCTTGTCTGTGTTTAATTGAATAGGTAGTTGTGAACCCTTAGAGTCAGCAGCATCCATAATAGGACTAACCTTAATGAATGTATTGATGTCCAATCCATTCTGTAAAGCTGTGAAACGTAACTTGAATGGGATGATGTCACCTTCTACAGGACTGTTTAATTGTTGATCTAACGCACCAAACTTAATATATCCTTTACCCTTGTTAGCAAATACATACCACTTGTTAGGTAGTTCATTATTTAACTCTTCAAACTTAATCTTGCTATCATCGTAAGAAAACTCAAACTGTAGAGCTCCCACCTTGTTTCCATTTGTGGAAACTTTTACAGGGATCTCGATAGAGTTAGATGTTACTACAGTGTTTGTCAAGTTAACTGTAATAGGAGATACAGCAAGTCTTCTGTTAACCACAGCGTTACCACCTTGTGTAACTGTAGAAGAGTGTGACTTATTGATGTCACCAAACAATAAATAGCTAATGTTAATCGTTTCAGGATTACCTGGCTGTGCTGGCGTAGTGTATGTATACACTGTAGGTCCTACAGGGAAACGTGTAATCCAGTCAGCAGGTGTAGCAGCGTTGTAATCAGACTTCTTAAATGTCATAACACTCATCCATCCATTAGATCCTACAGTGTAACCTTGTGGTAGTACAGTGAGTTGATCTACATTTACCACTTGTGCAAATAATCTAGTTAAGTCACCACCATCTAATGCACCACTTCTATTAACGTCAGCAGCTTTGTATCCAGCACCACTAGTGATAACTGTGTTCTTGAATGTACCATCTAAGTTCTGTGAAATGAATTCAGACTGTGCAGCTGTGTAATCAGATGCAGTGATACCAGAGTTGTACAACGCCTGAATGTGGTCCATGTTATACATAGCCATAACTTTGTATTGTGTACTAGCAGTAAGTAAGCTATCTACAATGTTAACAGTACCATTAGCTGTTACATCAAATAAAGGTCCCTGGTTAGTAGTAGCATTAACAAATGCCACACGCATCTTAGTAGGATCAATGTTAGGGCTTAAGTCAACAGTAGCCTTAACAAGCTTTCTAGCGTTAGGATCTTGAGTCACTACAGTTGTAAGAGGAATCTCCATTGTTGTAGCTCCTGAAGATCCATCTTGATTAAATGCAGCAGCGAAGTTCATCTTGATAGGATCCCATGAGTTACCTACAGCTGTAGTCTTTAGTCTAAAACGTAATAGTAATAGACGATCATAATTATTGTAAGGTAGAGGATTAGGAGTAGCCCAGTTCAAATATGAACGAATGATAGTCTTAGGACCACCAGATGTAAATGCATAAGCAGCATTTTGATAATTTATATTACCATTAGTACTACTATTGTTAGCATTAGATACCCAAGTGTAACCAGGATATGTATAGCTATTAAGATCGATAGATGATCCAGCAGGAAGAACACCTCCATTACCACCTGTACCAGTGTGAGTGGCAGAGATAAAATCAAATGCAGAGTTGTTAAATTCGAAGTCGAAGTATAGTGCACGAGCAGTGGTGTTACCATTACCATTCATATGTACAGGAACAATGAACTCGTCACCTTTATTGATGACGCCACCAGCAACGTTAACTTTTGTTGAGTCAGAAGCAAGTTTTAACTTAACGTTCTGAGCTACTGTATTAAATGTTATTAGGGTTAGAACTAGTACTAGGAGTTTTTTCATTTGAGTAGTTTATTAACTAATGTATTACAAGACTTCTTAAGTGCACTTGATAAATTTGTTTGGTTAAACTTGCCTCCATCATCAATGACTAACGCAGCCATCGATACATCTTCAGCAGATTCTTCTACTACCACTGTCTTTTTTACTTTATCGTCTTCGATTAACTGTCCTCTCATTCGTATAACTACAGCATCAGAGTTACGATGAAACACTGATAGATTAGTTTGTGTCTTGAGGACATCTAGATATAGTAGTTCAATCTTTATTTCTTTACTAGCATCATCTGAGATATCATATCCTTCTTCTTGTAAGAATTCTTCCATGATACCTTTGACACCAAACGCAAGGTTTCTGCTTCCTGCTAGTTGTCCCATGACAATTCTATTGTTGACAGGTGCTACCTTGATAGGGTTATCTGGAGCAGTAAAGTGTTTATAAATGTAAACAGACTGGATTGCTAATGATGATCCTACGATCATCGATACAATAGCATAGGTAATAGTAAATAGTTTCATGTTGGTTGGTTTTAAAAGAATAGGGAAGTGTTACCTTCCCTGTCCACGATATTTCTTTTTACTTGGTGTAGCCTTAGGGCCAAATGATTTTTGATGTTTGCCTTTGCGTCTTACGCCAAAGACAATCTTCTTTGACTCAGAAGATCCTTTTGCTTTTGCCATTACTTGAGAAGGTTATAGTATTCGTTAAAATGTTTTTGTCTATCTGCTAGCCCAATGGTTCCACCATTAACTCGCTTTGTCACTGCAGTAACTGTACCACTATCAGCTCCTTTGTCACAGATAGCCCATAGCTTATTACTGTTAAAGAAGAAAGCTGCTGATGCTAAAGGATACTTAGTTGCAACCAAATCTGGATCAGCTACAATATTCTCAGGGACTGTGGCGTCAAACCTTGTGTAGTTCTCTTTACCAGTTAACTGAATATATCCTCTTCCTCTAAATTTATATCCATCTCCAGATGCTTCAGGCCCATTACCCATACGACTAGCGTACACACGATTAGCAATTTTTTCAGGTTTACGCTCATAAGCGTTAGCAAGTGACGCATTTGGAAAGTACTTTTTAAATATGCCCATCAATCCTTTAGCAGAATAGTTAAGGTTCTCCCTAACTGCTTTCCAATTACCAGACTCATGGCCACACTGTGATAAGAAGTGAGCAAGACGTAAGTTGTTTGTAATACCAAAACGTGCAGCTGTATCAGGAATCTGAGCAATTACATGGTCAGGTATGTGTCCTTTTAGTTTCTCTAGTTTGAATCCAGAGTTGTTAGGAATGATTACAGGTGCAGGTGCAGCTTGTACAGGTGCTGGAGCTGTTTGAGGAAGAGGCTCAATACCAAGCTTAGACAATGTGAATGGACCAGCGATACCATCAGCTGTTAAACCATTAGCTTTCTGCCAAGCAATTAAAGCTGCTTCTGTCTTAGGTCCAAACTTACCAATAGCCTCTACGCCTAACTTCTCTTGAAGCTTGGTTACTAGTGGACCTTCATCTCCTCTACGTAATGTCGACATTGTTATTTAATTTTATAGTAGTAGCTAAATCCAAACCCTACATTTCCTTCTGTATTGATATTAACTTTACCACCAAATATGTTATCCTTTTTATCTTTATACAAGAGCCCAGCTTCTGCACCAGTAACTTTGTTAACACCAGATGCATTTACACCACCACCAACAAAGATGTTACGAGTAGGAGGTGCATACTTAGTGATGGTCATTGTCTCTTTGACAATAGGAATCTTAAAGTTATCTTTAGCTGTACGTTTACCAAGTTTGTTCTCAGCAACTGTATCAGTTATCTGGATGTAGCCATGTGTACCAACCTTAACAGAGTCAACATACACACGACGAGATGCATACTTCTTAGCAAGCTCATCGTATTGTCTCTTCAAACCAGGATAGCTAGTATCAGGTTGGTATCTCGTTACGAGTACTTCGTGTGATACTGGTATTTCTTTAATAAAAGGTACTTCTTTAACGATGGTCTTTTCATGTACTTGCCATGTAGTATCGTGTACAACTAATGTATCTGGACCTTTTACACCTTCATGCTTAGAATTGTTATAGAAATATATAACTAATGTACCAAGAATGATGATGATTGCTAATGTTAGTTTTTTCATAAGAGATATTATCCCTCTTCGTAAGGGGCTGGTTGTTCATTCTTATCACCAGCTTCTCCTTTTGTTTTCTTTCCCATGACGTTCTCAACGCCAGAGATACCAAAACAACCAAGAACGATGATGGTTAAAGAATTAAATACGTAATCGTTAAGAACCAATTCTTTGCCTACATATCCTGTAACTAAGTCTACAACAACTACAATAAGCATGAACAAGAATGCAATAGCTCCAATAATGGACTTCTCATTCCAGTCGTTGTCATCTTTAAAAATACTGAAGAAAGATTCTTTAGGCTCTTCAATTAAATGTTTCATAATCTTTAGGGGTTAGGTCATTGTCTCGCAACACTGCCACCATCTCTTCTTTAAGAGTTCCTTTAGGATATTCATCTGGAGGGAATGGTGACTTGAATGTCACTTGCTTATAAAACTGACGTTCTATATTCTCAATTTTAATTGTATTAGTTACTGTACGATCATTCAGACTGTGCAGTTGTGTCTTGATATCTTTTATGTCATACCACATCATCCCTACTACTAGGGAAGCTAATCCTTTTACTAAATAATCTTTAAAACTCTCAGAAGGAGCAGCCATAGTGGTATAAATAAACAATAGCATCCCCTGCCCAGAGGGCCTAAGATGCTATGTAGTTTGACAAAAAAATATAAGGAAGTGTAATAAACGCTTGAGAGTTCGAAGCTTTGGAACAAATATCTGTAATCTAATTCAAATATGCAAGTAAAATTTTAATTAATAGCTTTGGTATGACTTCTCTTCTACCAGCTCAGACTTATACTTGATGTTAATTTCTTTTTTAATAGCTGCTCGTTCGTCATTTCTATGATATACAGCACGAGCCAAACGAATAAAATTGTTATTAAAGTCACCATGCTTCTCACAGATCCTGATCTCATCTTCAATATCCCACAATCGCATGTTAACACTGCATAACTTCTGGTAAAGATCATCTTCAAGGATACCATCTGGTAGTACCTTAGTAAGTTTTCCTAGTTCTCTAGATACGTTACGTAGTTGATTAGTGTCAGTGAGTTTATTTAGTTTGATAGTGAGGATGGATACTTTATCAAGAGCCTCACCAATGCTAACTTCTATCTGCATGGTATTGTATTTTTATGTAAATATAATTAACTTTGAGCAAACCAACAATTACATGAAGCCAATTTGCTTAAATCTTAGCGAATGTAATGGACTAGGTGATTTGATATGTGCTACGCCAACTATCAGAAAGCTATCTGAGTCCTATGAACAGAAGATAACTGTGCTATCAAAGATGCCAGAACTGTTCAAGAATCTACCTTATGTAGAGGCTAGTTACAAATCCACATCTATTGATTGGGAATACTTCAATGAGCACTATCTCATGCACAACTCCTTTACCAATGTAGGTAAGAAAAATGAGAAAGGTGTGGAGATGAAGCACAACATGATGGACATACGTCAGTATCATGCTGTACAACTTGGCTTTATGTTGAACAGCCAGGAATTACATTGTGATTACATCCCAACAGATTATTTTAGAATTCGTATACCCCAAAAGTATATACTCATACATCCTGTAACTACATGGGCTAACAGAACATGGGCTGCTGAGAAGTGGATGGAGCTCGTTAAGAAGCTTAACGATGATGGGATATATGTAGTTAGTATAGGTAAGGATAGCTCAGAGACTGGGTTCTTTAATGTAGAGAAACCTGTCTTCAACTTTGAGATACCTTATGGAATGAATCTAATGAATAAGACATCTATATCAGATTGTTATCACCTTATAAAGAATGCACTATGTTTTATAACTATGGACAGTGGGTTACTACATCTCGCTGGCACTACAAGTACTCCCATTATTCACTTGGGTTCGTCACTCAATCCTGATTTCAGAGCACCATATAGATATGCTAGACAGTATGTTGATTACAAATATGTCAGAGGAACTTGTGATTTACAATGTTGCTCTAACATGAAGTATGGTGTAAAGGAGTGGGGATCTATACAAGGCGTACAACCTTTGATAGGTTGTCTTGAGAATAAAGAAACGTTTGAATGTCATCCAGAAGTAAATGAAGTTTA
>JACCDX011026931.1_pt1 | contig 10587 bp, 9 predicted proteins | sample 7449681 | NCBI WGS metagenome assembly JACCDX01 (sample SAMN15323450, study PRJNA562643) | freshwater metagenome | isolation source: river surface water | place: USA:Blue River Watershed | collected 2017-08-18
ACAGACGCCCTTTAAGAATGCAGCTCGTGACACCGGTCTTGTCATGAGCGATGAGGACACTGAGCAAGACAATGACACCTACTATCGCGAGAAGAGCCGCGTGGCTCCTTGGAATTTGATCTTCAGAGCGCAGATGCTGCAAGAAATGTATTCATCGCAGCAGTCAGCACCACCTGCACAATTCACCTACGGTGATGCACCAACCGCAGTTTCGCAAGGTGTTCCAGTTTTGAGCTTGAGCGTTAAGTATCCAGAGACGCTGTCCGCGTGGGAACCTGGCACTGCTGCCTTCCCGTGGAGCGCATCCAGTGAACCAGTTTGGATGCGATCGCAAAATGGCAAGAAGCACAACCAACAAAACGATGAGCAGATTTTCGCCAAGAACGTCGTGGTTCTAGAGGTAACTCACGATCTGAGCTTTAAAGATCCAAAGTACGGACCGATTCCCAAGGCAGAGCTGGTTGACAACACTGGTGTCGCACACATCTTCACGGACGGCTACTACCTCAAAGCAGTTTGGACTAAGGGTGGCATCAAGAGCCCAATCAAGCTGACTACGGCAACTGGCAGCACAGTTGAACTGGCAGCTGGTAACACCTGGGTTGAACTAATGGATCTGCCAAGAAGCTCGCTCAAGGTTGTTGAACCAGAGCCAGAACCAACTCCAACCGAGTCCTCTGACCAGTAATGCGGGGCGTCAAGAAAGAGAATCTGCCGTCCAAGATTTGTGCGCGTTGCGGACGAGAAATGGTTTGGCGGAAGGCTTGGGCCAAGAACTGGGACGAGGTTCGCTATTGCTCAGAAAAGTGCAAGCGAACTAAATCTCTTTAGAGAACTCCTTCAGCCAGCCTCGCAGCTCGCCTCCGATGTCATCTCGGTCAACTGCCATGCGAAGCGTTGCCTTGATGAAGTCGAGCTTGTCGCCCGTGTCATAGCGGCGACCACGGAAAATTACGCCTCGCACTCCGCCTGCCACCGACGGGTTGGCAGCGGCATACTGAAGGGCATCGGTTAGCTGTATCTCGCCGTTTCTTCCCTCGGGTGTCTTTTCTAAAACTCCAAAGATCTCGGGCCTAAGGACATACCTGCCAATTACTGCCAGGTTGGAAGGAGCCTCCTTCTCAGAAGGCTTTTCAACGAGCTCATCAATCCTTACGTGATCGCCCGACTGCTCTGAAACTTTGGCGCAGCCATAGAGGTGAATTTGATTCATTGGCACTTCCATCAAGGCCACTACGTTGTCGCCGGTTTCCTCATGGAGTTTCAGCATCTGGGGGAGGATCGGATCTCTTGAGTCAATAACATCGTCGCCAAGCAGGACTGCAAAGCTGTGTTCACCGACGTGACTCTTAGCTCTTAGCACTGCGTGACCAAGGCCCTTTGGATCACCCTGTCTGGTGTAGTGAATGTCAGCCAGCTGAGTGCTTTCTTGCACTGAGAAGAGTTTCTTTTTATCGCCCTTTTCGGAAAGAACTTGCTCTAGTTCGGCAACCCGATCGAAATGATTTTCAAGTGCATTCTTGTTTCTTCCGGTAATCACGAGTAAATCCTGAAGACCTGCTGAAACGGCTTCTTCAACCACGAACTGAATTACAGGTTTGTCGACAATCGGGAGCATTTCCTTGGGAAGTGCTTTGGTGGCGGGCAAGAACCTTGTACCAAGGCCCGCTGCCGGAATAACTGCCTTTTTTACAGCATATTTTGACGATTGCGACATGGCTAAAGTTTAGACTCGTAACTCGGGGATTGATTAGAAACCAGGTCTGAGGAGGGATTTCGCATGAAGAGAATCAGTGCATTTCTACTGGCTATTTTGCTGCTCATTCCAACCCAGGCCAGTGCTGAAGTTGCTGAGCCGGCTTATGATGCAGTCAATCTCTCACATGCCTGGAGTCTTGGATATAAAGGTGCTGGAGCTACAGTTGCCATCATCGACCAGGGTGTAAACCTTGACCACCCTTACTTCAAAGACAAAATTGTTGACGGCTATTGCTATGTCGAAGTTACTTCCGCGCTTCGCTGTCCAAACGGGACCAGAGAGCAATCAGGTGCCGCCGCCGCCTCGCAAAGAAAAATCGGAAGCATTTTCCTAACCGATGAAGACCATGGCAACATGGTTGCCGGTTTGGTAGCTGGTAATCCAACTGCTGAAGCACCAGGTGGAGTTGCGCCTGACGCCAAAATTTTGATGGCGAATGTTGACCTGACCCTGAATGGTATTTTGGCGGCCCTGCGCTACATCAAAGAGCGCAGAGAAGCGCTCAACATTGTTGCTCTTTCTATGTCCTGGGGTGGTTACTTCACTGAGATTCCAAGGTCTTGGCTGCAGTGTGACACCAACCCCCAGCTGGCAGAGCTTGCAACCTTGCTAACAGATCTTCGCAAAGCCGGCGTGATGCCATTTGCATCGGCCGGCAATACTCCAACCCTGGAAGTTGCAACGTCCGTCTTCCCATCCTGCCTAAAGGATGTTGTTGCCGTTGCATCTGTAAACAGCAAGAACGAAATCAGCTGGTATGTCACGATGTCGAGCAAGGTTGAATTGTTGGCCCCTGACTATGCCAGAAGCGCTAACACTTTTAGCTACATTCAGTCATCTGGAACTTCAGCGGCTGCTCCGGTTGTTGCAGGATCTTTTGCAATTCTTCGCCAAGCTTTTCCAACCAGGACACCCGAGCAAATTCTCAGCGCGATGAAGTCAACCGGCACCAAGATCAACGACGTAATTCGCAAGGGCATACCCATGGTCGACATGAAGGCGGCGGTTACTGCATTGCAGGTCGGAACTATTACTCCGCAACCGGGTCAGGCCCTCAATGTTGGAACGTTCAACGGAAAGATTGTGGTTTATGCCAGAGGCTATGCCGGATCAACCATTAGCTGGAAGATTGCAGGTCGCTGGCAGAAGGTGACGGTTACGCAAGACTTCCAAGCCTTCGATCGTCCCACTAGAGCGATCGGTGTTGATGTGACTGTAAGCATTCACGTTGATGGTTCGGCTACGCCGCTTTTTACAAAAACAGTGACAACTCGCTAGTTAGCGACCAATCACAAACAGCAAGAGCTGTTTGAAGCCGCCGAGCATTTTTAGTCTCCTGAGTCCGAAAGCCAACCTTACAAACACGGCGCCACTTCCGAACACTCGATCAAAGACAGCTGCTCTGGCTTTGCGATCGGTGTCTGTTCCCCAGCGCTCACCTGAACTATCGGATGGGTGAGTGGCAACAAAGATCGGAGAAAACTCACACCTTGCACCAGCTTTGATTAGGTCGCTAATAAATATGTATTCATCTCCTAGATAAAGCTCAGCACCAGCGCCAAATCTTTCGTCGAACTTCACCTCAAGCTGTTTTACTTGCGATACTCGAATCATCATTTCGTAGGTGGCGGCTCTAGCTGAGTTAAAGAGAGTTAGCTTCTGGTCACTGGTCGGGTATTGCTTTCTAGGTTTGCCAGTTTCATCCTTGGCGGCTAACAGCAGCAAAGCTAGGTCTGGGTCTTGCTCAAATTTCTTGATTGCCTGATTGAGCTGGGCTGGGTGAAAGACGACATCATCATCGCCAAAGATCAACAAATCTGTCTGGGTATTGAGGATTGCTTGGTTTCGGCTTTTCGCTACCCCTTTACCGGCGACTTCGACCAAGGTTGCTTGCTCGGGTGCGCGGTATGTCACTCCCTTTGGGTTTTGCACCAGAACTAGGTATTCGTATTCGCTGGCCGGAAAGCGGATGTTTGAAACCCTCTCCGCCAGCGTTGAGAAACCAATCGTTAGCTTCATTAAAAGCTATTTGCCTTTGCTCTTGCGAACCTCATAAGCGCAGAGGAAATTGAGGAGAACGTGGTGTTCATTAGCCTGAGACCTAGGAAGAAGACAATGGTGCTGGACAGTGAAACAACCCCTTCAATGCTGAAGATCACCAGTAACACCATCAGAGCAACGATAAAAAAGCTTCCCAAAAGCGTTGCAAACTCAGCGGATTTGATTCTGCTACCAAGTCGCTCCGCAGGCGTTACTTTCTCTTTAGCTCTTCTCTTCTCAACAAAGTCACGCTGAGTTTTGAGCTGATAGTTAAAAATACGGCCCATTACCTGCAGCAAAATCAAAATAATCAAAAAGGTGATGCCGCCCATAATTTGATTGAGAACAAACAGGAAAGTTGCAATTACAAAGGCCTGCAGCATGAAGCTCAGAACGTTAACCATTTCGAGGGCCATCGCCCACTCCCAGCTCTCACCCTGGGAAGTCTTCTCCCTCTTGTCAGCTCCAAATGCCTTATCAAAGAAACGAACTCTATAGGTTTTTTGAATGTAGTTCGCCACTCGAGTTGCAACAAAAAGCAAACCAAAAATCACCAAGTTGACGACAATTTCACCCAGGCCTTTTTCATTTCCATTGACGACCAGATCGGTAAAAAGCTTGGCGACGAGAAGTTCGGTAACCGGGATTGCCGCTGCAATCAAAACTAGAAGAATCAGGGGATAGCGGTATTTAGGAGGGACAAGTAGCCGAGCTGATTGCCACAGCTCCTGGGCCAACTTCTTCATTTCTCAAATCTAGCGACTGCTTGGCGAACGTGGCCAATAACCTGCTGTTTCTTGTCCTGAGAGACCTTTATATCTCTTATCAGATTGTCCAAATTCATTTTGTTTAGGTTTAGTTCAATTGGCTGTGGGTTCATAATCTCGACGCCAGCTCCCAGCGCATAATCCTCATACTTGATTCCATTGCCATGAACGTTCTCTTCGAAGCCCTTGAAAGTGACAAGCCCACAAGGGATTCCGTAGGACTGGCAAACAATCATTACGTGCATGGCAGAGGTAACCACCTTGTCGTATTGAGCAAGTGTCTTTACGAAGACCTCGATATCTTTTGGTCTAGACATCATCACTGAAATTTCATCCACATGCGGTGGAAGCTGAACTGGAATTGCTGAGTGCGAGAAGTGCCTGACAAAGGCAGTCTTGCCATTGGTTGCGCCACGGGTAATTGGAATAATTTCGCTCAGAATCAGCCCAGGATCGCCGTGGGCATCAATTTGCTTGCCACCAGCGGCCAGCAGCGCTTTCGCGCTGTGTGGTCCGCGAAGCGAGATGTAGTCAGCCTTTGGATGCAAGTTGAGATCGTCGGATGAAATACCGGTTCCCAGCACCACGGAGTTTCCTCGAATGAATCTTCCAATCGAGCCCAGCCCAACAATGTGTTTGCTAACACTTGGGTCAGTTGGTGCCTGGTGAGTAATACCGCGGCTTGTGTAGTGAGATAGCACCAGAGGCGAGAGCCAGTCACCAAAGTTTCCTGGATATGGGTAAACCCACCACATCAACGGAATTTTCTTGGCATCGCGGGATGCGTAGTGCACAAACGCCTCAGCCGCTTCAATGGTCGAAGATTCCAGGTAGGTGGGTAAATACTTAAGCGCAAAGTCTGCTGTAAGAGCTTCAAACTCAGCACGGTTGCCATGCTTGGCTTCAAACTGAATCTTTCCGAGCTGTCGGCCACGCACTGGATCCAATCCCTTGACATTGTCTTTGGTGAGGGCGCTAGTAACGCCGGTGGTGTCAGCAATTCTTCGCAGTGAGTTGCGAAGATTTCTAGGAAGCACGCCTTCTAGCTGCTTCGCTTTGGCAAGTAACTTGCCGCGGGTGCTTTGAGTTTTCTTGGTGCCGTGCTGGACAACCTTATTCTTGAACTCTGCAACATTGCCGGAAGATCCAAAGCTGAAGAATGGAACTCTCTGTCCAGTTTCCAAAACCGCTCGCTCGCGCAAGATTTCGGTGGTTGGAATCATCTGGAAAGTTAAGTTTCTTGCGTTAGCGCGCCAAGCCTCTTCTAAGAAGTAATCGTCGGTTGCTTTCAGGGTTGCCCTTTGCTCGAGGGCATAGGCATCTTCAATTAGTTTTCTTGCCTGAGTGGTTGTATTGATTCCCCAGAAGCTAGGTTCCCAGAATCTGGTGCGGTTGGCATATCCGATTTGCAGCGGCGAACCAAATGATCTCTGAAAACCAATTAGGTCAGCGGTTGAATTTGAGATGTAGTCCGGCAGGTGAGAGATTCGGCAGTCAACGTCAATCCAGAACACCATCTTGTCGGGGTGTTTGTGGCAGATGTCTCTGATGAAACCAATCTTCTTTCTGGTGACATCGGCCCAGTCTTCGCCAGGCTTTTTCTCAACCTGCAGAAGCTCGTGAGCAATACCAAGATTGTTGAGCTGTTCTTTTAGTTCCCTAGCGTGATTGCTGTAGTAGTCGTCCGGGGTATAGAACGAACAGATAACTACATCGCGAGAGCTCATTTGGAGAAATTTACCATCGCTTTATTTGCGTCCTCTGAAAAGCCCCACCCAAAAGCCAATTCCCCAGGAAAAGTGCATGGTTGGCAGCACCACAATCAGCCACAGCCTCACCGGCCAGCTCAGAGCGGTCTGGCCGGCTGAATAGAAGGCAATCGTTAGTAGGTATAGATATAAAGGAAAAGCCAAAACCGATGAAAGCACCAGCAGCGGCGGAATCCAGTAGCGGAAGCGCGAATTTCCTATGTCATCCCGGGTTAGCGCCCCGCGCCAGATGCCAGTTTTGAAAAACTGCTTGGCCAATGAAACCCAATCTCTTCTTGGGTAGTAGCCAACTTCAAGTCTTGGATCAAACCAGACCTGATAGCCAGCCTTTTTGATCCTTTGGTTTAGTTCCCAATCTTGGGCTCTCACCCAGGTTTCGGAAAAGCCGCCCAGTTCAGTTAGGACACTCTTGCGATAGCAGCCAAGATAAACAGAATCTGCAACTCCTGCAGCGCCACCCACGTGATAGCTGCCACCACCCAGTCCTATTCGGTTGTTGTAACCAAAGGCAACTGCAGATTGAAAATTGCTCGTTCCCTTGGCACGCATGCGACCGCCGACGTTGGCAGCACCTGTGTCATTTAAAATCTTTACGGCAAGAAGTGCATATCCTTCCGGCAGTTCGGAATGCGCATCGACTCTGATTACAACCTCGTATCTGCTCTCGGCAATTGCCAGGTTCAGGCTGGTTGAGGTGAGTCCAGTTGGAGAGTGCACCAGCCTTAGATTGCTGTGGCGATTTGCTAGCTCTTGCGCAACTTGATTGGTTTTATCGGTGGATGGGCCAAGCGCAAGAATCAGTTCTGATAGTCCAGGGGTTTCTTGTTTTAGAACTGAATTGACTGCGGTCTCTAGGTATTTTTCTTCATTGAGCACTGGCATCACAAAGGACACCTGTCTTAGCTCAGTCATTCTGGATTGTTCTTCCCAGGGCAAGCACTTTCCAGCCGGCTTTTTGCCAAGCGGCAACATCCAAGACATTTCTTCCATCAATGATGATTGCCTGGCTTACCTTGGCTTTAGCGGATGCCGGATCAAGCTTTTTGTATTCATCCCACTCTGTGCCAAGGATTACCAGCTCTGCTCCAGTAAGTGCTGCATGGGTATCACTAACGGCAGTGAGGTTTGAATCGGTAAGTCCATGCAGCGCCTTCGGGTCAGTCACGCTTACTTCTGCGCCTGCCTTAGCTAGGGAGCGTGCAATCTCCAGCGCTGGAGATTCCCTTAGGTCATCACTGTTTGGTTTGAATGAAATTCCTAAAACCGTGATCTTCTTGCCACCGAGGTTTCCAAGTTCCTTTGTTGCAAGCTCTACAACTTTTTGGCGCCTGCGCTCATTGATGCCATCGATTTCTTTGAGGAAGCCAAGAGCTTGACCAACTCCGAGCTCTTCGGCTCTGGCAATAAATCCTCGAATGTCTTTTGGTAGACAGCCGCCACCAAAACCAATGCCTGAGCGAAGGAACTTGTTTCCGATGCGCTCGTCATAACCAATGGCCTTGCTCAGTGCTACGGCATCCGCTCCCACCACTTCCGCTACTTCAGCCATGGCGTTGATGAAGCTGACTTTGGTGGCGAGGAAGGCATTGGCAGCAACTTTGACTAGCTCAGCAGTTGGAACATCAAGTTCAACCACCGGTGAGCCAGCTTGGATGAGTTTTTCGTAGGCAACTAGCAGTGGGAAGGAGTCTTCTTTGTGCCAGTAGCCAATCACTATCCGATCTGGCCTCAGGGAATCCTCCAGCGCTGTTCCTTCTCTGAGGAACTCTGGGTTCCAAATCAGCCTCGGCTCAAAACCAGTTTTCTGCTGGAGTTTTTCTTTCAGGCTCTGGGCAGTTCCAACTGGGACGGTTGACTTGCCGACCACTACCGCTGTCTTAGAAAGGTGTGGGGCGAGGTCTTCAATTGCTGCGTATAGATAAGAGGTATTGGCGGAGCCATCTGGGCTTTGGGGAGTTCCAACACAAAGGAAATGTAGGTCGGCGCTCGCCGAGTTCTCATCGTGAGATTGCTGGAACTGGACCTTGCCATCTTTGATTACTTCCAGAAGGGCCTCTGCAAGACCCGGTTCAAAGAAGGGGATTTGGCCGTTTTTTAGGCTTTCAACCTTGGCTTGGTCGTTATCGATGCCGATAACGCTGTGACCAAGCTTGGCCATGGCAACCGCATGGGTGGCGCCTAAATAGCCCAGTCCGATAACCGAAATCTTCATTTGTGGGCAGTCTACCGAGGCAATTGCCCGTAACAAGTGGAGAGTCCAGCCGTATATTGGTCTTGATGGCAGAAAAAGAAGAGTTCCGCGAAGATCCGCTCGAGCAGCTCCTGGACGAGGAGTCTGACGAGGAGTTTGGTCTACCCGAATTCAAAGAGCACTTCGCCGACACCCTGACCCCGGCAGTCCTGAAGGACTGGACCGCGGCTGACTTTGCCAGCATCTATGTTCGCTTCCGTCCACACCTGGAGCGTCACGCTCGTCGTTTCTTGGTCAATCCCTCCCAGGTCGAGGAAGTGGTGCAGGATGCATTCCTATATCTAATGACCACACTCCCTGAGCTCGACAGCGAGCTTGGAGTATTGAAGTTTTTGAAGTGGAAGGTTCGCCTTCTTTGCCTTGATGTGATTCGAGTCAACTCTCGTGCCAGCTTTGCTCCACTCGAAGACCAGCCAGAAATGGCAGCAAACTCTCCTGAGCTCTCGCAGTCACTGGAGCGAGCAGATGATGCAGCGATTGTCGCGTTGGCGCTGGCGAAGCTGCAGCCAAGACACCGAGAAGTTTTGATTGCTTCGATCTACGAGGAGAAGGCAACCGATGTTGTTGCAGCTCAAATGGGTCTGAGCGAAAACGCAACTAGACAACTTTTGTTCCGCGCACGTTCTGCTTTCAAGAAGGCACTGATTGGAGAAGCTGACACTGCTGGACTTTCAGTCGGTCAGATTCTGTCGCTCGCTGCCAGAAAGGCAGCTGCCGAGAGCGGCAAGTACATTTCTGCAGCGGGTGCATTCCTACTTGTTCTGGCAATCTCTGTTGGAATCATTCCAAACCTTGCGCAGCCGGTGGCGCCAGTTGCTGAGCCAACTCAGTCTCAGCCTGCCCAGGAGCCAGAAGTTTTGGTTGAAGAAGAGGCCGCCACTGATGAAGTAGTGGAGGTGCCGGTTCAGGTTGTTGTTCCAGTTGAGCAGGTTGCAGCGCCAGCAGCTGAAACAGTTGCAGCTCCAGCTGCGGCAGCGCCAGAGCCAATCTTTAGCGAATTCTCACTCTCTTCGATTCTTGCCACAGACGTCTCACAAGCTGGTTACTACACCAACTCATACGCATCTTCTGACTTCCTCTCTGCTGGTTTTAGAGCAAGCTCAATTGAGATCTTTGGTGGGACTGGTATTTCTGCCTTCTTGGATATCGATTTTGCAAACCGCTCGGTCTACAACGTTGTGTTCCAGATGTGGGTAGATGGCAAGCGCTACTACTCAGTTGCTGAGAATGCATCGGCGGTTACTAACTCGGTGGTTGGCGGCTACGAAGTCATTCACCGCTCATCTGATTTCTGGGTGGTTGACGACAAGGGAAATGTGTTTGACCAGAGCCCACTTGCCAATGCCACAGCAGTTGTGACACTGACGCTCGACACCAATGGCAACCCTGTGAAGGCTGCCATGCAGGTACAAAAAGCCAGCTGATTAGACTTTCCTGTTATGCAGGATCTAATGCGCCTTGCCATTGCGGCTGCCAAACAATCAGGTGATGATGTGCCAATTGGCGCTGCCATTCTTGATGGAAATGGCGAAGTAATCGCATCCGCTTCAAACAACCGTGAAGCAATGAACGATCCTGCCGGCCATGCCGAGATTGTTGCTATCCGAGAAGCAGCAGCAAAACTTGGAGACTGGCGACTGACTGATTGCACGCTGGTAGTCACACTCGAGCCATGTGTGATGTGTGCAGGTGCTATCCAGGCTGCTCGCATTCCTAAGGTGATTTTCGGAGCTTATGACCTAGCGGTTGGTGCTGCCGGTTCTCGCTACGACCTACTGCGAGACGAAAAGCTTGGCCAAATGGTTGAGGTGATTGGCGGTGTGCTCGAAAAGGAGTGCGCGGAGCTGATCGAAAGATTTTTTCAAGACAGAAGAAGCTAATTGGTAGGCTGTTCGGCGGTGACGTGTCCGAGCGGCCGAAGGTGCAACTCTCGAAAAGTTGTGTGGGTGAAAGCCCACCGTGGGTTCAAATCCCACCGTCACCGCCACAAACCTAGTGAGG
>JACCDX011484758.1_pt1 | contig 10587 bp, 9 predicted proteins | sample 7449681 | NCBI WGS metagenome assembly JACCDX01 (sample SAMN15323450, study PRJNA562643) | freshwater metagenome | isolation source: river surface water | place: USA:Blue River Watershed | collected 2017-08-18
ATCAAGGAAATCGACGGTGCGCCGGTCGGTGACACCATCACGCTCGATGCCAAGCCCTGCAGCGCCCAGTTGCCGGGTTTCAAGCAGGTGCAGCCGCGCGTGTTCGCGGGACTCTTCCCGGTCAACGCGGACGATTACGAGTCTTTCCGCGATGCGTTGGCCAAACTGCGTTTGAACGACTCGGCTTTGCATTACGAGCCGGAAGTCTCCGGTGCCTTGGGCTTTGGTTTCCGCGTCGGATTCTTGGGTCTTTTGCACATGGATATCGTGCAGGAGCGACTCGAGCGCGAGTACAACCTCGATCTCATCACGAGCGCTCCGACCGTGATTTACGAAGTTGGCCTCGTCGATGGTACGAACGAATACGTCGACAATCCGGCCAAGCTACCGCCGCCCAACAAACTCGCCGAGATCCGCGAACCGATTATCATCGCCAACATCTTGGTGCCGCCCGATTACGTCGGTGCCGTGTTGCAGTTGTGCACCGAGAAGCGCGGTGTGCAGAAAAAGATGCAGTACCTCGCCAACCAGGTATCGCTGCAATACGCCTTGCCGCTCGCCGAAGTTGTGCTCGATTTCTTCGATCGCTTGAAGTCGGTCAGTCGCGGCTACGCCAGTTTCGATTACGAGTTCAGTCACTTCCAGACGGCGCCGCTCGTCAAACTCGACATCCTCATCAACGGTGACAAGGTCGATGCACTGTCTATCATCGTGCACCGAGACAGCGCCTACCAGCGCGGTCGCGAGCTCGTCGACAAGATGCAGGAGTTGATCCCGCGTCAGATGTTCGAGGTGGCCGTGCAGGCTGCGATCGGTGCACACGTGATCGCGCGCGCGACGGTCAAGGCGCTGCGAAAAAACGTTTTGGCCAAGTGCTACGGTGGTGACATCAGTCGCAAGCGCAAGTTGCTCGAGAAGCAAAAAGAAGGCAAGAAGCGCATGAAGCAAGTCGGCTCCGTGGAAATTCCGCAGGAAGCCTTTCTCGCCGTGCTCAAGGTGGGCAGGAAGTAAGCATGTTGGATCTGATCGCCTCGCTGTTGTCGTTGTTCACGCTGCCGGTTGCGCTCATCTGCGTGGTCGACGACTGGTTTCTGCGGCCTGGGCGACAGTTGCGGTCGCCGGCGGGAGTGCCGGCGAAAGATCCGGTGCTGATGCGCGTTTTGTACGCGGTGCTACCGGCGCTGGTTTTGGCGAGCTTCTACCAACTGATGAGCGCGCAGCGCGCCGATTTCAGTCTGGTTTTGATCCTCATCACGATCGTCTCGGGTGTAGTTTGGGCGATCGATCACTTCTTGCTGCGACCGCGACGTATCTCAGCAGCGCAATCAGCCGGACGTGACCCGGAGAGCATCGAGTTACCGGGTACGGTCGATTACGCACGCAGCTTCTTTCCGATCATGGCGGTGCTGCTCGTGTTGCGCTCGTTCCTGTACGAGCCGTATCGCATACCGTCCGACTCGATGATGCCGACCTTGCTCGATGGCGATTTCATCTTGGTCAATAAATACGCCTACGGCGTGCGATTGCCGGTCATCCACGAGAAGGTGATCGAAGTAGGCGCACCGCAGCGAGGTGATGTCGCCGTGTTCCGCTTCCCGACCGATACGACCGTGAATTACGTGAAACGTGTCGTCGGCCTGCCAGGCGATGTCGTGGAGGTGCGCGAGGATCAGCTCATCATCAACGGTCAGCCTGTGCCGCTTGTGCAGCAGGGTCGCTACGAGGATGGTTGCTATCTGAACATGCGCATCGCCGAAGAAAAGCTCGGCGAGCACACCCATCGCGTGCTGCATTGTTTGAGCTCCGACATGATTTCCGTCCCGCCGTTGCCGTCCTGCAATCGCAGCATCCCTCAAGGCTACATCTGCAACGAGTCCACGGCCGGTATCAACCCGGATTCGGGTAATCGCATCATGCAGGTGCCGGAAGGCCATTATCTGATGGTGGGCGATAACCGAGACAACAGCTCCGATGGGCGCGTCTGGGGTTTCGTTGCCGAGTCGCTCCTCGTCGGTCGCGCGAGCGTGGTTTGGTTCAATTGGGACCTGCAGCGATCCGGCGGGCCGGACTGGTCGCGCATCGGCACGCGCATCGAATGAGATCGGGTCGGTCGTGAAGCCCGATTGGCCGCTACATTGGCTCAAGTCGACGCTCGGCTATGAGCCGCGAAATCTCGAGTTGTTCACGGCCGCGTTGACGCATCGTAGTGCCTCAGGCCGCAATAATGAACGGCTCGAATTCTTAGGCGATGCGGTCGTCAACTTGTTGATCGCCGAGTTGCTGTATCAACGATTCCCGAAAGCCACCGAGGGTGATCTCAGTCGTTTTCGGGCGAGCCTCGTTAGTGCCGAACCGCTTGCTCGAATCGCACAGCGCTTGGCGCTCGGTGAGGAGTTGCAACTGGGGTCGGGCGAACTGAAGACCGGCGGATTTCGTCGTCAGTCGATACTCGCCGACGCCTTCGAGGCCTTGGTGGGCGCTATCTATCTCGATGCCGGTCTCGACGAGGCCCGTCGCATCGTGATCGAGTTGTGCGGTGCCGAACTCGAAAACTTACCGGATGCCGCGAGTCTAAAGGATCCCAAAACACGACTGCAGGAGTTGCTGCAGGCCAGAGGTTACGCTTTGCCGATTTATTCCGTTGAAAACATCGTGGGTGAGCCGCATGCGCAGGAGTTCACCGTGCGTTGCGAGCTGACCGATCTTTCATTGACCACTTCTGGTGTGGGCTCGAGTCGACGGCGAGCCGAACAGGAAGCCGCTCAAAGTCTGATTCCGCAAGTCGAGGCCCGTTGGGCGAGTGCTCGCAAGGGGGCTGCATCGTGACCCAGGGTGAAACATTCCGGGCGGGTTTCGCCGCGCTCGTTGGTCGACCGAATGTCGGCAAGTCCACACTGCTCAATGCACTCGTCGGCGAGAAGCTCTCGATCGTCACGCCGCGTCCGCAGACGACCCGGCATCGCATCACGGGTCTGGTCAATCGTCCCCATCTACAGATCGCCTTTGTCGACACGCCCGGTTTGCACGTGGGCGGAAAGCGCGCACTCAACAAGGCGATGAATCGAACAGCGGCCTCTGCTTTGGCCGATGCCGATCTCGTGGTGTTCGTCGTCGAAGCCTTGCGTTGGACTGACGAAGACGAAGCCGTGATGCAGCGCATCCGAGACAGTGGTCGTCCGGCGGTGGCGGTGATCAGCAAGGTTGATCTCGCCAAGCCGCGTGACCGCTTGCTGCCGTTCATGGCCGAACTCACGGCGCAACACACCTTCCTCGATGTTGTCCCGGTCTCTTCCAAGCAGGGGGATAACCTCGAGGCGTTGATCGCGACCATCGCCAAGCATTTGCCGGAGTCGCCACAGCTTTTCGACGAGGACGATCGCACCGATCGCGATCTCAAGTTTCGTATCACGGAAATCATCCGCGAGAAGCTCACGCTCGAGCTCAATCAAGAGGTGCCGTACGGTATCGCCGTCGAGATCGAGAAGATGGAGCAAGAAGAAGATCGTCAGGTCATTCACGCCGTGATTTGGGTCGATCGAGAAGGGCAGAAGCCGATCGTCATTGGTGCCGGTGGCGCGCGTCTCAAACGTGTGGGCACGTCGGCCCGTCGTGAGATCGTGGGCTTGCTTGGGGGGCGTTGCCATCTCGAGCTCTGGGTCAAGGTGCGGGAGAACTGGGCCGACAACGCGCAGGCGCTGCGTTCGCTCGGTCTCGAGTGATAGCCGATGGCGCGCGGCAGTCGACGCGTCGATCTGACCACGGCCTACCTGCTGCACCATAAGCCGTGGCGCGACACGAGCCGAATGCTCGAGGTATTCAGTCGCGAGCATGGTCGTCTGACGTTGTTCGCTCGCGGTGTGCGCGGTGGGAAATCCCGTTATGCATCGACGCTGCAGCCGTTTCGCCGTTTGCTGGTGGCTTGGAGCGGCAGTGGTGATGCAGGCCAGCTCACCCAAGCGGAGCGGGAGCCCGAGGACACGCTGCCTGAATTGCCGGCGGCGGCGATGATGTCTGCTTGGTACCTCAATGAGTTGCTGCTCAAGCTCACTGTGCGGCTCGATCCTCAGCCACTCGTCTTCGATCTTTACGATCGGACATTGGCGCAATTGCGAACCGCCGCTTCCATCGAGGCGAGTTTGCGCGGCTTCGAGCGGCAGCTGCTCGAGCTGTTGGGTTATGGCATCGAGTTCGAGCAGGTGGCGCGTGAAGGCGGCGCACTGCAATCGGGTGCGTATTATCATTTCCATCCGGATCTCGGCTTCGTGCAAGTCACGGGTGAGACAGGCGGTAAGGTGTTCGAGGGGCGAGTTCTGCTCGCCATCGCTGCCGACGACTACACTGACGAGACGGTATTGGAGCCTGCCAAGCGCATACTGCGAATGGCACTCGATCATGCACTCGACGGTCGCGAACTACGAACGCGAACCGTGGCTCGAGCCGTCGCTCGTCGATCAAAAGAGGACTGACATGAAACCCATCGAGCTCGGCGTCAACATCGATCACGTCGCGACCGTACGTCAGGCGAGACGTATCCATTACCCCGACCCCGTACAGGCGGCGCTGATCGCCGAGGAGGCGGGTGCCGACAACATTACGCTGCACCTGCGTGAGGATCGTCGGCACATACAAGATGCCGACGTCGAGCGATTGCGCCCCTTGTTACGCACACGCATGAATCTCGAGATGGCCTTGACCGATGAGATGCTGGCGATCGCGCAGCGCATCAAGCCGGCGGATTGTTGTCTTGTGCCTGAGCGCCGTGCCGAGATCACGACCGAGGGAGGGCTCGAGGTCGTGGGTCAGCTTGAGCGTCTACGCGAGAGCGGTGCTCTGCTTGCAGCCGCAGGTATTCGAGTAGCGCTCTTCATTGATCCCGATCCTGTGCAGATCGAGGCAACGGCGCGCATTGGCGTTCCCGTGATCGAGTTGCACACGGGTCGATACTGCGAAGTGAGCGGTGCCGAGCAGTCGCGTGAGCTCGAGCGTTTGCGCGCGAGTGCGAAGCTAGCGGCCTCGCTCGGTCTCGAAGTGCATGCGGGCCACGGTCTCAACTGCGACAACGTGGCTCCCGTCGCGGCGATCGCCGAAATCACCGAACTCAACATCGGTCATGCGATTGTGGGTCGCGCGATCTTCATCGGTTTTGAAGCTGCGGTGCGCGAGATGAAAGCGGCGATGTTGGCGGCTCGCACCTAACGAGGACAGCATGAGCATTCTGGTTTTCGATATTGAAACGGTTCCCGATCTCGAGTTGGGACGGCGTGTATTTGGCCTCGATGGACTCTCGGACAGTCAGGTCGCCAAGGCCATGTTCGCGCATGCGCGCCAGCATGGCGGCGGCGAGTTTCTGCCACACGAGCAGCATCGCATCGTGGCGATCTCCTGTGTCCTGCGTCGTGGTGACACCCTGAAGGTCTGGAGCTTAGGTGATCTCGAATCGAGCGAAGGCGAGCTGGTCGCGCGGTTCTTCGAGGGCATCGATCGCTATACGCCGACTCTGGTGTCGTGGAATGGGAGCGGCTTTGACTTGCCCGTGTTGCACTATCGAGCGCTCAAGCACGGTGTCGTCGCACGCCGCTACTGGGAGACCGGTGCCGAGGACAGCTCGTTCAAGTGGAACAACTACCTCAGTCGATTCCACGAACGCCATACCGATCTGATGGACGTGCTCTCGGCTTATCAGCCGCGCGCCAAGGCCAGCCTCTCGGACATGGCGTATTTGCTCGGCTTTCCCGGCAAGCTCGGGTTCTCGGGCGATCAGGTATGGGGTGCTTACGAAGCCGGTAATCTCGAGGGGATCCGACGCTATTGCGAGACCGATGTGCTCAACACGTGGCTCGTTTACCTGCGCTTTCAGCGCATGCGCGGACATCTCGATGAGATCGAATGTGCGAACGAGGAGGCTCGCGTACGCGAGTTGCTGGCAAGCTCCGCTGAACCACACTTCGCCGAGTTCCTCGCCGCGTGGCCCGAATCACCGCTGCCCACGCCGCGATGAGTCGCTCTCGCATCGAAGCCGCCCCAATCGAAGAGGGCGTTGTCGCCGCCTTGAATCACGACGGCGAAGGGGTCGTCCGCGGCACCAAGACGGTGTTCGTGCCTGGTGTGCTACCCGGTGAAACCATTCGCTTCCAAAGACAGCGGCGTCATCGTCAGCACGATGAAGCTGCGTTGGTCGAGGTCGTCACGCCATCGGCTGATCGAGTCGAGCCGAAGTGTGCGCACTTTGGGGTGTGTGGAGGTTGCTCGCTACAACACTACGCACCGGCTGCACAGTTGGCGGCGAAGCAACAGGAGTTGGCGGACAACCTGCAGCGCATCGCCAAGGTCACGCCGCAATCGTGGCTACCACCGATCGAGGGACCTGTGTGGCGCTATCGCCGGCGAGCGCGTCTCGGTGCCAAGTTCGTCATCAAGCGAGGTCGGGTGCTAGTCGGGTTTCGCGAGCGTGCGAAGCCGTATATCGCCGCGCTCGAGCGTTGTGAGATTCTAGCCGCGCCGCTTGATGGCTTGATCACGCCCTTGTCCGATCTGCTCACCGGCATGGCAGCCAAAGACAGCATCCCGCAGATCGAAGCGGCGGTGACGCCGGAGGTGACGCTGCTGGTGTTTCGTCACTTGGCGGCTTTGTCGGAGTCAGACCTCGCGGCCTTGCGTCATTTTGAGCAAGCCCATGGCGTTCGGATCTATCTTCAATCGGGCGGAGTGGAGAGCATCGTACCGTTGGTCGGTGCAGCGGTCCCCTTGCGTTATTCTTTGGTGAACGAAGGATTGACCTTCGAGTTCGAGCCAACCGACTTCGTGCAAATCAATGCGGCTGTCAATGAGACTCTGGTCAGCCGCGCGGTCGAGCTGCTGCAGGTCGGTCCTGAGGATCGGGTTCTCGATCTGTTCTGCGGTCTCGGTAATTTCACCTTGGCGCTGGCTCGCAAGGCGGCGTCGGTCGTGGGTGTCGAGGGTGATGCCGGACTCGTAGCGCGTGCACGTCGCAATGCCGAACTGAACGGACTCGCTAATGCCAGCTTCCAAGTGGCCAACTTGTTTGATGCCGAAGCGGGGCAGAGCGCTTTCCAAGGCGGCTATACGCGCGTGCTGCTCGATCCGCCGCGAGCGGGGGCACTCGAGGTGCTGCCGCGGATCGCGGCGACCGGCGCACCGCGGATCGTCTACGTGTCTTGTCATCCAGGCACACTCGCGCGCGACGTCGGTGTGCTCTGTCACGACTTGGGTTACCGTTTGCAGTCCGCTGGCGTGATCGACATGTTCCCGCATACCAATCACGTCGAATCGATGGCAGTTCTGGAGCGTGCACGATGACACTCGGTCCCGTGATGGTCGATCTCGAAGGAACGCAGTTGCAGCCCGCTGAGCGCGAGATGCTCGCGCACCCGCTCGTCGGCAGCGTGATCCTCTTCTCGCGCAACTACGAATCGCCCGAGCAATTGACTCGGCTCGTGGCCGACATCCACGCCATACGTTCGCCGGCACTCATCGTCGGCGTGGATCACGAGGGCGGACGCGTGCAGCGCTTTCGCGAGGGGTTCTCTCGGTTACCGGCGGCGCGTCGCATCGGTCTCGAGTACGACGCCGATCCGCGTGCGGGCTTGGCGCTCGCGCGCGAACTCGGCTGGTTGATGGCGGCAGAGTTGCGCGCGTGTGGGGTGGATCTCTCTTTTGCCCCCTGCGTCGATCTCGATTACGGCGTCAGCGAAGTCATCGGTGAGCGCGCCTTCCATGCCAAGGCGAGCGTCGTCGGCGAACTCGCCGTCGCCTACATGCACGGCATGCGCAATGCCGGGATGGTCGCTACCGCCAAGCATTTCCCCGGACATGGAGCCGTCGTCGCAGACTCTCACCATGCTTTGCCGATCGACCGACGTGAACTTGTCGATCTGGACGAGGATATCGCACCGTATCGCGTCCTCATCGCCAACGGGCTTGCAGGCGTAATGGTGGCGCATGTGTTGTATCCCCAGATCGACGACGTACCGGCGAGTGCGTCGGCTCGCTGGATCCGTGGGGTACTTCGGGGCGACCTCGATTTTGGTGGCGTCGTGTTCGCCGACGACTTGTCGATGGCGGGGGCGGCGGCTGTGGGCGGCATCGTTGAGCGAGCGGAAAAAGCCCTTGCAGCCGGTTGCGATGTCTTGCCGGTCTGTAATCACCGACCGAGTGCAGAGGCTGTACTCGATGGCCTCAAAGTGCCTCTCGATGCTGCGGCCGCCTTGCGTCGTGTGAGATTGCACGGCAAAGGTACGCTGACTTACGCCTCGTTGCGTACGACGCCAGAGTGGCACGCGGCACAACGAACGCTCGAGCGTTGTGTGCAGCCGCCTGAGCTCAAACTAGGCTAAGGAAACAGCGACTTTTTAGGGTTTCGCGGCAGAGGTGACGACCGCGATCACGCCGATGCCCGGGTGATCGTAGTAGTGTCGTTCTTCGAAGCGCACGCGGCGCAGTTCGCTGAGCTCATGTACCGTCGACTCATCCGGTTGGTACCGCAGATTCATCCCAAAGTGCAGCAATGAGCCACGCTCGAGCAGAAAGTTGCCCGAGAGTCCGGGTGCAGCGACACCGAGCGTCTCCAAGGGAATGCCGCTGCGGCTACCCCAGCTGCTCGCGGTTTGGGTCCAACCTGCGTGGGCCAGAATGCGATAGCCACCCGCGGACATCTTTTGACGAAGACCTGTTAGGCGCAACCGTGTCGCTGGTGTCGCTGAAATAAATCGCCCAATCTGCGCGGCTGCAGGCGGGGTGTCGGATTCTTCGGCACCGCGCAGGGGCGGGATGCCGCCGATGCCGGCTTCGCGCGGCCCATTGTTGCGAAAGACGATCACTTCGACCGTGTACGCACTCGCCGTGCTCGCCGGTTGGGCGAGCCCGATCGGCGAGAATGCCAGCAAGCCCGCGCTTGAGAGCAGCCAGACTAGCCCGCGTCGGATGAAATCACGCATGGCGAGATCTTAACCCAGCCTATTTATTGCTGGTGAGTCGTTGCAGCAGCGCCGTCACGAAGTCGAAGCGTTCGAGTTCGTCGTCGAGCTCGCGAGACACTCGCAGTTTGAGCGGGCCCTCGAGCTTGTATTCGCGCGAGCGATCCTGGATCAAGCGGATCACGGCAGCCGGATCGATACGGTTATCGGTCTCGAAAAGTAAATATCCGCCGTGCGCGCCGAAGTCGAGTCGACGGACGCCGAGCTGGCGTGTCAGCAGCCGGATACGCGCGGTGCGCAGCAAGTTCTGCGTTTGAGCAGGCAGAGGCCCGAAACGATCGACGAGCTCGGCAGTGAGCTCCTCAAGCGCGGCTTCATCGGGTGCGGCTGCGATGCGCTTGTAGAGCGCGAGTCGCACGTGAACATCCGCCACGTAATCTTCGGGGAGCAGGGCGGGCACGCGCAGTTCGACCTCGGAGGCGCTGGCAAGTGGCGCTTCGAGATCGATCTTTTTGCCGTTCTTCATGGCTTTGACGGCGCGATCGAGCATGTCGAGGTACATGGTCAAACCAACCTCGGTCATCTCGCCGCTTTGCTCTTCACCCAACAGCTCGCCGGCGCCACGAATCTCCAGATCGTGGGTTGCCAGCACGAAGCCCGCGCCGAGATCTTCTAGTGATTCGAGTGCCTCGAGGCGTTTCAAGGCGTCACCCGTGAGCGCCTTGCGCGATGGGATCAGCAGATATGCATAAGCCCGATGATGGGATCGACCTACGCGACCTCGCATCTGGTGCAGCTGCGCAAGACCAAAACGATCTGCGCGGTCGATGATGATGGTATTGGCGCTCGGCACGTCGATGCCGCTCTCGATGATGGTCGTGCAGACCAGGATGTCGAATCGGCGGTGGTAGAAATCCACCATCAATGCTTCGAGCTCGCGTTCGCGCATCTGACCATGGCCCACGCGGATGTTGGCCTCCGGCACGAGCTTGGCCAGATCAGCTGCCACCTTCTCAATATCTTTGACTTCGTTATGTACGAAGTAGGCTTGGCCACCGCGACGCATCTCGCGCAGGATCGCCTCGCGGATGGTGCTGTCACTCCACTCGGTGACGAAGGTCTTGATGGCCAGGCGCTCCGCGGGCGGCGTCGCGATCAACGACAACTCGCGCAGACCGCCAAGCGCCATGTTCAAAGTGCGGGGGATCGGCGTTGCCGTCAGCGTGAGAACGTGAACTTCGGCCCGCAAGGCCTTGAGCCTTTCCTTGTCGCGCACGCCGAAGCGATGTTCCTCATCGACGATGATGAGACCCAAATCCTTGAAGCGGGCGTTCGCGTGCAGCAGTCGGTGCGTGGCGATGACGATATCGACGGTGCCTTTCTCGACGGCCTCAAGCACCGCCGTCGTTTCTTTGGCCGAGCGGAAGCGCGATAGCGATTCGATGCGCACGGGCCAATCGGCAAATCGATCCGCGAAGTTGGCAGCGTGCTGTTGGGCGAGCAGGGTGGTCGGTACGAGCACGGCGACTTGCTTGCCGGCCTGCACCGCCACGAAAGCGGCCCGCATCGCCACCTCCGTCTTGCCGAAGCCGACGTCGCCACAGACGATACGATCCATCGGTTGCTCGGCATCGAGATCGGCGATCACCTTGCC
>JACCDX010232475.1_pt1 | contig 10586 bp, 11 predicted proteins | sample 7449681 | NCBI WGS metagenome assembly JACCDX01 (sample SAMN15323450, study PRJNA562643) | freshwater metagenome | isolation source: river surface water | place: USA:Blue River Watershed | collected 2017-08-18
GAATCTTCTGAATCATCGGAATCTTCTGAATCATCAATGGGTGAGAGGGCTCTTGAAACTGACAAAAGTTTATTTTTGACAAGGTGCTTTTCTAATCTACAATCCCAAATAAGATTTTTATAGGGTATTATTTTGGAAATGTGGCTATAGAGTTCAATAATCATCTCCTTGAACATAAACTGTGGAAAGGAGGCTACCTTTGTATATAATAAACTAACCTTTGTCTTTAAATAATCAACTCCATTCCAATTTCCTTGAAAACTAAGTAGATTAATCAAGTCATTGATTACACTAAAATTTATATTTAGTTCTTTAAAATATTTTACTAATCCAAGCTTTTGATATGCCAAATTTTCACTTTCATTTATTAACCCCGAAGCAATTATATCACAAATATTATTTGTAATATAATATAAAGAATGTATTAATTCATCAAAATTAATAGTTTTAATTAAACGGTGCATAGAAATGTTACATTGATTTAAATCATCTAAAATTGAAGTTGACAACATTTTGATAATGTAAACTACAACTCTATCATCAATTCCAAAACTTGATTGAAAGATTTTCAGGATATTAATAGGTACATTTGTATAATATGCTTCAATTAACACACAAATCTTTTTTAATAATAAAGAATTTATAAATTTACAGTTAAATGTGTAACTAACACCAAAATGCATTTTAAAATTTTTCATAATGCATTTCAGAATGGAATTTTCAAATGAATCATCAATAAGATGCGCTTGATTTAATAGTAGAATTTCAAAGATTTCATGAAATTCTTCTAAATAATTTATAATAGTTTTTTCATCTTCACGTTTTCTCATCATTGACAATACATTTGCAGCGTCTAACACTTTTTGATATAATTTTTTTATAATTTGAAATGTATCTCGAGATATATGAATGTTATACGCAATGGAATGAAAAATTTTAAGTAAAATCTTAATGTTTCCAAAATCCCCACTTAATAAGTTATACATGTATAGTATTACATCATCATGATGAACACGATTAGTGTTATTACAGATTAATTTAAACACATGTGTACATAGTTCAGCGTCAATCTCCAATAATTTATCATATACCATTTTTTTAATGATGGCTTTAAAATTTTCATGCATACCAATATATCCAATAACCGTGTCCATAGACATAATCATCATAGAGCGCTCAATTAATTTTAGGATTTCAATCGATCCACACATTGGCCTTCCACAATTTTCAATGTAGGTTTCATTACCCCTTTTAAAGATGATGCAATCTAGGCAAATTTTAATTTCACAACTTGTAAAAATGCCTTCCAATTTGGGAACTGCTACTTGACAATCTGGTCCTTGTAGCATTTCGTTGTCCAACATTGTTTTTAAAATTGAAATTAGCAAACGCTTATTCTCAAATTTAAAGATTTCATGTAATTCATTGCGAAAATCTCCATAATCAATTTTAGCTAATACCTCCGTTGTGAAGCATTGGATCTCTTGGTCGTTTAAGTTTGACGTTAAAGTTGTATACAAAGTTGGATTTTGATTCATTTTCGGTTTCACTTTTCACTTTAACTCTGTGTTGGATTTCAATTCAAACTCTTTGGTGTTCTCAATGAACTGACGAATGACTTTAAAATTCAAGCTTTTATATAAATGATAAAGAATCAAACTAAAATGAATTGCAAATAATTTTACACAAGTGTTTACTTTAATTTTTACTCTATTCAAGTGTTTCAGGTTTCAATGATAATATTGTGAAATTTTCGTTTCAAAATACTCTACAGTATTTAAAGCGCGTTTATTCGTTCATTACATAAGAAAAATCTTATCAGTGTAAAACTAAATAAACATGGATAAACAAACAGCAACAAGACCAAGAGGAAAAGTTCTAAGTATTCAGGAGATGATTAAAATGGATTGTCAATTTGAAGGAGTGAAACTACCGTATAAAAATTTACGTCTAATTTTCAATGGAAATTGTCCAAATCTTCAGGCATATATTTTAAAATATTTTAATTTTGAAGTTATCAGAGTTTTATTGGAAAATGGCAATTTTAAATTGTTGGTGAATATTTTAAAAAGGGATTTTAAAAATTTATTCTCAACAGTTGAAAATGTAATAGAGTACAAGTTCAATCAATATTTAAAGGAGGATGCAAGTGGTAAAATCGATGTTAAAAAAGTGAAAACTTTTGATAAAATTATTACAACATTTTTTAAAGTGTTGAAAACAATGGGATGTGGGTGTAGTGAAACAACATTAAAGATAATTTTTAATACTTGGGGTTTTGAAAAGTTTATTAAAAATTTACCACCAACTTGTTTAATTAATGATTCAATATTTGAAATGGTAACTAGCGATTATTATGAAAATTATAATGGTAGTCATAGTAAAGGATCTTTATTTAACAAGTTTACCAATATGACACTTTTATTGAAGAAGAATATTTTTTCATTGTTTAATCCTAATAATTTTACAGTTGAAAATATTCAAACAATTAGTGATTTAAATTACATTTTTAAAATTGAAAGTGGTCATTCTTTGAGAAAGGGGAGAGGACCAAAAACTTTTAAAATTCCAAAGGGCGTTTCTTTAGAAGGTTTAAATTTAAAGGCGATTGCTTTAAACTATTCCATTGAAATGGTTGAAGTTTTTATCAAAATTTACCCAAATTCTTTGAAGAATAAAGAATTTTTAACATTTTGTTTGCTTTCATTTTATTCATTTCCACAAAAGTTTGGTGAAAGAAGATTGAAAAAAATTAAAGGGTTGATGCCTTACGCAAACAATAATGATATTATTCAATTGCCATTATTTTTAGAAAAAAATGACCATAATATTGAAGAGTTTTGCACTTTATTGAAAAGTTGGGGTGACAATCAATTAATATTGAAGGGGATTTTTAATTTACTTATTCAAGATGGATTATCTGATGAAATTCAAAAAATTATTGAAAATATATTCAATTTTCAATTTGCATATGATAATATTTATGGTCAATGTAACTCTTGCTTAAATGAGTTAACTTCAAAGGTTTCCATCAAACCATGTATAAATTGCGACTATTTTATTCATATAAATTGTGTTTCAAAAATTATGTTTGACAATTGTGAAGAATGTTATAAACCATTATTTTCTAAGAATGGTTGAAATAAAGATAAAATTTATTTTTTATTTATTTTTTAAAATTGTGTAATTCTACAAAATTTTCTTCCAGAAATGCATCAATGAAATTACGACAACAATACATCAACATAATTGAATCCGACTCAGCATTGTGTTCAGTCATCTTTTTCCGAAAAAGATGAAAATAAATATTTGATAATCTACAGTTGAATGTTTGCAGCTCACCTCTAGCTCTCACACGTCTAAAAACTTTTAATGTTTCCATACAGGGAATGTTGAACATGAATAAATTTCGTTTTTCTTCTGGAAACTTTTCACACATTTCCATTAAAAGGGGATAATCCAAACTTGCTCCACCATGCGCAAAAAGCGCGGGGTTATTTAATGTTTTCAAGAAAGTATAAATTAGATTCATATGGTTTTCATTAAATTCCTGTAAATCCTTTAAAATTTTAAGGTTCAGGCCAGTAAGTTTTTGGGAAATTGGATCTACTTCTATCTTTGGGTTGATATATTCAGTTAATTTTTGAACAATAACAAGTGTACCATTCATCAACTCTTTAGTTGAGCAAGCGACCATTGAGAATTGAGTTATTCTAGGAGACTTTCCGTCCTTGTAAAGACCAGTGGTTTCCAAATCAAAAAAGACGCAGGTATCAACATCTTTAAATGTTTTGTTTTGCTCTAAATTCATCTTGACGTGTCGAGTGTTTAATTTTCCCAACAAAGGGAGATATTAATACGCCACAATTTCACAAAAACAAATTCGTCATGAGAGCACATGTCAATTACGTGAATACATTTTCGCATACTTTGTATGAGTACGAGTGGGGATGAGTGCATTAATAAACATATGAACTGCGCAAAAACCTTCATTAAAAAGCGTTGTTAATAAAAAAATTCAGTCATTCAGTCAATCTACTCCTCCCCTTGAAGCTGAACCGCCTTCGGAAATCATCGGCAACAACGGAAAGACTTGAAATTTATCAACATTATTTTCACATCATCTCGAGAAAAGGAGCTGCAGTGCCATCCGTGTAGAAACTTTCTTTATCATTCTGGGAAATCTGGAAATAAGATGATCAACACAATTTTTATCAACGAGTCATTTACAACATTTTTAAACAAACAGGAAAAGCCACTTTTCTCAATTAAAACAATTATAATACCAAAAATATATCAACATTTTGATCCAAAAATGTATTTGATATTTCCAAATTTATTGGAAATCATAGAACATGAATAAAAGCATTTGAAGAAACAAGAAATTTTCATTTTTAATTTTTATTTTTTACTTTTTTATTACAATATTTGCTAGAAATTTTTCAACATCGACATCAATATTTTTACTAGTAATAAAGTTTAAAACGTTTGACAATGATTTATTTACATCAACTTCTAGAAAATTGCACACTTCTGAAACCTTTAAAAATTCTCTATAAACATGTTTATTTACATCTTTTGAAAATGTAACATTAATAACCACCACCAGAATTTCATTATCCGTTATAAATTTCCAATCCTTGCTATTATTTTTAAAAGCTGGATGTTTGAAAATGTCTTGTATATCGAAACAATAAATAATATTATAGATTGGGGTATATTTTCTTGCTTCTACAGAAGTCCATCTGATGTAACTGTCGGAATATAATCTATTAATTATATTTGGATGATCAAGTGGTAAAATATTCTGCAACTTTAAAATTTCTGAATATTTTGCACGCAATTTTGAAAATTCCTCATGAAAACTTTTGATGTTGCTAATCATAGACATGACTTTTTATCAAAGTTTCACCTTCGTCAGCGCAGCGAGTCTGTGTTAAGGTATATTCCACTCCAAGAATTTTTCTTGGTTCATCCAAAATTACCTCCTGATCTAAAATTAATTTCAAAGACTCTAGGATTACACTTTCAATAGCCGCTTTAGATTCCAAATTGGGTGCCAAATGCTCTTCTAAATCCTCTTCCAAATTTTCCAAATGCTCTTCTAAATCCTCTTGTTCCACACTAACTTGTTCAACCTCTATAATTGATAATTGTATAATAAGGATGAGTTTGTTTAAATTAATTTTTGTTAGTTGTATTATAACTGTATTTTCAAATCCATTGGATGTGGGACTTTTAAATAACCCTCCACTTAACGTGGACAATACAATTCAACCTCTACCTTCACTCAATCTAAATGTTGAAAAACATCTAGAAAAATTGTCCTCTTTAAACGAATTAGAGTCTTTAAAATTACTCAAGTCATTGGAATCTTTGGATTCATTAAAATTACTCAAGTCATTGGAATCTTTAGACTCGTTAAAATTACTCAAGTCATTGGAATCTTTAGACTCGTTAAAATCAATTAGTGCGAATGCTCAGCTTCCAAAGCTTCCAAATCAACTGACTCAATAATTCGTTTAAAAAGTCACAATATTTTCACATAAAATTAATTAAAAATATTTTTCATCTTAGGCAAACTAACTAAGAATGTCACGTAGAAATGGAGCAATTCTTCAAATTATTTCCTCTTTGGTTAGGATAAAAAGGCAAGTAAAATTATTTTTTAATCATTTTAGTTTAAATCTTTTTAGAGTAAACTTTGACTCCTTTAAAATGAAGAATATTAATCTCGGTGAATTTATAAAAATGCTTGAACCATTTTTATCATTTGGAGAGATTTTACAAGTGGTTCACATATTGAGGTGAGTATTTTTTTTTAATTTTAATTTTTTTTTTAATTTTATTTAATTACCAATAGATGCCATAAAATAAACTTAGATGATGACTGGTTTCAATGTAAACAGTAATTATTTTTTTAATTAACTTTATCGCCTCCACAATCACTTCATTAAAGTCGCTCAGTCAACTCATTAGTCAACGAGTCAATAAGTCACTGAATGTAAACTGATATCAATAAATGTTCCCATTTCATTTTATATAAAATGAATTTCACAATACTACACACATCATCAGTCTTGAAACGAATTTAGTTGAGTGAGGAGTACACGGAGAGGAAATCAGAGGGGCTTCAAAGATGGAGAAATTAATTACCAAATTCGAAGATATAAATTTTTACAAAAACAAACTTAAACCAAATACTAAATTATTAGTGAACTTACAGTTGTGTAAAGCAATAGTCGAAAAATATAAAGGAAGTGATGGATCAATTTTCTTTCTACAAGACCTAGAAGATGACGATACACCAATAAATCAACATGATTTATTACTCATCACTGATCAAGACCTGTTAAATAAAAATAATTTAAAAATAATCGAGGAATTTGTTGGAGCAACATTAATTTTCTGTGCGAAAAATAAATAAAAATAAAAATTAAATTTATTGAATTTATAATTTATTGTTATTGTCTTTATTCCAAAATTACACTCTTAGAGGTTGCATCTCAATGTTTGATAGCAATTTAATTTCTCTAACCAAGGGATTGATAATAAATTTACTAAAGAATGGAATTTTAGGTAAAAGACACCAAAAGAGAATATTTAAAACTGATGAAATTAAAATTTGGAGTGTAAATGGAAGAACATAAAAATTTTGTATCTGCTTATCCAAATGTTTAAAAATCTCCATTAGATCATCAGTCTTTACTTCACTTGATGGCGATGATTCAGGTACAGAAGGTTGGGCTGTTGTCACTTGTGTTTGATTCGTGTCAGGTAGAGTTGTTGGCAATTGAGGCTGATTCGTGTCAGGTAGAGTTGTTGGCAATTGAGGCTGATTCGTGTCAGGTAGAGTTGTTGGCAATTGAGGCTGATTCGTGTCAGGTAGAGAATGTTGAATCGTTGCCACATCTTGTGTGGAATTTGTTTTTTGTAAATTAGAAATAGAATCAAAGGTTACCGTCACAGATCCTGGAGCTGGGTTAGACTTTACTGATATAATCAAAATCGAAAAAATTAATAATTTAAACATCTTACACTATCTTATATAAATGAATTTAGTTGTTATTTAGTTTTTATTTAAAAAATTAATTTGGTAGTAAATTTTTACCACAAGAGCCATCACAACCAACTTCATAACATCTTAAACCCTTTTTATTAGGAATTACTTTAAATACAAGTCCTACAAAAAAGGAATCTGGATTGTATGGTGGTGGTTGAATTGGTGGTTGAATTGGTGGTGGTTGAATTGGTGGATTGTATGGTGGTGGTTGAATTGGTGGTTGAATTGGTGGTTGAATTGGTGATTTAAAATCTTTGATGTTTTTGGAACCCATCTTAAATTCACTGTTGAGTTGGAGTTTTTAGAAGTCTTTCACATGAAAGTTGTTTTTATGTCAATAAATTGCAATCGATAAGAAATCACTCATGAAGTGTCATGAAAAATTGTTATTTCTTGAAATTTCAGCTGTAAGAGGAAGTTCTTAGCAAAACCTCCAAAAAATTGTAAGATTTACGACCTGTTTACGACCTGCAACTTATTTCAGTGACGTCATCATTTAATTTCATCACAAGATTTCTTTTGAATTTTATGACGAAATGAAAATCCTATAGCACTTTGTTTTCTGAAATTTTTTATGATGAAATAACATCACACATTGGAAAATTCCAAAAATCACAACCAAGGTGTAAAAGTTTATTAAAGTCGTAGAGAATATTAAAGAAAAATGAACATTGAAATTATTTATAAAAAAAATATTTATTTACTAGAAAGATGTCATTGTTATTTTTGTGTAAAAGCAAAGAGGAATAATTTGATTGGACGTCATTCTTTAAACCCCTTTCCATCTTTATTAGCTTTTGCTGCAAATCAATTGAAAAAAAATGTTAGAAAATATACTTTAAAGTTTATAAATGATGTTGATCCAAACTATTCAACTATAAATCCATTAATTAAATTGTTAATTATGGGTGATTATTATAAACTTCAAAAATTCCACCCAGGAGAAGGGACTTGGACAACCAAATGTATTTTTAAAGAAGTTGATACACTTGACAAATTTCTAGAATGTAATTATGTAATTAAAGAATATTTAATTGATAATTTACCCAAAGAACTTGTTGAAAAGTGGAAGGATGAGTTTAATAGTTTGATAAAAAAATCTAAATTTGTTATAAAAGATGCTCATTATTGTACTTTTAGGAATGAACAAATTCAATTTGGAAAAATGTTTCCAATTAAAACGTTAAAATTTAAAGGTGGATTAATTAATTTTTTAAATCGTAAAAATTTTTGTTCAACGTGTCACAAATCTTTATATAGAATAGTTACACCTTCATTTAAAAAGAAGTGTAAAACATTTAAAAATATCTTACTGGCATTCATGACGATCGGCGGCTTTAAAAGAACTAAATTTTTACCTGATTTAAATCAAACGGTTGAATATTTTGATAGAGAACGCGCATTTAGAGATAAATATATGAAATATCCATCATTTACTTCAGTTTATTCAGGAACTAAAAAGGTTGGTTATTTTATATTTAATCGCAATGTTGCAAGGTTCCATCGTGGGTGTGCCCCATATCAATATTCTTCTGGATATAATTATAAAAAGATTTTCAAGGATTTTAAAGAAAATGATCCAATTTGGAATGAAAGACCGTGGGGCGAATATTGTTTCCCAAATTGGTTAAATGATGAAGATGAAATTAAGAATTTTTTATCAACCAATAATTATACAATAAGTGGGGAATATCTATTGGTCAATCCAATTATACATCCAAATTTTAAAAAAATTATTCATTGAACAATTTTTCATGACACTTCAGTGAGTGATTTCACATAAATGGAAATTTATTGACATTATTAAATATTCTGATAAGCGCTCAAGTATAAAACACATCAGAAATCGTAACTCACATCACATCAAAAACAACTTTCCTATGAAAACGTTCGACTTAATAAAAACTCCAACAGTGTTTTAAAATGGGTTTCACTTCATCAATTGTGCATCTCTTCTTTCATTGTATCAAGAAGGGGTCTCCTGAACACATCAGGCTGCTCAAGAGTAAAAAAGAATCTGACAAATTATATAAAATGGATGATTCATTTTATAGTCTTTTTGAAGATGGAATCCCCAGTTTCATGATTAATGAGAAAAATAAAACAATTTTTCAAGAGTTTAAACCTAAATGTGAACATAAAATTGGTGATCTTAATTATCTTTATTATATTGTTGCTGCAACGGGGATAACTTACCAAGGAAGCATTTTTGGAGGACCACGTTATGATAGCCCAGTCAATTATTTTCATTATAAAAGAGGACCAGTTGATGATTATGATGAATTGTATGTTTTACACATAGCAAATAATGAAACTAAGAGAGAAAATGTTCAAACAGTTTTGAAATATCTCCACACATCTGAAGAATTTGGGCTAACTTCAATAAATCAAAAATTTAAAATTGTGAAATTAAATTGTGAATAAAGAATTTTTTAAAATAAAAATCTTTTACTTCATGATTATTTTGAAATTAGAAATCATATAAAAATCCAACGTTGTGCCTCAATTTTTCAATCAACACAACTCCATCAATCAAGCAACAGCTCAAGCGTTCGAAGAAGCGAAAACACAAATTCAAAATGGGAATGGATGCAGACATCTTCATTATTTATTACAACGCCCAAGGTAAAATTATAGGAAGGAAATCAATAAATTGTTACAAATGTGGTTCTAATGGCGACGACACGTATGAAATTCCTAAAGGAGCTACCCGTCAACACGTCTGTTTTACAACTGAGTATACTGACTGTAATTGGAAAAGATGTGAAGGTCATCCAAAGTATGAGAAGGGTCATACTGATGAGGATAGTGAGGTGGAGAAGGTGGAGAAGGTGAAGAAGAGAAAAATTGTAAAAAAATCTAAAAATGAAAAATAAATGAATTCAACTGTAATAACACTTCGTTACATTCACGATTGAGACAAATCAAAGATGGAAATAAGAAGAAGTTTTCAAATATTTTGCAGAGCGAAATTTTGTTTGATGGAAGACTTTTCTCAATTTTTTCAGCTGAAATTTCAAGAATAAAGAACAAAAATTTATTTTTAATTTAATAATTTTATTTAAATTTTACATTGTTACAATTTGATACTTTATTTAGTTAAACATAAAATTGACTCTTGTTCATCTACAATCAAATCAACATTCATAAATGGATGCAACAAACTGGCTAGATTAGAATTGAAACCTATATTGTTATTACTTTTAAATTCCAACTTAAATTCGTCGAGTTTATAATAAAGGTTTTTAATTAGTTCAAATTCTTTAGTTATGGTAATTTCATCTTCAATAAGAAAGTAGATGAAGAGGCTTTTTAGTTTTCTCATTTTAAGGAGAAATTGAAGTATTTTGATTGAGTATATTGTAAAATAACAACTACTATAATCCCAACTAGAAAATAAGTCATCATATTTTAAAGTATAAATATTTAAATATTCCAAATTTGGAAATGATTCCAACATTTCTACAGAAATTTTTAATGGAAAATGAATTTCAAGCTTTGTTAATTTTGGATAAATTCTTCC
>JACCDX011021265.1_pt1 | contig 10586 bp, 9 predicted proteins | sample 7449681 | NCBI WGS metagenome assembly JACCDX01 (sample SAMN15323450, study PRJNA562643) | freshwater metagenome | isolation source: river surface water | place: USA:Blue River Watershed | collected 2017-08-18
AGCTCGCCGACGAAGCTGTCTGTATCGGTCCCGGGCCTTCGGCGCAGAGCTACCTCAACATGCCCGCCATCATCTCGGCTGCCGAGGTCACCGATGCCGAAGCCATCCACCCTGGTTACGGCTTTTTGAGCGAAAACGCCGACTTTGCCGAACGTGTCGAAAAGAGTGGCTTCCAGTTCATCGGTCCAACGCCCGAGTCCATCCGCATCATGGGCGACAAGGTTTCGGCCACACAGGCCATGATCCGGGCCGGTGTGCCCTGTGTGCCAGGATCCGAAGGCGAACTGCCTGACGACCCGGTCGAAATTCGTGCGACGGCCAAGCGCATTGGCTATCCGGTGATCATCAAGGCCGCAGGCGGCGGCGGTGGCCGTGGCATGCGCGTGGTCCACACCGAAGCGGCGCTGATCAACGCAGTGCAGATGACCAAGGCCGAAGCAGGCGCGGCCTTCGGCAATCCGGCGGTCTACATGGAGAAATTCCTCCAGAACCCGCGCCACATCGAGATCCAGGTGCTGGCCGACAAGCACCGCAACGCCGTCTACCTGGGCGAGCGCGATTGCTCCATGCAGCGGCGTCACCAGAAGGTGATCGAAGAGGCCCCGGCCCCCGGCATCCCGCGCAAGCTGATCGAGCGCATCGGCGAGCGCTGCGTCGCCGCCTGCAAGAAGATCGGTTACCGCGGCGCGGGGACCTTCGAGTTTCTGTACGAGAACGGCGAGTTCTACTTCATCGAGATGAACACCCGCGTGCAGGTGGAGCATCCGGTGACCGAGCTCATTACCGGCGTGGACATCGTCAAGACCCAGATCCGTGTGGCGGCGGGCGAGAAGCTGCCGTTCACGCAGCGTGATGTCCAGATCCGCGGCCATGCCATCGAATGCCGCGTCAATGCCGAGGACCCCTACAAGTTCACCCCGTCGCCGGGGCGCATCACCCAGTGGCACGCGCCGGGCGGGCCGGGCGTGCGGGTGGATTCGCACGTGTACAACAACTACTTCGTGCCCCCGAACTACGACAGCATGATCGGCAAGATCATCGTGCACGGCGACACCCGCGAGCAGGCCCTGGCCCGCATGCGCACCGCCCTGCTCGAGACGGTGGTGGAGGGGATCCACACCAACATCCCGCTGCATCGCGAGCTGATGGTGGACGCCAAGTTCATGACGGGCGGCACCAACATCCACTACCTGGAAGAGTGGCTGGGGCATCACAAGCGGTGACCCCCCCGAGGCGCCTGCGGCGCCTCCCCCCAGGGGGCGCCCTCGGTGGACCGGCCAGCCGCATCCACGCGGGCACTGGAGGTGGGGTGCATGTGGCGGGTGGGCGATGGTTAGACTCTCCTTATGTTCGAACTCTCCCTGCTGGCACCTGAATCGCGCGTCGAGGACGTGTCCGATGCGCTCGATGCGCTCGATGCCCTGAGCGTCAGCGTCGAAGACGCCGACGCGCACACCGATGCCGAGCAGGCGCTCTTTGGCGAACCGGGCATGCCCCCGCCCAAGGAAGGCTGGCAACGTTCGCGCGTGGTGGCCCTGTTTCCTCAGGAGGCTGCAGCCCAGGAGGCCGCACGTCTGCTGCCATTGCAGGATTTCTTCGAGGGCTGCCGTCTGCTGTCCGTGGCCGCGGTGCCCGAGCAGGACTGGGTGCGCCTGACCCAATCGCAGTTCGCCCCGGTCGACGTGACGCACGAGTTCTGGATCGTGCCCACCTGGCATGAGCCGCCGGCGCAGGCCCGCCAGGTGATCCGCCTCGACCCGGGCCTGGCCTTCGGCACCGGCACCCATCCCACCACCCGCATGTGCCTGCGCTGGATCGCCACCCATGCCCTGGCGGGCCAGCGCGTGCTCGATTACGGTTGCGGGTCGGGGATCCTGGCCATCGGCGCTGCCAAATACGGTGCCACTGACATCGACGCCGTCGACATCGACGACGCTGCAGTCCGCGCCACCCTCGACAACGCCCAGGCCAATGGCGTCACCCTGAAGGCGGGCCTGCCCGACGCCGCCACGGGCCGCTACGACACCGTGCTGGCCAACATCCTGGCCACGCCCCTGAAAATGCTCGCGCCCCTGCTGCGCGCCCATGTCAAGGACGGCGGCGACCTGGTGCTGGCGGGCATCCTGGAGCGCCAGGCGGATGAGCTCACGCAGGCCTATGCGCCCTATTGCCGCCTCGAGGTGGCCGACGCCCAGGAGGGCTGGGTCCTGATGACGGCGCGTTGCTGATCCGGGGCCTGGGGGCGCTGTCTACAATTTGGGACATGAGCCTGATCGCCCGTTGCCCCGCGTGCGCCACCCTGTTCCGGGTGGTCCCCGATCAGCTGAAGATTTCCGACGGATGGGTGCGCTGCGGCCAGTGTTCCGAGGTGTTCGATGCCACGGCCTCTCTGCAGGCGGCGCCCCCTGCGCCGGTCCCGCAGCAGGCGGATGGCGTCCGGGGGAGGCAGGAGGGGGCAGGGGCGGCCGAAGTCCCGGCGCCGGCCCCTGTGGAGGTCGCGGAGCCAGAGCCCGAGCCGCGGTCCGAGCCGCAGCGAGAACCCGAGTCCAGGTCAGAGTCCGAGCGACCGCCCACGCCCGCCCTCTCCGCACAGTCCGAAGGGCCGGTCGCTGTGATGGATGCACCGACGCTGGCGTCCGAGCCGCCTGCGTCCGAGCCGCCGGCGATGGCCGAAGGCGACACCCAGGACGCCGCGCAGTTCCCGATGGCCGCCCGCGAGGCCGAGGGCGATGCGGATCCGATCCTGGAGCCGGGCCCGTTGACAGACGATGCCACCGGCCCGTCACTCGGGCGCGCTGCCGGCGAGCCTGGCGGCGATCCTGCGCTGGGGCCGACACCGGTCTTGCCGCCCCTGGCCGAGCCGCCGCTGGAGGATGTCTCCTTCGTGCGTGATGCGCGGCGCCGTGCCTTCTGGGGCAGCCCGGGCATGCGTTGGACGATGGGGGCTTCTTGCGCTGCTCTGGGCCTTCTGCTGGCCGGCCAGGTGATGTTTCACCACCGGGACCGCCTGGCCTTGCAGGTGCCCGCGCTGCAGCCGGCCCTCGCCGCCTTGTGCGCCTCCTTCCAGTGCCGTCTGGGCCCGCCCCGGCGTATCGAGTCCATCGCCATCGAGAGTTCCGCTTTCACGCGCGTGCGGGCCGACGCCTTCCGCCTGAGCCTGACCCTGAGCAACCAGGCCGACATTCCCGTGGCCACGCCGGCGCTGGAACTCACGCTCACCGACCTGCAGGACCAGCCCGTGCTGCGTCGCGTCCTGCAACCGGCCGACCTGGGGCCCGATGCCCCGCAGGCCATCGCTGCGCGCACCGAATGGACGTCCACGCTGACCCTGGCGATTGCGCCGGCGGCCAACCCCGCGCGCGTCGTGGGCTACCGCGTGCTGGCGTTCTATCCCTGAACCCGTTTCCTTTTTGAATTGAGCAAGGCGTACGACACCATGGCTGCCGTGATTTGTGGATCCCTCGCGTTTGACACCATCATGAACTTCGAGGGGCGCTTCTCGCAGCAGATCCTGCCTCACCAGCTGCATATCCTGAACGTCTCGTTCCTGGTGCCCACGCTGCGACGCGACTTCGGGGGCTGTGCGGGCAACATCGCCTATGCGCTCAAGCTCCTGGGCGGCCAGCCCCTGCCCATGGCCACCGTGGGCAGCGATGGCGCCGACTACCTCGCGCGCATGAAGGGCCTGGGCATCAGCACCGAGTTCGTGCGGCAGGTGGACGACACCTACACCGCCCAGGCCATGATCATGACGGACCTGGACAACAACCAGATCACCGCCTTCCACCCCGGCGCGATGATGCAGGCGCACATCACCCGCATCGCCGCGCGCCCCGACATCAAGCTGGGGATCATCTCCCCGGACGGGCGCGACGCCATGCTGCAGCACGCCGAGCAATTCAAGGCGGCGGGCATTCCCTTCGTGTTCGACCCCGGCCAGGGCCTGCCGATGTTCGACGGCAAGGAACTCGCGGCTTTCATCGATCAGTCCACCTGGGTCACCGTGAACGACTATGAAGGCAAGATGCTGTCCGAGCGGACGGGTTGGAGCAGCGCGGACATTTCAAGACGCGTGCAGGGCCTGGTGGTGACGCTGGGCGGCGAGGGCTGCGAGGTCTGGATCGATGGCGAGAAGACGCTGGTGCCGCCGGTGAAGGCCAGTGCCGTGGTCGACCCCACCGGCTGCGGCGACGCCTGGCGCGGCGCGCTGCTGCACGGCCTGGAGCAGGGCTGGTCGCTGGCGAGATGCGCCGAACTGGGCAACAAGGTCGGCGCGATCAAGATCGCCAGCCGCGGCCCGCAGAACTACAGCCTCTGAGCGGCACCCCCCCCTCCCACACAAGCCCAGATCCCAACCCTCGAGACCGACAAGGAGACCTCATGTTTTCACACATCATGGTGGGCAGCGCCGACCTGGAGCGTTCACGCCGTTTCTACGACGCCGTCCTCGGCACCTTGGGCGTCAAGCCCGGCGTGGTGGATCGTCATCGCGTCTTCTGGCGGTCGCCGGGCGGCACCTTCGGCGTCACCATCCCGATCAACGGCCAGCCCGCCAGCGTCGGCAACGGCGGGACCCTGGGGTTCGTGTGCACCTCACCCGAGCAGGTGCAGGCCTGGCACGATGCGGGGGTGGCGCATGGCGGCACGACCTGCGAAGACCCGCCGGGCATCCGCCAGGGCGCGGCGGGTCAGATGTACCTGGCCTATCTGCGGGATCCGGACGGGCACAAGCTGTGTGCCACGTACCGCTTTCCGAAGGCCTGAACGGCAGGTCCACGCCCCAGGCGCCCCAGGCGCCCCAGGGCCACGATGCGGGCCCTGACCAATGGGGAGGGGCGGCGACTGGTGCGTGTGCCGCTCAGGCCTGAACGCGCCGGCGCTCGCGCCACGCCAGCCATTCGCCCACCATGCCCTTGCGGAAGGCCAGCACGCAGATCACGAAGATCACGCCAATGATCACCGTGACCCAGGCGCCTACCTTGTCGGCCAGCAGGTTCTGCAGGCCGATCACGATACCGGCACCCAGCACTGGCCCGAAGAAAGTCCCGACGCCGCCCAGCAGGCTCATGAGGATCACCTCGCCCGACATGGACCAGTGCACGTCGGACAGCGACGCAAAGCCCATGACCACGGTCTTCATGCCGCCGGCCAGGCCCGCCAGCGAAGCGGACAGCACGAACGCCATCAGCTTGTAGCGATCGACCTCGTAGCCCAGCGAGATGGCGCGGGGCTCGTTCTCGCGAATCATCTTGAGCACCTGGCCGAAGGGCGAGGTGACGATGCGCAGGATGGCCAGGAAGCAGGCCGCGAACACGGCCAGCACCACGTAGTACAGGGTCAGGTCGTCCATCAGCGGCAGCACGCCGAACAGCGCACCGCGCGGCACGCCCTGCAGGCCGTCCTCGCCGCCGGTGAACGGGGCTTGCAGCGCGATGAAGAACACGATCTGCGCCAGTGCCAGGGTGATCATGGCGAAGTAGATGCCCTGGCGGCGGATGGCGATGAGGCCCACCAGCAGGCCCAGGAGCGCACCGGTGGCCACGCCCGCCAGCACGCCCAGTTCGGGCGACCAGCCCTGGGCCTTGACGAACCAGCCGGTGATGTAGGCCGCGCCGCCGAAGAAGGCGGCATGGCCGAAGGACAGCAGGCCGGTGAACCCCAGCAGCAGGTTGAAGGCGCAGGCGAACAGCGCAAAGCACAGAAGCTTCATGCCGAACACCGGGTACAGGCCGATGAAGGGCGCCGCGATGGCCAGGGCCAGCAGCACGAGGTAGGTCAGGGCGGTCGTCTTCGAGGACATGTCAGGCCTCCTTGCCAAACAAGCCGGCCGGCCGCAGCACCAGCACGATGGCCATGATCACGAAGACCACCACGTTGGAGGCCTCGGGATAGAACACGCGGGTGAAGCCCTCGATCACGCCCAGGCCCAGGCCGGTCACGACCGAGCCCAGGATGGACCCCATGCCGCCGATCACGACCACCGCGAACACCACGATGATCAGGTTGGACCCCATGAGCGGGGTGACCTGGATGATCGGCGCAGCCAGCACGCCCGCCAGGGCCGCCAGGGCCGCGCCCGCGCCGTAGGTCAGCATGACCATCAGCGGCACGTTCACGCCGAAGGCCTGCACCAACTTGGCGTTCTCGGTGCCCGCCCGCAGGTAGGCGCCCAGGCGGGTGCGCTCGATCAGGTACCAGGTGCCCAGGCAGACGATCAGGGAGGCCAGCACCACCCAGGCGCGGTAATTGGGCAGCACCATGAAGCCCAGGTTGGTGGCGCCCGCCAGGGCGTCCGGTACCGGGTAGGACTGACCGGATACGCCGTACTGGTCACGGAAGATGCCTTCCAGGATCAGCGACAGCCCGAAGGTTAGGAGCAAGCCGTACAAGGGGTCGAGCCCGTACAGCCGTTTGAGGAAACTGCGTTCGATGACCACGCCCAGCGCGCCCACCATCAGGGGGGCGAGCACCAGCGAGGCCCAGTAATTGACGCCCCACTTCTCCAGCATGATCCAGGCGGCGAAGGCGCCCACCATGTACAGGGCGCCATGCGCGAAGTTCACGATGTCGAGCAGGCCGAAGATCACGGCCAGCCCGAGACTGAGCATGGCGTAGAAGGCGCCGTTGACCAGGCCGAGCATCAGTTGCCCCAGGAAGGCCTGGATCGGGATGCCGAAGATTTCTGTCATGTTCAGCCTCCGCCGAGCCGCCTCAAGGAGGCTGAGGCCCCCTCGGGGGGCAGCGAGTACACGAAGTGAGGAGCGTGGGGGCGCATGGAATACGGGGAGTCAAACGCGCCGGCGCCCCCGGAGGGAACGCGCGGCGCGTGGGGTGGGTCGTGTCAGGCGATCACTTCCAGAGAGCGCACTTGCTCTCGGCCTTGGTGGTCCAGGCCTCTTCGCCCTTCATCACCTGGACGACGTTGTAGTAGTCCCAGGGCTCGTTGGACTTGTCCGGCGACTTCACCTGCATCAGGTACATGTCGTGGATCACGCGGCCGTCAGCGCGCACATAGCCGCCCTTCATGAAGATGTCGTTGAACTTGGCTTTCTTCAGGTGGGCCAGCACCTTCTCGGCATCGTCGGTGCCGGTGGCCTTGACGGCGTTGAGGTACTGCAGGGTGGCGGAATAGTCGGCAGCCTGGATGGAGGAGGGCATGCGCTTCATCTTCTCGAAGAAGCGGCGCGACCAGGTGCGGGTCTCGGGGCTCATGTTCCAGTACCAGCTGTCGGTCAGGTACATGCCCTGGGTGGTCTTCAGGCCCAGGGAGTGGATGTCGTTGATGAACACCAGCAGGCCTGCCAGCTTCATCGTCTTGGTGATGCCGAACTCGTTGGCCGCCTTGATGGAGTTGATGGTGTCGCCGCCGGCGTTGGCCAGGCCCAGGATCTGGGCCTTGCTGCCCTGCGCCTGCAGCAGGAAGGAGGAGAAGTCGCTGGCGTTGAGCGGCGCGCGCACGGCGCCGGCCACGGTACCGCCGGCGGCCTGGACCACGCGGGTGGTGTCGGCCTGCAGCTGGTGGCCGAAGGCGTAGTCGGCGGTCAGGAAGTACCAGGACTTGCCGCCGGACTTCACCACGGCGTTGCCCGTGCCCTTGGCCAGGGCGGTGGTGTCATAGGCCCAGTGCAGGGTGTAGGGCGTGCACTGGTCGTTGGTCAGCGCCGAGGTGGCGGCGCCGATGGCGATGAAGGGCTTTTTCTTCTCGGCGGCGACCTTGGCCATGGCCAGGTTGGTGCCGGAGTTGGTGCCGCCAATCAGCATGTCCAGGCCCTGGGTGTCGAACCACTCGCGCGCCTTGGTGGCGGCGACGTCGGGCTTGTTCTGGTGGTCGGCCGAGACGATCTCGACCTTCTTGCCGGCGATGGCACCGCCCATGTCGGCGATGGCCATGCGGATGGCTTCGACCCCGCCCTGGCCGTCGATGTCGGCGTAGACGCTGGACATGTCGGTGATGATGCCGATACGGATCACGTCACCCGAGAACTGGGCGTGCGTGGGCAGGGCGGCGGTGAACAGGCCGGCGGCCAGGCCGCAGGCCGCGGCGATCTTCTTGAGTTTCATGAGGTGACTCCTTCTTCTGAAAAAAAACGGTTCCCGGCGCGTCAGACGCCGAGGTATTCCTGCAGCATGGACTGGTTGTCCTGCAGCTGGTCCTGCGCGAATTCGCGCACGATCTTGCCGTGCTCCATCACGTAGAAGCGATCGGCCAGGGGTGCAGCGAAGCGGAAGTTCTGTTCCACCAGCACGATGGTGTAGCCCTTGGCCTTGAGCTTGCGGATCATTTCGGCGAGCTTTTGCACGATCACCGGAGCCAGGCCCTCGGAAATCTCATCGAGCAGCAGCAGTCGCGCGCCGGTGCGCAGGATGCGGGCGACCGCCAGCATCTGCTGCTCGCCGCCGGAGAGGCGCGTGCCCGGGCTGGCGGCGCGTTCCTTGAGGTTGGGGAACATGTCGTAGATCTCGGCCAGGCTCATGCCGCCTTCACCCACCACGGGGGGGAGCAGGAGGTTTTCCTCGGCCGAGAGGCTGGCGAAGATGCCGCGCTCCTCGGGGCAGTAGCCGACACCCAGACGGGCGACCTTGTGGGGCGGCAGCTTGCTGGCCTCCTGGCCGCGCACCTGGATGGACCCGGTGCGCCGGCCGGTCAGGCCCACGATGGCGCGCATGGTGGTGGTGCGCCCGGCGCCATTGCGTCCGAGCAGGGACACCACCTCGCCTTCGCGCACGGTCATGTTCACGCCATGCAGCACGTGCGATTCGCCGTACCAGGCGTGCAGGTTCTCGATCTGCAGGAAGGCGTTGGAGGCCGACATTCAATGCGCTCCTTGCAGCTCGGTGTCTGCCGAGCCCATATAGGCCTCGATCACCTGCGGGTCGCGCGACACCTCGGCGTACGGCCCGTCGGCGATCACCGCGCCCCGTTGCAGCACGGTGATGCGGTCGGCGATGGAGGACACGACGTTCATGTTGTGCTCGACCATCAGGATGGTGCGGCCGATGGACACTTTCTTGATCAACTGCGTGACGCGGCCCACGTCCTCGTGGCCCATGCCCTGGGTGGGTTCGTCCAGCAGCATGAGGTCGGGCTCCAGGGCCATGGTGGTGGCCAGCTCCAGGGCGCGCTTGCGGCCATAGGGCAGGTTGACGGTGAGCTCGTCGGCGAAATCCTGCAGGTCGACATCCGCCAGCAGCTGGCGGGCGCGGTCATGCAAGGGGTGCAGCGAGGACTCGGACTTCCAGAAGTGGAAGGAGGTGCCCAGGTTGCGCTGGAGTGCCGCGCGCACGTTCTCCAGCACGGTCATGTGCGGGAACACCGCGGAGATCTGAAAGGAGCGCACGATGCCGCGACGCGCCGTCTGCGCGGGCTTTTCGTGGGTGATGTCCACGCCCTGGTAGGTGATGGTGCCGCGCGTGGGCGGCAGGAATTTCGTGAGCAGGTTGAAGAACGTGGTCTTGCCTGCGCCGTTGGGGCCGATCAGCGCGTGGATATGCCCGCGCCGGACCTTCAGGTCCACGTTGTTGACCGCCACGAAGCCCTTGAACTCCTTGGTGAGGCCCCGGGTCTCCAGGATGATGTCGTCTGCCAAATCGCGCTCCCGCATTCAGAGTGGGCATTTTGTGTGCTTTTTGCCCAGTGCGAACTTTAGGACCCCATGGCGTGCGGCACCACGGGGGTGAACCCCTAGGCCGCAGGCCGCGTCAGGGCGATGGCAGGCCGCCGGACGCGATCAAACCGCAATAGCCTACCGCCGTGGTTGGCTATTCGGGTTTTTTTACATGTTGCGCCGGTACTGCCCGCCCACCTCGAACAGGGCCGAGGTGATCTGGCCCAGCGAGCACACGCGCACCGCGTCCATCAGCACCTCGAACACGTTGGCGTTGTCGATGACCGCGCGCTGCAGGCGGGCCAGCATGGCCGGGGCCTGCCCGGCATGGCGGGTGTGGAAATCCTGCAGGCGCTGCAACTGGCTGCGCTTTTCTTCCTCGGTCGAGCGGGCCAGCTCCAGCTTCTCGGGGATCGGGTCGCCCTTGGGGTTGCGGAAGGTGTTCACGCCGATGATCGGCAGCTCGCCCGTGTGTTTGAGCATCTCGTAGTGCATCGACTCGTCCTGGATGCGGCCCCGCTGGTAGCCGGTCTCCATGGCGCCCAGCACGCCGCCGCGCTCGGCGATGCGCTCGAACTCGGCGAGCACGGCCTCTTCGACCAGTTCGGTGAGCTCCTCGATGATGAAGGCGCCCTGGCTGGGGTTCTCGTTCTTGGCCAGGCCCCACTCACGGTTGATGATCAACTGGATGGCCATGGCGCGGCGCACGCTGTCCTCGGTGGGCGTGGTGATGGCCTCATCGAAGGCGTTGGTGTGCAGCGAGTTGCAGTTGTCGTAGATCGCGATCAGCGCTTGCAGCGTGGTGCGGATGTCATTGAACTGGATCTCCTGCGCGTGCAGGCTGCGCCCCGAGGTCTGGATGTGGTACTTGAGCTTTTGCGAGCGCTCGTTGGCACCGTACTTCTCCTTCATGGCCACCGCCCAGATGCGGCGCGCCACGCGGCCCATCACGGTGTATTCCGGGTCCATGCCGTTGGAGAA
>JACCDX011384816.1_pt1 | contig 10584 bp, 10 predicted proteins | sample 7449681 | NCBI WGS metagenome assembly JACCDX01 (sample SAMN15323450, study PRJNA562643) | freshwater metagenome | isolation source: river surface water | place: USA:Blue River Watershed | collected 2017-08-18
CGGTTCAATTGATGCCGGTTTGCTCTGGACTGCCTATTCGGCTGATTTGAGCAAGCAGTATTTGCCAGTTCAGCAGCGGTTAGCGGACTTTGATTTGTTGAATAAGTGGACGACACCCATCGGATCTGCCGTATTCGCAATCGCGCGTGGTTTTGAACCTGGCGAAATTTTGGCCGAAGGGCTTTTTAGCTAGACAAAAATCGCGCGAGCAGAGTTCAGCGTGCCTACATCGGTGTTGCGAAGGGCCTGCTTGTCGGCAGCGATTTCGCAGAGTCGATCAACTTCGGCAACGAGTGCCTTAGATGCCGCGAGCCTCGGGCTTATGGTTCGAACAAACCCAGCCAACTTTTTGAGGGCGTTGTGATTGCTTTGGATGTGTGCCAGTTCGTGCCAAAGCACCGCTTCAAACTGTTCTTGCGTGAGAACTTCGCGAACCGCTGAAGAAAGAACTATTTGCCTATTGCGAGTGAAAGCCACGGGCACCGGCAAAGTGATTTCAAACACCTCGACACCCAAGAAGTTTTGAACCGGCCGAAGAGCGCCATCGAAAAGGGGTGCCGTTTGCTTGGCTGCCGTAACCAGCGGTTCGATGCGCAGGTTGATGACGGCCAGGCTAATGCCCGCTGCTGCCAGCAATAACCAAGGAGCAAAACTGACCCAAAAAGCCGCTAACCAATTGGCACTCAGGGCAGCATTTGATTCGAGAGCCAACCAAGTTTCAATCAATGACCAAACGGTTACGGCCAGCGCCGCCACTGCTGCTAGCCCAGCCGAAAGAAGGCTGGCAAACCAAATCGCTAATCCCAAGTTAGGAAATCTTAAAAAGAGCCTTCGGCTCGGAAGGAAAATCGGGGAAAGTGTGGTGACCAAAATCACCCATTCGAGGGCAATCGGAACAACTAATAGTGGAGCGGTCACGTTTCAAGGCTAGCGACAACTAGCCAAGTGAATCGCGCAATGCCTTGATTTGGGCTTTGCTCAATCCGCTTGCAAAGTGACTAAAGGCCAGTGCTGGGTTTCCGGCGTTTGTGACCAGGTTCAGCATTAGTGCGGCGGCATGCTGTTCACGCGTTTGGGCCGGCCTAAAGAGCAGAGAGCGCCCTTCGCCTTGCTCGCGGGTGACTAGTTCTTTTTCGACGAGCCGCGAAAGAACGGTCAGCACTGTGGTCAAGGCAAGGTCGCCGTTGTTGCTAACGGTTTCAAGAATCTGCTGCGAGGTCAGCGCGGTTTTGGAATCCCAGAGGGTGTCGAGAACCAGCTGCTCAAGTTCGCCTTGCTGGCGACCACGCTTATTATTCATGTGATTAATTCTACACGATGTCGAATTTGGGCTCTAGAGATGCCCTGATGATTTGGCTCTAAATTTCAGCAAAGATGAACGCCGCAATAGCGGCAAAGGCAATCGCGCAAATCACATCCATGACCAAATTGAACTTGGCCGATTTGATGGTCTCGCTCAGCTTGACCGCCCCATAAACGATGACGGTTTGCCAAATGAGTGCGAAGCCGATGAAGATGCCCGAAAGCATGCTCAATTGCAGCGGCACATTAGTTGCCGTGCCAATAAAGAGCGGAAAAAATGCCAGGTAAAACAGCAAAGGCTTGGGATTGGTGACGTTGCTAACTAGCCCTTGCAAGAACGACGAAGATTTTTTAACGCGAGCGGCTTCGCCGCTTTGGGATGTGGAGGAATCGGCGGCCGAAGCCAAATCACGCCCAAACCGAGAACTCGCTCGCCAGGCGGCGCGAGCGGCCATGACAGCCAAATAGGCCATGTAGAGACCGCCGAGAACCTTGAGCGTCAAGATTGCCGGTTCGAATTTAGAAACCACGAGGCCCACGCCCGAGATCATTAGCAGCGCTTGGCTGGTGTTGCCAAGGTTGATACCCCACAGCGCCCGCATGCCAGCCTTAATGCCCTGAGAGTGCGAGATTCTTAGCAACACAAATGAGTCTGCGCCCGGCGACAAAATGATGATTGCCGAGGCAATCGTGAAGGTGAGCAGTTGTGAAAAGTCGAGCACCTAAATAGTTTGTCCTAACCTTGTCTGCGCACTGAGTTAGGCGTCTAGGACGGCTGGGCGTGGGTGCACGCGAAGCAACAGCAATAGACCTACTACCAAAATCACCATAAGGCCCCAGATGCCCCAGATCGTGTTGCCGTCTGAGCCCAAAATAGCATTGGCGGCGCTGATCGACAGGGCCCAAAAGGTTCCAGACAAGAACGAAATTGCTCGACCGGTAGTTTGATAAAGACCAAACACCTCGCCCTCGCGACCATGCGGGGTGAATCGCGAAACGAAGGTGCGGCTGGCTGCCTGAGCCGGCCCAACGAATAGGCAAAGCGCCAAACCGCCGATCCAATAGGTGATGGTGCCAGCACTGTAGAAGAAAAATACGCTCAATCCGGCAACGATCAAACCAATCAGTGAACCGATGATCACGCTGCGACTGCCAAGCACGTCGTCTAGGCGGCCACCCACAGCAGCACCAATGCCGGCAACAACGTTAGCTGCGATGCCAAACAGAATGATGTCGGTTTGGTCGAAACCAAAGGCGAGCGAACCCAGCACCGCACCAAAGGTGAACACGCCGGCAAGGCCATCACGATAGATGGCCGACGAGATCAAGAATTTGAAAGTTTCGGGAGCCTGAGCTCGAAGGCTTTTCAGTTGGCCCCAGAGCAACGAGTATGACTTGAGGATGCTCTCTTTTGGCGCACCCTCGCGCTTGGCAATTTCAGGAACTCGCAGCATTAGCGGAATCGAGAAGACCAGGGTCCAGATGGCACTGAACAAGAAGACCGCTCGAATGTTGATTGAATCTTCGGTGCGAATACCAAACCATGGCACGTCGGCCATTATGAAGCCAACCAGTGAAACCAGCAGCAAAATGATGCCACCGGCATAACCAAGCCCCCATGCATAGCCCGAAATGCGACCAATGTTGCGCTCGGTGGTAACCGACTTAAGCATTGCGTAGTAGTTGATGAATGCTGATTCTTGAATCACGCTGCCCAGGCCATATAAGACCAAGCCAAACAAGAAGAACTCGGGTTTTGGTGCTACAAAAAAGCTCGCAACCATGATGGCAACCAGAATGTAGGTGTTGGCCATTAGCCAGAATTTACGGCGGCCACTGGTGTCTGAGCGGCGCCCAAGAACGGGGGCAATCAGAGCAAGGATGATGCCGGCGACAGTGGTGGCAATTCCGATTGCTACATCTGGGTTTGAACCCTGAGCGGCAACCGCGCTTGCCAGGTAGACCGGAAAGATAAAGGTCTGCATGATTGTGGGATAGGGCTGTTCGGCCCAGTCCCAAAGTGCCCATGCGAAGGTTCCGCGTCGTTTGTCTGCGAGGCGCTGCGCCTTCTTGCTTTCACCATTGAGAGTCATAACTACAAGTTAGTGGAGCGCTCGCAGTTATGACCTCAAGTTAGTGAAGTGTTTACTGGTCGTTGCAGGTGCAGAGCTGCTCTTGAGGAACACCCTCGAGGGCTTCTTCAATGTGACCGCCACAGCCGGTCCAAGTAACTTTTGAGCATTCTGGGCATAGTGCTGGTGAGCACATGATGATTCCTTTCGGGGTTTAGTTGTTCTTTTTGCCAAATAGGCGAGCAAAGAAGCCGGGTTCTTTAGGGTCGTTAGCGTGACCCTGGCAGCGTGCCGACTTTGGAATGCCTCGCATCACCTGGTCAACGTGCTGGCCGCAACCCGACCAGCTGGCTTTGCCGCACTTGCGACAGGTGGTTTGTGAACACATGGGTTTATCTTTCTTCTAGCTTTTTACTGAACGATGTTTAAGCCGGTGACCGATGCCGCATCGGCTAGTGCGCCGGCATTAGTTAGCGTGCCGGTGAAGCCAAGCGATTTCATCTGGTCGATTGCTGCACCTGCGCGGTTGCCCGAGCGGCAATAGATCACATAGTTAGCGCTCTTGTCTAAGGTCTCTAGTTGGCTGTTGAAATCTGAGCCTTGAATGTCGAAGAGCAGCGCTCCCTCTAGATAACCGGTTGCGGTCTCGGCCGGGGTGCGAACATCGATGACTGCAGCAACGGTGCTCATGTCGATCGGTTCAGAAGTTGAGCAGGCCGAAAGCGAGCCAACCGCAAACATGGCGATGGTGGCAGCGATCAGCAGTTTGAAAAACTTAGACATTTTGTCTTCCTTTCGTATACCCCCTAGGGTATAGTAGAAATCACAAAATATGCAACTATTTGGGAGCGAAAATGCAGATCGAACCGACCGAACTTAAGAAAGCCCGTGACCGACTCGTTCGTGTGCAGGGTCAAATCGGCGGCATCGTGAAGATGCTCGACGAGGGTCGCGACTGCACCGAGCTCTTGAACCAGCTATCAGCTGCCAGCACCGCACTCACTCGCGCCGGTTTCACAATAATTTCGACTGGCATGCGCCAGTGCGCCAATAACCCAGATGGCGACCAAGAGCGCGTCGCACTCGAAAAAGCGTTCATGTCATTGGCCTAGAGGCCGGCGAACTAAAGAGGAAATTGTGAAAGTAGTAATTATTGGTGGCGTTGCCGGCGGTATGTCGGCGGCGGCTCGACTGCGTCGACTAGATGAAACCGCAGAAATCACCGTTTATGAAATGAGCGAGCACGTTAGTTATGCCAACTGCGGCTTGCCATATTTTGTAAGCGACGTTATCTCGAAGCGCGAAAACCTTTTGCTGCAAACACCAGAGGCGCTGTGGAATCGTTTTCGCATCAAAGCCAATGTTCGATCAATGGTCACCTCGATTAATCGCGATGCCAAAACCGTATCTGTCAAAAACCTGGCCACTGGAGAAGTTTTCGAAGATAGCTACGACAAACTTGTCATCTCGACCGGCGCACGACCTCGACGCCTCGAAATTCCTGGAATTGAACGAGCCATGTGGTTGCGAAATGTCACTGACGCTGACGCCGTTAAAGAGGCACTTCAAACGGCGACCAACAAGTCGGTAGCGATTCTTGGTGCCGGATTTATCGGAATCGAACTTGCTGAGAACATCGCCCACATGGGAATCGATGTCACAATCATTCAGCGCAGCAACAGCATCCTTGGGCAATTTGACCCAGAGATGGTGCAACCGCTGCACGAGAAGTTGCTGAAGCACGGCGTGAAAATAGAGCTAAATGTGCAGGCGGCAAAAATCACCGACGATCACGTGGTGCTAACCGATGGCCGAAGAATCGATGCGGGTTTGGTTTTCACTGCAGCCGGAGTTGACCCCGACAACACCTTGGCGCGTGAAGCTGGGCTCAAGATTGGTGAAACCGGTGGCCTTTGGGTCGACGACCAACAGCGCACCAGCGACCCTGATATTTTTGCCGCGGGCGATGCCGTTGAAAAGAACGGTGTTCTAACCGGTGAGCAAACTCTGATTCCGCTTGCCAACCTGGCGAACCGCCACGGTCGCTTGGTTGCCGATGTGATTGCAGGTCGCGAGGTGCGAGCGCACGCCGCTGTGGGCACAGTGATTTTGGGTGCCTTCGACACCGCTGTAGGCATTACTGGTCTGAGCGAAAAGGCCGCAAAAAAGGCCGGCATTGCCCACCAAATTATTCACATTCACCCCAATAATCACGCTGGTTATTACCCTGGCTCAAAACGCCTTTCTATGAAGGTGTTGTTTGACCCGTCGACCGGCAAGATTCTTGGCGCCCAGGCCAACGGTGAAGACGGTGTTGATAAGCGCATCGATGTGATCGCGACCGCTATGCACGGGGGTCTGACTATTGATGACCTGATGGATCTTGAACTGGCCTATGCCCCACAGTTTGGTTCGGCTAAAGACGCGATAAACATTGCCGGTTATGTTGGCAATAATGCCTGGAACGGCACTACCCCGAGCCTGCAGTGGCACGAGCTAGAGGAAGCTCGGGCTGCGGGTGCCCAGGTAGTGGATGTTCGATCAGGTGGCGAGCACGGGTTTGCCCACATTCCGGGCACGCTCAATATTCCGGTTGAACAGCTTCGCGACCGCCTCGACGAAATTCAAACCGAAGACGTAGTGGTTTATTGCCAGGTTGGTCAGCGCGGACACATTGCCACTCAAATCTTGAAGGCCAATGGTGCAAATGTGCGCAACCTCGATGGCGGCTACCTAACCTGGGCAGCTGGCGAGAAGGCTCTGACTTACTAGCTAGTCGAACTACTGGCCAAAGTTCGGGGTCGCGGCAAGGCTAAAGCCGTCGCCCGAGATGGCAATTTCAACCAGTCGGGCTCGCTCGGCCGGGGTGTCGTTTGGCCAGTGAAAGACCACATAGTCTTTTCCGGTCGATGCTCGCAGAATCATGCCGTGGCCACCATTGCGCGCCCAGAAAGGCTCGTCGCTTTGAACCCAAGGCCCCAGGATGTTGCCACTCGCCGACTTAGCCACACCCATCGCATAACCCGCTTCGCCGAATGCCGACCAGAGCATCAGCAGCTCGCCCGATTCGGTCTTCACCAAAAAGGCACCGTCGGTGAAGTGCGGGTCTTTGGCAAGGTTCAACTCGGGCTTAGGCTCGACCCCGGGTGGCAAGGTTAGCGGCTTGCTCCACTTGGCTGATTTCGAGGTGAATAGCAAGATCGGGTCGCCCACGCCCTCACTCAAATCAGGCGACAGTCGTCGCGCATACATCTCGCCATCGGCGATGCCGGGCGCACCACCGGGTATGCCTTCGGCGCCGCGACTGTAAACAATCCAAGGTTGGCCGTTGTCTACATAGAGGGTGCCATCGAGGCAGGGCACATCGGTTGGGGTGACCGGGCCTTCGCTGTGAGGCACAAACGGGCCAGTCGGTTCAGAGCTAACCAAAACCGTCGTGCCGCGCACCTTTGGGTTGGCCGTCGCGGTGGCAAACGTGGCCAACATATAAAAGCGCTCCCCGTATTGGTGAACCTCGGGTGCCCAAAATTGAGTTTCGCCCCAGAACCCGGCAGGTGGCCTAAACGCCGCGATCGGGCCATCCCAGTTTTCAAGATCGGTCGAGGTGTAGCAATCGAAGCCGGTGCCGGGGCCGCCCCAAACATTGTCGTCGGTGGTGCCAAACAACACGTATGCGCCCGGGGTTGATTCGAGCACAAACGGGTCGCGCATGCGAATCTGATCGATCTTCATTGACATGCTTCAAGGTTAGGTGTGGTTGGCCAGCAAGCCCAATAGCCCAGTGAATAGGAGCTATCGGGCTTGCCAAATCAAAACTTGAGTCGAGAAGGCTTAGATTTTGCTGAGAATTCTTGACAATGTCACACCCCCGTGTGAAACTTGAGTCAACAAGGCTCAGGTATGAGCTGAGGGCACTAAAACATTGGGCCAAAAGCCCACCACACAGAAACATTAGAAGGAGAAACACAATGGCACGTGCAGTAGGTATTGACCTAGGTACCACCAACAGCGCAGTTAGCGTTCTAGAGGGTGGCGAACCAACCGTTATCGCGAACGCCGAGGGTTTTCGCACCACTCCGTCGATCGTTGCTTTCACCAAAGACGGCGAAGTTCTAGTTGGCGAGACTGCGAAGCGCCAGGCCGTCACTAACGTTGACCGCACCATCGCATCGGTTAAGCGCCACATGGGCACCGACTGGACTTTCGCTGTCGACGACAAAAAGTACACCCCGCAAGAAATCTCGGCTCGCATTTTGGCCAAGCTTAAGCGCGATGCAGAGACCTACCTTGGCGAGGCAGTAACCGACGCCGTCATCACAGTTCCTGCTTACTTCAACGACGCAGAGCGTCAGGCAACCAAGGATGCCGGTGAGATCGCTGGCCTAAACGTGCTTCGCATCATCAACGAGCCAACCGCCGCTGCACTGGCATACGGCCTAGACAAGGGCAAAGAAGACGAACTCATCCTTGTTTTCGACCTTGGTGGCGGAACCTTCGACGTTTCGTTGCTAGAAGTTGGCAAGGATGAAGGCTTCTCGACCATTCAGGTTCGCGCAACCTCTGGTGACAACCGCCTAGGTGGCGACGACTGGGACCAGCGCCTTGTTGACCACCTTGCCAAGAAGTTCAAAGAGACCACCGGCGTTGACGTGTCGAAGGACAAGATTGCCCTTCAGCGTTTGAAGGAAGCCGCCGAGCAGGCCAAGAAAGAGCTTTCACAGTCGATGTCGGCTAACGTTCAGTTGCCTTACCTATCTCTAACCGAGAACGGCCCGGCCAACCTAGACGAGACCATCACTCGTGCACAATTCGAGCAGCTAACCGAAGACCTATTGGCTCGCACCAAGAAGCCTTTCAACGACGTTATCGCCGAGGCTGGCGTGAAGGTTGCCGACATTGCACACGTTGTGCTTGTTGGTGGTTCAACCCGTATGCCTGCTGTGACCGAACTAGTGAAGAGCTTGACCGGCGGCAAAGAGCCAAACAAGGGTGTAAACCCTGACGAGGTTGTCGCCGTTGGTGCATCGCTTCAGGCCGGTGTTCTTAAGGGTGAGCGCAAAGACGTTCTACTCATCGACGTCACTCCGCTATCACTTGGTATCGAAACCAAGGGTGGCATCATGACCAAGTTGATCGAGCGCAACACCGCCATTCCAACCAAGCGTTCAGAGACTTTCACCACCGCCGATGACAACCAGCCATCGGTGAGCATCCAGGTTTACCAGGGTGAGCGTGAGTTCGTTCGCGACAACAAGTCACTCGGCAACTTTGATCTATCGGGCATTGCACCAGCACCACGCGGTGTGCCACAGATCGAAGTAACCTTCGACATCGACGCCAACGGCATTGTTCACGTGTCTGCAAAAGACAAGGGCACCGGCAAAGAGGCTTCGGTCACCATCACCGGTGGTTCTTCACTTTCGAAAGAAGACATCGAGCGCATGGTTCGCGAAGGCGAAGAGCACGCAGCCGAAGACAAGAAGCGTCGCGAAGAAGCCGACACCCGCAATGCGGCTGAAGGCCTTGTCTACCAGATCGAAAAGTTGATCAAAGAGAACGACGAAAAGCTACCTGAGGATGTAAAGACTTCGGTTCAGGCCGACGTTGATGCTCTAAAGACAGCGCTCGCCGGAGAAGACATCGAAGCCGTGAAGACCGCACTCGACAAGCTAAACGAATCACAGCAGAAGCTAGGCGAGGCAATCTATGCAGCCCAGCCTGCTGAGGGCGAAGCCGCTGCCGAAGATGCTTCGGGCGAAGATGTAGTCGACGCCGAAGTTGTTGACGACGAAGAGTCAGACAAGAAGGACGCCTAATGAGCGACTTTAGCTCGGACGACTCCCACCTCGTCGGCGAATCAGATTCAGAACAGGAGCCACGTTCTTCATCTGACTCGCCTGCGGGTGAGTCGTCTGCTGAAGCCGGCACCACCGAAGCCGACATCAGCGACCCGATTGACCAGGCCCTAGCCGACCTAGTCGACGACCTTGGTCCGCAGTCGAAAGAGGCCGAGCTTCTCGCCGACCTTCAGCGTCTGCAGGCAGAGTTCGTGAACTACAAGGCCCGTGTTGAACGCGATCGCGATGTTGCGCGCAACGCAGCAATTGCCGAAGTTCTTCGTGCGCTGTTGCCGGCCCTAGACGACCTGACTCGCGCCGAGAACCATGGCGACCTTGAGGGTTCACCGTTTGCAGCTGTGGTTTCAAAGATTCGCAACGCAGGCGACAAGTTTGGGCTGAAGCAGTTTGGTGCAAAGGGCGATAAGTTCGACCCAGAGCAGCACAACGCTTTGGTTCAGACTCCAAACCCTGAGGTCACCGAAAACGTGATCGCAGATGTCGTTGAGCCGGGTTACCTTCTTGGTGACCGACTACTTCGACCAGCAATGGTCGCGGTTTTCATCCCAGCCGATTAAGCATTTCTATCTAACGAGGTTTCATAAATGGCAAGTCAAGACTGGTTCGACAAGGACTTTTATAAGGTTCTTGGCGTATCTAAAGACGTGTCTGAGGCCGAGCTAAAGAAGGTCTACCGCAAGCTTTCGCGCCAGTTTCACCCAGACACAAACCCGGGTGATGCCAAGGCCGAGGCAAGGTTCAAAGAAATATCTGAGGCATACTCGGTGCTGTCTGACAAAGATCAGCGCGCCGAGTATGACCAGATGAGGGCAATGGGCAGCGGGGCTCGATTTACCGGCGGTGCGGGCGGCGGTTTTCCTGGCGGATTTCCGGGCGGGGCTAACTTTGGTGGCGGCGGCTTCGAAGATGTTTTCTCGAATCTGTTCGGTGGTGGTGGTGGCTTTGGCGGCCCTCGCGGTCCGCAGCGCGGTGCCGACCTAACCACTACGCAAACCCTAGATTTCATCGATGGAGTGAAGGGCACCAGCATCAAGCTGAACCTTCGCGCTGGCGGTGAACCAACCACAATCAAAATTCCGGCGGGCGTTCAAGACGGCCAAAAGATAAAGATTGCTGGCAAGGGTCAGGCCTCACCAAACGGTGGTCCGGCCGGCGACCTAATCATTACCGTCAGCGTGAAACCACATCCGGTGTTCACACGTGATGGCAACAACCTTCGCGTGACTGTGCCAGTCACTTTTGCCGAGGCAGTTCTGGGTGCAACCATTCAGGTGCCAACGCTTGGTGGCGAACCGGTCAAGCTAAAGGTTGCCCCTGGCACGCCTAACGGGCGTGTGCTTCGAGTCAAAGGC
>JACCDX011503662.1_pt1 | contig 10584 bp, 8 predicted proteins | sample 7449681 | NCBI WGS metagenome assembly JACCDX01 (sample SAMN15323450, study PRJNA562643) | freshwater metagenome | isolation source: river surface water | place: USA:Blue River Watershed | collected 2017-08-18
GGACCCGTACCGAATTGATCGAGCAGTTCGGCAGGAATGGCGGGCAACGTAACAGCGCCCGCCGGGGACTTCTTCTTGGTTGGCATAAATGCTCCTTTGGAAAGAACATGTTATGCCTCAAACACAAACTTACTGACAGGCTCGTTCGCATGGGTTTCCATTGCATGCGCCAAACCGCTCTCATTCCCCCGCCACGCCGCGCGCCCGCCGAACATCATGGGCCGACACCATCGAGTCGCCCGCACCCCACCGATGTTGCACGTACGAGACCACCGCAGCCACGTCCTCGTCTTCCAGCGCCGTGCCGAACGGCGGCATGCCATACGGGCGCGGATTGCCTCGGGTTCCCGGCGGGAAGCCGCCGTTCAGCACCATGCGTATCGCGTTCAGCCCGCCCCCTGCGGTGATTGACGCACGGCCCGCGAGCGCCGGATAGGCGGGAGGCTTCCCGCGACCATCGGCGCCGTGGCAATCGATGCAATGCTGCTCGTACAGCTTCGCGCCGAGCGCGAGCCGGGCCTGCTGTTCCGCATCCGGCTGTGTCGCGCCTCGCCGGCGCTCCGGCTCAGTTGCCGGCAGCGATTTCAGGTAGACCGCCATCGCGCGCAGGTCCTCCGCCGGCAGCTGCTGCAGGCTGGAACCGACCACTTCGGCCATCGGCCCGAAGGCGGCGCCGCGTGCCGATACGCCGGCGCCGAGCAGTCCGGCAATCTCGTCAATGCTCCAGTCCGCGAGGCTGCCCGGGCCGCCGTTCAACGCCGGCGCATGCCAGTTCAGCGCGGGGATCACGCCGCCGGCCAGATCACGCCGGGCGATGCTGCCGCCCAGCGCATCGCGCGGCGTGTGGCAGGCCGCGCAATGGCCCAGCCCCTGCACGAGATAGGCGCCGCGGTTCCACGTCGCGTCCCGGCGAGTCTCCGGCTGGTATTCCCCCGGCCGGAAATACAGCGCCCGCCAGAAAGCCAGCACGATGCGCTGGTTGTACGGGAAGGCGAGCCGATGTTCGCGGTTGGGCTGCCGCACCGGCGCCAGCGTGCGCAGGTACGCATACAGCGCGTCGGCATCCTCGCGCGTCACTTTCGTGTAGCTCGTGTACGGGAAGGCCGGATACAGGAAATGCCCGTCCTTCGATTTGCCGTTGTGCAGCGCGCGCCAGAAATCGTCGGCGCTCCATTGGCCGATGCCGGTCGCATCGTCCGGCGTGATGTTCGACGCGTGGATGTCGCCGAACGGCGTGGCGATTGCGCGGCCGCCCGCATAAGGCTGGCCGCCGCGCTCGGTATGGCAGCCCATGCAATTGCCGGCGCGCGCAAGCAGCGCGCCGCGCTCGATGGTCGCCGGATCATTCGCCGGCATGCTGCCGCGCCGATCGCTGCCGGGATCCGCCGCCATCTGGTAAGCGACGACCAGCAGCGCGGCGGCGACTGCAACGCAGCACAGGACGAGCAATGCGCGCTTCAGCACGCGCGCAGGACGGGCATGAAGGGTAGCGCTCATTGCGGCATGCTCCCGCAATGCAGCGGCAGCTTCGCCGCTGTCTTCGGCTGCGCATGCATGTTGTCCGGCACCGGCTGCGATGCCAGCCACGCGGACAGCGCGGCTATGTCGTCAGGCGTCAGCTTGCGGCTGATGTCGGCCATGCAGTCGGGCGCGGCCGCCTGCCGGGTGCCGGAGCGCCATGCGCCGAACTGCGCGTTCAGGTAATCGCGCGACAGGCCGACCAGGCTCGGCACGGCGGGCTGCATGCCCGTCAGCCTCTCGCCATGGCACGCGATGCACGCAGGCAGCTGTCGCGACGGATCGCCGCTGGCCACCAGCCGGCGGCCGCGCTCCAGCGTGGCCGGGTCCGCGAGCGGCGACTGTGCCGGCGGATACGGCAGCTGCAGCGACGCGAAGTAGTCGGCAATCTCGCGCAGGTAGGCATCCGACTGGTGCGCCACCATGTAATTCATCGCCGGATAGCGCCGGCGGCCATCACGGAAATTGATCAGCTGGTTGTACAGGTAGCCGGCCGGCTTGCCTGCAATGCGGGGAAAGTAGCCGTCACGCGTCGCGCGCCCCTCCTTGCCGTGGCAGGCTGCACAGGCAACGACGCGCTGCGCGATCGTGTCCTGGACGCCGGCCTCGCCAGCCGATGCAGGCTTGCCGCTGATGGCAAGAATCAACAGCAGCAGGGGCAGCGCGGCGCGGCGTCGGTGCCGCGAAGCTCGTGGCGGCATTGGAAGAGGGCAGGCTTCAGGCATGATGAAATTGAAACAAGAGGCGAATGTTGCAGTGCGGAGGCGGTCGGAGTAATCCTGTTGAAACGATATGGCAAAGAGTTTGTTTTTTATTTTTTCGTATCGCTAGCAGGGGCGCGGCCAAACCTTTGGTTTTACAGATTTTATCAGCCGGGCCTCGTCGCAAAGGTTTCCAATCTGCGAATTAAGTGATACGTTGCCACCGCTGCACCCGCGCGCGGATGTAAATGCAGGGCGGGGCGGCAGAGGGCAGGGCTGCCAGCGGGACGCCCGGCGGTCTGCCCGGGACGATCAACAGATTACAGAGCCGGCCAATCAACCGGCCACGGGAGGAGACATGACTTTGGCAACAGCGAACGCGTCAGGTGCGAACTTTGACGTGATGAAGGCGATCGACGATGGCGGGTTCTCGTCGACCCAGAAACTGATCTACGTCCTCGCCGCGCTGGCGATCGTGATGGATGGTTTCGATGGTCAGATGATCGGCTATGCGATCCCGGCCATCATGAAGGAGTGGGGCGTCACCCGCGCCGCGTTCTCGATGGCTGTCGCCAGCGGTCTGGTCGGCATGGCCATCGGCAGCCTGGCGGCCGGCGTGATCGCCGACCGCGTCGGCCGCAAGCCGGTGCTGGTCGCCAGCATTTTGCTGTTCGGCGGCGCGACGATGATGATCGCGCAAGCCACCGGCATCCAGGACATCGCCACCATCCGCTTCTTTGCCGGCCTCGGCATCGGCGCGGCGCTGCCGACCGCGACCACGCTGACGGCGGAATACATTCCGCTGCGCTTCCGCACGATGGCGGTGACGACGGCCATCGTCTGCTACCCGCTCGGCGGCATGCTGGCCGGACTGGTCGCCGGCCAGATCCTGCCGGTGCAGGGCTGGCGCGCCTTCTTCGTGATCGGCGGCGCGATGCCGGTGGTGTACGCGCTGGTGCTGGTCTTCCTGCTGCGCGAATCGCCGAAATACCTCGCCCGCCAGTCGGCGCGCTGGGAAGAGCTGCGCGCGCTGATGACGCGCATGGCGCACAACGTCGAGCAGGTGCGCGAATTCACTGACGGCGTGCTCGATGCCGCGCGTCAGGGCAGCCTGCGCGCGCTGTTCCAGCAAGGCCGTGCCCACGACACGCTGTGGCTGTGGCTGGCGTTCTTCATGACGCTGCTGTCCATCTACAGCGCCTTCAGCTGGCTGCCGACGATGCTGACCACCGAAGGCCTGTCGCCTGCGCTGGCCGGCATGGGCCTGACAGCCTACAACTTCGGCGGCGTGATCGGCGCCGTGCTGTGCGCGCTGGCAATGAACCGCTTCGGTTCGCGCTGGCCGATGACGGTCTGGGCCGCCATGTCGGCCATCACCGCCTTTGGTCTGAAGACCATCAGCGTGACCGCCGACCCGCAGACCTTCCTGCTCGGCCTCGGCGTACACGGGTTGTTCATCACCGCGCTGCAGTGCGCGCTGTATGCGCTGTGCGCGCACGTCTACCCGACGTCGATCCGCGTGACCGGCACGGCGGCGGCGCTGTCCTTCGGCCGTCTCGGCGCGATCCTCAGCTCCTTCGTCGGCGCGGCCATGATCACGGCCGGCGGCGCGAACGCCTACCTGAACCTGCTGGGCGGATCGATGGTGGTCACGGTGCTTGCGCTGGTCGTGGTGCGCGACCACATCAAACCGAAGGCATGACGGCAGCAAACGAAGCAGGCCGGACCGCGTGTCCGGCCGACCCGCGCGGCTGCCCGGTCAGTCATGAGGCCGCCGCGTTCAATCCCTTCGGAGACGCGTATGCGCAGGACCCGCCCGGCTACCTGAAGTGGGCGCGCGCGCAGGAGCCGGTGTTCTTCAGTCCGGAACTGGGTTACTGGGTCGTCACGCGCTACGACGACATCAAGGAAATCTTCCGCGACCATCGCCGCTTCAGCCCGTCGAATGCGCTGGAGAAGATCACGCCGCCGACCGCGGCCGTGCAGCAGGTGCTGGCATCGTACGACTACGCAATGAACCGCACGCTGGTCAACGAGGACGAGCCGGCGCACATGGCGCGGCGGCGCCTGCTGATCGATCCTTTCACACCCGAGGCCGTGCGCGAGCACGAGCCGCTGGCGCGCCAGCTGGCGCGCGACTACGTCGACCGCTTCATCCATGACGGCCGCGCCGACCTGGTCGCCCAGATGCTGTGGGAAGTGCCGCTGACCATCGCATTGCATTTCCTCGGCGTCGACGAGGACGACATGCCGCTGCTGCGGCAGTACTCCATCGCGCACACGCTCAATACCTGGGGACGGCCGGACGAGCAGGAACAGCTGCGCGTTGCGCATGCAGTCGGCAATTTCTGGCAGCTGTCCGGCCGCATCCTCGACAAGATGCGGCGCGACCCGTCCGGGCCGGGCTGGATGAGATACGGCCTCCGGCTGCAGGCCGAGCATCCGGACGTGGTCACCGATTCCTATCTTCATTCGATGATGATGGCCGGTATCGTCGCCGCGCACGAGACCACGGCGAATGCCACCGCGAATGCGTTGCGGCTGCTGCTGCAGCATCCGAGCGCGTGGCGCGAGCTGGCCGACGATCCGTCGCTGTTGCCAAATGCGGTCGAAGAGTGCCTGCGCTTTTCCGGCTCCATCATTGCGTGGCGGCGCGTGGCGCTGGAGGATGTCAGCATCGGCGGCATCGCGCTGCCGGCCGGCGCGAAGATCATGATGGTCATGACCTCGGGCAATCACGACGAGCGGCACTTCCATGACGCCGACCTGCTCGACATCCATCGCGACAATGCCGGCGATCATTTGTCCTTCGGCTACGGCGCGCACCAGTGCATGGGCAAGAACCTCGCACGCATGGAGCTGCAAGTCTTCCTCGAAGAGTTGTCGCGCCGCCTGCCGCACATGAAGCTGGCGCCGCAGTCCTTTACCTACTTGCCGAACATCTCTTTCCGCGGCCCCGAACACCTGTGGGTCGAATGGGATCCGGCACAGAATCCCGAACGTCGCGACCCGTCCCTCCTGTCGCGCCGCCAGCCGGTGCGCATCGGCGAATCGACGCGCGCTTCTGCTGCGCGACTGATGCGCGTTGCCGGGCGGCGCAGGGTGGCCAGAGACATTGTCGAACTGACGCTGGCCAGCGCCGACGGCCGCGCGCTGCCGCGCTGGCAGCCGGGCGCGCATATCGACATCGAATGCGGCGACAGCGGGCTGTCGCGCCAGTACTCGCTGTGCGGCGATCCGGCGGATGCACAGTCGCTGGTGGTGGCCGTGCTGCGCGATCCGGCCAGCCGCGGCGGCTCGGCATGGATCCACCAGCAGCTGCAGGTCGGCGACAGCATCCGCGTGCGCGGCCCGCGCAATCATTTTCGCTTTGACGAATCCACGCGGCGCGTGATCCTGATCGCCGGCGGCATCGGCATCACGCCGCTGATGGCCATGGCCGGACGCGCGCGGGCGCTGGGCATCGACTACGTCCTGCATTACTGCGGCCGGACACGCGCGGCGATGGCCTATGTCGATGAGCTGCGCGCGCTGCACGGCGACCGGCTGCAGCTGCACATCAGCGAAGAAGGATCGCGCGCCGATCTGGACGCGCTGCTGCCGGCCGCGGATGCCGACACCGTCATTCACGCGTGCGGCCCGCAGCGCATGCTCGATGCGCTCGAGCGCGCCTGTGCCGGCTGGCCGGCGGGCGCGCTGCGGGTCGAGCATTTCCACACCACTGCCGGGCGGCCCGATCCGGCGCGCGAGCAGGCGTTCGAGGTGGAGCTGCGCGATTCCGGGCTGGTCGTGCAGGTGAGGGCCGACCAGACCTTGCTGGAGGCGCTGCGCGCCGTGAACATCGATGTGCAGAGCGATTGCGGCGAGGGCTTGTGCGGATCGTGCGAGGTGGCCGTGATCAACGGCAGCGTCGATCATCGCGACCTGGTGCTGACGCGCACCGAGCGGCAGGACAACCGCCGCATGATGGCCTGCTGCTCGCGCGCAGCAGGCGCGCGCATCACGCTGGCGCTGTAGTACCGTGCGCGGCCGGATTGCGGCCAGATCGCGGCCGGAACGCGAATTCGACCGCGCGCGAAGTTGCGCTCAGATCCAGCCCGCGCGCCGGAAGCGCCGGAACAGCGCAACCGACACCACCGCTATCAGGCCGAGCGCGGCCGGATAGCCCCAGCGCCAGCGCAGCTCGGGCATCACATCAAAGTTCATGCCCCAGATGCCGGCCAGCGCGGTCGAGGCGGCGAAGATCGACGCCCAGGCGGCCAGCTTTTTCGTGATCTCGGATTCCTCGATGCCGACCATCGCCAGATTCACCTGGATCGCGGTGGAGATCGCTTCACGGATTCCTTCGAGGCGGGTGGCCAGGCGGGCGAGGTGGTCGTTGACGTCGCGGAAGTATTCCTGCGTCTGCTGGCATACCGGCGGAACGCGCCCGCCGTGCAGCTTGCCCATGAACTCCAGCATCGGCAGGATCGCGTGCCTGACCGTCATGCTCTTGCGCTTGAGTGCATACAGCCGCTCGATGTTCTGGCGCGCCGTGTTCTTTTCGAAGATGCTCGCCTCGATGCGCTCGAGCTCGCCCTCGAGGGTGTCGAGCATCGGGAAATAGCCATCGACCACATGGTCGAGGATGGCGTAGAACACGAAGCCGGGGCCTTGTTTGAGCATGTCCGGCTCGCGCTCGCAGCGCTCGCGCACGCCGAGGAAATCGACCCTGCTGCCGCTGCGCACCGACAGCACGAAATCCGGATGCGCGAACACATCCACCTCGCCGACCCGGATCTCGTCGCCGTCTTGCTCGAGCAGGTGGATCACGCAGAACAGCGTGTCGCCATATTCTTCGAGCTTGGGCCGCTGGTGGCCGTGGCTCGCATCCTCGATGGCGAGCCGGTGCAGCCCGAACTCTTCCTGCATGCGGGCGAGTTCGTCGTCGGTCGCATCCTTCAGCGCGACCCAGACGAAGCTGCCGGGACGGTGCAGGTGTTCGCTGATGTCCTCCGGCGCCACCTGCGCGACCCGCTGGCCATTCTCGTAGACGATGCTGTTGATGAGCATGAACGGTCGCTCAGGCAGGCAGCCGGTACTCGAGCAACTGCCGGATGTCCACGTACTTCAGCGCATTCACATGGGTCGATTCGAGCACCACGTAAGGCGCCATGCCGGCATCGAACGCTTCCTTCCAGCGCAGCGCGCACAGGCACCAGCGATTGCCCGGCACCAGTCCGGGAAAGCGGAATTCCAGGTGCGGCGTGCCGAGATCGTTGCCGCGCTGCCGCGAGAATTCAAGGAATTCTTCGGTCATCACGGCGCAGATCACATGCGAGCCGCGGTCGGTCTCGTCGGTATTGCAGCAGCCATCGCGGAAATAGCCCGTCATCGGATCGGTGGAACAGGGCTTCAGCGGCGTGCCGAGGACGTTGATGGCCATGGAAGTCTCGTATCTAAGTGCTATCTGCCTGATTGTAGCCAATGCGCGGCTGCTGCGCCGCAATGCGCTGCGATCTTTTGAAATCTATACCCTGCGTGCTTTCCGAAATACAATCGGCCGGCACACATGACCCTTCAACCCCGGACCGGGAGCTCGACAGATGACGCTGACCCATGCGGCGGAATTGGACGCCAGGTTTCACTTTCACCCCTATGCCAACCAGCGGCAGGTCGAGCGCGACGGCGCGCTGGTCATCGTCAGCGGGCGCGGCGTTCATGTGACCGACGAGCGCGGCAAGGAATACATCGAGGGCATGGCCGGGCTGTGGTGCGCCGCGCTCGGCTTTTCCGAGCGGCGTCTGGTCGAGGCGGCGTACCGGCAGATGCAGGTGCTGCCCTACTATCACACCTTCTCCGGCAAGGTGCCCGGGCCGGTCGCCGAGCTGGTCGAGAAAATGATGGCCTGGTCGCCGGTGCCGATGGCGCGCGTGCTGTTCGCCAATTCCGGATCCGAGTCCAACGATACCGCGTTCAAGCTGGTGCGCTACTACCATAACGCGATCGGCAAGCCGAACAAGAAGAAGATCATCGCGCGCGACAAGGGCTATCACGGCGTGACGCTGGCGTCGGCGTCGCTGTCCGGGCTGCCGGCAATGCACAAGAACTTCGACCTGCCGTTGCCCGACGTCGTGCGCGTGTCCTGTCCGCATCCCTACCAGTTCGCCGCACCCGACGAGACGCCGGACGCGTTCGCCGACAGGCTGGCACGCGAACTGGAGCAAACCATCCTGCGCGAAGGCCCGGACACCATCGGCGCCTTCATCGCCGAACCGGTGCAGGGCGCCGGCGGCGTGATCGTGCCGCCGCCGCGCTACTTCGACCTGATCCAGCCCATCCTGCGCAAGTACGACATCCTGCTGATCGCCGACGAGGTCGTGTCCGGCTTCGGCCGCCTCGGCGAGCGCTTCGGCGCCGAGATCTACGGCCTGCAGCCGGATTTCATCACCGTCGCCAAGATGCTGACCTCGGCCTATGTGCCGATGTCGGCGCTGTATGTCAGCGACCGCGTCTACCAGGCCGTGGCCGACGCCAGTTCCGCCGTCGGCGTGTTCGGCCACGGCTACACCTATGGCGGCCATCCGGTGGCCTGCGCGGTCGCGCTCGAGGCCTTGCGCATCTACGAGTCGGATGACGTGATCGGCCATGTCCGGCGCGTCGCGCCACGGCTGCAGCAGGGACTGCGCAAATACATCGGCCATCCTTTCGTCGGCGACGTGCGCGGCATGGGGCTGATCGCCGGCGTCGAGCTGGCAGCCGACCCGGCTGCGAGGCGGCCGTTCCCGCCCGAGCGCGGCGTCGGCGCCTATCTGGTCAGGCGTGCGCAGGAGCACGGCCTGATCCTGCGCACGATGGCCGGCGACATCGTCGCGTTCTCGCCGCCGCTGGTCATCAGCGACGCCGAGATCGACGAATTGCTGGCGCGCTTCGACCGCGCGCTGCGCGACACCAGCGACTGGATCGCGAGCTGGCACACCGGCTGAGCGCTGCCGCCCGCCGCGCTCAGCGGCGGTGCCCGCCCTGTGCGCGCGCGATCTGCATGAACTGGTCGACCACCTCGCGCCGGCGCATGCCGCGGCGCGTGACCAGCCCGACGTCGGTCGCCGGCACCGCATCGCGCAGCTTCCTGACCTCGATCCTTTCGGCATCGAGCGTCCACGGCCGGTAGAGGAAATCCGGCAGGATCGAGATGCCCGCGCCCACGCCCACCAGCGAGCGCACTGCCTCGAGCGAACTGGTGCGCAGACGCACGTCCGGCACCAGCCCGTGACGCCGCCAGACGGCGCGCTGCATGTCCTCGATGCGGTCGGCTTCCAGCACGATCAGCGGGGCGGCCGCGCAGTCGGCCAGCGACAGCTGGCTGCGCTCGGCCAGCGGATGGCTGGGCGACAGCCACACCCGGTTCGGCGAGCTCGACAGCGTCTCCACTTCCAGCGCCTGCGGATCGCCCAGCGCATTCACGACCATGATCGCGAGATCCACCTCGCCATTCACCAGCAGGTGCTCGAGAAAGGGCGGCGAGTCTTCGAGGATGTGCACCTGCACCTCGGCATGCGCGCGCTGGAAACGGGACAGCAGGTCCGACAGCCCGTAGCCGGCCATCAGGCTGGTCACGCCGATGGTCAGCGAGCCGGTCAGCTCGTTGCGGTGCTCATGGTTGACCGCGCCGGCTTGTGCAACTGCAGCAATCACCTTGCGCGCGCTGGCCTCGAAGCGGTAGCCCGCCTGTGTCAGCCCCATGCCGCGCGCAGAGCGCTCGAACAGCGGGGTGCCGAGCGTGCTTTCCAGCTCCTGGATGCTCTTGGTCAGCGCCGATTGCGCGATGTTGACCATGCGCGCGGCCGACGCCACCGAGCCCGATTCGGAGACCGCGAGGAAGTACCGAAACTGTTTCAGCGTGAAGTGCTTGTGCATTTTCTTGCGCCGCACAGAAATCGTCGGAATGGAAAGGAGCCGGCGGGCTATCTGAAAAAGAGAACGCTGGCTGATGAAATATTGAACTTTCCAGAATTCAGGGTCAAGGCATATGTTCAGTCGGCTGGCAGCGCGGACCGGGCTTGCCGGGGGAGAGCACGTCACGGTCCGGCATCAGGACACACTGTCGTTGTACCCAACCTGCGGAGACCATCATGAGCGACATGAAGCGAGCAGCAGCTGCACTGACATTGACGGCGTTCACCGGCGCGAGCTTCGCGCAGGCCCCGCTGCAGAAGATAGGCAAGGGCGAGGGGCAGGTCGACATCGTCGCCTGGCCCGGCTACATCGAGCGCGGCGCCACCGACAAGAACTTCGACTGGGTGACCGACTTCGAAAAGAAGACCGGCTGCAAGGTCAATGTGAAGAACGCCGGCACCTCCGACGAGATGGTGGCGCTGATGAACGA
>JACCDX010188242.1_pt1 | contig 10583 bp, 4 predicted proteins | sample 7449681 | NCBI WGS metagenome assembly JACCDX01 (sample SAMN15323450, study PRJNA562643) | freshwater metagenome | isolation source: river surface water | place: USA:Blue River Watershed | collected 2017-08-18
GGCCGACCCAGGAGATGCACTCGAAGTATTTCGTCTCCTTGTTGTCGGCGAAATCGTTGCAGCTCAGTTCGAGCGACGGGAGCATCGTGTCGCGGCCGAGTTCGCGCGCGAGCATCTGGTCGAGCGTGGTGTTGGTGGGAAACCCGCCGTCGAGCGTCTCGACCGGCGGCGAACTCGTGAGCCAGCACGCGCCGCATTGCGCGTGCACGCCGGTGCCGCCGACGTAGGTGCGGTCGAGACCGGTGACGAGCGTGATGTCGGACTGCACGGGCGCGAGCGGTTGGAGCGCGGCGGGGAGCGTCCACGTGCGGCCGGTCTGCGCGGGGAGAAACGTCTCCTGGTTGTAGCCGTTGGGCGTGTAGATGAACGCGAAGCGTTTCGGCGACACGGCCGCGGCGGCGTTGGCTCCGCGCAGCGAGGTCGGCGTCATGGCGTTCAGGACCGGCAGGGCGAGCGTGACACCGGCGCCGCGGAGAAACGTGCGGCGGGAGAGCGGGCGGGAAAGGACGACGTGCATGCGGGGAGGAAAGACGGAGAGATACGGCGACCGACGGACAGAGAGCTGGGTAAGCGGAAGCTAGGGGCCGAGTGGCGTGGAGGCCAGTGGCCGGAAGTATAACGGCCCGGTGCGGGATTCCGCCCGCACCAGGCGGGCGGTCAGAAGCGGAGCGTGGTCGAGAGCATGATCTCCCGCGGATCGGTGAGCGCGAAGCGGTCGAGCGTGAGGCCGTCGGTCTTGTAGCGGCGGATCGAGATGTCGTGTTCGTCGAGGAGATTGCGGACGTTGAGCTGGAACGACGCGCGGACGTTGCGGCCGAGGGCGTTGAAGCGCGTCGCGTAGCGCAGCATGGCGTCGAACTGCAGGCTGTCGTTGCCGTAGACCTCGGGGCCGTTGATGCCGATGCCGACGTTGCCGCCGGAGATCAGCGGGGGCGCGCCCGGGGCGGTGTAGATGCGGCCGGCGTGGTTGGGCCCGAGGTAGCGGCCGCCGAGGCCCGCGGACCAGCCGTTGAGCCGGCCGCGCTTGAACGTGTAGTTGGCGAAAAAGTTCGCCTTATGCGCGCGGTTGCCGACGGCGTTGCCGAAGTCGAGCTTGCGGCCCTCGAGATCTTCCCAGTTGCGCGCGACGAGGGCGGCGAGGGTTTCGCCGAGCGTGCCGCGGGCGTTCTGCACATCGACGCCGGGATTGGCCGCCTGGACGTCGGCGATCAGCCGGTCGAGCTCCTGGAATTTCGGATAGGTGTGCTTGTAGGCGTTGGAGCGCTCCTGGAACGAGTAGGAGTAATTGACGATGAAGCGCAGGTTCTCGCCGACGTTGGCGGTGACGCGCGCTTCGAAGCCGCGGTTCTCGTTGTCGAGCACATCGGCGTTGGCGAGCGAGCGGGGGCGCAGCGTCGGGTATTTGGCCATCTGCGCGGCGGTGTAGAGCTGGTCGGCTTTGTTGCCGTCGCCGTTGGGATCTTCGAGGATGCCGACGATGTTGTTGTAATTCGTCGTAAACGCATTGTCGACGCCCATGGACGCGCTCTGGTCCTTGGCCGTCGTCTCGAAATAACTCACGCGGGTGACGATGCGGTCCTGGCGCAGGTTGAGCATGACGCCGACGTCGAAGCCCTCGCCTTTCGGGGGCGGCGGCACGCCGCCGTCGGGCCCGATGCGCTGGGTGAAGGTGGGCAGGCCGAGATTTTTCGAGACGTTGCCGAAGACGGAGAACCACGGCAACGGATGGAGCACGACGCCGGCGGTGGTGGTGCGGCCGGTGAACTCGAATTCCTGGCTCGGCGAGCTTGCATTGAAAACCTGGACGCCGGCGGTGCCGGCCCAGACGCCGGTCGTGTCGCGGACGGTGGTGGTGCGCTCCTGCGTGAGCGCGTCGCGCCGGATGCCGAGGGTGGTGACGATGCGGTTGGCCCACCACGAACTCTGGATGGCGAACATCTGGCTTTCGATCGTGCGCGTGGTCTTGGTGCCGCCGCCGTTGGGAATCCAGCCGCTCGTGAGCGGGGCGGCGCGGCCCGGGTAATTGAAAGTGAGGTTGGGCTGCGCGAGCGGGTCGGGCACGCGCTGAGAACCGGAATCGCCGAGGGTGACGTAGGCGCGGCGCCACACGGCGTTGTTGTCGTTGGTCGGCTCGTTGTTGAACGGCGCGCCGAGCCAGGCCTCGCGCTCGGTCTGCGTGAGGGAGTCCTCCACCTGGTGCTGCGCGAGCGCGGCCATGCGGTGGCGGCCCCAGCGGCCGAGATCTTTTTCGTAGGCGAGCGTGGCGCGGGCGTTGTCGCTCTCGGTGCGGCCGTTGCGGCGCTGCCACGACGTCTCGTAGAAGCTGCGGCCGGCGTTGGGATTGACGAGATTGCCGGCGGCGTCGGCCGACGGGCGGAAGGAGCCGAGCGCGATCACGTTGGCGGGATTGCGCAGGAGGCCGTTGGGATCGCCGGTGAGGATGACGTTGCTGCCGCCGAGGTCGTAATTCTGCCACGTGCCGAGCTCGTGGTAGACGCCGATCTCCGCCGCGAGTTCGCGCGTGAAACGGTGCTCGGCGACGAGCGTGATGTTTTCGAAATCGTGGAACGTGCGGCCGCCCGGACCGGGGGCGAACGCCTCGTAGGGCACGCGCGCGGGATCGTTGAGGATGCTGGAGTTGAACGGCGTGTCGGCGACGGTCGCCCAAAAGTTCTGCACGTTCATCACGTAGTTCTGGTTCTCGACGTGCACGAGGCGCGTGGCGGTGAGCGGGCGGTTGAGGCCGAGGGCGGCCTGCGCGGCGGTGGGCGCGGTGGTGACCGTGGTCGCGACGACTTGCTGGCCGTTGTTCCACCAGCGCGTGATGCCGTCGTTCACCGGGTAGTTGCGGCCGATGGTGCCGCGGACTTCGCCCTTCTCGGCATCGAAACGGAGCTCGGTCGACGCGAACGGCCGGTAGGTCGCGGCGAGTGTGGCGGCGCGGCGCGTGGTGCCGAGGTAGTCGCGCCAGGTTTTCTTCTCGTCGTGCAGCGCGTTGAGGCGCACGCCGAATTTTTTGGCGACGACGGGCAGGTTCACATCGAGGGCGGCGCGGAACGAATCGAAGTTGTCGCCCTGGAACTGGACCTCGGTCGCGCGGGCGCCGAGCTGGGCGCGCTTGGGCGAGTTGTTGACGATGCCGCCGGCGGAGCCGATGCCGAAGAGCACGGAGTTGGGGCCGCGCGAATCGTCGAGGCGCTCGACGTTGTAGAAATTGGTCGAGAGGCGCGTCTCGAAATAGTTGCGCGTGGTGTTGCCGAGGATGCCGCGCGAGCGGAAGCGGAACGAATTCGAGGCGCCGGTCTGCGTGAGGCCGCTGTTCACGCGCTCGGCGTCGCCGTCGTCGATCTGGCTGTTGTTGGCGTAGACCATCGCCTGCTCGAGAGTGGTCGCGCCGATATCGAGCAGGAATTCCTTCGTGAACACATCGACGATCGCGGGCGTGTCCTTGAGCGCGGAGTTGAGGCGGCTGCCGGCGAGGGAGTTGGTGGCGACGTAGCCGACATCGCCGTCAGTCGTGACCTCGAAGGGCGAGAGGACCACCGCGGATGCACCGGCGTCCGCGGGCCCGCGGGCGGCGGGCGCGGGTTGGGCGCGGAGCGCGGCGAACAGGACCGGGAGCACGGGCACAACGCAGAGTCGAAGGCGGAGCAGAGACATGGAACGGCAGGGGTGACGGAAGCGACGGCGACGCCGTGCGGAGGGGATGGGACGCCGCGCCCGGGGTAGAATCCCCGGACGCGGAACAGGGCGGACGAGCCTAGCCGAACCGAGGACGGCGGGGCAGGTATCCGTTGGTATAAGCGGACCGCTTGAGGGCTTGCGTCACCGCAGGGGCGGGGCATGGCTGGCGGCCCGACGGCGGCGGCCGGCCGCGTCGGGCGCCGATTTCCGCCTCAAAGTCCGTTTCGATGTATTCGCTCCCGCCCCTCCCGCGCTCGCTCCGCCGCTTGCTGTGCCTGGCCGGCATCGGCATCGGCGCGGCCGTGGCCCGGGCGGCGGAGCCCGGACTGCCGCTGCTCACGACGGTGCAACAGGTGCGGCAGCTTTCGCCCGAGGAGGCGGCCCGCGGCTACCCCGTGAAACTGCAGGGAGTGCTCACCTTCTTGGCCGCGGGCCAGCCGTTGCGATTTCTCCAGGACCAGACCGGCGGCACGTATTTCTCCAGTCCGTATCCGAAGCCCGAGGACGAGGTCGGCCTCGCGCCCGGAACGGTCGTCGAGGTGGAGGGCGTGACGGTGCCCGGACGGTTCGCCCCCTACGTGGGCCGCGGGGATCATCCGAGCGTGCGCTGGAAGATCCTCGGCCACGGGCCGCTGCCGCCGGCGCGCCGCGTGTCCATTGGCGAACTCGCCGACCCGCAGTTTCACAGCGACTACATCGAGGTGTCCGGGGTGGTGCGGCACGTGCGGAACCGCGCGATGCCGGAGGCGGAGACGGAAGTCGTGTGGATCAAGATCGGGTCGAACACGGCGGCGCTGACCGCGCAGTTCTTCGATCCCCGCGGGACGGCGCGATTGCCGCCGCGATTTCTCGGCGCGCGGGTGACGGTGCGCGGCGTCTACGGCTCCACCTTCAACGACCGGCGACAGATGGTGGGATTCCGGCTGCTGGTCGATCCCGCGCACGGACTCACCGTCGACCGCCCCGGACCGGAACAACCGCTGCACGACCTGCCGGTCACGCCCATCTCGGCGCTCATGCAGTTTCAGGGCGAGACCCGCGCGGCGCCGCTGGCCCGCATTGCGGGCACGGTGACCCATGTCGTCCCGGGCCGCGGGTTGCACCTCGAGAGCGACGAGCACGGCGTTTGGGCTGAATCGGAGGAAGACTTGTCCGCCCTGCGCCCCGGAATGAGGGCCAGCGCGGTCGGATTCCCCGCGCTCGGCGCGTGGAATCCCGTGCTCCAGGATGCGAGTATCCGGGCGGAGGGTGCGGGGACGCCGGTGACGCCGCGGTCGATCACCGCGGGGGAAGCGCGCAGCGGCGCGTTCGACAGCCGCCGGGTCACCGTCGAAGCGACGCTGCTGGAGGTGTTCGGCCGCGGCGCGGCGACGGGAGCCGTGCTGCGGCAGGCGGAGTCCACCTTTGTGGCGGAATTGAGCGGAGGAGCCGCCGAGCGCGCCTTGGCGGACCTGCGCCCGGGTTCGGTCGTGCAGATCACGGGGATCTGTCTCAACCGGCGCCCGGACGGCGGCGGGGCAACCGTCGCTTCCGGCCCTTACGACGCGCTGGTGCGGCCGCAGCGGGCGATGTTTCGCCTGCTCGTCGCTTCGGCGGACGACCTGAAGGTCGTCCGCACCCCGGATTGGTGGACGCCCGGACGCATCTGGGCCGCACTCGGCGCGGTGGCGGTCGCGGCGGCGGCGATCCTCGGCTGGAACGTCCTGCTGCGCCGCCGCGTCGCCGCGCAGACGGAGATCATCCGCGCGCAGGCCGCGCGCGAGGCGGTGCACGAGGACCGCACGCGCATCGCCCGCGAACTCCACGACACGCTGGAACAGGAACTCACCGGTATCGCGGTGCAGCTCGACGCAGTCAGCGACCGGCTGCCCGAATCGCCTCCGGCCGCGGCCACGGCCCTCGCGACCGCGCGCGCTTTGCTCCGCCACACGCGCACCGAGGCCCGCCGCTCGGTCTGGGACCTGCGCGCGGCGCTCCTGGAGGAAGGCGACCTCGGGTCCGCCCTGCGGGAGACGGCGCGGCAGCTCGGGGTCAGCCCCTCTATCCGCGTCGAGATCGAGGGCACGCCGCGCCGGCTGGCCGCCGCGGTCGAAAACAACCTCCTCCGCATCGGCACGGAGGCGATGACCAACGCCGTGAAGCACGCGCAGGCCGGGTGCATCGCCGTCCGGCTGGAGTTCGGCCCCGGCGAGGTCGCGCTCGAGGTCGGCGACGACGGCCGCGGCTTCGACGCCTCGCGTTCGACGACATTGGCCGCGGGGCATTTCGGCTTGCTCGGCATCCGCGAACGCGCCGAACGGATCGGCGGCAAGCTCACCGTGCAAAGCGCGCCCGGCGCCGGCACCCGGGTCTTCGTGCGGGTGCGCACCGGCGAGGCCCCGTCCCCCTCCCCCGTCCCGGCCGCCGCGCTGCCGGAAGCCGCGGCCTGAGGCCCGAATCCCATGCGCACCGCACCGCCGAAGATCCGCCTCATGCTCGTCGACGACCATTTCGTCGTGCGCGCCGGACTGGCGGGCTCGCTCGGTCTCGAGCCCGACATCGACGTGGTCGCGGAGTGCGGCAGCGGCGAGCAAGCCGTCGAGAGCTTCGGACTCCATCGGCCCGATGTCGTGCTGATGGACTGGCGGCTCACCGGCATGAGCGGCGTCGAAGCCACGGCGGCAATCCGCCAGCGCCATCCCGCGGCGCGAATCGTTTCCTTCACCGTTTACGAAGGGGAAGAAGACATCGCGCGCGCGGTGGAGGCCGGCGTCGCCGGCTACCTGCCGAAGTCGTCGTCGCGCCAGGAGATCCTTGCCGCCATCCGCGCCGTGGCCCGCGGCGAAAACGTCTTCCCGCCCCCCATCGCGTCGAAGCTCGCCGCCGGGCGCGTGCGCGGTCGGCTCAACGAAAAAGAGATGGCCGTGCTCCGCGGCATCGCCCGGGGGCAATCGAACAAGGAGATCGCCGCCGCGCTGGGCCTCGCGGAAGTGACGGTGAAGTTCCACGTCGGCCGGATTCTCGAGAAACTCGGCGTGCTCGACCGCACGCAGGCGGCCACCACCGCGCTGCAGCGCGGAATCATCCACCTCGACTGAAGCGCACCGACGCCCGGAGGTGCCGCTATACCTTCGGCGACCTAGACGGCAACGGCCGCCCCGGCCTATTCTCGGCCCGTCCGCAGCCGCGGCCGCCGCGCTTCCGGCGCGGCCCCTCCGCTGCCGCGGCTTCGGCCTCACCCCACCTCGCCGGCATCGCCTCGCGGCGTCGGCGTCGCCGCCCGCGCACCGGCGATCCGACCGGCCATCCCTCCCCACCATGAACCCACTCCGCCCGAACCCTCGCTGCTCCTTCCGACGGCATCTCCGCACCGCCGCCTTTCTGCCGCTCGCGGCGGTCGCCCTGCTCCGCGGCCAACCCTCCGCGCCGCCCGCCGCGCCCCCGCCCACGCCCTCGCCCGACGAGATCCTCAAGCTCACGCCGTTCGAAGTGCGCGCGGAAGACGCCAACGGCTACGTGGCCACGAGCACGCTCGGCGGCACGCTGATCCGCACGAATCTCTCCGATGTCGGCTCCGCCATCTCCGTCTACACGAAGGAATTTCTCGAGGACCTCGGCGCCTTCGACAACGAGACGCTGCTCGCCTTCACCGTGAACTCCGATGTCGGCGGCGTGCGCGGCACGTGGGTCAACGCCAACTCGCAGGGCGAGGAGAACGAGAACTTCGGCGCCGGCAACAGCAACACCCGCATCCGCGGGCTCGCCGCCGCCGACAACACGATCAACTACTTCAAGAGCGACGCGCCCTGGGACGGCTACAACACCGACCGCATCGACGTGATCCGCGGCGCCAACTCCATCCTCTTCGGTCTCGGCAGCCCGGCCGGCATCATCAACGCCTCCACGCTGCGCGCCGGCGACCGCAACAAGGGCCGCCTGCAGTTCCGCCTCGACGAGCACGGCAGCGTGCGCGGCAGCGTCGATTACAACCACGTGCTCCGCAAAAACGAACTCAGCGCCCGCGTCGCGCTGCTGCACAACGACCAGAAGTTCAAGCAGGACGCCGCCTTCAAACTGGACGAGCGCATCTACGCCACCGCGAAGTGGACGCCGAAGTTCCTCCAGACGCGGAACTCGAGTTTCAAGATCGAGGTGGCGGTGGAGAAGGGCGACGTCGAATCGAACACGCGGCGCGCGCAGCCGCCGGTCGACAACCTCACGTATTTCTTCCTGCCGCAGTCCGAGGGCGGGCTCGCCGGCCAGACGGTCAACCGCCTCAACCCGGCGCACGAGAGCCGGCTCTACGTCAACTACGGCACGCCGCAGCAGGTGCTCAATCCGCTCCTCTCGAACGCGTGGGGCAACGGCACGATCGTGCTCGTCTACGACGGCACCGCGCAGCCCGTCTCGATCTTCGAGAAGGAAATCAACGCGGCGAACGGCTACCGCTTCGCCAACAACGCCGCCGTGATCAACGCGCCCACCGCCGTCGGCTCCAGCGCCACCGCGATCTCCGGCACGGTGCAGCCCGTTTTCTTCAACGGCTTCGCCGCCTACGCGACCCTCAAAGGCCTGCCTTTCGCGAGCCGCTACCAGGACCGCGTGCTCACCGACACGAGCATCTACAACTTCTACGAGAAGCTCATCGACGGCGATTCCAAGCGCGAGAACCGCACCTGGACCAACGGGAAGATCGACCTCACGCACTCGTTTCTGAACAACCGCTTCAGCTACAACCTCCAGTATTTCTCGGAGACGATGGACTTCGACCGCTACGCCGCGCTCGGCTCCAACTCCACGATCGAGGTCGATGCCGGCGAACTCCTGCCCGACGGCCGGCCCAACCCCAACGTCGGCCGCGCCTACATCCGCGAATCGCCCTTCACCGGCTCGCGCGCGCAGTTGGTGGACCGCGACGCGTGGCGCGCCGTCGTCTTCGGCCAGCACGATTTCCGGAAAAACGCCGGCGGCAAAGTCCTGCGCGCGCTCGGCCAGCACATGCTCACCGGCACGCTCTCGCAGCAGAACGTGGAGCAGCGGCGCTTCGACTATATGTCGAACGGCGTCGGCGAAGACTGGATCGCGTCGCGGCTCGTCGCCTCGAATCCGCTCCTGATCAACCAATTCAACACCCCCGCGCGCACCCTGAATTATTTCTACATCTCCGGCAGTCTCGCCGGCAAACAGCTCGGCCAGGATCTCGGCCTGCGCAACGTCGGCCCCGGCGCGCCGCCGGTCACGGGCACCTACACCTACCGCTACTTCGATGCCGACTACCGCAAGTTCAACCCGGCGGTGAATCCCGCCGCCGTCGACGCCACCTTCGGCCGCGCCGCGCAGAATCCGGCCAACTACGCCGGCTGGACCAACGGCTCCGTGAAACTCTACGGCGCGCCGACCGACGAGGCCTCGCGCGAATACCTCACCCGCGCCCGCGACTACTTCAAGGAGCGGACCGACTCGAAGGCCGTCGCCTGGCAGGGCAAGTTCCTCGACGGCGCCGTCGTCGGCACCTGGGGCTGGCGCGAGGACAACTACCGGTCGTGGGTCTACTCGTGGTCCTACAGCCTCGGCGCGCTCGACCGCGAAAAGGCCGATTACCGCTTCGCGCCCATCGACAAAACCGGCAGCGCCAGCAACTGGAGCGTCGCGCTGCACGCGAACAAACTCTTCCGCAAACTGCCGGTCGAACTCACCTACCTCTACGGCCGCGGCGAGAACACGAATCCCGATCCCTCGCGCATCGGCGTCTTCCGCGAGCCGATCCTCAGCGCCCAGGGCCGGACGACCGACCACAGCCTCGTCGTCTCGACCAAGGACAACAAGTGGTCGCTGCGCGCCACGAAATACGAGACCTCGGTCGCGAACGCATCCTCCACCTCGACGCTCCAGAGCCAGAAATTCCTCCTCGAGCAGGCGTTCTTCCAGGCCTTCCAGGGCGTGTATCGCACGCTCGGCGAGAAGACGGAGCTCTACGGTTCCGTGCAGGCCAATCTCGTCGCCCGCGAAGCGGCCGGCACGATCACGCCGGCCGAGCAGACGCGCCTCAATCTCCAGCGCGAAAACATCCCGAAGAACGTCGTCGCGTCCAACGCCTGGCTCGCCTTCGAGCAACGCTTCGCGGACAAGTTTCCCGATGCGGTGGCCGCGTGGAAACCGGCCGACGGCACCTTCCCCGGCTCGATCGCCAGCCCCGGCATGCGCTGGACCTATCCGGAAAACGCCGTGCTGACCGAGGACGCGGTCTCGAAGGGCTGGGAAGTCGAACTCGTGGCCAATCCGACGCAGAGCTGGCGCGTCGCCTTCAATGCCTCCCGCACCCAGGCGATCCGCGACAACATCCCGGGCCCGCGTTTCAAGGAAGTCATGGAATTCATCAACGAGGAGTTCCAGACCGACGTCGGCCGCGTGCCGATCTTCGCCGACAACAACGGCGCCCCCGGCGTGAACAACACGCCCCGCGAGCGCTTCGCCGGCCTCTGGGATGCGTATCAGGTCCAGCTCCAGCAGAACGGCCAGCGTGTCTCCGAGCTGAGCGAGTGGCGCTTCAACTTCGTCAACAACTACAGCTTCCGCACCGGACCGCTGCGGGGCTTCTCGGTCGGCGGCAACTACCGCTACGAGTCGCCGAAGACGATCGGCTACGGCTACAAGATGGAAGGCACGCGCGTCGTCACGGATCTCACGCAGCGCTTCAAGAGCGAGGCCTACGACTCCGTCGGCCTGAGCTTCGGCTACCGGCGCAAACTGCGCGACCGCTACAACTGGTCGATCCAGCTGAACCTCGACAACGTGCTGCAGGCGAAAGACGAGCTGACCGCGACCAACGTGCAGCCCGACGGGTCGATGCGCCGCGCGATGATCCGCGAAGGCCGCAGCTGGGCGGTGACGAATACGTTCGAGTTCTGATCGCCGTCACC
>JACCDX010213793.1_pt1 | contig 10583 bp, 8 predicted proteins | sample 7449681 | NCBI WGS metagenome assembly JACCDX01 (sample SAMN15323450, study PRJNA562643) | freshwater metagenome | isolation source: river surface water | place: USA:Blue River Watershed | collected 2017-08-18
GATTACCTTGAGCTCCAGTTGGACCTTGATTTCCCTGATCGCCTTTAGCACCTTGTAAACCTGTAGGTCCTTGATTACCCTGAAGTCCTGTAGGGCCTTGATTGCCTTGAGCTCCCGTTGTTCCCTGCAGGCCTGTAGGGCCTTGGTTGCCTTGGGCACCAATCGTTCCTTGTAATCCTTGATATCCAAAACCTTGATAGCCTTGAAAACCCATATCACCTTGATGACCTTGGAAACCCATATCACCTGCAGCTCCTTGAGCTCCTTGATATCCATATCCTTGGTAACCTTGAAAGCCCATATCGCCTTGATAGCCTTGGAAGCCTTGGTCACCTATATCTCCTTGAAAACCTTGAGTTCCTTGAGCACCTTGATCACCTTGATATCCTTGGTGACCTTGAAAACCTTGATCACCCATATCTCCTTGAGTACCCTGAATGCCTTGAAATCCAGTATCTCCTTTAATTCCTTGAGCACCAGTAGGGCCTTGGTTGCCTTGATGACCTTGATCACCAGCAGGACCTTGATTACCCTGATTGCCTTGAAAACCTATATCGCCTTGATCGCCTTTAGTACCTTGATAGCCTTGAGCTCCTTGAGGGCCTAATTGTGTATAAGTAATCTGTTCTACATCTATAATAACTGAAGGGGCTGCTGGAAATCCATTAATAAGAATATTTGTTAAAGCAGTATATTGAGAAGGAGAGCTAAAATAAAATTCTACTCTATCACCTGCATTAACCTGAAATATATAAGAAACATAAGGTAATTGATAGCCATTATTTGAGTTTAAAGTAACAGTTGATGAACTTCTTGTTACATCATTACCATTATACTTAGCCCAAATAGTTACATTTGAGTTAGAGCCACCTTGTGTATTTTGAATTTGTGCTGAATATCCTATTCTGTAAATACCTTCATGTTCAAAAGTAATTTGTGAACCACTAACAATAGAAACACCATTAGCTATTTCAGTTTGATTATAAGTCCATACTGTTGGGGTGTTAGCTCCAGAAACTGGTTGGTTTTGAGTAGATGAAAATTGCCCATAATAAGCAATCGTACCACCAACTCCCACAGGACCCGCTATACCTTGATAACCTTGATCGCCTTGAAAACCTCTTGGTCCTTGATTACCTTGAGGACCAGGAACGTTTGAATCAGATCCTTGATGACCTTGATCACCAATTAAACCTTGATCGCCTTGGTAACCTTGAGGACCTTGAGCTCCTTGATCACCCTTAAAACCTTGAAAGCCTTGATGGCCTTGAAAACCTTGATCGCCTTTTAAACCTTCATTTCCTTGATCACCCTTAGTTCCTTGAAAGCCTTGATTACCTTGATATCCTAAATCACCCTGAGGGCCTGTTGTACCATTAAATCCTTGATCGCCTTTATCGCCTTTCAATCCTTGATTTCCCTGGTCGCCTTTAGGACCTTGATTGCCTTGAGGGCCTATTATACCTTGAAATCCTTGGTCGCCTTTTATACCTTGAAAGCCTTGAATACCTTGAAATCCTTGAACACCATTTGGTCCTTGATTACCTTGAGGGCCCGCTGCACCTTGTGGACCTGGGTCGCCTGTTGAGCCTTGTGCTCCTACAGGGCCTGGGCCTCCTGAAGGTCCAGTAGGTCCTGTAGCTCCTTGAGCTCCCGATCCTCCGGTTTCACCAAGGGTTACAATAGTTTCAGTACCGTTAACATTCTTTTTAAGATAAACCTTACCATCGTAAGTATTCATAGCTAACTCACCTAACTGTAAGTCAGCAATTGTAGGAATTTTTCCAGGCGTAGCAGTTCTACGCAGAGTAATAAGACGAGACATAAGCGCTCAATATTTTTAAGTATATACTTGCACCTTTCGGTGACCTATCAATCAGGCGCGTATAAATATAAAAAGGGTTCCGATTGGAACCCTAATTAATTATATTTAAAATGGTTATTTAGAATGTACCACCATCTACTACGTTAGTTACTGTCCAAGCGCTACCATTCCATTTAGCATAATCTCCATCTACTGAAGGAGCAGCCATTGAAACTATTTCGCTTGAGCTATTACCATATAATAATGCATGGTTTGTTAATGAAGATGAAGCATATAATGCTACTCTATGTTCGTTACCTTCTCTACCAGCTATCCAGTAATCGTTTGTACCATCCCAAAGGAATGAACCTGGAGATGTTGCTGGTGCTGTTGGGTCTAATATTTTTAATCCACCAAATGCTGAACCTGTACCATTTAATTGGATAATATTATCACCAATTTCAACGATAGTTGAATTAACAATTGTTGAAGTACCGTTTACTGTTAAATTACCAGTTACTGTTAGGTTTTGATTGAATGTAGCGTTAGAACCACTTAAAGTTATTACTGAAGCTCCTGTGCTTGATTTAATATCATTTCCTGAAACTTGTAAATCACCTAAAATAGTAACATCTTGACCTGACATTGTAATAGCTGTAGTTCCAGCATTACGAATTTCACCACTATATACGTCAAAAGCACCACCTGATTCTAAACGAACATCATTACCACTAAATGATATTACAGCACTTCCGCTTGAATTTTTAATATCATTGCCACCAATTGTGATATCACCTCCGATTGTTACATCGTTAGGTAAACCAATTTGTACTGTATATCCGTCTGATCCGCTATTTAAAGCTAATGTAGTTTCAATTTCATTAGCAGTTCCTAATACTTTTAAATTTTGGTTTAATAAGTTAATTGAACCACTTAAACCACCATCACCATATACTACTAAGTTAGTAGCTAATCCAGTTAAACCTGAACCATCACCTACAAATGAACCACTGAATGAACCACTTGCTGAAGTAAATATACCTTGTTGAGCGTAAATTGTTCTCCATTCAGAACCACTAGCACCTAAATCGAAATTATTTGCTGAGTCTGGTATGATAGATGAACTGATGTCTGCTCCGAAAGTTACATAGTCTGTATTAGAATCACCAACTGTGATATTACCACCTAAAGTGATATTACCATCAATTACTGCATTTCCACTTAAATATAAGTTAGAACCTGTAATTTCACCTGTAGTAACTGATAATGGAGTGATTGCACTTCCACTTACAGCACCTGCTAAGTCTAAACGTTGGTTGCTACCAGAAGCTAAGATGTAAAGGTTTTTACCTGTAGTATCGTAGAAAGATACACCCTCTAAATAAGGGAAGGCACTAACACTAGGAACTGATGAACCATAGTATAATTGAGGAACGGCTTTATATGAATTAGATGCAGGATCACCCACAAATAATACAGGACCATTCAATGATCCTAACGAGCCAGTACCTAATACTATCTCACCAGGATTAACCGAAAGGCTACCTACATTGGATAAGGGGCCGCGGCGGTGTTTAATTATTTGAGCCATACTTTTTTATATAAATTTTTAATTGGATTATGTCTAATAATAAATATTAAATTAAAACGTACCCAGGTCAATTGATTGAGGAGTTGTTTCGTCTCCCATAGTATCTACATTATCTATTGTTAAAGATGCAATAGATACACCAGGTTCATCATGTATTACAGTATCTCCATATATGGTTACTGCAGGTGTTGATGGTGTTTGTTGGTGGAATGTAGCAGATCCACTTATTACAGTTAAATCTCCTCCAATCACTAATCCACTTCCTGATAGACTTAAAGGAGATAATATTTGTTCTAATCTAATTAATGCCATTTTATGTTACTTTACCTATTACTATTACTTCATCTATAGAAATTAATTCATATCCTAGTAATGAAGGATTAATTGTTAAAATTGAATCAGCACCTGCATCTACAAACGATACAATTGCTCTAGCAGGTATATAAACACCATTAGCAGTAAATATAAAGTTTGATATAGTTGGAGCTGGGATAGCCGAATCTGTTGGAGGGTATAGTATGTTTACTCCAGCAAACGTTGCTGTGGTTGCTGTTACTGTAGTAGCTGTTCTTGTATTGTTTGTTTGTAAGTATTCAAGATCACTATCAGCAACTGACACTTGGTAAATGCTAACATTATTTGAACCTTCAACAAATGATGTACCACCACCTGCATTTGCTCTTAAACCAATAGTTTCAACTTGTTCAGCATCACCTGTTGTGGTTTCTAAACCAAATACAACTTGAGATGTTGAATAAAACATATCACTATTAGCTAATTGTTTATTGATAGTATCAGGAATTATATATCCATTTAATGTAATATTAAATGTTGTTTTTGCTGCTCTATCACCATCAGACTCAATAGCTACTGTAGTAGCAAATGAATCAATTTTAGATCTAAACTGAAAACGTTTTGGATCTCCCCAATATGAATCTGAAGCAAATTGAATTGCCTCTACTATTTTATTATTTTGTTCTACGAAGTTTGTAAATACAATACATTCGTAAGTTACAGTTACATAATCAGGTACTACTGATACATAATACTGTTTTGATGGTGTTCTATTAGTTAATATTGAAAAGCTATCGTAATGGTTTCTTGCATTATATTTAGTTTCAAATACTTGAAATAAATGTGCTTTATTACCATCTATTTTATTTCCTAAACTTCTATTCTTTTCAATATTAGTACGTCTAAATACTATAATAGGAACTCTAACTTTATTATTAGAATCTCTTAAAAAACCATCTTGTTGAATTGATTTCCATCTTTCAGGTGTACCAAATATAAGAGGAACACTAATCATTTCCCCATCTTGAAATACCTGAGGCTTGATTGTGTTATTGAAATAATATATTATAGCTCCATCTAAATCTTCTAAACCAACATAAAAATCTTTTGTTTTATCTCCTTTTCTAGTATATTCTTTACCACGGTTGTGAGTAAAAGAAGTAGTAGATTGTGGCTTGCCTATTGATTTATCATAAGCCTCAATTTGCCCTTGAGCAGCCTCAAACGGTTTAGCAATATCTATGGATCTTTTTCTAGACATTATATTCTACCTTGATTTTGTAATTGCGTTAATTTATCCAAAGCATTCATTGCTCTAAATAATTGGTTGTACAACTTATTAATTTCTTTAGCTGTATTCTTAATATCTGGGTTAGTTGAAAACATGAATACATCAAACTCTCTTTTATTTTGGATAATGTCCTTCTTAATTTGATCCATTTTAGGTAAATTAATTACTTGAGAAGCAGTAGTTTCCGGACGATCAGGATCTGATGGTAATGGCACTAAAAGAGATCCTTTTTTAAATAATTCTCTTTTTTGCTCTGGAGATAAATCCGCCGCTGTTAATTCAGTTAAAATATCTAATAGTTTCATAATTAATATTGACCTATTTTTTCAATTGTTTGTAATCTAGGGATAAATTGTAACAAACCATCTACTTTATGAGTAGTGGATGATGCAACTTTAATTTTTTGTATGTCTGCTTCAGGAGTAGTTGATACAATATATTTCATTTTTAATAAAGCAAATTCAGCTGTATTAGTTGCTTTTGCATCTAAAAAATCACTTTGTTGTACTGTTACAACTACAACACCAGGCAATGCTCTAACTTCATTATATATCAATACTTGATTAAAATTTGAATTTGTTTTAATCAGTACATCTATTCTGTATATAGATAACATCTCATTTAATATGTTACTTAATTTTGTCATGACGGAATTATATTCAGTTTTGTTGTTCTTACTAAAGTACAAGTTAAAATATATATAATAAGATTACCAGTATTATTTGCGGTTTGAGCTGTAGTTGGAGCTCCTGCATTTGTAAAAAACTGAGAATCTACTACACTTACTTCATAATATCTGTCTCTATCTATTAATATATCTCCTACTTCAGGAGTAAATTTAAATTGTTCAACAGTTATTCTTGGTATACTTACAGTTATGTTTTGAGATGGATCTGGTCCAAAATCAGCATCATTGTATGTAAGGCCTCCTCTTTCAATTAAACATTTTATTTCCATTGGAGGGTAATACCATTTTTCTAACGACTCACCATAAATATTAGTTGTAGTATTATCTAAATCATATTTAAAATATCCAACCTTCATGCCCGCAAAATTAATTGCTTGCAACATTGCTGTTGCTGCTGGACCTGCTGCTGGAGGTGGGGATGGTGGTGCTGGAGGTGGTGTTGGTGAAGGGGAAGGAGATGCTCCTACTCCACCACCTTTTGGAGGTGCTGGAGTGATTTTTATGACGGAGGGTGTTCCTCCTTCTTTTATTGTTCCTTTTACTACTGGTGGCATTACTTAATATAAATTGGTAAAGGAATAGATGCTAAGGTATCTTTTAAGAAACCTGCTTCTTGTTGTTTTCTTTCAAGTTGACTCTTACGAGAAACTTCATTTAACATTTCCTTTAATTCTAAAATTAAATCTTCTTTTTCTTTTCTAGCATCTGTAATCAATTCAGCACCATTTATTGGTCCTATACCTTGAATATTTGTACTAGAGTATTGAATACGAATATGTGCTTCAACCTCCCTAGCTAATGCTAAAGTATATTTGAATATCCACATTCTACCAACTGTATTAATGTTCATGTATACAGGATTTCTGTAAGGAACGTTCATTACATCAGTAACAACATTCTTTCTTTTATCTCTTAATATAGAGTTTTTATTACTCTTCTTAACATATTCGAAGAATAAGTTTAAATCAATAGACGGTCTTGGAAATATTATTAATTGGTTATTTCTTAATTCAAATGAATAACTAGCACGTCTAATAGTATCATTCAACTCAATTGATTGAATCTTTTGTAAGTCAAAGTTCATAGGCATTAACAAGAAGTTAATACCAGGAGAAAACTGACCAAATCCAAAGGTTTCAAGTAATGATTGAACACCAGTACCCGTACCTGCATATGGATCAAAATATCTAGCGATTGCTGGAGGTTGTTCATAGAATACTCTTCTAACCTCAATTGTATCTCCAGGGGCTAATGATTCTGAAACAGCTGCCCATTCATTCAAATCATAATTTTGTTGTCCAGGAATTAAAGGTAATATACCTTTTTTAACTTCATAGTTACCACCAACATTAGCTTCAGCACCGTAACCATCAGCAATAACTGATGTTATAGTTGTTAAGTTGTTACTTAGTAATTTATCATTAAAAGTATCAAATTTTGTTTGGATGTAAACTGTAGGTATTGTACCATTTGATCCTGTAAATCTTGTACCCGTTCCTGATATAGTTGGAGTTGTGGTAAAGAAATAGATATGAGAATATCCTTCTGGGATACTGTAATTAGATCCTGATGTTACTCCTGTAAATTGAGCTCCACTTCCATTAATTCTAAAATTAGTAGGATTAGAATATGATAATGAAGAAGCAATATTTAAAGTTGTTGCAGGAGATCCTGTAGTAAATGTCATAGCAGTACCAAACGAAGCAGAAGATACTGCTGTTAATTTAGCTGCTATATTAGCTGCTGTTAAGGCTGCTGTGCTTCCAGTTGTAATATAAAAATCAGTATCAGTATCAGGTAAACTTCCTGAACCAATATAAAAATTAGTAATTGTGTTATTACTACCTGTAACAACAAATGATGTTGAACCTGAAGTAATACTAACACTAATTGCATCCCATGATGAAGTAGCAGCATTATAGAATGGTGTAACAACAGTTGCACCACCAACTCTGTTATATTGACTATATACAAATTGACTTAGATCCATTACAAAATCACCAGGTCCAGGATATGTTGGATCAATAAATCCAGACCCCAAAGTAAATGAAGTAATATAACTAAAATCAGGTGCGATAAAATCGTTTACAGAAGCGGAAATAACCCAGATTTCATTATCTACAATAGACGCTGAATAAGACTGGTTAAAGTTTACTTCAGCCCAATTCGCTGGTCTTGGTGCTGACCAAGTTACAGGAGAACCAACATCATCACTTAAGATGTGTGTGTAACCCACATTTGAAAATGGAGAGGTTTCTGTACCCTCCATGTTAATATAGTTATCTCTAATTTTATATTGATAAACCAAATTACCATAAGTAGTAACGGCTTCTTCAAAAGCAGCATAAATTGTTAAATCACTGATGTTCAGTGTTGATAAACCAATACCTGTTCCTAAACGTTGTGCTACGTACTTTGCAGCACTTTTAGCATCACGTAAAAATTCAGGATCGTCTGTGTAGTATTCGAAAGGACAGTTACCCTTTACATTTGAGAGATATGATACGTCACCACCGTACACATCGTATAATTCCATTAAATTTAGTGCCATTATAAACTAGTATTTATCATGTATAAATATTGAACATACCTTACTTTCCGTATTCGTATTCCAATATTTTACCCACTAGGTCAGAACGGTGGTTTTCTTTCAATTTAATCCACTTGATTTCCTCGATTTTTTTAGATAATTCGATAACGTAACTTAAGCCGTTGATTTCGCCTGTAGATGACTTGATATCGGTCTGTTCATTGTCACCGTTAATGACAATTTTGCCAGTTTTACCTAAACGTGTCAATATGGCTAGCATTTCACCTTTAGTTAGGTTTTGTGCTTCTTCAACTACTAAAATATCATCAATAGTTTTACCACGGATAAACTGAACTGGTAGCGCTTTTACTTTTCCATCTTCAATTAATTTAGCTACTTCCTTTTTATCTGAACAACATTTGTTTAGATTTTCAACAAGTGCCTCCATGTATGGGTCAAATTTACCATTAATATCACCTGGTAAGAATCCTAATGATTTACCAACTTCCACAGCGGCACGTGTATTGTAAATACACTCAATTTGTTTTTTCTTAAGGAAATCTAATGCTGCCTGAGCACATACTAAACTTTTACCGGACCCGGCTCTTCCTGTTATAACTACTATTTGATTTTCAACTATTAACCTTTTTGCTTCTTTCTGCTCTTCGTTTAACTGTAACACATTAATTGACTTAATATCTGTTTTTCTTTCACGATTAGGTTCTCTCATGTATAACGATTTGGTTACCAATAAATATTAAATAAAAAAAGTGCCCAACCTTACGGGGTTGGGCACAGGAGCTATAATACTGAGACTATAGCGGGGTATTGTTTAATCAGATTAAACAGTTTCTAAACCGTGAACGATCACTTTACCATAGAATTCTGGACGAACCATTTTCTTAGCGTAACGAGTCATTAAACCTTTACGTGGAGTAAATGTTGTTGGATCGTATACTAATGGAGTCATCATTACAGGGATGTAAGGAGCAAATACAGCACCAGTTTCTAAGAACTGAGCACCTTTGTAACCCATCAAGATGATGTTTTCAGTGAAGTAAGGGTTTTTGTAAACTTTGTAACGGCTGTTTAAAGAACCGATCTTTTGGATACCGAAGTTGAACTCAGCTTTGTCACCATCACCGTCAGAAGCAAATCCTGGGATTGATTCTAAGATAGTAGCTACAGTTGGAGATACAACTAAGAAGTTTGCTCCACCTCTCATTGTCAATTGGTGAATCTTGTTAGAAACTTTTTGTAACTTAGTACCTAAAGTTTGGAACCAACCACCTTGAGTGTTGAAGAATGTGTTTGTTAAAGAAGCGAAAGCGCTACCGTTCCAAGCCACATTGTTTTGAGCTGACCAATATTCAGTTGTTGAAGTTGGTACATTCTTGATTAACATTTCTAATAATTCCAAATCAATCTCCATAGAGATGTATTGGCTCATTAAGCTAGTTAATTCAGCTTCAGCGTCGATTGAATGGTAAGCATTCAAATCTTGTGCGAATTCTGGAGTCCATTGTGCTTTTAACTTACGAGTTTTAGCAACAACTGCTTCAGACTTCATGTTAACGTCTAATGAAGGGATAACGATTTGAGAAGCGCTATTAGCGTTAGGAACGCTGTAGTCAGCTCTGTCTTCGAAATCACCACGAGCGTTATCACGGTTAGCTTTATTGTAGAATAAAGTTACAGTACCGTGAGCTGGAGAACCAGTTGCGATGAAAATTAAGTCATTACCAGACACCTTAGTGTACTCAGGTAAAATTGTAGTTTCGTCGAAGTTAGAACCACTAACGAAACAAGCTCTTACAGCTTCTAAATCTTGGTCAGTTTGAGCAGCACCGTTAGTTACAGTGATTTTCTTTAAAGAACCTGTAGCTACAGTTGAATCGTAGTTAACATCAGCTAACAATACAGATGCAGTTGCAGCAGTTAAAGATGCAGAGAATTGGTTAATTGAGTAACCGAATTTACCAACACCGTATAAACCTTTAGTGATGTCAGTTGACTTTAAGTCAGCAGAAGCACCATATAAAGATCCAGCGAATTTTTTCTTATCAGTACCATACTTGAAATCAAGATAGAAGATAAGACCTGAAGGTAAGCTCATTGATTGAACTGATACGAATTCTTTTGCGCTAATGTCACCAAATACACGACGAACTAACGGTAAAGCAACTCCAGCCCAGTTTTCACCGAAACCAGCAGTGAAAGTAGCAGCACCACCACCTAAACCAGTTGTGTTTTGCTCTACTACTAATTGCTTAGCTTGGTTTTCTAATAAAATAGCCATGTTGTTTTTCTCAACTTCGCCTTTAAGACCTTCTAAAAGGCCAGACTTAGCCCACTTAGAGACTAAAGTGTTAGCTGTATCCATTA
>JACCDX011083729.1_pt1 | contig 10583 bp, 8 predicted proteins | sample 7449681 | NCBI WGS metagenome assembly JACCDX01 (sample SAMN15323450, study PRJNA562643) | freshwater metagenome | isolation source: river surface water | place: USA:Blue River Watershed | collected 2017-08-18
CTGGATCCCCGCTTTCGCGGGGATGACGCGATACTTTTTGGGGTAATTGATTGCGGAACCGAATTGGCGAGCTTTTACAATCCACTTCCTCGCATCCTCACCAGAGCCAGATTTGACATTGAAAAGCCTGTGACTATGGTGCCCGCCCCGTTGCTACATCCGTAGACCTAGCTGCACAAATCAATAAATAAAAAAAATGACAAACTTAGCAAAGTTTAGAGATCTCGGCCTTTCCGAGATGATGCTTAATTCTCTTCACAAAAAAGGTTTTGAAGAACCTACTCCAATTCAAGCTAGAACCATTCCGTTCCTGCTCGAAAATAAAAAAGATCTCATCGGTAAAGCACAAACCGGAACCGGAAAAACCGCGGCTTTTGGGATTCCGATCATCGAAAATATCGTTCCAGATTCAAAGAAAGTTCAGGCGATTATTTTGGCGCCAACTCGTGAATTAGCGATTCAAGTGACTGAAGAACTAAGCTCATTTGCTGAAGAGCAAAAAACTCGTGTAATTGCAGTTTACGGTGGTCAGCCAATCGAGCGTCAGATCGATCGTTTGAAGCGCGGAGTTGATATTGTGGTTGGAACTCCAGGAAGAATTTTGGATCACTTGCAACGTCGCACCCTCGATCTTTCGCACGTAAAATATGTCGTGCTTGATGAGGCTGATGAAATGTTGAACATGGGTTTCGTTGATGACATTGAAGCAATCTTGAAAGCAGCGCCGAAGGAGCGTCGTACAGTTTTGTTCTCAGCGACAATGCCTCCGCACATCGAGCGCCTCGCGAAGAATTACATGGTTGATTATGAAATGATCGCAGTCGCTGTTGATCAAACTAGTCGCGACAATATTCAGCAGATTTATTTCGAAGTTTCTCAGTCAGATAAATTCGAATCGTTGTTCAGAATCATCGACATGGAAGAAAGTTTTTACGGCATGGTTTTCTGTCGTACGAAAGTTGATGCTGATGAAATTGCTCACAAGTTAGCTAATCGCGGATGTAGAGCTGAAGCGATTCACGGCGATCTTTCGCAAGGTCAACGCGAAAAAGTTTTACAAAAATTCCGTGATCGTCGCATCACCGCTTTAGTTGCAACTGACGTTGCGGCTCGTGGGATCGACATTGGTGATTTGACTCACGTTATTAACTATTCTTTGCCACAAGATCCGGAAAGTTACGTTCACCGAATTGGCCGTACAGGCAGAGCTGGTAAGAGCGGAATCGCGATCACTTTGATCACTCCTTCCGAGTACAGAAAGTTGGTGGCGATCCAAAGAATCTCTAACACCAAAATCACTAAACATAAAATTCCTGGAGTTGCGGAAGTAATCGACAGCAAGAAAGCGCGCATCAAAAGCACCCTTTCTGAAATCATCGCGACTGAGAATTTTTCTGATCTTGAGCAAATCGCCGAAGAAATTTTGGTGGAAACTCCAGATGCAAAAATCGCCATCGCCGCATTGCTTAAAATGGCCTTCAAAGACGAATTAACTGAAAGCAATTACAGCGAAATTCTCGAAGCTTCTGCACGCGGAAAGAGAGATTTTAATTCTGATGATCGCGGCAACAGAGACCATGGCGACAGAAGAGGTAATGATCGTGATCGTGGTGGTGATCGTAGAGATCGCAACGACCGTTATGACAGGGGCGATCGCAGAGACAGAGATCGCGGAGATCGTAATGACAGAGGTGGTAGATCAGGCGGCGCACGTCTCTTTATCGCTAGAGGTCGTAATGATGAAATGGATCCAAGAAAATTGGTCGATTTTATTCAGCGCGAAACTGGCGTAGATCAACGTCGCATCGATGATGTAAAAATCTTTGATACTTTCTCATTCTTCGTCGTGCCATCTGATGATGCAGACAGAGTTTTGACCACTTTCCAACAGAAGGCTAGTGGCGGCAGATCTTTAGTTTCTAGAGCGAACGACAAGAAATAAAAAACGCGCATAAAAAAACGCGGCGGAGTTTTGAATTCCGCCGCGTTTTTTATTGCCTATTTTTTCAATCTTTTGAATCCGGCTTCGAGATCAGCTTTTAAATCTGCGATATCTTCCAAGCCAACACTGATGCGCAGGCAAGTCTTGTCCGAATAAGGCCATTTAGTTGCGGTGCGAACCGAAGTTGCGTCAACTGGCAAAATCAATGATTCATAGCCACCCCAGGAATATCCCATGGCGTAGAGATGAAGTTTATCCAACATTTTAGACAGTGCCGCGGTTGAATATTTTTCCTTCAAAACAACGGTGAACAAGCCAGCTGCGCCGCTGAAATATTTTTTCCACATTTTGTGATTTGGATCTGACGGAAGCGCTGGGTACAAAACCTTAAGAACTTCCGGACGTTTTTCGATCCATGAAGCGAGTTCTAGAGCGGTTTTAGCGCAATGTTCCATTCTTAACTTCGCAGTACGGAAACCGCGCTGAGCCATGTAAGAAGAGAATGGCGCAGCGTTGACAGCCATGTATCTGAAGGCGTCATACATCGTTAAGAAATCTTTTTTCTGCACGGTGATTGCTCCCATCATCACGTCGGAGTGGCCGTTGAGATATTTGGTTACGGCGGTGACCACAACGTCGATTCCGTGATCAAGCGGCGTAAAGCAAATGCCGCTGGCCCAAGAGTTATCAAGGATTGTCGTGATCTTGTGTTTCTTGGCGATTTTGCAAAGTGCAGCAATGTCTTGCACTTCGTAGCTAAGCGATCCTGGGCTTTCGAAGAAAATTACTTTGGTATTTTTTTGGATCATTTTTTCGAGATCAGCAGCGCTGATCAATGGATCGTAGTAAGTAGTTTCGATGCCAAGTTTTTTGAGGAATTTGCTGGCGAAACCGCGAGTTGGTGAATAAACGCTATCAACTAAAAGCAAGTGATCTCCAGCTTTCAAAAATGCCATCAAGGCAGTGTTTACAGCAGCTGCACCAGAGGATGTGACGAATGAATTGTAGCCGCGATCAAGTTCGGCGATTGCTTTTTCGAGAGCGAAATTTGTTTGCGTTCCGTAGCGACCGTATTTGAGTTCGTAAGGTCCGACGAGGTCGTTGTGAGAATATCCGCGCTCAGCGTGAATCAAATCTTCTAGAGTTGGAAAGGCGATCGTTGAGCTTTGGTAAATCGGCGGATTAACCATCCAGCCTTGTGTCTTCGGATCGCGTCCGGCGTGAACCATTTGTGTCGCTGCCTGCATTTTTTTATCCATGTTTTACCTCAGTTGATTGTCGGAAGAAAAAGTTTTTTGAATTCTATTGCTACGCAATAAGGGGCCCCATTTTTTTGCCCGCAAGAATGTGAACGTGAAAATGAGGAACGGTTTGATGTGCATCTGAGCCAATGTTTGAAATCAAGCGAAAGCCAGATTCATCTACTTTGAGCATTGTGGCAATTTCAGAAACTTTCTTAAAAAAGTTAGAAATTTTTTCCGGAGTTGCATTTGTGGTGAAGTCCAAAAAATTTTTATATTCGCCCTTTGGAATCACTAGGACATGAGTTGGCGCCGCTTTAGAAATATCGTAAAACGCTAGAATATTCTCATCTTCGTAAATTTTTTTTGCCGGAATTTCGGCGCGAATAATTTTGGCAAAAACGTTATTTGGATCGTAAGTCATTTTAGCAAAAAATTCTCGATTGTTTTGAGGAGGTTTGTTTTGGATATGGCTTTCTCAATTAGACAGTTCATTCCACTATCTAGAGCTTTTTTCACAGTTTTTTCGTCATCTAGAGACGTTAAGGCGATGATCGGAATTGATCGGTAATTTTTAAAATTTTTAAAAATACTGCCTTCTCGAATTGCCCTTGCTGCCTCGTAGCCATTCATTACCGGCATTTCACCGTCCATCAAAATTAAGTCAAAATTTTCTTTGTCTAAAAACTCCAAAGCCTCTTTGCCATTTTCAGCGTGAAAGACTTTGTAACCACTGCTTTCCAAGACTCTGCGCGTGACCTTGATGTTCACCGGATTGTCTTCAACAAGAAGGATTGATTTGCCGTCGGAATTGATGTTTGTTGGCTTGAAACTGTCATCGCCATCAAAACTCCTGTGGTCGAAATAGAGGGATATTTTTGTTCCAGAGTTTTTGTCTGATTGAACTTTGATCTTGCCTTTGTGCAGCTCTAGGAGCTTTAAAACAACAGACATGCCAATGCCGTGAGAATCTAATTTTTTCTTTTTAGCAATTTCTGATTTGTCGATTTCCATTCCCGCGCCGCTGAGGTATTTTGTAACTTCCTCCTCATTCATTCCGCAGCCGTTATCAACGATCTCAATACAAATTTGCTTGGTGCTCTCGAGATATTTTGCTGAAATCAAAACCTTGTTTTTGGCGTAGCTATATTTGATCGCATTGACGATGAGATTAACCAGAATCTGCCGCATTTTATATTCATCGCAGCGGAGTTTTGGTATGTTGTTTTCAATGTCGGTTTCTAACTCGATTTGATTGCTTGTAGCGAAGCCGCTAATCGCCGCGATTGCTTCTGTGACAAGTGGTTTAACGGAACACTCCCTAATTTTTCCTAAGCGAAATTCGCCACGCTCAATTTGATTAGTATCCAGTAAATCTTTGACGAATTCCATCAGCTCTTCGGATTGATCGGATATGATTTCAACCGTTCTCAAATCTTCGTTGTTAGAGATTTCTGATCTGGTCTTTTTCTCCAAAATAAAATTCGCCAAACCGTTAATTCCGAAGATTTGATTTTTGATGTCGTGAGCTATTGAGAAGAGTATTTTGTCTTTGTCTTTATTGGTTTTTTCCAAAGAAATTCTGAGGCTTTTTTCTACTCGCAATAATGCAGTAATCTTCGCTTCAAATAGGTGTAAAATTATCAACAAGAAGATAGCGAGGCAGATGAATTCAATGATTCGCGGAAGTATGAGGCTATTGAACTGATTGCCAAAAAAACTTTTGTCAAAACCAGTGATTACAGTGTAAGAATATTTTGGGATATTGCTGTAGTGACTTAATCGGATATCGCCAATTTTTATCGTTTTTTCTAGCGCTCCAGAACTCGATAAAAAAATATTTTGTCTAAAATTTTTCTGAAAAAAATCACTGTCTCTGGCGAGATCAATATCAACTGATTGCAAAACAATTCGCAGGTCTTGGTCGAGAACAACAAAGCTCGTTTTGCCGTTTAATTTTTGCTCGATTCGTCCGGAAAGTTCAGCGACGTCAAAGCCGACAACTACAGCTCCTAAATATTTCCCGTTTTTATCTACCACTCCAGTTCCTGTCGGAATAACCCAGCTTTTACTTGGATTGCCGAGGGCTGGAAGTGAAGTTTGTAGAGTCCAGGGATGTTGGCGAGATGAAGTTGTGTATTGTCGATCCGACATATCTGGAGGATCTTTGCGAAGACCGAGTCGACTATTAACTGTTTGATAATTTTGAGCATCAACCCAATCGAAAGATGACCAGGAAAATAATCCGGAATTTCTGTGTTTGATCTGATCGGCTTCGCGAAATAATTCTAAAATAAATTTTAGATCTTTTGTTCCGTGGTGAGCAATTTGCTGGCCGATATGGTTGTTGATTTGGTTGGTGTAGTCGAAGGATTCAGAAACTATTAAGGAAATATCTTTCGCGGATTTTTGTAAATTTATTGAATTTTCGGCGACGCTTCCCCGGAAAGAAATGTAGGTAAAAATTGCCACCGCAACCATTGCAGATATCACGGTAACTAGAGCGAAAACCAAGTAGTCCTTAGAGAATCTTTTCCACATACCCCTTCCGTACAATTTTATTGTGTCGAGGTATCTTCATGATCAACCCCGGCCGTTGCCTTTACTGGTGGATAAATTCAAGTAACTTAACGAACCGCAGGTTTTTGGAAATTGTGCATTCGGTTTTGGTGTTAAGGCTTGATCGTCCTTTGCTGTTATGCCGGGAGTAAGTTTTACTCTTTCTGGCCGAACTCTCTCGTTTTCATTTCCGATCTCTGTCATGTAACCCTTCATTGCTTGCCATAAGGCCTCCTGCGCGTCTAACATTTCTTGTCCGCCTTCAATAATTTGTTTTTGAGCCTCAAGATTGCGATACATGGCTGAAGCCGCGACTAAAAGAGCATCTTTTCCGTGTCGATCCTCAACTCCTGATTTCTCTTCCCGCGATTCAGGAATGTGGGCGCGAAAATATTGAGTCATCTCCTTATACTCTTCTTCGGAAAAGTATCCCTTGTATGCTTTAAAGAGATCTTCAATGACATAAAGCATATCAGGTGCCGCCTTCTCATGAGCAAGATAGCGCCCGATAAGTTTGTTACCTTTATCCTCAAAACTTTTTTCCTGCGATTCTCTAAATTGTCTGGCTTCAGGCAGTAAGGTGTTTGGATCAATATCTGGAATATCAATCGGCGGAATTCTAAAAACTCTTTCCCCCAACATATTAAAGGCTTTTTCACATAGGCCCATGTGAGCTGGGTCCTTTGAGCCATCGACACTTAAACCACCACCTTCTTCTCGGGCATTTTGCGAAACGTAAGGCAAATGTTCATAATCACCTCTTTTTGCAAGATGTAGTGCCGTTTGCATTACTGAAATGAGAGTGCCCGCAGTTCTGTATTCGTAGTTATTTCTGAAGGCCTCAAATTGCTTTGGAGTAAATCCCTTTTTCGTTTCTTCGGAAAACCAGTCAAAGAATTCATTTTTATTGGCGGGGTGCTGCTCAAAACCGTGAACAATCTTTTCGACCTTGTAGTTGGTCTCCAACATTTCACCTGGGTCATAGCTTTTTGCTGCGTTAGCTAAGTTACCTATCCAAGCGAGAAGTGTGAGTGGAATTTTCATTTTAGTTAAAAATTAAGATTATTTTTTTTCTACATCGGAAGCGACGCGAACTTTTAACATAACGTCTGGATCGGATACAGTTCCACTTTTTCCAGCGCCTTTTTTGATTTTATCAACGAACTCCATTCCTTTAGTTACGCGCCCCCAAACCGTGTACTGGTTATCAAGAAATCTTGAGTCGTGAGTGACAATAAAGAACTGACTATTGCCACTATTTGGATTGCCTGCGCGTGCCATCGAAACTGCGCCACGAACGTGAGGTTCGTCAGAAAATTCAGCTTTCAGATCTGGCAATTTTGAACCGCCCATTCCAGTGCCAGTTGGATCACCAGTTTGCGCCATGAAGCCATCAATCACGCGGTGAAACACGATGCCATCATAAAATTTTTGACGCGCTAAAGTTTTAATTCTTTCAACGTGACCAGGGGCGACTTGTGGCATCATTTCGATTACTACGCGACCATATTTTAGATCAATGTAAAGGGTGTTATCGAGATTTTTTTGTTGAGCGTGAGATTTTGGCATGAAGGCAAAAATTAGAGTTAAAAAAGTGAGGAAAATTTTTTTCATAAGAGTCGGGATTCATTGAGGGCAAAGGAGGAAGGTACTTTGTTGTAGGCTAAATACTTTTCAAGTAGCGTTTAATTTTTTAATTTTTACCTTGCCGCCCATCCCATTAACCCATCAATTAAAAGGAGTCCCCCGTGTCTATTAATAAAGTTATTTTGGTTGGCAATGTTGGCCAAGATCCAGAAATCCGTTCAATAGCTGATGGACGTGAAATTGCTAACCTCTCTCTCGCTACTTCTGAGAGTTGGAAAGACAAAAGCACCGGCGAGAAAAAAGAAAAAACAGAATGGCACCGCGTAGTGATCTTCTCTCAAGGTCTTGTCAATATCGTTAAAAATTACGTCAAAAAAGGTACCAAACTTTACGTTGAAGGCTCACTTCAAACCAGAAAATGGACTGATGCTCAAGGTGTTGAAAAATACACTACCGAAATCGTTTTGCAGAACTTCAATTCAAGCTTGCAAATCCTTGATGCTCGTGAGCGCAGCGGTAACTCTTCTTCAAGTTCTTCCGATTATTCAAGCAGTAAATCGCGCAATAATAATGCCGATATTTCTGTTGAAGAAAACGACGACGAAATTCCTTTCTAGATCTCTACTTATTAACTCATGCCTACGGTTACAATTAACGGCAAGGCCGTAACAGTTCCTGATGGATTAACCATTATCCAAGCTTGCGAAATCGCTGAGGTCGAAGTACCGCGTTTTTGTTATCACGAACGTTTGGCCATCGCCGGCAATTGTCGCATGTGTTTAGTTGAAGTTGAGGGTATGCCGCCGAAGCCCGTGGCGTCTTGTGCAATGCCGGCTACTGAGGGAATGAAGATCCGCACCGATACCCCAATGGTGAAGAAAGCGCGTGAAGGTGTGATGGAATTTTTACTCGCTAATCACCCGCTTGATTGCCCAATTTGTGATCAAGGCGGAGAGTGTGATTTGCAAGATCAGGCCTATCAATATGGCAGCGGAAAAAGTCATTACCACGAACATAAAAGAGCAGTTCAAGACAAGAACATGGGGCCGTTGGTGAAGACGCAAATGACGCGCTGCATCCACTGTACACGTTGTGCGCGCTTCATCGAAGATGTTGCTGGAACTTGCGAAATCGGCGCAGTTAATCGCGGCGAAAATATGGAAATCACGACCTATCTCGAACAAGGAATTAAATCAGAGCTTTCTGGAAACATTATCGATCTTTGTCCGGTCGGAGCTCTCACCTCTAAGCCTTACGCATTTAAAGCTCGCAGTTGGGAATTAAATAAAACCGAAACAATCGACGTAATGGATGCGGTTGGAAGCAATATCCGTATTGATTCACGCGGTATCGAAGTAATGCGAATTTTACCGCGCCTCAATGAAGAAATTAACGAAGAGTGGATTTCTGACAAAACGCGTTTTTGTTACGACGGCCTAAAATACCAACGTCTCGACAAGCCTTACGTTAAGCGCGAAGGCAATCTACAATCAGCAAGTTTTGAGCAAGCCTACAAAGCGATCGTTGAAACGGTTAAAGCTGTAAACCCTAGTGAAATCGCCGTTCTCAGCGGCCAACTTTCTTCAGCTGAAGAGATTTTTGCGCTGAAAAAAATCTGCGAAAAAATCGGAATAAAAAATTTCGACTGCCGTTTGAGTGGCGAAAAACTTAGTGCCACAGACTCCGCCTCTTACTTTTTCAACACAAAAATTTCTGGAATTGACGAAGCTGACGCTTGTTTATTAATCGGAGTTAATCCGCGCAAAGATGCACCAATCTTGAATGCGCGCCTACGCAAAAGATTTTTGAGTAAAAAATTAAAAGTTTTCGCAATTGGCGTTAATGCTGATCTGACTTATGCTTACGAGAATTTGGGCGACGATATTTCTGCGTTAAAGAATGTCGATTTGTCCGCTTACAAAAATCCAATGTTGATTTTGGGTCACGATGCAATCACTCGTTCAGACGGTGCAGAGGTTTTGAATCTTGCTAAAAAAATCGCCGAAAAATCCGGAATGATTCGTGAAGAATGGAACGGATTTAATTTTCTTTCTAAATCAACTGGCTTGTTGAGTGGCTTATCTACTGGCTTTGTAGGTTCTTCAAATGTTGAAGAAATTTTGAAAAAATGTGCAAGCAAAGAAATTAAAATCGTAATTCTTCACGCGGTTGACGACGAGATCGATTTTGAAAAATTGAAAAATTCTTTTGTCATTTATCTGGGAACCCACGGAGATCGCGGTGCGCACGTTGCTGACGTGATTTTACCAACAGCAGCTTACAGCGAAAAAGAAGCGACCTACATTAATCTTGAAGGTAGAGCTCAAGCCACGACCCGAGCGGTTTTCGCGCCAGGTGAAGCGAAAGAAGATTGGAAAGTTCTTTCTGAATTAGCGAAGGAGTTCGGTTTTGATTTGGGCGTCAAACCTGATTTTGAAGAATTGCTGAAAGCAAGCTGGATCAAGTCCCATGAAGTAGTTGGTGATTTCTCTGCTGAAAAAATTGCGACTAAAAATTTTGATTTTTATCTCACAAACCCGATCACTCGCGCGTCACGAACTTTGAATAAATGTAGTACTGAATTGAAGTAAAAAAGATTTTGAGCACCGTGCTCAAAATCTTTTTTGCTCGCTATTTACCTGAGCTCTTCATTCAAAAATCCAAATTTTTTTCCGTGAGAATCTGAAACTAAATCAGATAAAATTTTCCCAGATCCTGCAGACATCGTCCAGCCAAGTGATCCGTGTCCGGTGTTTAAAAATAGATTTCCGTATTTTTTCACTTCGCAAATTAATGGAATTGAATTCGGCCTAAACGGGCGAAATCCGTGCCATTCCTTTAAGTGATTAAGATTGCCAAAATCAGCAAATGAGGCTCTCACGGTATTTTTTAGAAATCTCAGATGTCGTTTGTTGTGACCACTTTTTAATCCACAAAAATCAATGGTTCCCGCTATCCTAAATGTGCTTCCTAGGCGGCTGTAGACAACCTTATTTTCCGGATCCGTTAAAGCTAATCGCGGCGCAACAAATTCAGAATCGCATGCAATGGAAAGGCTGTGTCCTTTTAACGGATAGATTTTGGTACTCACGTCGATCCCGTTGAGCAGCCTGATTCCGTTGGCTCCGAGCGCGTAAACATATTTGTCGGCAGTGAATACGCCGTTACTGGTATTGATCCCAGTAATTTTTTTGTGGTTGGTTAGAATATTTTTTATGTCGGTTCCAAACTCAAAAATTACGCCATATTTTTCC
>JACCDX011223857.1_pt1 | contig 10583 bp, 14 predicted proteins | sample 7449681 | NCBI WGS metagenome assembly JACCDX01 (sample SAMN15323450, study PRJNA562643) | freshwater metagenome | isolation source: river surface water | place: USA:Blue River Watershed | collected 2017-08-18
ACCTCTCCAAGAACCTCGCCCGCGAATGGGCCCCCAAGGGCGTCCGCGTGAACACGCTCGTCCCGGGCTTCTTCCCGGCGGAGCAGAACCGCAAGGTCCTGACCCCCGAGCGCGTGGCCTCGATCCTCGGCAAGACCCCGATGGGCCGCTTCGGCGAAGCCAAGGAACTCGTCGGCGCCTCCCTGCTCCTCGCGTCCGACGCCGGCAGTTTCATCACCGGCTCCGAGATCGTCGTGGACGGCGGTTTCGCGGCGATGTCCATCTGAACGCGGGCGCGACGACGATGGCCTTCATGGACGACCACTTCATCCTCTCGACCGGCACGGCGCAGAAGCTGTACCACGGCGTGGCGAAGGACCAGCCGATCGTCGACTACCACTGCCACCTGAGCCAGAAGGACATCCTCGAGGACCGACGCTTCGAGGACCTCACCGCCATCTGGCTCGCGGGCGACCACTACAAGTGGCGCGCCATGCGCGCCAACGGCGTCAATGAAGAGCTCATCACCGGGGCGAAGTCGACGTCCCGCGAGAAGTTCCAGGCCTGGGCCGAGACGGTCCCGGCCACGTTGCGCAACCCCCTCTTCCACTGGACGCACCTCGAGCTGCGCCGCCACTTCGGTATCCAGGAGGTCCTGGATGGTTCCACGGCCCAGAAGATCTGGGACGAGGCCAACCACCAGCTGCGGCACGGCGACCTCACCGCCCGCGGCATCCTCAAGAAGATGAAGGTCGAAGTCGTCGGCACCACCGACGACCCGGCCGACTCGCTCGACGCCCACCTCGCGATCGCGAAGTCAGGCTGCGCCACGCGCGTCGTCCCGACCTACCGACCCGACGCGTGCCTCAAGGTCCGCCAACCCGAGCGCGCGCAGGCCTGGGCCAGGCGACTCGCGGACGTCACCGGCCAGGGGGCCGACACCTTCGCCGGCCTGATCGCCGGCCTGAACCGGCGCCATGACGACTTCGCCGCCGCGGGCTGCCGCGCGACGGACCACGGCCTCGACTACCTGCCCGACGCCACCTGTACCGAGCCCGAGGCCAGGACGATCTGGGAACGCGCCATCGCCGGCCACGCCGCCACGCTCGAGGAAGCCGAGAAGTTCACGGCCTTCATCATGCTGCACGTCGGCCGCCTCAACCACGCCAAGGGCTGGGCCACCCAGCTGCACCTCGGCGCGGTCCGCGACCCGAACCTCGGCCTGCTCAAGCGGCTCGGCTCCGACGCGGGCTGCGACACCATCGGCGACTTCCGCCAAGGCCCGGGCCTCATCCGCTGGTTCGGCACGCTCACGGGCGAGAACGCCCTCGGCAAGGTCATCCTCTACAACCTGAATCCCGCGGACACCGCCCTCTTTGCCTGCCTGCCGGGCTCGTTCCAGGACGGCGTGACGCCGGGCAAGATCCAGTACGGCTCGGGCTGGTGGTTCCTCGACCAGGAACGCGGCATGCGCGACCAGATGAACATGCTCTCCGACCTCGGGTTGCTCAGCCGCTTCGTCGGCATGATCACCGACTCCCGTTCCTTCCTGTCGTACCCGCGCCACGAATACTTCCGCCGCATCCTGTGCGACCTCGTCGGCCAGGACGTCGAATCCGGCCGCATCCCCGACCGCAAGGACTGGAACGAGCGCCTCGTCGCCGACGTCTGCTACCGCAACGCCCGCCAGTACTTCGGCTTCAAGGCCTGACGCCCCCCGATGACGCAGGTCCGGCGCAAGTACGTCCCACCCAGTCTGTGGCCGTTGCCCACCCGCGAGCGCACTTGGCCTGAGTCCGTACTGCTTTGGCTATCCGTCGCCTTATCGTTTGCCGCGCTAGCGGAATGCATCCTGACGCCGACCGATCGTCACCTGACCGCCCAAGAGGGTTGGTGGCTGAACATCCTGCCGGCGGCGTGGTTCCTGCAGACGAGCCTACGCGGCTACCGCGGACAGCCTTTCGATCGGACCGCGGTCACGGTCGGGCTTTTCGGTCTGCTGCCGTACATCTTCTCGCGTGCCCGGAAGGACCAAGGGCTGCCTGAATACCTTTGGGTCAGTCTAGTCCTGTTCGTGGCAGCTTTTGCCTTGGGCTTATGGCTTGAGACGCGCCGCGATGACTCCGCGTCCTCGGCCAAGGGGTGAGGTCGGTTGACTTCCGCCTGGGGGCGAAATACGTTCATTTCGCCGATGCTCCCCCGGCTCTTCCAGCACCCGTTGAAATTCCTCGCTTGGTGCACCGGCGTGGAGCTGGTGCCGACACCGCCCAGCACCACGGGGTTCAACATCGACGACCTCGCGCCCCGACGAGCTCCGCTCCTCTTTGAACGCGTCCTAAAGGCGTGCTGCTCGCTGCTGTTCCTCGTCGTCTCCGTGGTCTACGTGTTCCGCTGGTGGCCATGGCTCCTCAACGCTGACAGCTATTGGTGCGCCCTTCCGTCCGCCGCCTGGGTCCTTTTCATGCTGCTCAGGCAAGAGACGCCCATGGACGCCGAAGCCATCGGGGTTGGCCTCTGGACGCTGTCACCCTTCATCGCGATCGCCATCGAAGCCGGCAGCGGGTTCGTTCGCCTCGACCTGATGCCGTTCCAGTCCCTCCTGTGGCAGGCCGTCGGCGTCGGCGCGATGATCGCCTTCGGGCTGATCCGGGACCTCGTCCGAGAGATGAATCCCCCGTCTTAAGGCGCATTTCCGTCTTAAAGAGACCTTAGAGTGGCTGAGTTGGACTTGCCACCCGCCCGTGCGCGTATCAGATAAAGACATGCGCCTCCTGACTCTCCTCGCCGCCCTGCTCGTGATTCCGGCCTTTGCCGCCGATAAGAAGGAAAAGACTTTCACCCTCCGCGACTTCGCTTGGGGCAAGTCCATCAGCGGTCCAACGGTCACCATGGGGAAGCTCGCTGGCAAAGCCGTGGTCCTCGAAGGTTGGGGCGTCAAGTGCCCGCCCTGCATCGCCAGCCTCCCTCACCTCCAGGAACTTTCCGAGAAGTATAAGGACACCCTCGTCGTCATCGGTGCCGAGTGCCAAGGCCACACCGCCAAGGAAATCGCCGTGGTGACCAAGAAGGCCGGCGTCCAATACTCCATCGTCTCGGGCATCACCAAGACGCCGATTCAGTTCTCCGGCATCCCCAAGGTCTTCGTCTTCGACAACAAGGGTAAGCTCGTCTTCGACGGCAACCCCGCCGACGGCGCCTTCATGGAAGCCGTCAAGAGCGTCGCTGAGAAGGCTGACGCCAAGGCCACCCCTGCGACCACCCCGGCCCCTGGCGCCAAGCCTGCGGCCGCCAAGTCGGTCTAAGCGATGTCAGCCCTCTCCGACCGTCTGCTCGAGAACCTCAGCGATGGGGTCGGATTTTGGGAACTGAAGGGGCGTCTCATTTACAACGGCGTCCTCGGCTTGGTCTGTGGATTGCACGCGCTGCACCATCCCGGGCGTAGCCTCTCCCACCTTTTGCGCTGGGATGGGACGGGCAACCTGACCGGGTTCCTCTTCTTCGTCATCGCGGCCAACGCGGTCTACTGCGCGGCCTACGTCCCCGACCAAGCCATCCAGCTGACCCCCTATCGCGACGGCTGGAGGCGTTGGCGCTGGCTACTGCTGGCCTTCGGCACGCTCTTTGGCGCGCTCCTGACCTATCAGGTGCTCCTCAGCACCAGCCGGGAGCTTTACGTCCGCTAGGTGCGGTCGGTCCGGTAGACGCGCTGGACCCGCTGGGTGAGCGTGCAGAGGGCTTCCCAGGGAATGCAATCCGCCCAGGCGCAGAACTCGGCCACGGTGATGCGGTCGGCCCCTTGGGCCCCCAGAATCGTGGCGACGGCGCCCACCTCGGCCCCGGGGACATCCGTCACGTCGATGACGGTCTGATCCATGGTCACGCGACCGAGGATCGGACAACGCCGCCCACGCACGAGAAAGTAGCCGCGGTTGCTGGCGGCGGTCGGCACGCCATCGCCGTAGCCGACGGCGACGACGGCCACCCGGGAATCGCGGGCCAACGTCTTGGTGCGATTGTAGCTGACCGCCGTGCCCTTGGGCAGGTCCTTCACCAGCACGACCCGGGCGTGGAAGGACAGGACCGGGTCCGGCTTCAGGCTGGCCAGGAACGAACCCGCCGACGGCGGCAGGCCATACTGCATGAGACCGATACGGACGGCGTTGAACGGCGAAGCCGCGGAGAAACTCTCCAACCCGGCGCTGTTATCCGCATGGATGAGCAGCTTGGCCCGGACGGCGGCGGGAATCGCCTCGAGGAGGTCGAGGAAGATCCGACGCTGTTGCGCGGTGTAAACCGCATCGGCGTCGGCATCCGAGAAGTGCGTGTACACACCGCGCCATTCCAAGCCCGGACTCGCCAGCACTTCGGCGAAGACCGCCGCGGCGCGCTCGTGCCAAACGCCCGCGCGGCCCATGCCCGTGTCGACCTTGACGTGCACGCGGACCGGGCGTCCGTGGGCCGAACCCCAGGCGGCGAAAGCCTTGGCTTCCTCCAGCGAATTGATGGTCAGGTCGAAACCGTACGCCGCCGCCCGCGCCACTTCATCGGGTAACGTCGGGCTGAGCAGCAGCGTGTCCCCTTCGTGGCCGACTTCGCGGAGGCGGATGGCCTCGGCGACGTTGGCGACGGCGAACGCATCGACGCCAGCCTGCAGCAAACGACGCGCCACCTCCGGCATGCCATGGCCGTAGGCGTCGGCCTTGACCACCGCGACGTAGCGCACGTGCCGCGGCAAGGCCTGCTTGATCCGGCCGACGTTGCGGTCGATGGCCGGCAGGTCGATCTCGACCCATGCGCGCGACTGGTTGAAAGGGCTGGTCATGGCGTACCGCGGTGGCGTTCGCCCGACCACGTTGCGAAATCGGCGGCCGCGTTCAAGGCCTCAGGCTTGGGCTCGAGACGCAACACCCCGGCCTGCGCGAAAACCGTCGGAAGTTCGGCCCAGGCTTCGGGCACGACCACCGCCGCCGGCAAGACCTGCGGGGCATGCGCCACCGTGGTCAGGATGCGGCCGGACAACGTCGCGACCTGCTCGAGCTCGCACTCGCGGGCGACGCCGGGGGCACCGGCGGCATCCACGGAGACGACGTGCCAGCGCTTGAGGCGCGATTCGGAGACGACATGGAAAGCACCCGCCTCACCCCGCAGCCGCGCCGCGGCGGCGAGCGCCACGAGCGGCTCCCAAACCCAGACCTCGCAAGGCTGCAGCGCCGCCCAGGTGCGCACGGCCATCGCGGTGACGCGGATACCGAGCATGGAACCCGGACCGACGCACACGGCAAAGGCGCGGAGGTCAGCGAACCGCAGGCCCGCCTGGGCCAAGGCTTCTTCCGCGCAGGCGAAGGTCGCCTCCAAGGCCCCTTCCTCGGAATGCGCTTCCGCCACCCAGCGACCACCCCGCAAGACGCCGACGCGCACGCCGTGACGGGCGGAGCCATCGAGCACGAGGCACGGTTCGGCGGGAGCCATGGCGATCAACCCGGCGGCCAGCTCAGGGCGCGGCCACCGAGCAGGTGCACGTGCAGGTGCGGGACGGATTCGCCGCCATCGGGACCGTTGTTGATCACGACGCGGAATCCCTTGGCGAGGCCGAGCTGACGGCTCAGCTCCGCGGCGACGAGCAGCAGGTGTCCGAGCGTGGCTTGATCCTCGGCGTTCGCTTCCGCCACGCGAGCGATCGGCTTGCGCGGCACGACGAGGACATGGACCGGCGCCTGCGGCGCGATGTCGCGGAACGCGACGCAGACCGCGTCCTCATGGATCAGCTTCGCGGGAATCTCACGGTCGGCGATCTTCTGGAAAAGCGTCTTCGGGGTGCTCATCGGAAAGATTATAACACGACGACCGTCAGACGCCCGCGGCCTTGGACATGGGCCGCATAGGCGTTCACGCATTCGACGGCCTCGTCATAGGCCTGCCGGGCCTTGAGCGAGCGACCCTTGGGGCCGAACAGATATTGGTCCTGCAGGCCCACCACCCACAGAAGGACGTCCGAGGCGTCGCCGACCTGCCCGAGGGCGGCCTCGATGCGTTCCGGCGCCCAAAGCGGCTCAAATGGCTCCGTCCGGTGGTCGAGGACGGCAATGGCGGGGAGCACGGCGTCCGGGGCCAAGAGACGCAGCAGGTGGGCGGCCGCGTCGGCCAAGCCGCGGGCATCGAGCCCTTGGGCCGAGAACTCATCGGATTCAAAGACCCGCACGACCGCATCGACATCCCGCCGCAACGGTGCCTCGGTCCCGACCAGGCTGGCCAGCATCGCGTTCAGCGTGCGCAGGCGGGCCGGGCGGGCGGGTGCGGCGGAGGCGGAAGTCACTTGGCTTTGCCTCCCTTGCGGAGCTGGTCGATGGCCTTGGCCAATTCGTCGATGTCGCGGAACTCGCGGTAGACGCTGGCGAAGCGGACGTAGGCGATCTGGTCGACGGCCTGCAGGTGCGTCATGATCTCCTCGCCGATGGCGCTGGAAGGGACCTCGTCCTCGAACTTGCGTTGCAGGCCTTCGACGATTTCGGAGATGAGCAGGTTGATGCGCTCGACCTCGACGGGACGCTTGTCGGTGGCCTTGCGGATGCCGGAGGCGATCTTGGTGATGTCGAAGTCTTCGCGGGCGCCGTTGCGCTTCACGACGACGAGGCCTTCGCGGACGATCTCCTCCATCGTGCTGAAGCGATGCGAGCAGGCCAAGCACTCGCGGCGGCGGCGGATGGAGTGGTTCCCCTTGCCGAGACGGGTCTCCAGGACCTTCGTGACTTCGTGGTTGCAGCGCGGGCAATACATCGGTCAGAGGCGCAGGAAGTTCGCCAAAAGATCGAGTCCGTTCTGCGTCGCGAAAGATTCGGGATGGAACTGCACGCCCCAGATCGGCAGCTCGCGGTGCCGCAAGCCCATCACCAAGCCGTCTTCGGTCCACGCGGTGATTTCGAGGCAGGCCGGGAAGGTCTCGCGCTCGACGATGAGCGAGTGGTAACGGGCCGCGTTGAACGGGTTGGGGAGTCCCTGGAAGAGGTCGGTGTTGTTGTGGAAGACCGGGGAGGTCTTGCCATGCATCAAGTTCGGGGCGCGGAGGACGCGGCCGCCGTACACGTGCCCGATGGCTTGGTGGCCCAGGCAGACGCCGAGCAACGGCTTCTTGCCGGCGAAGGCGCGGATCATGTCGCACGACACGCCGGCTTCGGCGGGCGAACACGGACCCGGCGAGATCATCACCCGGTCCGGATTCAGCGCGAGCGCTTCCTCGACCGTGATCTGGTCGTTGCGGAAGACCTTCTGCTCCACGCCGAGCTGGCCGAAGTATTGCACCAGGTTGTAGGTGAAGGAGTCGTAGTTATCGATGACCAGGAGCACGCACCAACGATTTGCCTCGCTCGCCAAGGTGTCAAGGAGTCGCCCAAACGTGTGAACAAGTGCGAGGGTTCCGGAGTTGTTCGCAACGCCACTTCACAACGCCCGCGATACCTGCGGGGAGAGGCTGCAAGCGAGGCGACGCGGTGCTCGACGACACCACCGGTTCCCGACGTTTTCCGGAGCCACGAACCGCACCGACGGGGCGACCGATTGGGCGGTTTCCGTGGGGCGGCAGGCACGGCCGGCCTCGGCGGAAGAGACCCGACCGGGCAGGCCCCAAACCATTCACACCCAGGGGGCCACCCCCTCCCTGCGAGTACCTCGAATAGCCGCACAAACCCCTTGAAACTATGACTTTACAGAGCAAGGGGGGTGTGAATAACTATGGGCACGGCATGAAACAGCGCACCCTCGGAAAAGAAGCTTCGGTCAAAGGCAAGGCCCTCCACACCGGTCAAGAGGTCACTTTGACCCTCAAACCGGGTGCCCCGAACACCGGCCTCGTCTTCCGCCGTATCGACCTTTTCGGCAAGCCCGAGGTCCGGCCGGTCTCCGAAATGGTCACCGATTTGGAGCGCAAGACGACCGTCTCCTCCGACGCCGTCAAGCTGCACACGATCGAGCACGTGCTCTCCGCACTCAGCGGCATGGGCGTCGACAACGCCATCGTCGAACTCGACGCCTCCGAGCCGCCGATCGTCGACGGCTCCGCCCGTCCGTTCACGACGCTCATCCATCAGGCGGGCATCGTCGACCAGTCCGACGAACGGGAAGTCTTCACGCTCACGCAGCCCATCACGATCAACGAGGGCAGCCGCTCGATCATCGCCCTGCCCTTCGATGGCCTGCGCATCACGTGCACCTCGGCGGATGACCGCGGCATCCACACGCAGCACCTCACGATCGACATCGATTCCGAAACCTACGAAGCGCAGATCGCTCCGGCCCGCACGTTCACCATCTACGAGGACATCGAAGAGCTCCTCAAGAAGGGCCTCATCCAAGGCGGCTCGCTCGACTCGGCCATCATCCTCAAGGGCGACAAGGTCGTCAGCAAGGAGCCGTTGCGCTTCAAGGACGAGCTCGTCCGCCACAAGATCCTCGATATCGTCGGCGACATCGTCCTCGCCGGCATCCGCCTCAAGGCCCACATCATCGCCGTCCGCCCGGGCCACGCGCTCAACGCCCGCCTGGCCGCCGCCGTGCGCAAGCAGTGGCAGGAATCGAAGAACCCGAAGGCCAAGCCGGAACCGGCCAAGAAGGTCGACGCCCCGAAGGCCCCCGTGGGCAACGCCCTCGACATCCGCCAGATCCTCAACGCCCTCCCCCACCGCTACCCGTTCGTGATGGTGGACCGCGTGGTCGAGCTGACCGACGATTCCCTCGTGGCGATCAAGAACGTCACGATCAACGAGCCCTATTTCCAAGGCCACTTCCCCGGCCAGCCGGTCATGCCGGGCGTGCTGCAGGTCGAAGCCATGGCCCAGGCCGCCGGGCTCATCATGCTGCGCCGCGGCGCCGCCGATGAAGCCCCGAAGGTCGTGTTCTTCATGAGCGCCGACAAGGTGAAGTTCCGCAAGGCCGTGACCCCGGGCGACACGCTCGAGATCCGCGCCAAGCTGACGAAGGTCCGGGGCCGCATCGCCGCCGCCGACTGCGAGTGCCTCGTCAACGGCGAGACGGTGTCTTCCGCCGAACTCCTCTTCACCATCGCCGACTCGGTCGCCCAAGGCTGAAGCCCGGATGAGCGCCCTGATCCACCCCACCGCCATCATTGAGGCCGGCGCCCGACTCGGAGCCGGCGTCCAGGTCGGTGCGTATGCCTATGTCGGCGCGGACGTGACGTTGGGCGATGGTTGCATCCTGCACCACCACGCCTCGGTCGAGGGCTACACGCAGCTCGGCCCTCAGTGCGAAGTCTTCCCGTATGCCGTCATCGGTGGCCGCACGCAGGACCTCAAGGCCCGCCCCGGCAAGCCCGGCCTCAAGGTCGGCGCCCGCAACACCTTCCGCGAATACGTCAGCGTCCACCTCGGCACCCAAGAGGGCGAATGGACCATCCTCGGCGACGACAACACCCTCCTCGCCTATTCGCACATCGCCCATGACTGCGTCATCGGCAACCACCTCGTCATCTCGAGCCACTCCGCCGTCGCCGGGCACGTCCACGTCGGCGACCACGTGAACATCGGCTGGAACGCCGGCATCCATCAGTTCTGCCGCATCGGCGACCACGCGATGGTCGCGGCCTGCTCGAAGTGCGTGCAGGACGTCCCGCCGTTCGTGATCGCGGACGGCAATCCCTGCGAGACCAAGATGGTCAACGCCGTCGGCCTCAAGCGTTCGGGCTTCACCGACGAGGAGATCGCCACGGCCAAGGCCCTGCACCGCCTCTTCTACCGCGACGGCCTCAACACCGCCCAAGCCATCGAGAAGGCCCAGGCGCTGCCGGAAGCGGCGTCCCGCATGGTCCGGAATTTCGTGGCCTTCGCCCAAGGCACGAAGCGCGGTTTGGCTTAAGTCAGTCGCCCTCGCGCACCCGCGAGCCCGGCAACTCCCCCAAAGGCTTGGGTGGCGGAAAAAGCCCGTTCGAAGCCTTCAGCGAACCTGCGAAGTCCCGATTGAGCGCGCTGCCTTCGGTCGGGACGCACCCCGACAGGGCAGCCCAGCTCAACGCAGCCAGCAGCAACGGCAGTGCCAGTCGAAGCATGACCATGAGCTATTCCTTGGGCAATACATCGAGGTCCAACCGCGCAGGGACGCCGGCGAGCTTCGCCAACTCCCGGCAGCTGTCCCGACGCAGCAGGTTGCTGAGTTCCAATCGCCTACCGTCTTTCAACACAATCAAAGGCCCGCCGCTGACAGTCCCCCGTAAGGCTTCCTTGCGGCGATACCAACGCACCTCGGCGACCTCAACCAGCAGGGTCTTGGCCTCCTTACCCCCGAATCGCCCGAACCGTATCGCCTCCTTATCAAAGGCGACGTAGTCGCTGCACAGCCAGGTCAGCAATATACCGCCGGCGAGACCCATAAGTCCCAAGAACGCGTATGCCCTACGCGCATTGACATCGTATTTCGCCTCGAACCCTAGTCGGTCGGCGAGGATATCCTCCGGTTTTCCTAGCAAGTCAGAGAGCGGACTAGCCGCGAGCAGCATGACCAGGCCGCTCGCGAAAAGAAACGCCGCAAACGACACGCCAAAGGAGGAATCAAAGTAAACGTCGGATGGCCGATGCGCTGCTTCCACGATGAACCAGCGATGC
>JACCDX011441067.1_pt1 | contig 10582 bp, 10 predicted proteins | sample 7449681 | NCBI WGS metagenome assembly JACCDX01 (sample SAMN15323450, study PRJNA562643) | freshwater metagenome | isolation source: river surface water | place: USA:Blue River Watershed | collected 2017-08-18
ATCTTGGAAGAGAAAATGAAACCCACGGGATTGGCGCTCGTGATGGAAGCCGATCACTTTTGCATGCAATGGCGTGGCGTGAAGGATCTCAATTCCAAGATGGTTAATAGCGTGATGCGCGGTTCATTTCTAAAGGATGCCAATTTGCGGCGTGAGTTCTTAGCCCTCATGGACAAACAGCAAGGTAAGCAATAGTAAGCGCCCCAAATGATTTGAGAATCATTCTCAACAAAAAAATCAACTAAATCAGTATCTTATAAAACACTACGAAGAGAATTGATTTATGTTTTAAGATTCAATTCGCAGTTTTTTTTCAACACGGAGAATCCATGAAAAACACACGTCGTCAATTCTTGATCATGTCTGCTGCTGGTGCAGCTACATTGTCACTCAATAATTTGGCTCAAGCTCAAGCCATGGTGGCTGAGACTGATCCCCAAGCCCAAGCCTTGGGTTACAAAGCCGATACTACCAAGGTAGATACCAAGAAGTATCCGAAGCACGCGAATACTCAGCGTTGCGATAACTGCGCTCTTTACCAAGCTAAAGCTGGTGCCGCTGCTGGCGGTTGCAGTCTCTTTGCAGGTAAGCAAGTAGCAGCCGCGGGTTGGTGTTCTGCGTGGGCGAAGAAGGCCTAATGTGATCTAATTGCGTAACGCTTAAAAAACCGCCGCATTGGCGGTTTTTTTTTGAACTGATCGATAAATGGACATCCAACAAAAAAAGACTGTACTAGCAACAGGTGGTTCTGGTTATATAGGCTCCCATACTGTCGTTGAATTAATAAATAACAATTATGACGTCATTATTTTGGATGATTTTTCCAATAGTAAAGAGTCGGTAATTGACTCAATTGAATTAATTACTAAGCATCGCCCTTTGCTTTATCATGGAAGCATCTTAGATCAGCAATTGCTTAGAAAAATTTTCACTAGTCATGCAATAGATGCAGTTATTCATTTTGCAGGTTTGAAGTCAGTTAGCGAGTCAGAGATAAAACCGCTAATTTACTACGAGACAAACGTATCAGGTAGCGTACAACTTCTAAGAGAAATGGTTAAAGCAGGCATTTCGAAACTTGTGTTTTCATCATCTGCGACGGTATATGGCGGAAATGTTTCTACAAGGTATGATGAAAATATGGATTTAATCCCGATCAATGTATATGGATACACTAAATACATGGTTGAAAAAATTTTTCTCCAGCACGCACGAACAGACCAAAATTTTTCGCTAATTAATCTACGATACTTCAATCCTGTTGGGGCCCATCAAAGTGGATTAATTGGAGAGGATCCAAAGGGAATTCCAAATAATTTAATGCCATTTATTTGTAAGGTTGCACTTGGGGAGCTAAGTTTTTTATCAATTTATGGTGATGATTATCCAACCCCAGATGGTACTTGCCTTCGTGACTATATTCACATTACAGATTTAGCGAGTGGTCATTTGGCCGCTTTGAAAAAAATTGAAGAACAGTTTCATCAAGGGGCAATTAATCTCGGCACTGGAAAGGCATACAGTGTATTTGACATGATTAGATGCTTTGAGGCAGTTTCGGGTATAACTATTCCTTACAAGGTTGTAGGGCGCAGAAAGGGAGATCTTCCCGAATACTATGCTGACCCAACTTTTGCATTAAAAGCCTTAAATTGGAAAGCTCAATATGGAATTGAGGATATGTGTTCAGATTTATGGCATCGTCTACTCGTCCTACAAAAAAAATTATGAAAATTTCCCTACAAGGTAATAAAATATTTGGTTATCGTCCTCCCAAAAATTTCAACAGTCACTTTATCTTCATTGGATATAAGCTAAATTCCTTTTGGCATCGTGTCCACTCTATAGTGAATTCACAATTGCATTGTGATGAATCAATTCCTGATAAAAGGGTCGAAGAGGAATGTTATTGCCTTATATTTCACGGTGATAATATCGGGCATTTTTTTCATGATATTTTTTTCCCTTTTTATGCACGTTATCGAAAAAAACCGCGGCCTATCTATTTTTCGTTTGCCAATAACAAATTTTTTTATGATTTTCTTTGTGCGGCGGCAGGAGTAGAAAATTTAATTGAGTTAAGTCCTTTACAGACATATCACTTTGATAATGTTTTTATTACTCCAGAAGGCAGAGATCTAAAAGATTATGATAATTACCTTGAGATTTGCAATGAAATTAAAAATACTTGTTTTAAAAATCTTGGCATTAAAGAAAATCGTTATCGAACAGTATTGTATGGGAGAACTGAATTAGCCAGAAAAAAACTTCTATATATTGACCATCATTTTTTGAAGCAACATGGAATTGAGATGTTTCATTTCTCAGAAATGAGTTTTTTGGAAACAGTCAAGGTGATGGCTGAAACTAAAAACTTTATATATATTGTTGGTGCAAGTGTGTTTTATTTACTTTTTTTATCTAAGGAAGCATTTGTTTTAGAGATTAATCCAGCAGTTAATAATTCATGGGCGAATATGTTTGGCATGGACCAGTTATGTCAATTTAGAGTAATGATCACGCAAAATATCAAAGCCACATCAACTGCTGAGTATGCAAACATACTGCATGATAGCGATGTTGTTTTTGATACTGACTTAAAGACGCATATCTCCAATTTGCTTTTGGATAGTAAAGTCAGGCCTTATTCTCAATGAAAATTTTAATTGTTGGCGCTGGATTGTACGGATCTGTTTGTGCTTATGAGCTCAGCAAGGCTGGACATACTTGTTTTGTAATTGATAAGAGAAACCATATTGGCGGCAATATTTATACCCATTACAATAAGGAAGCGGATTGTCATGAACATGTGTATGGGGCGCATATTTTTCATACCAATTCTAAAAAAATATGGAATTACATTAACCAATTTGCGACATTCAATCACTATGTTAATCGTGTAAAGGTGATTAATAGTCATCAGCTCTATAGCTTTCCGATTAATCTATTTACGCTGTATCAGGTCTTTGGTGTTACTCATCCAGAGGCTGCTAAAGATATTCTTAAAAAAGAATTGGTCCCAAATGAAGCGCCTGCCAATATGGAAGAATATTGTCTTGCAGAAATCGGACCAACACTTTATCGACTCTTTATTGAAGGATATACTGAGAAGCAGTGGGGTCGCCACCCACGTCAAATGCCTCCAGATGTAATCAAACGACTACCTGTGCGCATGACATTTGATGATAACTATTTTACTGATCAATACCAAGGTATTCCTGTTGGCGGATATACAGCCATCATCGAAAAAATGTTATCACTCTCTCAAATTGAACTAGAAATTGATTTCTTTTCACAGAAAGACAGATTTGTAAGCGAATTTGATCATATTATTTATACGGGTCCCATCGATGCATTTTTTGATAATCAATTTGGGCCCCTTGAATATCGATCTTTACGTTTTGAAAAAGAGTTATTGCCAATTAATGACTTTCAGGGAAATGCAGTGGTTAACTATACGCAACGAGATATCCCCTGGACTCGAATTCTAGAACATAAGCATTTTGATTTGAGTCTTAAGACAAATAAAACACTTATAACTAAGGAATACCCTGCTGAGTGGAAACCTGGTGATATTGAATACTATCCCGTGAATGATTTAAAAAATAATGAAATTTATCAAAAATATAGAGAGTTGGCCGATAAATTTTCTCCAAAAATACATTTTGGAGGTAGGTTAGGCGAGTATCGATACTACGATATGCATCAAGTCATTGGAAGCGCCTTAGTTTATTGCGAGAGATTTTTAAAATCTTTAGTTTAAATGCTCCTAGTAGGCTATTTTTTTTGAATATTTAAGCAAGCATTTAAGGATTTTGCCAATGCCATAGGAAAGTGTATTGTTTGATATTCAGGCTTTAAATGGCTGGTTGGATCATCAACAAAAAAAACATCACTTAGAAATTTGAATTGATAGGTACTAATGGGATCAATTTTTGTTATGCACACTCTGCTCCTGTCGTCTTGATTGAGTTCTTGGAGTACAGTCAAAACAAAATCGTGCATTTGATTGGTAAATCTATTTACGCCATCTAGGTGTTTTAAATGGGGGTGTGTGACAATTAACAACTTCTCTAATTTATTCGACTTTAAAGCCTCATTTATGTATCCTCGAATAGATTCTTTAATTTTTTCATTTTCTTCTTCGGATAATTGACGACTCAAAGGACTTAATATTTTATCAAGATCAATAATATTTTGATCTTTTTTTAACTTACGAAAAATTTTTATAATTTCGTATCGTATAAAACCAATTGCCTTAATATTGCTATCATAAAAGTCAACAATTTCTTTATATTGACTTTTAAATTGAAAGTAATTATCTTCCGAAATACTTGAAATAGCTCCATTATCTCTTTTAATTAATTGGGAATATCTAAAAAGTTCATCACCAAAATCTGTTTGGTCAATATAGAGCACTATATATTTAGGATTAATTTCATTTTTTTTTAAAAATTGTAATTGACCTTCAGCTAAACTCGGAGAAAAACTCCCAATTCCTGCATTAATGTATCCAAGCGATTTAAGTGACGGATCGAGTGCATTAAAAAAGACAGACTCTCCATTTTTTTTTGGTTTGCCGTTTGCAAAGTTAGTCTCAATTCTTTCTATCCATGAATCACCTTGTAATAAGATAAATTCATCACCTTGTATGACAATTTCAAATACTAGTGATTGTGGTGAATCCTTGTTACTTAGCCAGACTGCACCTCGATGATGATGAAAATAATCTACCCAATCAATCATTTTTTTCATCACCTCAACCGGCAACTCCTTCTTGAGAGCAAACTGTAAGCGAAAGTGGCCAGAAATTTCTAAAACAAAACAAATCCCAATAATTGATATTAGTAGGGTTATTAATCCAAATATTCTTTGGCGTTTTATATCAGGTTGCAAGTTTTGAAACATGGGATTTTAGATCTCTAGTCAAGTGCATATTGCTTCATATAATTACTTGATAGTGAAGGGTCTTGATCTTTTTTTTGCAGGATACAGTTGCCAATAACTAATAGATCAATGTCTGTGCCCATGAGACACTTAAAAGCATCCTCTGGAGACTCAACTATTGGCTCGCCCCTAACATTAAAGGAAGTATTTACTAATACTGGGCATCCTGTAAGTTCCTTAAAGCGGGTAATCAAGGCAAAGTATTTCGGATTTGTTTCTTTGTAAACAGTTTGCACTCGTGCTGAATAATCAACATGGGTAACAGCTGGAATTTCGGATCTAGGAACGTTAAGTTTATCAATTCCAAAAAGAGATTTCTCTGACTCTGTCATGGCAACTTGCTTTTGAGCTGCTACATTCGCTACCAATAGCATATAAGGGCTGTCTGTATCTAACTCAAACCATTCCGAGACATCTGACTTTAATACGCTAGGAGCAAATGGGCGAAACGATTCGCGATACTTAACCTTAAGATTTAATTGTTTTTGAATAGTTGGAGATCTTGGATCGGCAAGGATAGAACGTCCGCCCAAGGCTCGAGGACCAAATTCCATTTTTCCCTGGTGCCAACCCACGGCTTTTCCTTTAGCTATCATTTTGGCGGTATTGTCGATTAAGGTCTCCTCATCTAAAACTTGAAATTTAGCACCAACAGCATTTAAACGTTTCTCAATTTCATATTGAGTGTAGGCGGGCCCTAAATATGAGCCGCTCATGCTATCAAGCCTACTCGATTGCACTCTAGGTTGGTTAGAATGCAAGTGATAAGCACCCAAGGCAGCACCAAGAGCACCGCCCGCATCCCCCGCAGCTGGTTGAATCCAGATTTGATCAAAAATCTTCTCTTTTAAGAGTTTGCCATTCGCAACACAATTAAGAGCTACACCACCTGCTAGGCAGAGGTTCTTTTGCCCAGTTGTTTTGGCAATATCCCGTGCAAGCTTGATAACCACCTCTTCGGTTACGCTTTGAATGGATGCTGCTAGATCCATTTCTCTTTGGGTAAGGTCAGTTTCCGGTGTTCGGGGTGGACCTCCAAAAAGAGCATCAAACTTTCGGTTTGTCATTTTAAGATCTGTGCAGTAGTCAAAGTAGGTCATATCCAAATGAAATGAACCATCATCTTTGACGTCAATCAGATGCTCTTTAATAAGATCGGCATAGCGTGGAACCCCATATGGAGCCAAGCCCATGACCTTGTACTCACCAGAATTCACCTTAAAGCCGGTGTAATACGTAAATGCCGAATATAAAAGCCCCAAGGAATGCGGAAAATGAATTTCCTTGATTACATCTAGATTGTTACCGTTACCAATAGCTACTGAGGTTGTAGTCCACTCCCCGACACCATCCATCGTTAGTACAGCAGCTTCCTTAAATGGAGATGGGAAAAAAGCAGAAGCAGCATGGCTTAAGTGATGCTCAGAAAAAAGGAGTCGTTCTCCCCAATAAATATCTTTACCCCAAAGATTGGTCATTGCTTTGGTAATAACTGACTTCTGGAAAAGTTTGTCTTTGAGCCAAACCGGAAGAGAGGTGGCAAACGATTTAAAACCCCTTGGAGCAAATGCTAGATAAGTCTCTAGAAGCCTTTCAAATTTTAAAAAAGGCTTATCATAAAAAACAATATGATCTAAGTCTTTCGCACCAATGCCGGCTTCTTTTAGGCAATAGGAAATTGCATGATTGGGAAAGGATGAATCGTGTTTTATCCTGGTAAAGCGTTCTTCTTGTGCGGCAGCAATTATTTTTCCATCTACCACTAAGCAAGCAGCTGCATCGTGATAGTAAGCAGAGATACCAAGAATATTCATTTAAAACAAAGTGTAAACAAATGGGGCAATCACCGAGCCTTGGGCAAGAATAAGAAGCCCTCCAAGTAAAACCATCACCAAGATGATAGGAAGAAGCCACAATTTTTTATTTTGTTTGAGAAACACAAAAAGTTCTTTAAGAAAATCCATAATGACTAGAATTGCCTTTTAAAGGAGATAGATTTATCGTCACTCTCTTGTCTTGCAAGCCAATAACTTTTTTTATCCTTTTTCTTGAGCAGCAATTCATCTCGACCGAAGAGTCTCGTAAAGATTCCTGTGGGCGTTATTAGGGTATAAAAAATCAAACCAAGAGTGATAGGACTGATGATTCTGCCTAGAACATCACCAAACTGTAACCATAGTTTGGTGATGCCCGAGAGAAATTTTGGTGCAACAATTGAGATGACCAAAAAAGCACTACCTAAAATTACAAGAAAAAAACTCGCAATAATTTGGTTTTTGAAAATGAGATAGAGAGCAAGGATAAATAAAAAAAAGGAAATTAATAGACCAAAATGCTTATTTCGGTGGTCAATTTTTTTCGCAAACGCTGACATTTGAATAATTATTAAATATGAATTAATAAGTATCTCATATTATAAATATAGAGCTTCAAATATTAAATCAAGCTGAATTGACCAAATAAAAAAGCCAAGGGATGATGCCCTTGGCTTTTGTTCATTGGAAAGCTTAGCTTGAAGCTTATGACTAGGAATTTGCCAAGTGTGCTTCGAGCGTCTTGGTGAACTTGTTTGCGTGGCTGCGCTCAGCCTTTGCCAAAGTCTCAAACCAATCAGCAATCTCGTCAAAACCTTCTTCGCGAGCGGTTTTAGCCATACCTGGGTACATATCGGTGTACTCATGGGTTTCACCAGCAATCGCTGCTTGAAGAGCCTCGGCAACGGTCTTGGCAGGCATGCCAGTACCTGGCTCGCCAGCGCCACCATTGATCAAATACTCCATATGACCGTGGGCGTGACCAGTCTCACCTTCGGCGGTAGAGCGGAAAACCGCTGCTACGTCGTTTGCACCAGCAATGTCAGCCTGGTTTGCGAAGTACAAATAACGACGGTTGGCTTGGGACTCACCAGCAAATGCTTCTTTTAAGGACTGTTCAGTCTTGGTACCTTTTACCGACTTAGCCATATAAATCTCCTTTAGAATGAATGGGTTATAAATTTAGAGGCAGTGATGGGAAAGGATCTCCCAGCACTAATCCACATTTCAATTATCAGAAATTTTGTTGAGCGTTTCATCGTATTTTTGTATAGATCCAATAGGAAAAAACTAGTGATTTCCTTATTAGATAGTTAAAGTTAATCAATCCTAGAGGGTATTCATATGCACTTGAATTACTTAAGGGGTCTGCGTTACACCCAGAAAACAGAGGAGGTTCTTGGATTTAGGACGGTTTCATCCTGACCTCTGTTTTGAAGCAATACAATAGCGTGCAATGGGATTAGGTCAACTGCAGTTCAAAATTGGCTCAAAACTAAATGTGAGTCAGTCCAAATCAACCGATTCGAAAATATGGATGCTGAGCTTCTCTATCAAAAGTTACTAAATCATCTGCGGGAACAGCTCCGACGCCACCCAAGCCTCCAAATCGCTGGTCTAGCGATTGGCGGTGCCTGGATTACCAAGCGTTTAGCGAGAGATTTGAGCTTGCCTCAACATGGCGTGATTAATGTCGCGTTTCATCGTGACGATTATTCAGAAAAAGGGTTGGCAGCGATTCGATCAGCCGACACCATGGCAACGCATCTCCCCTTTGAGGTCACTGGCGCACATATCGTGCTAATCGATGATGTGCTCTTTACTGGAAGAACCGTGCGCGCTGCGCTCAATGAACTCTTTGATTTTGGCAGGCCCGCTGCAGTAGAGCTCATGGTGCTCGCTGATCGGGGTCGGCGGGAATTGCCAATCGCTGCTGATTTTGTCGGTGAGCATATCCAGCTACCAGACACTCAAATCCTGGCTTTGGAAAAAGTAACCGAGGGCACTCACGAAATTTTTCGCTTCGTAATTGAGGAGCGCGCATGACCATTCAAACGAATTCCGCCGGAGAGCTCACTCATTTACTCACGCTCGAGGGCATGTCCAAAGAGCAGATCGTCCACATTTTGGATACTGCCAAGCAGTTTGTAAGCGTGACCGACCCTGCTCGCGAAGTGAAAAAGGTGCCGCTGCTGCGTGGCAAGAGCGTCTTTAATCTCTTTTTTGAGAACTCCACCCGTACCCGCACCACCTTTGAGATCGCTGCCAAGCGCCTCTCCGCCGACGTGATTAATCTTGATATCTCAACCTCATCAACTGCAAAGGGTGAGAGTCTCATGGATACCATCGACAATCTCATAGCGATGCAGGCCGATATTTTTGTAGTGCGTCACAGTGTCTCGCGCGCCCCAATTGAAATTGCAAATCATGTGCCACCCTATGTGCATGTGATTAATGCGGGTGACGGGAGCCATCAGCATCCCACGCAGGGCTTACTCGACATGTACACCATGCGCCACTTTAAGAAGGACTTCACCAAACTCAAGGTAGCGATTGTGGGGGATATTGTGCACAGCCGCGTGGCGAAATCGAATATTCATGCGCTCACCGCTTTGGGTTGCACTGACATTCGCGCCATTGGCCCCGAGAGTTTGCTCCCTAATGATTTGGATTTACTCGGCGTGAAAGTGTTTCACAGCATGGAGGAAGGTCTGCGCGGCGTCGATGTGGTGATGACCTTACGTATTCAAAAAGAGCGCATGGAAGCGGGTAAAGTTCCCGAGGGCGTAGCATTTTTTAATCAGTTTGGACTCACCCCCGCGCGTTTAGCACTGGCAAAGTCTGATGCAATCGTGATGCACCCCGGCCCCATGAATCGTGGTGTCGAAATTGATTCAGCGGTAGCCGACGGTGTTCAATCAGTCATCTTGAATCAAGTTACCTTTGGCATTGCCATACGGATGGCCGTGATGTCAATCGTGGCGGGTAATTAAATTAATGCGATTTAACAGTTTTGACCGTACAAATTTCCCAGATCACAAATAATAGGCGCTGGCTAATTCTGTCGCATGCATTCAATATGGACGGCCGGGCGGCGAGCCTGACCATCACCGACAAGATCCCTTATTTTTTAGAGGCCGGGGTGCAGCCGATTGTGCTCAGTGCCATTACCGGTTTAAGGGACACGCGCTTTCCCCATTATCAATTCTTAGCCTGGGGGCCGTCAGCCTTTCGATTTGACTTTCGCCATTGGATTGCCAATCAATATGGCCGAGGGTGGTTTTATAAACTCACAACCCGCACCGTCTCAATTCTCTTAGCCCCCTTGATTGCGATTGAAAAACTCCTCTTGGGTTACTCGAGTCAATGGTCCTGGGCCATCCCTGCATTCCTTCGAGGTTATTGGCTCATCAAATCCGGCAAAGTCGATGTGATCTACTCGATTGGCAGTGCGTGGTCAGCACATCTAGCAGGGGTTTGGTTAAAGCGAGCCACGGGCTTACCACTGATTTCTGAGGTGCACGATCCAATGGTAATTCGGGAGAGCCCGGATGATTTGGGAATTCAAAAACCCAAAAATCGCGATGCGCGCTTTCGTCATTACCTAGAGCAGCAGTTGTGCAAATACTCTGATTATGTATGGTGGTTTACCGATGGGGCGCTCCATTACGCGAAGATACGCAATCCCAACCTCGATACTGCAGGGAATGCACGGGGTTTTGTGGTGATGCCAGGGGCCAATCCTCCCATCACAGCAGAGCGCACCCCTCACCACTATGGCAACTACTTGAATCTATGCCACTTTGGTTCTTTAGCCAATG
>JACCDX010779288.1_pt1 | contig 10581 bp, 7 predicted proteins | sample 7449681 | NCBI WGS metagenome assembly JACCDX01 (sample SAMN15323450, study PRJNA562643) | freshwater metagenome | isolation source: river surface water | place: USA:Blue River Watershed | collected 2017-08-18
AGGCATTGAAAATTCCATCCATTCAAAAGATTGGCCTTGGGCTTTTTCGCGGAAAAACACGCGAGCCAGGACATTCAAAATCAAAACCGTCAAGGTGATCAGCAAAGCGCCACCCCAAGCCAGGCGCACCCAGTTGTCGTAGGGGCTCATCGCGAACTGGAAGATCACCACCGGCAAGTTGGCCATAGGGGCGTTCATGTTGGTCGAGAAGAACTGGTTGTTCAAAGCGGTGAACAGCAGCGGTGCCGTCTCGCCGCTGATGCGGGCCAGTGCCAGCAACAAACCGGTCATCACGCCCGACTTGGCTGCGCGCAAGGTGATGAAGGTGGCCACTTTCCAGCGCGGTGCACCCAAGGCAAAAGCCGCTTCACGCAGACTGCCGGGCACCAGGCGGAGCATGTTTTCGGTGGTACGCACCACCACAGGCACCGCGATCAAGGACAAGGCCAAAGAACCCGCCCAGCCCGAAAAGTGCTGCACCTGCGCCACGAGCACCGCATAAACAAACAGACCCAGAACGATCGAAGGCGCCGACAACATGATGTCGGTCACAAAGCGGGTCAGCTCTGCGGTTTTGCTCTGGTCGCCGTATTCGGCCAGGTACACCCCGGCGAAGATGCCAATGGGCGTGCTGACAAAAGCCGTCACCAGCACCATCATGAGACTGCCCACGATGGCATTGGCCAAGCCACCGCCTTCAGGGCCAGGCGCTGGTGTGGATTGCGTGAACATGGCCCAGTCCAGTGCAGCCAAGCCGTTGGACAGCAGCACAAACAAGATCCACAGCAAGACGAACAGGCCCAGGCCCATCGCCGACATCGACAGCGTCAAACCGATTCGGTTGGCCAGCTGTCTGCGTTTGTAAATTTTCAGATCCATCGTATTTCTCCAGTGCGGGGCATCAGGTCTTGGTGCCCTTGGCTTTTTCTGCGCGGATCAACATGATCTTGGCGACGCTCAAGACAATGAAGGTGATCACGAACAGCAAGAAGCCCAATGCGAACAAGGTGGACAAGTGAAAGTCCGCCGCCTCGCCAAATTCATTGGCCAAGGTGGACGCGATGGTGGTACCCGGCGAGAACAGCGATGCACTCAGGCGCTGCGAATTGCCGATCACAAAAGTCACGGCCATGGTCTCGCCCAATGCACGGCCCAAGCCCAACATGACGCCACCGATCACGCCTTTTTGGATGTAAGGCAAGACGATGCTGCGCACCACTTCCCAAGTGGTGCAACCCAAGCCATAAGCCGACTCGCGCAGGATAGGCGGCACGATCTCGAACACATCGCGCATGACGGCGGCGATGAACGGTACGATCATGAACGCCAGCACAATGCCGGCAGCCAGGATGCCCACACCGTTCATGGCCCCCCCAAACAGGCTGCCGATGATGGGCATTTGACCCAGGGTCGATTGCAAGGCGGGCTGACCATACTCGGCAAACAGCGGCGCAAAGATGAACAAACCGAACATGCCGTAAATGATGGACGGCACAGCAGCCAGCAGCTCGATGGCGGTACCCAGTGGACGGCGCAAATAAGTCGGGCAAGTTTCGGTCAGAAACAAGGCGATGCCAAAAGACAAAGGCACGGCGATCACCAGCGCAATCAGTGCACTGACCAGTGTGCCAAAGATGGCAATGGCCGCACCAAAATCCTCGTTGACGATGTCCCATTCGACACGCCAGATGAATTCGAAACCAAACTTGGACAACGACGGCCAAGCATTGATCAACAAGGAAATGATGATGCCCAAAAGGGCAAACAAGACGAGCAGTGAAAAGCTCAGTGTGATCTTGTGGAAAAAGAAATCCTGGATGCGTTGACGCTTCACGACGGACAGCATGTTGTGATCGGGCGCGCGGCTGGCCTGTTCGATCGGATCCATTTGAATTCCTTGTGACAACTGCATGATGAACACCACTTTGAACAAAACCCCTCACCCCGAAAGGTGAAGGGCCTGAAAGTCGGACGCCCGACTTCCGAAAAACTTACTTGATCTCGGTCCAGACCTTGCTGCGGATCTGGCTTGTCAAGCTGTCAGGCAGTGGCACGTAGTCCAGATCGGAGGCCATCTTCTTGCCGTTTTTGAAAGCCCAGTCAAAGAACTTCAGGACTTCGTCTGAAGAAGCTTTGTCAGCAGGTTTCTTGTACATCAAGATGAACGATGCAGTGCTGATGGGCCAGCTGTCATTGCCTTTGGCATTGACCATCGACACACCCATGCCCGGTACGCTGAACCAGTCGGCGCCGGCTGCAGCGGCGGCAAAGGTCAGGTCATCGGGGCTGACGTATTTGCCAGCGGCGTTTTGCAGCTGGAGGAATGTCATGTTGTTTTTCTTGACGTAGGCGTATTCCACATAACCCACGGCACCCTTGACACGGTTGACGTTGGCAGCAACGCCTTCATTGCCCTTGCCACCCACCGAGGAGTCAGCAGGCCACTTGACGGCAGCGCCCTTGCCCACTTTGTCGGCCCAATCTTTGCTGACCGCGCTCAGGTAATCGGTGAAATTGAAGGTTGTGCCCGAGCCGTCAGCGCGGTGCACCACAGTGATCGACTGGTCTGGCAGCTTTTTGCCAGGGTTAAGCGCCGCCAACTTGGCGTCGTTCCATTTGGTGATGCTGCCCATGTAGACCTCAGCCAGCACAGGGCCGGTGATGCGCAACTCACCAGGCTTGAAGCCGTCCAAATTCACCACAGGCACCGTGCCACCCACGATGGCAGGAAACTGAACCATGCCGTCTTTCTCCAGGTCTTCACCTTTGACGGGGGCATCCGAAGCACCAAAACTCACGGTCTTGGCGCGGATTTGCTTGAGGCCGCCTGAAGAGCCGATGGATTGGTAGTTCAGACCTGTGCCTGTGGCAGCTTTATAAGCCTCGGCCCACTTGGCATAAATCGGGTACGGGAACGTGGCACCAGCACCGGTGATATCGGCGGCCCACGTGGTAGCGGCCAGGACACTCAGGCCCACAGCGGTAATCACAGATTTCATTTTCAACATTTCAACTCCTGGTTCAGGGTCATGACAATTCGGCGAACCCGCCGCAGATCACACTGCTTTCGGGAACAAAATGGAATTTACACACCGATTGTGACAACGGTGTGTCAAACAGAACACCATCAGGTTTCAATTCCTGCGCCCACTGTGAATCTGCGCCTTTTTCTTGCTCTGAGTCAAGACAGCCGGGAGCCAAAGCCCTGATGATGTGCACCAAGGTATTGCATTTCCAACACCGCCCCTTCATGCTTTCTTATTCAGCGTCTTCTGTGCTCTTCAATTTTTGTGTCGCACTGGGCATCGGCCTTTTGGTCGGTGCGGAACGTGAGCGCCGCAAGGGTGAAGGCCCCTTGCGGCGATCCGCGGGCATTCGCACCTTCACCGTCTGCACATTGACCGGCTTTGTGGCCCAAAGTGTCGGCGGCTCACCTTTGCTGATCACGGCCTTGTTGTTGGTGGGGGTACTCACGGGCTTGTCTTATCAGCGCTCCAAAGCGCATGACCCGGGCCTGACCTCGGAAGTGACGATCTTGCTGAGCTGTTTACTGGGCGGTCTGTCGGTACAAAACCCAGGACTGGCCGCCCTGATCGGCATCGTGCTCACGGCCTTGCTGGCCGCACGCGAACGCATGCACCAGTTCGTTCGACACGCCATCACCGAGCAAGAACTGGAAGATGTGATTGTCTTTCTGGCGGCCGCCCTGATTTTGTTGCCACTGGCACCCAACCAATACATGGGGCCCTACCAATCGATCAATCCGCACGATCTGGCTCGCTTTGTGGTGGCGGTCATGAGCATCAGTGCGGTCGGCTATATGGCCAAGCGCATCATGGGACCGAATGCGGGCATGGCGGTGACCGGCTTTGCCGGGGGGTTCATTTCCAGCACCGCCACGATATTGGTCATGGGCCGTGCCGCCAAAAACGCCCCCCAACACGTTCCACTCGCCGCCATGGGTGCCATGCTGTCCACGATCTCCACCCTGGTGCAACTGGGCTTGTTGATCTCGGTCATGCTGCCTCAGATGCTGCTGCACATGCTCTTGCCCATGGGCTTGGGTGGACTCGTGGCCTGCCTCTACACCTTGTGGCTTTACCAACACCACACGCAAACCGACCCCTTGCCCGCCTTGGATTTGAAGGGCCATGCTTTTGACCACAAAACCACGCTGGTACTGTGCCTTGCCATTTTGGGCGTGACGGTGCTGACCGCGGCGCTGCACCAATGGCTGGGTGAGACCGGGGTCATGATCGCGGCCATGCTCACTGGCCTGGTGGATGCACACGCCAGCGTGGCCTCTGCCAGCAGCCTGGTCACACAACAACAAATGCCTCTTACGCAAGCCGAGCAAGTCATCTTGCTGGCCGTGAGCACCAACACCTTGAGCAAAACCGCCGTGGCCATCAGCGCCGGCGGGCGATCATTTGCCCGATTGTTGGTGCCCGGCTTGGCACTCGTGATCGCAGCGGTTTGGCTGGGAGCCTTTCTCACCGCCTGACCGTCACATCAGGTCCGGCGAAAACGAGTCCATCACAAGGATGGTCACAGACCAATCAAGCCCCCATCTTGTCGGGTGATGACAATCGTGGCCGAGCGCGGCCGCCCCATTGGGCCAACACCTTGGTTGCCAGGCCACAAACTCTGAGGGGCTTGACCTGAAGACAGGGGCTTGGACAACTCACCGGGGTGCTGGATATTGACAAACAGCGTTCGGCCATCAGCCGTTTCAGTGACCCCCGTCACTTCGGCCCCTCTCGGCGCAACCAGGAATCGGCGCAACTTGGCATCGCCCAAAGCCGCGCCAATGAAGGTATCTTGAAGACCTGTTTGTTCGACGCCATTGACCTTCATTTTGTTTTTCACAGTCACTTTGCTGCCATCGCCCACATGGCCTGGAATGGCTGCCAGCATCATGCAGTTGGTCTCGTCAGTGAAGGCACCATCGTCTGTCTGTATCCAGCAAATGCCTGTGGCTTTGCTGAACCACAAACCATCCGGTGAAGAGAAGGCATTGCTGGCCATCAATCCCGACAAGTTGGCATCACCGGCATCCTCCTCGGCACCGAAGACAAAAATATCCCAGTCGAAAGACTTGGCCGAGGACTGACCGCCTTCTTCCTTGAAACGAATGATGTGGCCATTGGGGTTGCCCGCCATTTTCCGACCATCCACATCCATGTAGGCCCGAGGGTTGGCCGCATCCACTTTGGCAGGCGTCCGGTTGGCTGCACTGTTGTTGGTCAATGCGAAGTAAATTTCACCATTCAGTGGATTCACAGCCCCCCACTCTGGGCGATCCATCTTGGTGGCTCCCACCGCATCTGCGGCATGACGCGTGTGGACATACACATCCGATTGGCTGGTGAACTTGAACGCCGGGTCATGCGCAATGCGTGGATCTGACACCACCAGCTCCAGCCATTCGCCCCGGCCATCGGCATTGAATCGGGCCACATAAAGCTTGCCTTCGCTGAGGTACTTGTCACCAACAGGGATACCGCCACCCACATCACGCGGATCCCACACCGCCGAACTCACGAATTTGTAGATGTACTCGTTGCGCGAATCACAGCCCATGTAAAACGCCAGCGGTTTGCCTGCTTTAGGAATGCCGCACACGGCAGCCTCATGCGCAAAACGCCCCATGCCCGTGCGTTTGACTGGCGTGGCATTGGGATCAAGCGGATCGATCTCCACGTTAAAACCAAAGGTATTGGCCTCGTTGCGAAAATCTTGGTCAGCCCGAGCCCCCACTGCCGCCAGATTCCAGCGTGCAAAACGGTCATCGGTCGCCGAAACGGTATGCCAGCCCTGACTGTTGGCTTTGCCCGCCGCCTGCGACACCGGCACGCTGACCAGACCATAACGTTTGCGCGAGGCAATCTCCTTGGCGGACAAGGCTGCGCCTGGCGTGGCCTGAAAGTAATAGGCCCAATTTTCCTCACAAGTCAAATACGTGCCCCAAGGGGTCTTGCCGTGACCGCAATTGTTCAAAGTCCCACGACTCATGGAGCCTGAGTTGTCCCAGCGAGTCACCATCTGTTCACGAATACCCCCAATCCATGCACGCGGACCGCTGATGCGCACAGGCGTTTGCGCCGTGATACGGCGGTTCAACGGTGCATCTTTCTGGACGCGCCAACCCTGGCTGGTGTGGACCATTTCAACCACGGATACGCCGTGCAGGTTGATTTCCTTGAGCACTTCCAGCTCAGGACGGGCACCCAGATCCCAATCACCAAACTGAGTGAATTTTTTGCCAGGTACATGGTTGGATGTCTGTCCATGAGGATGCAAAAAATGTGCATCGGCAGAACTCTCATGATTGACACACAGGACGGCACGGTTTGTCGCCTTTTCAGAATATTTGCCCTGCGCATCGATGTAGAAAATGTCCATCCCATCGTGGTGATCGCCAATGCGTCGCGACCAGTCATCTGTTTCCATGCCCTGGTTGGAATAGGCCGACAACACCGAATCCATGGCATCGCCCGTCGAATGCAACACGGTGTATTGGTAGCCGGCAGGCAACATCACATCGTCCAGAAGACTTTTTTCAACGGAACCAAAACCCAAGGCCTTGGGATAAGGCGACACATGTGACACCACGCTGGCACACCCTGGCAGCATGGCCAGACCCGCCAAACCCAGTCCGCCACGCAGCATTGTCCGGCGCGCAGGATCTGCAAGAGACTGCGCCAAAACATCTTGAAAATGCAGAGGGTTGGAGGCGTTGCATACGGCATCTTGGTCGCGTCTGGACATTGGAAACTCCTTGAAAACCGCCATTTCACAAGGCATTCATGACAATTTAAAGTCAATTCAAAAACAAATCATGCCCGCCACTCCAGCATAGGCAGCTGCCTGTCCACGACCAAGTTGCTGGCTGCGTCATCAAAGCTTCAAACAACCGTCACATAATCCAGGCATCTGCAGTATCCACGCCTTGCCAAACCATGCAACCCAAGTCCCTTTTTGCAGCCATCGACCTTGGCTCCAACAGCTTTCGATTGGAAATCGGTCAACTCGAAGCTGGGCATTTGCGACGCGTGGAGTACATCAAGGAAACCGTGCGCCAAGGCAACGGCCTGGATGCAGAACGCAATTTGAGCGAAGCCGCCATGCAGCGCGGCTGGGACTGCCTCGCCCGTTTCGCCGAACGCATTGCCGGCTTCAAGCCCAACCAGGTGCGCGCCGTGGCCACACAAACACTGCGCGAGGCCCGCAACCGTGAACTCTTTTTAACCAAAGCCAAAGACATCCTGGGTTTTCCCATCGAAGTGATCACCGGTCGCGAAGAGGCGCGGCTGATTTATCTGGGCGTCTCGCACTTGCTGCCCCATTCGCCTGAGCGCCGTTTGGTGGTGGACATCGGGGGCCGCTCGACCGAGTTGATCCTGGGCCAACACGAGCAAGCCCAAACACTGGAGTCTTACCGCGTCGGTAGCGTGGCCTGGTCGATGAAATATTTCCAAGACGGGCAATGGACCAACTCGGCCTTCAAAGCCGCAGAAATTGCCGCCAAAGCCGTGCTTGATGAAGCACAGATCATTTACCCCAGAAGCGAATGGGACACCTGCTACGGCTCCTCCGGGACTGTAGGTGCCGTGGCCGATGTCCTCTCACTGGCAGGCTGGCCCGAAGGTTTGATCACGCGCGACGGTCTGGATTGGCTCAAAGAAAAACTGCTCAAAGCCCAAAAGCCCGAGCACCTTCGCCTTGAGGGGGTCAAAGACGACCGACGCCCCGTCATCGGCGGCGGCTTGGCGGTTTTACGCGCCGTTTTCGACCTGCTCCAGATCAACGAAATGGTGGCCGCCCAAGGTGCACTGCGCCACGGTGCACTGTATGACCTGCTGGACCGAGAGAGCCCTCAAGCCGATGTGCGCACACGCATGGTGGACTGGCTCACGCAACGCTTTGGTGCCGATTTGCAGCAAGCCGAACGGGTCTCGCGCATCTCACAGCGGCTGTTGCAGGCCATGCTCGAACAAGTTTCTCCTGAAGAGTTGGCGCGTCATTTGCGCAAGGTGCATTGGGCTGCACAGCTGCATGAGGTGGGCATGCGTATTTCGCACAGCGACTACCACAAGCATGGGGCCTACATTCTGGACAACACCGATTTGCCGGGCTTCACGGTCGACGAGTTGCACCGGCTGAGCCAGTTGGTGCTGGGTCACCGCGGCAAACTGCGCAAACTGGAGACACAACTGCTGGACCCCTTGTTTGTGCAACAACTCATGGCTTTGCGCTTGTCGGTCATCCTTTGCCATGCACGGCGAGAGCCAGACATCGCTGCGTTCGAGATGCGCAGTGACGGAGTGCGGCAGTCTGCAAGCCTGAAGCTCAGCGCCGAATGGGCTGATCAGTGGCCGCAATCGGCCCATTTGCTGCGCGAAGAATGCGTGGCCTGGTTCAAGACCGGGTGGGAGCTCAAAGTGGAATTTTCCTGACATCCCGATCAGGCGCAGGTGCCATTTCGCGCAAGTGAAGCCATGCATTGCATTCATTGAAATAACGGTATAAACTGTATACACCGTTTTAGGAATACATACCATGACCACCTCACAAGCCCCCTCCACCCACGAAACCGTTGCAAGCACTGCCACGCCAGCCAACAAGCCTGTGCGTCAAGCCACCAAACCACGCAAGACACCGGTCAAAAAATCCAGCCCCGTGACGGCCAAATCCGCAACGCCGACGCCACAAAAAGCGGCATCCCAAAAGGCGACTCCAGCCAAGCCTGCCACCCCACTCACGGCTAAAAAGTCGCAGCCAAGCAAGTCCAAACCGGTCAAAGAAAAGAAAGTCAAAGTGCTGCGTGACAGCTTCACCATTCCCAAAACCGAGTTCACGCAAATTGCCGAGATGAAAAAGCGGGCCATGACCTTGGGTGTGGAAGTCAAGAAAAGCGAACTGATCCGCGCTGGCTTGCAGCTGATCTCAGGTCTGCAAGACGCCGCGTTCAAAAAAGCGCTGGCCAGCGTGCCCACACTCAAAACCGGCCGCCCTGCCAAGGACTGAGTTCAGAGACGATCTGGCACCATGACGGACATGATCACGGTTTGATCTTGCTCATCGCGACGGCGATGACGCAGCCACCAAATCGCGCCCTTGCGCACCGGGCAAGGGTCTGTCCCCATGTTGACCAAGCGCGAAATCAGCGCGCCCAGTGACGGCTGGTGCCCCACCAAGACGACAGGGTATTTCGCCTCGGGCCATCCGGCCGCCTCGAGCAAGTCTTCGACCGAAGCCCCGGGCGACAAGGCATCGCGCACTTTGTACTTGCGCCCCAGAGCACGAACCGTTTGTTCGGCCCGCACAGCAGGACTGCACAGGATCCGTGCCCCCTGGGGCAATTGGCTCTCCAGCCATGCCGCCATCCTGGCAGCATTTTTCTCGCCACGCGGTGTCAAACGGCGCTGCATGTCGTCCTGCCCTGGCTCAGCGTCGTGCGCTTCCGCGTGCCGCCACAAAATCAAATCCATCACCTTCACTCCTGCGGTGTGGCTGCGCTGTAGCGCGCCATCAAGGCATTCTGGGCACCGTGCCCTGGCGCATGCAAACCGACGCGGTGGTAGCGACCATCGGGCGCCAAATCCCAAGCATCCAGGCTGTCATGCAAATAGGCCAGCAAACACTCATCGATGATGCGTTGGCGCAGCACCGGATCGTCCACCGGCCAGGCCAATTCAATGCGCCGTGTCATGTTGCGACTCATCCAGTCGGCACTGGACAAATACAAGGACTCCGCATCCGCTGCACGGAAATAAAACACCCGTGAATGCTCCAAAAAGCGGCCAATCACCGAACGCACCCGGATGTTTTCACTCACCCCGGGCATCTGCGCAGGCAGCATGCAAGCCCCCCGCACAATCAAATCGATCCGGGCCCCTTGACGGCCCGCGTCCAGGAGGGCCTCAATCAAAGGCACATCGGTCAAGGCATTCATCTTGAGCACGATGCGCGCATCGTTCCCTGCGGCCGCGGCCTCTCCCACCGATTGAATCAGGGCCAGCATGTTTGCATGCAACTGAAAGGGCGCGACCAGCAAACGCTTCATCTTGGGCAAGCGACTCTGGCTGGCCAAGTGTCCAAACAACTGGTCCATATCGGCTGTGATGCTGGCGTCTGCCGTCAGGTAACTGATATCGGTGTACAGCCTGGCCGTGCGCGGGTTGTAATTGCCCGTGGACAGGTGTCCGTAGCGACGCAATGCACGGCCTTCGCGCCGCGTGACCAGCAGCATCTTGGCGTGGGTTTTGAGTCCGACCACACCATAGACCACCTGCACACCAATCGATTCGAGTTGCTCGGCCCAATTGATGTTGGCCTCTTCGTCAAAACGTGCTTTGAGCTCGACCACCGCCGTCACTTCCTTGCCACGGCGAACAGCTTCGCGCAACAAATCCATCATGGCCGGGTCGCTGCCCGTGCGGTAAATGGTTTGCTTGATCGCCAGCACATTCGGGTCGTTCACGGCTTCGCGCAAAAAGGCCAACACGCCATCAAAGCTTTCAAAAGGCTGATGAATCAGCACATCGCCTTCGCGCAAACGCGCCATGATCGAGCCAT
>JACCDX011755734.1_pt1 | contig 10581 bp, 2 predicted proteins | sample 7449681 | NCBI WGS metagenome assembly JACCDX01 (sample SAMN15323450, study PRJNA562643) | freshwater metagenome | isolation source: river surface water | place: USA:Blue River Watershed | collected 2017-08-18
AATACATCGGTCAAAGAGCTTCGGCTGTAGTTAAACAACTCTTTGGTGATGTCACTCGCTGCTTTTACGCCTCTTAGTACGGAAATTCTGGAAGTTACTGATGTCTTTTGGGCAAGATAGTTTGCAAAAGACTCCTGTAACACTCTGCGCTGCTCTCTCTCGATTCTTTCAACTTCCCATTTGAGTTCATTGCGCTTAGCAGCCGTTTGATCGATCACAGCCATTTGAGCGCCGCCGCTGTAAAACTCAACCCGATAAACCACTTGTAGCGATGAATCACTTCTTGGACCGTAGAGGTCTGTTCGGCTCTGGTTCCTCGATGTCTCCAATTGCGTTGTACCCAAGAGCCGAGCTTTTGCAGCCTCATGGTCGTTTTCAGCCGCCTTGAGCATGCCTCTTGCCTCGATGACCGCGCCTAATGTCTCTAATGTCAAATCGGCATTCTCAAATTCAGCGATGTTAAGCGCTGGCCCCTGATAAGCGTCAACACCCTTGTTTTCTTTGCCATACAACTCTTTGTAGCGAAGTTTCGCTTCATTGAATCTTTTCAATGCAAATGGCAATTCGTCGGCCGCTTCAAAAACTTTTGATTCGGCTCGGATAATGTCGGCATTGCTATTGACACCTAATACGGCTTTTTGTCGTACCAAATCTAAAAATTGCTTGCGACTCTCTACAAACGCATTCACCAACTCAAGCCGCTGACTGGTTCGCCTTAGTTCAATTCTTGAGCGAATCAATGCAAGAAGCGCGCTGGAGCGATCTTGCTGAATCTTTGCTTTGCCAGCATTTCTAGACGCCTCACTAGACTGATATGTTTTACTTGTGGCACCAAAATCAAACAACAGCTGTGAAACCGTGATCCCGTTAGCACTTATGCCACCTTGATCATTGAGATTGCTGCGATCCGAATATCGAATTTTCTGATCACCGGAGCTGAATGAGCCACGAACTTGGGGTAGAAACCTTGAAAAAGCTTCAGCCCTTTTTGCATCTAAAAAACTCTGGGTATCTATCGTTCTCAGTATGCTTGGGGTTGAGGAAAAAACAGAGCTGACTTCCGATTTCAGTGACTCAAATGACTTAACATCTTTTTGCTTTTCAACAGCGTCCATCAGATTGATTGAAAAACGATCGAGCCTGATACCAATATCAGCAATTTTCAAATCGTTTGAAACACTCTGAGGAGCTTGCGAATAAGCATGCCCACCCAGAAAAAATAATCCGAGCGAAATGACAAGAACATTAAGTTTTGGAAATTCCATTATTATGCAAATCTAAAAGTTGTATGTCGAGGCTGCTGTAAGGAATCATCAATACAGCAGTGATGTCTGACATCGTATGCGCTGAGCTTGCATCGGCAAAATCCTTAGCAAAAGAATAAATAAGATCAGTATAGCCGCCCCAAGTCTCACCTTTGATGGTGTAACTCGAAATTTCTGTCGCATCAGAACCGTGCGTGAAGACCAAACGATCTGCATTGACCAATGTACGTGAGTAATCCCCCACAACAGCGTTCAAGTGGTCTGTTGCATCAGAATCGGCGCTCCATATTGAATCTCCAGCCGATTGATGGATAGATTGAATTTGTTGGCTGAGCACGTTAGATTGCTCATGGCTCAAATTCAAGAAATTAGACAAAACAATGTCCATTTGATCGCGACTGGTGGCTTCATTGTCAAGATCTAACGCCACTTGAAAAATGTCAGAGCCAGCACCGCCGTACATTAAATCTGTCTTATTTCCGGCTATCAAAATATCGTTAGACATTGAACCGTGTAACTCATTGAATCCATTCGCACCATAAAGTATTGACGACTGATTTCCGGCAATGATCAAATCATTTGCATTTGTTCCATAAATATTGATAGCATTTGATGTATCGATCACATCATGGTCATCCCTAGTAAATTCATTCAACATGGTGCCGTATTCGGGATCAATAAAATTAAATGTATTCGATTTAAGATTGATATTTGCAAAGTACCCATCTTGGAAAACCGAAAGCACTTCGGCACTTCCCGCTGGGGTCAGCCAATTTGAGGGGGTGGGCAATAAGTGAAGGTTTACGTTCTGCTCGCCAGCGTCTTGGCCGTATGCAAGCGTATTCCAACTGACTTTAAGATTTGTCGAAGAGAAGAAATCCGTGAAATTATTCTTAAGCGAATGAACATCAATGTAAAAATGAGAGTCATTGGCCAAACCTGAGAGTTGAATGACTTCGGATTGGCCAATCGCTGAATCAGGGTTCTGTGGGCTGTAAAAACTAGATTGAACTGAAATATATTCGCCATTCAGCCCCCCGCTGAATCTGTAATTCAGCATGGAGTTATCGGAAACCAACACCTCATTTGAGAACGAATCAACGGCCAAAGGTTGCAGAACAATTTGCTTTGCCAAATATATATTTTGTGCGTCGGAGTATGCTGGTTCTCCAGTTGTGGGCTCGGTGTTCACAGCCTTCCATGCAAAGGCATTTGCATCGTCTGATAGCATGGCAGCAGACAGTATCAGAAGCTTGACATTTGCCAGCTGACTTGGATTGATAGAGTATGTTGCAAATCTTTCATCCTTTGTCTTTGATAAAAGCTTTGCATTTGTGAGTTGAACACCAACTGGCACGTTCTCTAAAGTGTACGAGACAGTGTCATCGCCAAGGTCAGCTGATTTAGTTGCAGGTGAGTTGGCATTTTGATTAAACAATGCCAATTCTTTGTCAGCATCAATGAAAAGTCGAACCGCCTCAACTGTTTCAAGCACTGGCTTGCTTGGGCCTTTTATGATTTCATAATCAATGTTGAACTTGCTTTGATCAGAAAAACCATCCTCTTTGACATTCAGATCGATGGTCAACGGTTTGTTTGCATGAGCAGCCAAATCAGTGCTCATTGAATAAAAATATTCCTTATTTCCGAGCGCATTGGTGGTTTGAGTCGGTGCAGAAGTAAAATTCAGCGAGCCAGTGAGATCACTCAACTCAAAATACTCATTTGAATCGAATGATGTTATTTTCAATCCAAACTCGCCAACAGCGCCTTCTTTCAAACTGATTTTCTCAACTGGCGCATTGTTTTGAAAGTAGGAAATCGCATAAGAGTTATTCTCGCGACCAGGGACTGGGGCAATATGGATTGTCTTGGAGTCCAATTCTGAATACTCACTGATCAATCCACTTATCTCATCGTATGAAGCCGCGCGCTGAATGATGTCAATATCACCGTTAAAAAAAGTGTTCACATTGATTGAGAAGTCATATTGATAGTCTTCTCCAATCAAATTTGGCATAGATGAATTAACGTGAAAAGTCTTATATTTTCTTCCATCAATAGTCACGATCGCAGCATCACTTAAAATACTGTCTACCGCAGATTGACTTCCTCCGACTAAATATTCATAGATGATTTTTTCATCAGCATCTTTGGGCTTAGCAATGGATTCAATTTGAATCCTATCGCCCTCGCGTATGCTTTCATTGCTCTGAATAGATTGGGCTGCCACTCCATCAGCTCGAGTTGAAAAATGGTAGTAGATTTTCTTTTCAATACCAACAGATCGAATACCTTCAGAATACTGACTGTAGGCTGTAACGTGGAATTCTCCATCTTTTTTATAGAAATCAGGAAAGTCAAGGCTTAAAAGACTCAGCTCCTCTTGATTGAATAATCTTTCGTGAATATCAGTAACAAGCAAGCCATCCAGTTTTACAACTGCATCGGCAGATATATTTGATAATTTGTAATAAATTTTCTCAGAATTGTCTTGACTGTAAGCCTGTATCTGTAGATTGAAAAGATTTAATTCAGATCCCTCTGGCAGATCTATCGTAGATGATTTCAAGTCTGGAAAAATTGGCGTATCTGCCACCGGCAAAACATCAATTGTGTGTTCAGTGGTCATGCCCTCCCATCTCACACTAGACCCAGACTCCGTCAGGTATGACGTGATAGATTCAGCAGTCAAATTGATTTGACCAGAAAAATTAACTGGCAACGATTTAATGGCTACATTGACCTCAGACTCATCCGCTATCTCAATTAACCAAAATGATGTTTGGTCGTCCAACTGCACGAACGTACCTTTATCAAGCAAGGTCCCGTTTGGAACACCATACAACTTAACAAAGTGTGAACCATCTTGTTCATTTAGATCAAATCGGTATTGAATTGTGAATGCATAGGCAACACCGCTTTGGCTGTAGTCACCCGACTTATAAATTTCATCCTCATAGATTGAATAAGCATTGGCATCGGGCACTGACGATCCAGAAACATTGGCTATTGTCACCCTGCATTCCGAGACATGGTTCTCCATCTTTAGATTGGCAGAGTAAACAGTACCCAGCACAGTGCCGGATGACATGAAGTCATAAGCAGGGATTAAGCTATTACCATTTACATTGATTTCCGGCGAAGTATTGACTTCGAAACTTGTATCAAGGTAATGGTCATTCAGTTCATAAGGACCAAGAATTTCACCTGCATCAATGAATTGATCGCCATTGGCATTGAACCACAAGCTGGCATTTTCAATGCCATAAGAATTTAACTCCTGGATAGAAGAAAATACATTTTCATAACTTACCTCATAGGGTGTTTCTTCATAAATAGTGCTCTTGACATAAACAGCTATTCCGATTGGTGTATTGTTGATGAATGTACCTGTAAACCAGTCACGAACAAGCTCCTTGCCTACTGAATAGGGATTCAAGTCAATAGAGAGTCCATCTTGAAGGTGAGTAAGCGCATGATTTCCACTGAAATCAATGATGACTGGATCTGACAGCGGTAACCTGACATTTTTAGTGGTTGTCGCAGATGAGCCACTTAGATAATCAGTGACCAATGTTTTAAATGAAAGCACACCTTCTCTGGCTTCACCTACTAGCTTTATATTGGATATTGCTGGGGCATTTCCAACTTTCAAAAAGTCCGCTGTGAATATATCGCTCGCTTTCAGTATCCAAATTTGATTTCCTAAACTTGCACCAACAGGCGTTCCCTCTTGACTTAGGAAGTAATCACCATCTGGTACGCCAATGACCAATATTGAAACACCGTTTACATCAATATCATATTGCTGTGCAACTGGCATTGTCAGCTTCAATTGGATGTCGGTCACCGCAGCATTCAACTCCAATTTTTTCTCTGCTGATATCTCTGGGGCGTGAACAGGCTTAAAAATTTCTAGCGCTATATCCTGAGAAACCCAAGCCCTTGCTGATCCTATATCGGTTGAGCCTGCTTCGATTGATACAACAATCTGATCAGATCGCAAGTCTTTGCTGGAGGCTACCTGAAGGCTAGGCAGCAGTGATATTTGCGTTTGGTTTAACTGTATGTAAAGACCGTCTGTCTTAGAGTAACTATAGAGAAGTGGCTGCGATGAATTACTCAAATAAAACGATACTGGAGATTCAATGGCGCCATTGGCTTTTATCCAATCACTTGGCGCATTCTTGATGTAAATTCGCACATCCAATGATTCGCCCGTATCGACTGTATTGACGAATACCGGCAATGATGCTCTTTCATCTGATACCAACAATTGTGAAATTTTCTCTTTGATCACCTCTAGTTTTGGTTGATTTGAAACGGGCAATATATCAACTTCAGCACTTTTCACTTCTGAAGAAGATTTAATGCCATTCTCTCTACTGTATACAGATACGCTGATGTTTCGATCATCACCAAGATCGTTGCTCGATACAAACCTGTCTGCACTTAAGGTCGCAATTTTTAACTCATCCTCAGTCAGGGTGTATGTTCTTTGCTCATCTATGCTTAAGATGCCAGATTTAACTTGAGCACCGATATTGACTTTGATTGCTTTTGAAATTTTTATTTCATAAAGCATTTGCTCACCACTTACATCTTTTAGCTTAGGCAGCTGAAGTTGGCCGCTTCCATTCTTAAAGTAATCAATGAGGTTGAAGGATTGCCCCTCATTCCAATTAGAAGGCTTGTATAGATCAAACGAAGTGACTCCGCTGGCGACACCTTTTATATCGCCGCTTACTGTTATGGTGTTGCTTTCGGTTTTAAGTAAATCGGTGCCCCAAACTTGTTCGCTTGAAGTATTGATATTTAAAGTGAAATTGCCACTGACATACTGTTTTGATTTGATAGAGAGATCCGCATAATCCAAAGCACTGATTCTGTAATCACCCTCAATATTGGTGAGCACAGTCAATTTACCGTCTTTGATGATTGAAAAATCAAGACTCTTATCTACATCGACAATTCTCACCCAGTTGGCAGCGCCTGCTTGGCCGAGATTTGACTGAGTCAGAGGTGCCCACTTTGTGATTGATTGCCATTCATTTTGATTGCTTGGCTCAGTTTGCGACTCATTCAACTCAATCAAATTTGTAGCAGGCGAGATTCTTGAAGTGACTTGTAGACTGGGCTTGATGACAACGTCAAAAGCCTTTGAGTTTTCGCCACTTTGGACATCTGTCATTTCCAACTGCGTCGTATCACCTGATGTATACGTTTGCGCGCTCACCTTCACTTGAATGCCATTCGGATCGGTTGAGACACCAAGAGCGGGAACAAGTTTGAGCGGTTGAAGTCCGATTTCGTTCAATTGACTGAAAGACCAGCCTTGCAACTTGTAAAGCTTCTCACCTGTAGCTAGCGTATCCGCCAAGTACCAATCGTCCGAATTGGTACCCAGCCTGATGTCATAGCTTGCCGGCACTTTGATGGTCAGCGACACAAAGTCTGTGTCTGAATTCTTCAAAGCGTTTATTTCTGCTTTATTGAAGACGTCTGCAATATTTATTTCTACGCTTGGATCTGATAACAAATTTCTTTGAGTGCCAGCGACAGTCAATTTCGCGTCGTTGAAATGCAACAGCTCTGGCAGCGGGTTAACACTGCTTTGAAGCAATAAAAATTCATTGCCTGATTTGATTTGGCCAGGTGCTGATACTTCAAAGCTATCAATTCTGGCTTTGATGCTGAAATCACCGTTGAAGTTGGCTTCTGGGACCGCTTGCCATTTCGCCAACTGATTGATCAACTCCTCTGAACTCGCTGCCTTGATGGAGTACCAGTCGACATCTAGGCTGCTCGCTGAACTTGCCATTGGCTTTCCTTGAGCTTCAAGCAAGCGCCAATTCTTAGGTATGCCAATTGAAATTTGTATCTTTTCAGACCCATCAGTATCGATCAAGTAATTGGCTGGATCTTTGAAAAGCTGAGTCAACTGATCTTGGGTTGTCGAATCGTTGATGAGGGCAAATGCTTGATCTTCGTAAGCCTTGATTTTGGCTTCAATGAGATTTCTGATGGCCCCTTCGAACTGCGTGCTGTTTGAATTCAGGCCATCTACGGTTGGCTTGACAAGTAACTCGCCAGCTGTCACCTGCGAGCTCACAGCGCTGCCATAACGACTCGTCATGGTCGCCTTGAGATTCATCACCCCCGAAAAGTTTCCATTGACTTCAAGCGTCAACTTGTCGAGCAGCAGCAATTTGTCTGAAGAAATCGTCATGGGGACGCCTTCAGTCTTGATGCCTAGGGTGGTGTTTTCTTGTTTTAAAACGGTTCCAGTCGGCAACCCATCCAAAATCAGCGTATCACCGGGGCCAACATTTGAGAGGCTGAGCACCTTGCTTAACTGAACCTTCGTTGGCGCAGCTGTTTCATTTTCAAGGATGGTGCCATTGCTAGCTGCGTCTTGAAACTTGACTTCTGATGCCTTGGGATTCAACTGTATCTTGAATACACCCTCACCTATCTCATTTGGTTTTTCCTCTAATGCAGCTTTGTATTGGAAGTAAAAGTCGCCGTATGTGCTGATTTTTGAATGATCGACCCCAGAGGCATCGACGGTGATGGTGGAGGACGCATCATCGATCGAAACGACCAAACCGGTGGGCAAGGCATTGGATACCGCCTTGATGTCCAGTAGCTTTAGCTTTGCACCTTCGACCAAGATCGCATCATTTTCAAGCAGCCCAAATTTCTGAATCAGATTGGACTGATCAGTGAAAGAGATCTTGATCTCGTCTGCATTCAACTTAAAGCTCAGCTTGTCTGCATTGATCTTCTGAGCCACTATGGTTTTTTGATATTGCGCCAAATCAGTCAAGCGACTCTCATAGCTTTGCTTGATTTCATCTTTCCAAGCCACGATGCTTTCGGGCGTCAATTCACTTTTCGACAGGTCGAGAATTTCCTTTGTCAAAATGGTTTGACCAATGCTGGCAAAAGTCCAGGAATCCTGCAAAGAACTGTTGTTCAATTTAACGAGCACTTGGGACAATGCGGCGGCAGCTCCCGTGACCAAGGCGTCGTTTACGGCTACGCCCGTTGGCAGACTGTCCGACATCACGGCGCCAACAAGTGTTTCATCCAAGGCTTGGCCCGTTTGCACCTTCGAAACCAATTTTGAAAAAACTGTTTTGTTCGCATCTTCCGTGGACTGCCCTGATACGCCTGACACCAAAGCAGAAATACCGCTCACGGTTGTCATGATGGACGCGCCGGCTTTGAGGATAGCCTCCGCCTTTGCAACAGCAGCTGCATCACCGGATTTGTAGGTCTCGATCGGGTCTTTCTTTAAATCATCCAACGAAATGCCTAGGGCCCCAAGTAGTTGATCGCCTGATTGCGTTGATTGCGCGTAGTGCAGCAGCGTCGTGATGGGCGTGACATAGGTGAGTCCCACAGGTGCGACCAAATAGCCAATGCTTGCACCGGTGTATTGGTCCACGCCACCGACTGAAACAATCGATGCGTTCGACAGATCCAAATTGGTTTCGAATCGGTAGGCCCCGTTGGCATCGGTGATGGCAAACGGTTCCCAGGCATCCTGAATTCCGTTTGCATTCACATCGGCAAAAACGGTTGCACCGCTGACATAACCATCGATCACTGCGCCTGCAACAGCAAATGACGGATCAGCGCTCGCTGCGCCTAGTCCTCTCGCCACAGCACCGAATAGATCGCTGCTACTGGCAATTTGCATTCCGCCAAAAAAAACCATCCAGGATTGAAGGTGCTCGCTGAGTTGAGCCAACATCTCATCCAAGCGATGTCCTCTGTCTTCTGCCATTGAGTCGTCATCGGATGCCAACGATTCTGACTGGGTCCATTTTGTTTGATCCGATGAATCAGCGCGCGCAATCCAATTGTTTGATTTCTCGTCATCCAAGAAATTGGGCAGTGATTCAGAACCTGCCAACTCTTTACCCATTGCCACACCCGTCTCAGTTTGGGTGATTTGAAACGGTAAATCATCTGACACAGACACGAAGCTTTGTGTTTCAGCCTCTGAATTGATAAGCTCTTCCAATTCTTGATTTGAAAGCGACATCTTTTGTGCAGACTCATTGCTGCGCGAAGCGTCGGAAACCACTTGCGACACATTGAGTTGAGCAACCGCGCGTGCATTGACTGCGACAAAAGTGTTGGGGGTCGAACGCTCACTCGCATCAATGAGGGCGATGGTTTCGCGGGCTGTGTGCCCCATACGAAATAAAGATTTAGATTGATCGCCCTGCGTGAAGTCCGCATTGAGCGCATCCTCATCAGAGGCATCGAACTGCTTCTTTTCTTCTCCAACAAATTTGGAGGCAAAAGCCATGACCATGCCCAACCCAAGCACGCGTGAACCCGACGAAGAAGGCGCCTGTCGAGATGCGTTCAGCGCTCTTATTCTGGTTCGGAGTTTCACAATTTAACCCTTGGTTCCCATCACTGTGTGTACATCAGTGATGGGCGTGAGGCAAGGTCTAGGCAAACATCAGACTGTTTTCAACCAGAGTAACTGGTCGTCTGAACTTGGCAACGCTGTATCCAAAAAATACAAATTCAGCGTGTAGTCATCTTCGGTTCCAGTTGTTCCGTTATCCAGAGTCAATGAGAGTTTGCTATCGTCATTTTCAACAGTTCCGACTGCATCAGCAGAGATCTCGCCATATCCCTCGATTTGAATTTTGTCGTTCGCAAAGTTGAAGTCCTTCAAGAACACATCAAAGTCATGATCTGGCTCACCTGTGGCAGTGTTCACCAACTTGAACGTGTCTGTAGCATTGGTACGGGCCAGCAAAATCGCATCACGGGCGTCGTAGGTGGTCAAGCCTTGTGAAGTTGCACTCTTGAATGACTGACCGAGGTCGTAGCGAGTTGCCTTATCTTCAAGATCCAACAACTGCAAGTCTTCGACGCGGAAGCTGGCATCCTGAGCTACGTATTGCTTGTAGACAGTCAAATTGACATCGTTCAGCGAACCGTTGCCAGGAGTCGAGTCACTGTAACTTACCTTCAGCGAGTTTTCGAAACCTTCTCTGCCTTTTTGCATTCGGTTCAAATCGAGATCGCCAACGAGCAAGTCATGAATACTGACGCCGGTGTTTGTGGTTTCATTGGCAAGCGAAATGACATCACGCCCCGTGTTATCAAAAGGAATAGGCTCGGGCGTTGTCGCGCTATCAACTGGGGGTTGGGATACGGCAATCTTCACAGTGTCAGTCACGCGCCCGCGCTCCACGATCACGTCATTACCAAAAGTTTGACTATCCTCAATCTCCCCGTTCTCATCAATGAATGAACTTGGTTACCAAGTTCATTC
>JACCDX010475160.1_pt1 | contig 10580 bp, 12 predicted proteins | sample 7449681 | NCBI WGS metagenome assembly JACCDX01 (sample SAMN15323450, study PRJNA562643) | freshwater metagenome | isolation source: river surface water | place: USA:Blue River Watershed | collected 2017-08-18
AAAGACTATATAAATGTGTATATATTTTTGTTTCTTTAATATGAAGAAACAAAGAAGTTCTATCAATTTTCTTATGGGGGTTATTTTATATAACCTTGTTATGGATTTTCCAGAACCTTTGTCGGGTATGTTGCGAAACTTTGATTGGGATGCCTATTTAGCAACTGCTCAACCAATTCCATTACGAAGTATACAACGAAATGCAACACCTTATTTGATTACCAATGAAACAGGCACAATAAAGGTTATTGGGTTTCTTATTGGTGATATTTATTCAAATAATTTAATACCAAATAACGTGTTTGATTTACATTTTGCAATAGATGAAACAGGAAATTTATCTCGCACAGCCCCTTCAGTTATACATCATGCAATTGCTTATTTGTTGCCCGAAATTATTCGTGATGAAATGATATTGGTAAATACAATTTATTATCATTTATTTGCGTATAATCATATGAAACAAAATCAATTAATTGCGGACATTCGCCATTTGGTAGAACTAAATAAAACGGATTATTTGAAAATCACATATTTTGCAAGCAAAAGCAACTTATTATTGATTGTTATGTCGCTATATGGGATGGTTGAGGTGTTTAAAGAACTTATCAAACACTATAGCGTGGAGGATTTACAATATAGAAATTTGCATGGAGAAACCGTTTTAGATCATGCTTTATCGAGTAATTTACCGGTTTATGCGAAAATAATAGAGGATGCAATAAAAGAAAAAGAATTGGAAAATTTTTTATATGCGTCCAAAAATACTGGATTAACAGCAGAAAACATTGATGAATTGTCAAATTATTTTGTGAATAACAAAAAAGGTGGTAAGACAAAATCTAAGCGAAGACGCAATAAAAGACGCAACACAAAAAGACGCAATAAACTATTGTAAAATGCTTTATTGTTTTATAAAATATAACTTTTCCTTATTTATATTGATAACTCTATCGATATAAATTAAAAACAAATAATTCTACACCCAATTTATGCCATTTGTGCTGGTAAGGGTTGTATTTGTACCAGACCCATAAGCATACCATTTATTCTCTGTCGCATTCCATGTAACATTTGTGCCTTTTACAGAAAACAATGTGGTTCCAAGCCCAGTCCAAGTTATACCATTTGTGGAATAAGCAATTGTATTTGTGCCTTCGCCAACAGCTACCCACATAGTTCCATTTGTGGCGATTTTATTTATTGCTATAGAAAAGGGTGATGATATTGCAGTTGATGTTGTTATGCCATCAACAGATGCAAACAATTTTGTTGTTCCAGGTGTATAATTCAAATATTGTGGTTTATTGTATTTTGAAATTGCGCAATGAACTCCAATTGCATTATTTGTAATTAAATTTGTTTTATCAGTAAATGATGTCCAAGTAATGCCATCATTGCTTCTCAATAGATTTTGTGTGCCTGTTCCAACTGCAATCCACAATGGTGTTCCATTGGTGTTTATACCACATGTTATATATGCAATAGATGTTATACTAGATATACCCGAACATTGTGTAAATGTAATACCATCATTTGTATAAACCATAATTTTTGCACCTGAACCACCTAATACCCACCTTCTATTGCCCGCTGAATCTGTTCCATATGCAATTTTATTACCCTGAGATAATTGTGATGCAGCATTTGCTACCGCAGTCCATGTAATTCCATCTGTGCTTTTTGCAATAATTCCATTTCCACCACCTACCGCAATCCAAAGTCCATTTCCATTCACATCCAAACCATATGCCACTCCGCGTCCTTGAAATGTTAAAGTGGAAACATTTGTCCATGTGTTTCCGAAATCTGTACTAAGATTAATACCATTATTACCAACAGCAACATATTGGTTGTTACCAAAAGCAATTCCACGCAAAATATTTGTTCCAGCAATAGTTGTGCCTTTTGACACCCAATTTATTCCATTATATGAATATGCCATTGGTGTGTTTGCGCCAACGCCATACCAAACAGACACATTGCTGGGGTCTTTTCCATATATAACATCACGCCCATATGTTCCAAATATTGCAGGTGGACTTCCTCTTATCCATGTATTTCCCAAATCAGTTGAATATCCAACCAATGAACCGCCGGCGCCAACTGCGACCAACATTTCTGTATTTGCATTATTTATACCAAATGCAAACGCATCTACTTCATTTACAAATGCAGTTTGTGTAACCTTTGTCCAATTTTGTCCATCACTACTTTTTATAATTTTATTTGTTCCATCACCACCTGCAAACCAGCCTCTTAATACGCTTACTTGGTCTGTGTTTGAATATGTGACAGGCCCTACAAACACTGGCGGTATTTTTTTTTCAACTGCCAAACTTGCTGCATTTATACTTACAGAATTTGATAAAGCGGTTAGTGATGGATTTGTTGAAGTATTTAATTTGGTTTTTATTGAATTTACAATTGTATTATTAGATACAGATGCAGCAACAGTATTTGCAATAACATCTGTTTTCAATGATGGATTTGTTGTTTTTATATCTAATGCAATATTCGCTAAAGTTGCCATTATAATATTTATTTGGTTAATAAATTATGAAGCAGATACAAATGTTACTGTAGTGTCATTTGGAAGTGTTGATTGAACTGAACTTACAATTATATTTTGCAATTCCGGTGAATTATTTATAGTTGTTGCGCTTACGCCTGCCATTTGAAATGATACTGTATTCACAATTTCAGTTGCATTTACCAATTTTATAAGCATTGGTGCTTTTAAAACGCGCCTGATGTTTGTTGTTGTTGCAGTTGTGGTTGCTGAAAAATTACCATTTACATAATTTGTGTTTTGCACTAGTGATGGACCAATATTGTTAATTGGCAAAAACATTTCAGCATCAATATTTATAGATAAATTCACTGTTGTACCTTCTGGTATCCATATCAAATCTCCTGCAATAAATCCGTCAGCAACGCCATAATTGACATTAAAACTTGGGTCCGCAGCAGTTCCATTGTTGCCACTTGGGGTTCTATTGCCAAATACATTTGAATCAACCATGCGTCGTAACAAATTATTAATATTATTTATTGTTATTTGCCCACTTACTGCATTTACATATGAGCCATTACTTGATATGTCGCTCTGTGTTATTAATTTTATAAATGCATTTGCATCAAACACACCGTCGTTTAAAGTAAATGCTGTTTCTTCATCAAATAATGTTTCAAAACCACTAAAGTTTCCAAAATAAGAAGACACATAAGATATAAAATCACTGTACATTGTTGAATATGAACCAACTGATATTACACTTGTTTCTGTCAATCCATTTACAAATTCGGCGGCCGTTAATGTTACACTATCTACAGGAAATGAATCTGTAATATAATTGAAATTACTTGTCATTATTGTTGTATTTGTGTCATTTTTTGTTAACCCCAATTTTTGATTAAATGTTTTGACATCGAATGTTAATTGCAACGCATTTGTTACATCATATACATTTATATTAGATTGCGGGTGTAATTTTATTGTTGCTAATCCTCGTTCAAGTGTGTATCCACCAGTTGCAATTAATGCTGGTTGTAGTCCTGTATATGTGGTCATTTATATATTTTATATAAATTATTATTGAAAGCAAATTGTTGTTTACTAAATTTGTTTTTGTTTTTGAATAATATTATAAGCAAATATGGTTTACAGAATATCTAACACAAATTTTCACTCGATTTTTCATTTATAATTGATGAAAACACATCGAGAGCATGTTTTTTTGTGTTTCTATTTAGTTTCAATGCAGTATAATCAACATCGTCATAATTATCACTTTTAATTTTAATTTTTCTGCCATTTAAGTTATATCCTATTGAACCAAATGTTTGCATCATCACTTTTGCAGATATTGGATTGTCTGCCTCTGATGTAAGTGTTTGTGCCTCTGGAAATACGCTATTTACAAAATATATAACTGCCGCACGCAATAATTTGTTATATCCTTTGCCTTGGTGATTGGGTGATGTATAAGAATTTATAACAACCTCTGTTTCATCATTTGACAAAAGTGGTTTAAATAATTCAACAGATGCAACACATTCACTCGTTGCTGTATTTGTTAAACAAAATAAAATACTTGAATGCGGGTGTTTTAAACATGAACGATATGTATTTACATTATTTGCAGTGAGATTATAGCAAGGATTTATTTCTATTGATAAATTTGTGCATTTTGATTGTAATAAATTATTAAACATAGTTAAATCACTTGAATGACCAGATAATTTCAAAGGCGCCACACAATCAAGATCATCCATATCAATAAAGGTTATATTCGCATCGTCCAATGTTTTCAAATTCAATGTATTTGTTAAATATTTTATTGCGGAATTCAAATGACTTTGTTCAATCTCTGTGATACTTGTCAAATAATACTGTGTATCTGTTGTTTTAATTAATAAAACAGAATTATTGGTGTAGATATAAATAGGATATTCACACGATTCTTTGCGTATTTCTAACGCATACATGCTGTAATATTCATCCGAATAATTATATTCAGATTCTCTATAGTTTTTTTTCACTTTTATTATGTGTTCAAACCTTTGAAATGATGCTAAATTCAATCTTATATCTGTATTATCTTTGCGTTTTAATGAAGTGGCTCTTTCTAATGGAATTCCACCACCATGTGTTTTTTTTCTGCCATATTTACAGTATTGTTTTTGTGAAAAACCTTTGGGTCTTTTGCAGTTAATGGATTTTTTATATTTATTAGACCATTTGCGTTTAGATTTTTTGACGGTTTTCTTCATTATATAAATAGAATTCATTAAAATATAATTGTTATAATACTTATAAAAAATTAATGCAAAATTCAATAAATAAACATTAACTATTCTGTAAACAACATACAACTGATTTGTCCACTTATAAAATAATTTACAGTTTCACAATAACAACTCATTTCATAATTATTATTATTAGAACTATTTAATTTAACGCCATATATATTCAGCATAACATCTGATTTATTAAAATTTATGTATTCAAATCCAGTTAATAAAAATATTCCATTTTGTAATCCCTTTGATTGATTTGTTAAAATTGCATAACTATAATTTATAAATTCATTATTATTAACAGTTATACTTATATAATCAAACCACTTTTCTTCATAAATTTTACCAGTTTTTATTTGATTTAATTGAAAATATATATTTTTAACATCATGAGTAAAATATAATAATTGATTTATTTCAACACAATTTTTATTTATTATATAATTATTGCATTTTTGTGAAACTTTTACACCAAACAATAAACTTTTATTTTCAGGTTTGTAAATTTTTACTGCATCACTGTCATTATCAAATAATTTTATTTTATTTTCACAATAACCAATAAAACAATCAGAATAATTTTTAGAACAATGAATATTACTTGTTATCATATTCCTATAGTAATAATTTGTTAAATTTGATAAATCTGCATTTTTATTTAATATCACATTATCAATAAATAAACTGCAAGACGCAATTTTATTTACATCCATTTCAAAATTTATATGTATCCAATGCTCATGATATGTTTTTTCAGAAATAAACATTGCGTTTTTATTATTCAAACAATTGATTGGAATTGGAAATACAATAATATTTGCTAATTTAAAAGGCTCCAAATAATATTGATGTTGATATGTATTAATTTCGTCCTGTGTTAATTTATCAATAACTTCGCCACCAATTGTTAATTCAACACACTTTAAAATTTTATTTAATTCTATATTATCATCAGTATGCAATTGAATATTTAATACAGGATTCGAATAAAATATAAATGTGTTTTTTATTTGCAATTTATATATTGACCTGCTTGTTGAAATATTTATTGGCATTATTATATTTTCAAAATTATCTATATCATTTGGATTAATAAGGTCTAAAACTTTATTCATTATTGTTTCATAATTTATATATCTATATATGTTTGAAAACAGTTTGATAATAACTTATATAAAGAATATGTCTGTATTTTTGTTTGCATTTTGTTAATAAATAATAAAGTATCTTTATTATATATAATGAGATCTACCCGTAAAAATAATAAATATAAAAAAGGAGGAACTGATGCGCGTATGCGTATATTTGTGAAAAATGTTTTAAATGCGGCAACAAGTTATTTATTGGGAGGAAGAAATGACGATGATAATGCTGAACGATCACCATATTATCAACTTTTAATATATTCTAATTGTCACGAACAAATTCTTGATAATTTAACAAATTTTATATTAAAAAAAAAAACAATAAATCGTTTATTAAAGGAAGAATATAATAGTTTAGAAGATGAAAGGCGCTGGAGAGGATATCACACATATAAAATTATTAAACATATATTAGAAACTTCTGGGTTGTGGGGTAAAACTGAATCACAACATCAAACAAATCAAGATATTGTTACATATATTAATAATAGATATTTTGAAGATATACAAGAGTTATTTTCATTAGATTCTTTATCAAATACAGCAAAACATGGTTTAATTCACCCATTAAGTAAGCACTCGGTTGATCCAGGAACTATTATGGACATAAGTGAAGTTATGGATTTACGCAGTCATATAATTAAATATGATGATCCCAAAAATGAATATCCAGCATTCAATTAATGTAAATTCTTCAAATAATTTACAATCAATTTGCAACCTATAATAAAGATGGCGCAGGGAGCGTTGAATTAAATCACAGGCGAATATGTTTATCCAAGTATTGCAAATAAGTCTGCATCATATATTTGTCCTGAATGTGATATTTATGAAGTTAAAATAAATAATAATTTATATTATGCGTTCAATAAACAAGACAGTTCCATATTTTCGATAATAGATATTAACAATGAATTTGATGAATATAATGTTGATGTTGTAGGTGTTTATAAAATGTGCACCTGTATTTTTTTGATAATTATATATTTTTCTCAAATAAATATATAACAATTTATATATTCATTGTAAAAAAATTCTAACAACAGTGCGAGCGTAGCGAGCACATATTCAAACGTCTTCAAATTCATAAACAGCTTTCATCATTTCAACCAATTCTTTTATATTTTTTTTCAACTCCGCAATTTCATTTTTCATTTCTATCATGTCTTGTTTTAATTCTATATATTCACCATTGTTGAATTTAATAGATTTACCATCTGTTTCTTTTTTCTTTTGTTTTTTATCCACTGCAGCTTCTGTTGATTGTTTCTTTTTATTTTCACCTTTTGATACAATTTCTCTATATAAATCACTGTTTTTATATATCATATACCCTCTTGCTGATAAACGGGTTTTTATATAATTTTGTTTAATAAGTCTGCTTATTATTGTGCCTGGTGCTCTATTAATAATTTCAGATATTTCCATAATATCTAGCATGTTTTCATTATATAATTTATTCAGTTGTGAATCTTCATCTGGCGTCCATGGGTCTCCTGCATTTTTAAATTTATTTTTTGTTTCCATTATATGGTTTATTTATTGAAAATAATTATATATTATTTTCAATTTTATTATATAAATTTGTCAATAGAAAAAACAATAACAGATGCTCGCTTCGCTCGCATCTACCGCACCTTTTTCAAATCCATATATTTCGCCACATGGGCCAATAGCCCCTCATAGTATTCCTGTTTTTTCATCTTTTTATCCACATCATTCGGTGATATCTTCAAATACAAATCGCGCAATTCCTCTGTTTTATAGTTGCCAATAGATCCAATGGGTTGTTCATAATGCTTGGCTTTAATATGCGTATCAAACATAGCCTTAATATGCGCAACCTTTGTCTCATAATCTTGACACAGAATAAAACAATGATTATGTAATATAAATAGCGCGGCATCATCATAAGGAAGTCCTTCATCGTCTTCTACATAGGTGTTAGCAACAAAATGCAAATAAATCTTTGCGTTTTTTCCCAAATCAACATATACGGGTTTTCCCAAATAAATACACACTGGTATGAATGATTCCAGCGTCGAACACATTAGAGGCCTGGTTAACAAATCGCATTTAATATCATTGATTTTCGCCTTGGTGATTTTATGATTAGTGTTTTTCAGGCATTTATCTTCCTTGCTGAAATGGTCGAATATTTTGCGTTTTTCCGACAACATCAAATTGTTCATGTTTTGGCCAATGGCTCTATTGGTTTCATACACCGTTTGTGAATGTGTGAGAACATAAACACACCAAAATAGCGAATCTATGTTATTGGGAATGAAACAGGTTTTGTTTATGTTTTTGTATAAATCAGGGATTATAAGGTGCGTTGCTAATGGTTTATCCATAGGTTTATCCATAGGTTTATCCATAGGTTTATCCAAAGGTTTATCTAAAAGGTGCGTCTCTATCGTTCCGATTGGTTTAATAAGGTGCGTCGCGTCTGATGATTTTTCTTGAAGGTGTTTTTCATAAACATCATTCGTCAACATCAAATCTTTAATATCATCCAAAGTCCCTTTACTAAAATAATCACATTTATCATAAAAAGCCCTCAGTAAAACATCGGGCATAGGAAACATCATCAATTTACTCATTTCAAATAAATAATATTATTGGTATTGTTATTCCTTTTGTTTCTATGTAATATTTCGAATCAGTTTTTTCTTTATCGTCGTTATATTATATAGTTGAAAATGCCCGATTATAAAATAAAGATTCGTTTTGTTGAACGCGAAGCAGGTAAAAACGGCGATTTTTCAGAAAAAGTTGAATTCGTTGTAACACATAATCAACGACGCGCTGTCAATGGGTTTGTTATCCAATTGGTTGAAAAAACAACTGAGGTAAAAAATGCGAACAATACCGAATTTAAAACCACCAGCGAAATAAGCCGTTTCACAAGCAATAATGTGCTTTCCAGTAACGATAGTTACTTCGAAGCCTTTGAAATAAAGAGCGGTAAATCGGTGCATTTAGATAGTTTTCAAAATGGCGCATTAACCGAATATGATGCACAAGGTTTACCAATGGTTTATGACAGCGTGAATGACAGCGAATATGATAGCTATAAAACCTCTGGAAAAATCTCTTTTCGTGGAACATGTGTTTTTCTGGATAAAACAACATTTCACCGTTTGGCACTTCCTTGGACACAAGATGTTGATACGCCCGCAAATGGCCTGCATTATTTGCCCTATAGTGCCGGTGTTGAAACCGCCATATTTGCTGCAGCACAAAGCCCAAAAGAAATGCATATTGTGAATATTACATGGGATTTTGCACATCCAAAATCACATATAGTGTCAAATATAATTAAACCTCGTTCCAGAACAAAATCCAAAACAAAAACAAATGCAAACACAAAAAAAAAATCTAGAACAAGATCCAAATAAAAATCTCTTACAAATGCCCTATAGCCATGCCAGGAAAAAACTTGTGCTTATATTCCTCCTTCATAATCTCTAATTCGCTCAACTGTGTTTCTTGTTCTTGCACAAATTTAATGTATTTTTCCAATTCCGCGGCGGTTTCCTTTGGTAAAAAACTGATGTTTACATAAATCCCGCTTTTATTTTCATTTAATTTTATTTGCTGGTTTTTTTTCAAAATGCGTAATACATCCAATTGCTGTTGTTTGGACATTTTTTCAATACTATTTTTCATGGATTCCAAATAGGCACTTTCATATGTGGCGGTCATAATAATAAATAATAGTATAATAAGTCTTAAAATCTCTAAATCGCTTTAGTAATTGTTATGTGTTAAGGATGATAATTGTATTGTATATTTGTTTGCTTGTAAATTTTTATGCCAATAAAATCCAAGACATTCAGCAACTAAATGAGGCGATGTGCTTGTTTTTAACGATATTATCGTAACCACATAATACATTGTATTAGGTGATTTCATTGTTTGAGCAATTTCGGTGTATCTTTTTTTGTCGCAATTGCCTCGCAATAATCCGGACACAAAAACTGCTTGCAAAAGGATTACAAATATAATTACTGACTTCATTGTTGTTATTGTTAAGTTTATTTGTTAAGTTATCATGAAAAAACAGATCAATTTTTTTCTAAGCCTTTTTCTCCACCAATGCGGCAATTGTGGTAATAGAAGGGTCATTCAGTTCAAAACGCACACCTATAATGCGTGCCTCTATCACTGCATTTTCTTTAATACTGTTGAAATATTTGCTTGTACTATGATGGTCTCGGGCAACAAACACCGTAATTGGCACATTATCACTGTCGATATCTTTCACAAAGGCATGAATACCGGCTTTTGTAACTTCAGATACAGTGCATGTAACAACCATGTCCTTCACAGGATAGCAAACCATGCATTCATATACCACCACAAATTCGATATGGTCATCTTTAATGAGGCCGCTGCTGTAACTGATGACTTTAACTGAATTGGGTCGGATAAAACCTTCAGCAATGCATTTACCTTCGGTTTTTTTGCGAATAAGATGTTCCAAGTTTTGTGTTAAATTGCGGCCAACCTCTGTGACAAGCAATGCGATTTTCATATTTAAAATAGAACGAATATAGACGCCATATTTATCCTCGGACATTGTTATAGAATTGTTATAGATAAAGGGGAGATATTTCTATGTAGATT
>JACCDX010721950.1_pt1 | contig 10580 bp, 14 predicted proteins | sample 7449681 | NCBI WGS metagenome assembly JACCDX01 (sample SAMN15323450, study PRJNA562643) | freshwater metagenome | isolation source: river surface water | place: USA:Blue River Watershed | collected 2017-08-18
ACATTGATGATACAATTTATAATTATTAACTATTGTTTTTAGTAAATCTGTAATTGGAATGTCATCGCCTTCTTGTATTGCAAGGTCTTGACATTTTGGTTTTTCTTTTTGAACACCGATTGAATATGGTTCTGGAAACTTTGGTGTTATGGGAACCGGAGTTGCACAGCCTGCAACTAAAAGAGAAAGGCAAATAATGTAATATTTCATCTTTTCATTCCTTCATTTTTAGCAGCGGCGTTGTGAGCATCTAATAATTCTTTAGGCACAGGGCATCTTTCAATATATTCAATAACTTTTTCTATTCTTACACGTTCCGGGCCTTCGACATTTTTTATAATTTCCTTAGTAGTCCAACTATCGAGATATTGAATTACAGTTTTATTTTTTTGATTTCTTAACTTTTCATTTTCTTCATAAGAAATTCTTAATTGATCATTTATTTCAGTTGATTTAGTCTCGGCGATTTTTATTTTTTCTTCTGCTACTTTAATTTTAGTTTGCCAAGTTTCTTCGTTTTTATTAAAACCAGTGTTAAAACCGATAAACCAAATACCAATAATTATTAATATAGTAGAAAATACTCTAATAACTGACTTATATAAGTTTATGACCGGCATGAATGTTAAAAGCACACTTCCTATATATCCTAATAATCCAGCAAATACAAGAAAGTAATAAAACCAGTCCGGTATAAACTTTAATAGCCACATTTAGATTCTATCCTTTTCTAAAACAACGGCCTTATTGCCGTTTCTAATTAGAAATTTATTTCCAATTTTATCTATATCGTAATTGCCGAGGAATTTAGTTAAGAATAGTACTTCACCTTGACCACTTTCACTGATATCCAATGCGCCGGGAACAGTTTTTACAACATCGTCGTAATCTCCTATAGAAACAAATTTAGCTGATACAGTATCGCTAAATGGTTTGGAGAATGTAATGGTATTATTTTCTTCCAATGATAAATCGGTTGATCCTTGATCGAAGAATTCTTTTAAATCATTAGTTTTTCTTTCGAACATATATTTTTCGTAATCGGCAGGAGTCAATGGAATTTTTTCAAGTATTGTATCGGAATTTAGTTCTATGCTAGTAGGTTCCGATTGATAGCGTAGTCTCCAATCGATGTTATCAGTTAATCGTTCTATACCACGTAATAGATCTTTCAGTTGACCTGGAAATTTATTAGTTCTTTCCATTTCGACAAAAACTTGATATTGACCGTCGTGTTCTTCGCCGGCACTCATATCGGCATCTAAAATGAAGTCATAGCCTTTTTCAATAAATTCTACAAGATCGATTGCAGGGTATTTTTCTTTGACTTTAAAACTTAAGACGATAATATCTTGATCCTCGCCCATTTTGCTTTTAAATCTATCGACACTGACGACTTCGGATATAAAGCCGTTGAGGTCTTTTTCTCTAAGATCTTCGTTGAGTATATGTTCCTTAGACATTTGGTGGTGTCTCCTGTGCTGCTGTTTCTGGTTCCACATCTATTTTTCTATATTTCATTAGTTCAGCAAGTTTATTGTTCATCTTATTATCTTTACCGACGGCAACATCTTGCATGAGTTTTTTAGGCATTTCGACGCTAACGATCCAAATCGGGTGGGCGTCGATTTTGCCTTTTTTAGTCCCTGGTCTGAAATCGTCAGGATCTTTAATTTTTCTTGGTTTTAAAATATGACTTTTGCCGTATTTAACGACACAGTTATATTTGGTCAAACGTTCGCCGCCTTTGGGATCAGGCATTTGAGATCGCGGCCACATGAATTTACATATTACTGTATATCTATTAATAATTGGACCTTCGACTAATTCGCCGTCCAGCCAATTTTTAAACACATATACATCTAATTCGTCAAACACACGTTCAAAATCTTTAATTACTGTGAAAGCAGGAGTGTGTTCGGTTAAATTGTTTAAGTTTTTAATAACATCTAATATATCGTACATAATGGGTTCTCTATATACAGATATTTATCTATTAACTATAAGATGTCAATTTTTGGCCTGTTTAGTGGGTTTTTTTTCTATTAGATTTAAATAAAATTGCAGGTTGATCTCTACAAGGAGGATAACAATTGCCTAGAACCAAGAGAAAAGAACGAGATTTTTTCATAGAAAAAGATCCAAGATTCCAACGAGATGTTGGAAGTAATTTAATACAAATCAAGTCATATTTGAAACGAAAACAAGAAGTTTCGATAATTCCTAGAAATCTAAGTCAAGAAAACTACTTAGAGTTACTAAAAAATCCAAAAAAATATATTATTTTTGCTATAGGTCCAGCAGGCACGGGTAAAACTATGTTAGCTGTACAAATGGCAATAAAATTATTTAAAGAAGGCTCTATAGGTAAAATTATAGTTACCAGGCCAGCAGTAAGTGTTGACGAAGAACATGGATTTTTACCAGGAACATTAAATCAAAAAATGGAACCATGGACCAAGCCTATTTTTGATGTATTTGAAGAATATTATCATCCCAAGGATATTCAAGGAATGTTAGAAGATGGAGTTATTGAAATTAGTCCGTTGGCTATGATGAGAGGTAGGACATTCAAAAATGCATTTGTTATAGCAGATGAATGTCAAAATACCACAGCTAGTCAAATGAAAATGCTACTTACTCGTATCGGAGACGGTAGCAGAATGGTAATAACAGGAGATTTAAATCAGGCGGACCGGCCTAAAGAAAACGGCTTGCTAGAATTTTGCAAGTTATACGACCAAGGAGGTGATTATCGTATGATTGCTATGGCAAAGTTTGAAACTAAGGATATTGAAAGACATCCTGTAGTAAGAGAAATTCTAAAAATATATAAAGAAGAGTAAGTAAATAAAGTCAAACAGCACAACCTGCCGTCGGCTGTTTGACTTACATTACACTTTACAATTACGTGCAAGTTTTATCATAACTGCTGACAAATTTATTTCGGGGTCAGCACAGATAGTATGATCACAAATGCCTTGTTTAATAATTAAGATAGCACTGTCTTTCTTTTCATCGGTATCACCTAGTAAGTCTACATTTTGATATAACCAAGTATAGATATCAACTATTTCTTCAGGCCTTGCATGTTTACATATCAACTTTCTAGCATTTTCTATTTGACGTTTTTTAAACAACTCGACCATCTCAATTTTATAGTCGCCGCTTTCGACGTCATTTTTTTCGGGTGCAACTAGCCGTTGATTTATGGTATTTTGTTGTAATGAATTAATGCATTTTCTTAAATCCGGATAAGTTGCTTTTACAAATGTATCCAAAGTATCTAAATCAAAATCAACATTTTCTTCAACTAATATAGTTGCCGCTCTTGCTGTGAATTCTGTCTGATCAGTTTTTTCAATATGAAAGCCTTGACAACGACTATGAATAGCAGGAATAATTCTATTTGGGTAATTGCAAGTAAGAATAAACCTACTATGGTTACTGTATGTCTCCATAACTCCGCGAAGGATTGCTTGTGCATTAGGTGTGAGATAATCTGCTTCATCTAATAGCACCACCTTAAACGGACCAAACGGAATCATTTGCACAAAGTTTACAATTTTATCTCTAACAGTATCTACATTATTTTCTCTTGATGCATTGATTTCTAATAGATCATAGCTTTCGATTCCTAGTTCATTGCATAGAACTTTAGCAAGGGTAGTTTTACCAATGCCTGCTACACCACTTAATAGTAGATGTGGAATACTACCTTCCTTAATCCACGATTCTACTTGATGTCGTTGATTATTATCTCTGAACACATATTGATCAACAGTTTTGGGTCGGAATTTTTCAATCCACAGTTCTTTTGCCATTATTTTCTTTCTTTCTAAACCAATTGATAATTTTTGTAATCTTAATTAATGGAGGATGATTAGGGCAGCGTCCTTGATTCCAATCACAATCCGATCTATACGGATTATGGCAAGTATTACATTTATCCACGAAGACTCTCCATAGTTACAATTTTATTAATCTCTTGGCCGAAATCTTGTTCGTCTGTAATTACATACATAGATGTTTGATTCCGATCCTTTACACGATCATACCGACTAGTTTGAACTACTCGACCACCGTTAGCAAACCATACTTTAAAATTTAGACAGCGATCAGTATCTGGATCATCACTTGCTCTTATTACTGAGGCTGATGCTTTTTCTAGGCCACCACTATCAACGTTGTGTAGCCAATTTCTCAACCAACGACGAAATTTATATTGTCTCATTATGTTTTTGCCTTTCCGTTTTCTCAATCTGCAACACGTTTACGCAGACTACTTGAACTAAAACTATGATCGCGACTATTAAACACTAGTTCGATACAGCGTTTTTCGCAAATAGCCCGTCCAGTAAAGTTCTGATCTTGATATTCTATACCTAATATTCTAACATCTACTGGCAAAATAAGCAATAAATCCTCGAGGTCTTTTTCGGTTTGATAAACAACTATTTCATCCACATAGCGAGTTGCTGCTAGTTGTATTTGACGTTCAACAATAGTTTGAACAGGTTTATTTTTAGTATCTGGTCGATCTATGGTCGGATCAGTTTGTAATGCTGCGATAAGATAGTCACAATGATTTTTTGATTCAGCTAACATAGCAATATGTCCAGCATGAAGTAAATCAAAAGCCGAGAAGGTGATTCCAATTTTAAGTCCTTGTTTTTTTAGTTCTTTAACTTTATTAAAAATCATATTATTATTTTTCCTTAAGGATTTTTACAACACGGTTTTTTTCTTGTTCACGTAACCATTCTTCTTCGCCGGAGTAAGTGGGGCATTTTCTTAGAACTTCATCTAAGATAAATTTTATTTGATAAAGGTCTTGTTTATATCCCCACGTAACAAATCCATCCATACGCGGATCAGTACATGAATAGTAGGCAGAATTAATCTGCCTAATTATGTTTTCTACGTTCCAATGTTTAATCATGCTAATACTTTAGCATATTATAACAGCAAAATCAAATAGAACGCATTATATCTTCTGGTTTTTCGTCGGCTGTCATCAGAACAGCATTATTGTCGATCATTCGTAATTCAACTACACCGTCGTCAGTTTTTACCTCAACAGTTCTAGTCCATCTTCCGTGTTCCACACAAACCCATTCACCTACTTTAATATCGGTTTGTTCGGGGCCTACTGCCCACACTTTACCCCATCTTGGATGAATGCCTTGTGTTTTACCATTGTCACTAGTAACGATAATACCAGATTTAGTTTTCTCAGATCCAAATTCCATATCCGATACTAATACATTATCACGTAACGGAACAATTTTTCCTACCACTTTCGTCATATTTTTCCTCTTTTTAGGTTTTTGGTTTTGCTTTAGGATTGGTTTCGTAATATTCGTTTATAATTTCTTCTTTTTTACGAATAATCTTTCCACCGGGTCCTAATTCGTCACCACGTGCATTTACACGCATATTTCCAATAGCCGGCATTAGTTCATTTTCGCGCATTAGTTTTTCGAGATCAATCTCTCTACCTTGCATAGTTCTATGTTTCATTTTGATTTCCTTCTTTAAAAAATTCTTCTATGTTCAATTTATATTTCAGCGAATCTATCTTGTGAATGCCTATAAGATATAGTACATAACTTGATACGCTGGATCCTCTTCCGACTCCCCAAACTATATTGTGTTGTCTCATAGTATCAACTAAGTATTTAAGATAATGTAACAAGTCAAACATATTATGTTTGACAAACAATTCTAATTCTTGTGTAACTCTAGATTTTTGTTCTTCAGTTTGACATTGATCATAAATTAATGCTACAAGATCCGGGCAATAATCTTTGGGCATAAACCATTGTGATTGATTAATTTTATCAAAATCTTCAACAGATATGTCTAATGTATCCGGTATTTTTAAATCCGGAATAGGATCATAATTAATTTTCTTAGATTTATTATATTGATCGACTATTTTTTGATCGTCAATAAAAATATCCCCAAGGCTATTCAAACCATGAGTATATAATGCTTCTGTAAGTTCAGATTCTGTTAAAATCACTCTGCCGTAAATATCAATATGCATAGTTGATATTATATCATAAAGATATAGTAAAATCAACAGTTATTTGACATTAATTAAATCATCTAGATCTTGATTATTTTTGTTCAAACCTTCTAAATTCTTCTTGTATCTAGATTGCTGTTCTTCTTTCAACATATCTAAAATAGTTAGAATTTGCCCACATAGTCCGCCTTGACCGGATCTTGCTGCTATGTAATATTTCCGAGTAAGATCCGATATACGATTTTCTAAATCGATATCTTTTATAGTTTTGGTATCTTCGACTAAAGGATGGTACATAGATTATATAGAGTTGAAATCGAAGCCTCGGTGAGTTATGCTGTACGCTTCCACATGTAAACTGTTATGTAAGGCTGGTAGTTGGCGTTGGATCCGCTAGTACCTGTGGCATTGGTTGTGAAGGAGTGAGAGTGATTACCTTGAGCATCCATTGATGGCGTTGGGTTTGGTCCACTTAAATACGAGCCAAAATCAAAGCCTATGCCACCGCCTCCGCCAACAAATGTAGTTCCAATGCCATTTAGGTTGTGTGAGTGTGTACCTGCTGGATCTGTTGTTCCAGGGTGTGAGTGACTAACTACAATGGCATCGGCAGATCCGCCGGTTTCTTCGGCAGTGTTAAACAATGGGTTCCCTGAATCAAATCCCACAGGAACCCGACCGGCACCAAATGAAACCCAAGTTCCAAAACCTAATAGCGTGCCAGGATTAGTAGCATTAGTGGCATTGATATAGATAGAACCAACTGGGTATAGTGTTTGCATAGCAATTTGCATTGCTGTTTGGACAAATTCAGTAGTGGCAATTTTAGTAGAGTCATCATTGCTTGGTTGAGTAACTGCGGTGCTACCATCAATCAATTGTTTTGGTACATGATCTGCACTAAGTTTAATCCATCCTTGTGTATTATAAAGATAATCGGAGTGAGACATGTAAAGAGTAGTACTGCTAGCATATACGGTCCCTTTCAAATCATTCGGAACTGAGGTTGTAGTAGTTTGAGCAGTAGGTTTAAAAGTTACAACGGTGGGTTGATCATTAAATGTTGGATTTACAAAAGTTATAACATCACCGATATTAAATGCTGTGATTTCAAAAGGAGGTGTAACAGTAATAGTATCAGCGGTTATTGCAGTTACACTATATTTGGTTAAATTAGTTGATAAAGGTAAGTCAAATGTAGCATTTACCATTAAACCGTTGGTACTATTGACTTTGAAACCAGTTGCGGTGAGAGTTCCTGGATCGACATTTATTAAACTGGCATTTGCTACTGTGCATAAGATCTTATTTGGAACTAAGCAAATATTGCCAGCTTTATTATTAGCTTTAACTGAAGTTGCGTATTTTGCATATGTGTTAGTAACAGTGCTATATACATTTGTTCCTATGCTCAATGATTCGACGGAAAGAGGTAAATTTGATTCGTTACCTATAGGATCATATCCATAAACAAATATAGTATTATCGTCACCTTCATTCCATACTTCAAATACATTGGGAAAAGTTCCTGATATATTCATAGGAAAAGAGGTTGTGCCTAAATTGTTAACAGTAACAGCTCCAAAATCAATAGTCGATCCTACTGTATTATCACTTATAACCGATAATATAATTTTACCAGATTTAGATGTGTCAGGCCAATTAATAAATGTAAAAGTATGTAGACCTGCTGAAACTTTGAATTTTTGATAGTTTCCTTTTTCGTAATCGACTACTACATCACCGGTTCGTACGATTTGGCTATCATCGAATACTGTAATGGCACAATCTTTAAAAGTGGCTTTTTCTATTATATTGTTATTAAAATTATTATTTTCTGTCTTTTTTACACCATTGAGTTGTAGGTCATATACGTCATTATCGATCCACGATAATGCTTGTTTGATGTTTTTAAAGTTATTTCTAAAACCTTGACTATTATTATCTTGTCCGGCGGTTGGATAAGATTGATTAATTGCACTAATAAAATTACTAGCTGTATTTGGTGTTGACACTATAAACTCCGATTTAATATATTTATTGTTAGTATTTACTGTATCTTTTTCTTTAGTTCAACGATTTCTTGCTTTAATTCTTTGATAGCTTCAATAAGTAATCCCACCATATTTCCGTATGCAACACTCATAGTTTTTTCATCGTCGTTATTGTATAATACTGCTTCGGGTAATACTTTTTCTACTTCTTGTGCTATAACCCCAGTGTGTCTTTTATTATCTGAACTATTTTTTAATGTATAAGTTATACCATTTATTTGAGAAACTTTGTCTAATGCGTTATTGATCGGTAGTATGTTATCTTTTAATCTAATATCAGAAAACGCAGTAACGTCACCGGGACTTATAAAATTACCATTATTTTTGAAATACCAATAATAGTGATTACCGTCGCCAGCATCGATAGAATGTATAAGAGTATCAACTGTATTATCAGGGTTATGTAAATTACCAAACGATGACGTTCTCGTTCTCGCGGCGCCAATAGTACGAATTTTAACTGCCGGCACATAACTTGATCCATTATGAGTTTTACTAGTAAAGAATGGTGCAGAAGTAATATCTTGATCTATAAATGCTTGGCTTTGTGTTGTGTAATCAGCGGTAATACTATCCCCAACAATCATTGTCCCATTAACGTTTACTCGATTAATACTAGCATCCCATGTAAAGTCAGGATCACCGTATAATCCTCCTACACTACCGTTTCCTATGGCAACTTGGCCACTTGGAATTGTAAATGAAAATGCAGGACCCGGGCCTCCGGGTAATCCTTGCGATCCTTGAATACCTGTCGCACCTTGGAAACCGGGAGAACCTTGGAAACCTGGAGAACCTTGGAAACCAGGAGCGCCTTGTACTCCATTAAAACCTTGCCGCCCTTGGAAGCCTTGATGCCCTTGGAAGCCTTGATGCCCTTGGAAGCCTTGATGCCCTTGCACTCCTTGAACACCAGGAGCACCTTGGAAACCTTGAGCACCTAGTCCAGCAAAACCTTGAGCACCTTGGAAACCATCTTGACCTTGGAAACCAGGTGCTCCTTGAATACCTTGCCGTCCGGTAAAGCCTTGTGGTCCCTGGAATCCGTCTCTTCCTTGAGAACCTTGAATACCGGGTAATCCTTGTGGACCGACTTGTCCTTGGGAACCTTGAGCACCTTGTATTCCTGCGACACCAGATGAACCTTGATTGCCATCCGGTCCTTGATTTCCTCGAGCACCTTGCGCACCTTGAACTCCTGTAGCACCTTGAGCTCCTATAGCACCTTGAGCTCCTTGAATACCCGCACCACCAAAACCCTGCGCTCCTTGAATGCCTTCTATACCTGTTGCACCTTGGAAACCCTGTTGACCTCTAAAGCCTTGCGGTCCCTGGATACCCGGAGTACCTTGGATACCTTGAGCACCAATTAAACCTTGAGGCCCGCCTCCTCCAAATCCTTGAGGTCCTTGGAAACCTTGATGGCCTTGGAATCCTTGAGCACCAATTACACCTTGATTGCCTTGAGCGCCTCTTAATCCTATCGAACCCTGGAAACCTTGAGCTCCTTGCGCACCTTGAATACCCGCACCGCCAAATCCTTGCGCACCTTGGAAACCTTGAATACCGGTGGCTCCTTGAATACCTTGAGCACCTTGTATACCAGCACCACCAAACCCTTGAGCACCTTGAATACCTTGAGCTCCTATAGCACCTTGAGCTCCTTGTGGGCCAGCACCACCAAACCCTTGTGCACCTTGGAAACCTTGAGCTCCTATAGCACCTTGAGCTCCTTGAATGCCTGGACCGCCGACACCTTGCGCACCTTGGAATCCTGGAGAACCTTGAATGCCTTGCGCTCCTTGAATACCTGGACCGCCGACACCTTGCGCACCTTGGAATCCCTGACGTCCTTGGAAACCCTGTGTACCTTGGAAACCTTGAGGACCAACCGGAGCACCACCTATACCTTGAGCGCCCTGGAAACCTTGAAATCCAGTAAATCCTTGTGAACCTTGGAAACCATCTTGACCGGGTAATCCTTGTGGTCCTTGGAAACCTGGAGAACCTTGGAATCCTTGGAAACCTGTTGCACCTTGGAAACCTTGAGCACCTTGAAGGCCTTGCGGACCAGTCGGTGCCCCTCCTACTCCTTGAGCGCCTTGGAAACCTTGTGTACCTTGAATTCCCTGAGCACCTTGAATGCCTTGGCGTCCTTGGAAGCCTTGGGCACCTTGGAAACCCTGAAATCCAGGAACTCCTTGAGAACCTTGGATACCTTGAGAACCTTGGAAGCCTTGGGCACCATCAAAACCTTGGGCACCGCGATTTCCTAGATTTCCTTGAGCACCTTGGAATCCTTGAGCTCCTTGAATACCTGCACCACCGAGTCCTTGAGCACCTTGAAATCCTTGATGACCTTGAGCACCTTGTATACCGCCTGCCGATGGTGCACCTTGAGAACCCTGGAAACCTTGCAATCCTTGTATTCCTTGAGCACCCTGGAAACCTTGGGCACCTATAGCACCTTGCGCACCTTGAATACACGCACC
>JACCDX011095271.1_pt1 | contig 10580 bp, 12 predicted proteins | sample 7449681 | NCBI WGS metagenome assembly JACCDX01 (sample SAMN15323450, study PRJNA562643) | freshwater metagenome | isolation source: river surface water | place: USA:Blue River Watershed | collected 2017-08-18
ATTTATCCAGATGTGATTGAGTCTGCAGGCAAAGGCAAGAAGGGCGCTCATACCATCAAGAGTCACCACAACGTGGGTGGTCTACCTGATGATATGAAGCTTCAATTGTTAGAGCCATTGCGTGACCTCTTCAAAGATGAGGTGCGTGCTTTAGGCGTTGCCTTGGGTCTCCCTCCAGAAATGGTGTATCGCCATCCTTTCCCGGGCCCTGGTTTGGGCGTTCGTATTTTGGGTGAAGTTAAAAAAGACTTTGCTGATTTACTTCGTAGAGCAGATGCAATCTTTATTGAAGAACTTCGCTCAACCATCGATGAAGCCAGCGGCAAGTCTTGGTACGATTTGACCAGCCAAGCCTTTGCTGTGTTCCTACCAGTTAAATCAGTTGGTGTGATGGGCGATGGCAGAACTTATGAGTACGTGGTTGCATTGCGCGCTGTTCAAACTCAAGATTTCATGACAGCTCATTGGGCGCATTTACCTCATGACTTACTGGGTCGCGTTTCCAATAGAATCATCAATGAAGTTCGCGGCATCAATCGCGTGGTCTACGACATTAGCGGTAAACCACCTGCAACGATCGAGTGGGAATAACAGGGAATCATTTCCCTGATATTGGTATGAGGGTTCTCAGTCTCATTCCACCCATGACGCAATTAAATACGCCGTATCCATCAACGGCGTATATCACTGGTTTTCTTCGTTCACGTGGCATTGATGCTCATCAAGATGACTTAGCTCTGTCTTTGGTCTTAAGCTTTTTCTCCAAAAAAGGCTTGGCTGAAGTTCATCAAGCAGCCTTGGCTATACCTGAAGAAAATCGCAGTTCAACCATCAACTTCTTCTTAGATTACTTTGAAGATTATCAAAGCAGTATTGAGCCGACCATCAAGTATTTACAGGGCGGTGATAGTACCTTGAGTCATCGGATCAACAGTCGTTCTTTCTTACCCGAAGGCCCAAGGTTCCAAGCTTTAGATTCTTATGACGATGATGGTTCTGGTGATTCTCTTGCTTGGGCATTTGGTGCCTTGGGCGCTGAAGATCGTGCCCGCCATCTAGCAACCTTGTATCTGAATGATTTATCCGATGTATTGCGTGATGCCGTCGATGACCGGTTTGAGTTCGTGCGTTACGCTGAATCTTTGGCTGGCAGCCAACCTAGTTTTGAGCCATTGGCTAATGCATTACAAGCAACACCCACTTTGATGGATGAGCATCTACGATCTTTAACCATCGAACAAATTGAAAAGCACCAACCTAACTTGGTATTACTTTCTGTGCCATTCCCAGGATCTGTTTATGCAGCCTTGAGAATTGCTCAGGTGATCAAGGAGAAATACCCATCCATCAAAATTGCTTTGGGTGGTGGCTACGTCAATACCGAATTGCGTGAATTAAGCGAACCAAGGGTATTTGATTATGTCGATTTCATCACCTTGGATTCTGGTGAAAGACCATTGCTCGCTTTGATTGAGCATTTGAATGGTCAGCGAGGCATCAATCGCTTGGTGAGAACTTTCATTAGGAATGAAACAGGGCAGGTGCAATACATTCAGTGGGCCGAACTTGATGTGCCGTTTGAAGAGGTTGGCACAGCCACTTGGGATGGTTTGCCTTTGGGGTCTTATCTTTCACTCTTGGACATGCTCAACCCAATGCACCGTTTGTGGAGTGATGGTCGCTGGAATAAGCTAACTGTGGCGCACGGATGCTATTGGAAAAAATGCAGTTTTTGCGATGTCAGCTTGGATTACATCTCTCGCTATGAAACAGCCTCAGCATCATTGCTGGTTGATCGCATCGAGCAAATCGTCGCTGAAACAGGGCAAACAGGCTTTCATTTTGTGGATGAAGCAGCACCACCAAAAATACTGAAGGCTTTGGCAGAGGAGTTGATTCGACGTCAGGTTGTTATTTCTTGGTGGGGCAATATCCGTTTTGAAAAAACCTTCACCCCAGAATTAGCCGAGTTGTTGGCGCAAAGCGGATGTATTGCCATGTCTGGAGGTTTAGAGGTTGCCTCAGATCGTTTGTTGGCTTTGATGGAAAAAGGCGTGACTGTTGAACAAGTGGCACGTGTGACCAAGAGTTTTTCTGATGTTGGTATTTTGGTTCATGCTTATTTGATGTACGGCTTTCCAACTCAAACCGTTCAAGAAACAGTCGATTCATTGGAGTATGTGCGTCAGTTATTTGAAAACGGCTGTATTCAGAGTGGCTTTTTTCATCGTTTCACTTGCACAGTACATTCTCCAGTCGGCAAAAATCCAGAGGCTTATGGCATTGAGTTAATTCCATTGCCAGAGATCACTTTTGCCAAGAACGACATTTGTTTCATAGATCCAACTGGCACGGATCATGATGCTTTAGGGCGGGGCTTAAAGAAGGCCATCTACAACTACATGCATGGCGTGGGCTTTGAAGCTGATATCAGAAGCTGGTTTGAACTCCAACACCCAGTTCCTAAGAGTACTGTTTCAAGGCAATTCATTGCCAAAGCTTTACAACTCTGACCCACAGATATTCTTTACAATAAGCAATATTGCAAAACCTTTAGGATTGAATGACTTACAGTGTTAAAGAAATCTTTTTGACGCTTCAGGGCGAGGGTGCTCACGCTGGCCGTGCGGCTGTTTTTTGCCGTTTCAGCGGATGTAATCTTTGGTCTGGTCGTGAGGAAGATCGCGCTACAGCAGTTTGTCAATTTTGCGACACGGATTTTGTGGGCACTGATGGTGAGGGTGGCGGCAAATTTGAATCTGCTGAGCTCTTAGCTACTGCCATTGATCAAATGTGGGGTTTGGGTGATCCGCATCATAAGTATGTTGTTTTTACAGGCGGCGAGCCATTGCTCCAATTAGACGATGTATTGATTCAAGCGCTTCATGCTCAAGGTTTTAAGATTGCCATTGAAACTAACGGAACAATCAGAGCGCCTGCGGGAATTGATTGGATTTGTGTCAGTCCAAAGCATGGAGCCGACTTACTTCAAGTGCAAGGCGATGAACTCAAATTGGTCATACCTCAAGCCGGGCACGAAGGGCAGCTACCTCAATTATTGGCTCGTTTTGAAAAGATGTCTTTCAAGCATCATTTTTTACAAGCTCTGGATGGTCCAAATAAAGAGGCCAATACCGAATTAGCCATTAAAATCTGTCAGTCACGCCCTTTATGGCGTTTAAGCACTCAAACACATAAGTTATTAGGTATTCGCTAAGTTAGCGCGATCATGAATAAAAAAATAGAAATCACCCGCAAATTAGAGTTTGACGCTGGTCATCGTATTCCACACCATGATGGACATTGCCGTCACATTCATGGTCATCGTTATGTGATTGAAGTCACTTTGATGGGCACGGTATTGAATCATCAAGGTCATGGTGATGATGGCATGGTTCTAGACTTTGGGGACATCAAGACAATCACCAATGAAGCGATTGTTCAGCAATGGGATCATGCATTTTTGGTCGCCAAAGAAGATGTGGCGCTAGTTAACTTCCTGGCCACCATCCCTGGTCATAAAACAGTGGTTTTGAATTCCATTCCAACGGTTGAAAATTTGGCCCAAGAAGCCTTTGCCACTTTGGACCCTATCTTTAAAGACAAATTCGGTGGACGTTTGAACCTAAGTCGCTTGCGTTTGTACGAAACACCCAACTGTTGGGCTGATGTTCATGCCTAATGAGCGAGATGCAGAGTTCATGAAGATGGCTCTGATGCAAGCTCATCAAGCTCGTGATGCTGGCGAAGTCCCAGTGGGTGCAGTTCTTGTGGTAAATCAGCAGGTCATTGCCTCTGGTCATAATCAGCCCATCGGCCATCATGACCCCAGTGCTCACGCTGAGATTGTGACTCTGAAGGCAGCAGGTGCTGCTTTGGGTAATTACAGATTGCCTGAGACCACTCTTTACGTTACCTTAGAACCTTGCATGATGTGTTGTGGTGCCATCATGCATGCCAGGGTGTCGCGTTTGGTTTATGGTGCATCAGATGCTAAAACAGGTTGTGTGCACAGCGTCATGAAGCTCTTTGACAATACTCAGCTAAACCACCATACAATGGTTGAAGGTGGTGTATTGGCAGATGAATGCGCCCAAGTATTGAAAGACTTTTTTAAAGAACGCCGCATCAAGAATTAGTAAACATAAATCACCAAAGATAAATTAATCAGTTTCATGAAACTACACCTCATCGCTCCTTCGGGCTCATTGCCAGACCCCCAGGTTTTGGCCAAGGGTGAGTCTTGGTTTAAAGATCAGGGCATTGCGGTTAAAAATCTTGCTTGCGGTAAAAGACAATTTCAAAGATTTGCCGGTACTGATCAAGAGCGTTTAGATGAAATCAATCAGTTAGCAAATCTTTCAGCTGATCATGTGGTCATGTCTTTGCGTGGTGGGTATGGCTTGAGCCGCTTGCTTGATCGAATTGATTGGCAGGGTATTGGCAAGCAGGTTAAACAAGGCTTAAAAATAGTTGGTCATAGTGACTTCACGGCCTTTCATTTAGGATTATTCGCTAAGACCGGAGCTCCAAGTTTTGCAGGTCCGATGTTCAGCTATGACTTCTGTGGTGAAGTGTCTGATCTAACTTGGAAGCACTTTCAAGAAGCAATGACACAGCCAATGATTCAAGTTGAAGTGGTCAGTCCACAAGTGATAGATTCACCGATTGGCATCACAGCTGATGACAAAGCAGTTCTATGGGGTGGCAATCTCACAATGTTGACCTCACTTCTTGGCACAGAGTTCTTTCCTTCCCATGATCAAGTGAAAGGCGGCATTTTGTTCATTGAAGATGTGAATGAGCATCCTTATAGAATTGAACGCATGTTGCATCAACTGCTTGATGCGGGTTATTTAGCTAAGCAAAGAGCCGTGTTAATAGGTGATATTTCATCCTATCGTTTGAGTGATGTTGATCGCGGTTATGACCTTCATGCTGCCATTGAGTCAATCAGACAGAAATTGGGTCCTAAAACCCCGATATTGACTGGCCTGGCATTTGGGCACTGTGCTGACAAGCTAACCCTGCCAGTAGGCCGTTATGCCAGCCTTTCAGCAACTTCAGATGCCTTTATTTTGCAGGCTAATTGCGCTTAATTCAGTTCTTGCAATAGATTCTCGGCTTGACTGCCCTTGATTGGTTAAAATAGTCGACTTTCGTCCTCACATACTTTTACAGGCAAATAACGTGCTTTCAGCAGCAAATATCACCATGCAGTTCGGGGCTAAGCCCTTATTTGAAAACATTTCAGTCAAATTCGGTGGCGGTAATCGCTATGGTTTGATTGGTGCAAATGGTTGTGGCAAGTCCACCTTCATGAAGATCCTCGGTTCAGATCTTGAGCCTTCAGCTGGCAACGTCTCTTTAGAGCCTAATATTCGTTTGGGTAAGTTGCGCCAGGATCAGTTTGCCTATGAAGACAAGCGTGTTTTAGATGTGGTGATGATGGGCCATGAAGACATGTGGAACGCAGCTGCTGAGCGTGATGCACTTTACGCCAATCCAGATGCCACGGATGAAGATTACATGCGTGCCGCCGAATTAGAAACCAAGTTTGCAGAGTACGGTGGTTACACAGCAGAAGCCAGAGCAGGGGAGTTGCTGCTCGGTATTGGTATTCCGACAGAGCAACACAACGGTCCTATGAGCGAAGTCGCTCCTGGCTGGAAGTTGCGCGTACTTTTAGCTCAGGCACTATTTTCAGATCCAGATGTTTTGTTGCTCGATGAGCCAACCAACAACTTAGACATTCACTCGATTCATTGGCTTGAAGATATTCTGAACGCAAGAAATAGCACGATGATCATCATTTCTCACGATCGTCACTTTTTGAATGCTGTTTGTTCACATATGGCCGATATGGACTTTGGCACATTGACAGTCTATCCAGGTAACTACGATTCATACATGTTGGCTTCGATGCAAGCCAGAAGCCAGCAGTTAGCTAATAACGCCAAGGCCAAAGAGAAGATCGAAGAACTTCAAGCGTTCGTGCGCCGATTCTCTGCCAATGCTTCCAAAGCACGTCAAGCAACTTCACGTCAACGTCAGTTAGAGAAAATTGAAGTGGCCGAAATCAAGCCATCATCTCGTCAAAATCCATTCATCCGTTTTGAATTTGGAAAGAAGCTTCATAACATCGTGGTTGAGTGTGATGCCCTCAGCAAAACTTATGAGCGCAACATCTTTAAAAACTTCAAGTTGATGATCCGTCCAGGTGAAAAAGTTGCGATCATCGGTGAAAACGGTGCTGGTAAAACAACTTTATTGAAGTCAATTCTGAGTGAAAAATTTGGTGGTATTGCAGTTGATTCAGGCACAGTCAAGTGGTCAGAAAATGCTGATGTAGGCTATATGCCTCAAGATACCAGCGAGTGTTTCCCACAAGACATGACTTTGTTGGAGTGGATGGGGCAGTGGGGTAAGCCAGGTGATGATGATCAAATCATCAGAGGCACATTAGGTCGCTTACTGTTCTCAGGCAATGATATTGGTAAGTCTGTTCGCGTGATTTCTGGTGGTGAAAAAGGTCGCATGATCTGGGGCAAACTCATGCTTCAGAAGCACAACATCTTAGCGATGGATGAGCCAACCAACCACATGGACATGGAATCAATTGAAAGCTTGCAGACATCTTTAGAAAAATATGATGGCACAGTGATTTTTGTTTCTCATGACCGTGAATTCATCACAGGTTTGGCAACAAGAATCTTAGAAATTAGAACAGATGGAACCGTGGCGGACTTCGAGGGCTCTTATGAAGAGTACTTAGCAAGCCAATCGCTTGAAGGCTAATTATTAAGGTTAATCTTTTCTGACGAAGCGCATGGCTGTGGCTTCATGAGTGATGCGGGTCCAAATGACCTGCTTCTCTTCTGGAGTCATGAACACCCAGTTACAAACTTCTAGAGCAGTTCTCCCGCAACCTTGGCAGACTTCGTCAAACAAAGTAGAGCAAATGCCAATGCAAGGGGAGTCCAAGTTATCTGGATTGATTGCTAATGGCACAGCAGGGTTTGAATCAGGATTGTTTGAATTTGTCATTGGGTTTTATATTTCACTGCCGTATTTATAACGCTTGGCATTGGAGGATTTCATTTCCTTTAGTCCAAGCACCAGTTTTAGGAATAAAACTGATAGCAGATAGTTCGGCTTTACCTGAGCAGTTTAGATCAAAATAACTGATCGGACCTAAACTGCCGCAGAAGTTGTAGCTCAGTTGATTTAGTTTCATCGATGAACCTTCTAAAATCATCGTGAGTGGTTTTTCATCTGAATTACTCGGGTCTTTTTTGCAGTGCCAAGTAACGTAATTATTTCGATCGCAGACTGTGATGGCCAGTGATACAAGCAGATAAATAGGTAATTTTTTTAAAAACATGTCCACAAATATAGCTCAATCTCATACAACCCGTGAATCTTGGCTTCAAGCTGCCGTTCATTCCCTAGAGCCAATCTTTTCAAAAGCTGGTTTTGCGATCCCGCCGGTCAAAGTGTCTTGTGGTTGGCCAGCTTCCAGCAGCCCGAGAACCACGCTTGGCCAATGTTGGCCCAAAGAGCGCTCAGGTGACATGGTCAATGAGATTTTTGTTTCACCCAAGCTAGAGGATCCTGTTGAGGTGCTTGATACTTTGGTTCATGAGCTCTGTCATGCGGTTGATGATTGCCACAGTGGTCATGGAGAAGACTTCAAAGAAATCGCGCATTGCGTGGGCCTTGAAGGTCCTGCCAGAAGTGCACATGCAACTGAAGAATTAACAGTTCGCTTGATGATGATTGCCGAAAGACTAGGGCAGTACCCACACAAAGCAATTGTCTTTCCACCACCAAGAGCCAATAACACCCAGAAGGCCAAAGCCAAATGCGGGCAGTGTGGTTACGAGGTCAGTTTGCTAAAGAAGTGGGCCAGCATGGGCGCACCAATATGTCCTAAAGACAATATTCGAATGGAAGAAGTTGTGACCGACTTGATTGCAGAAACTCCTGAAGAAGAGTTTGCTCGCAAAGAGAAAGAAAAAGAGATTAAACGCGCAGTTTGCTAGTGAAAATCTAGCAACTAGCGCTGGATCAATTCAATCTTATAGCCATCTGGGTCCTGAACAAAGGCGATCAACGTATTGCCACCTTTGACTGGTCCAGCTTCACGCGTGATATTGCCGCCAGCGACTTTGATGTCTTCACAGGTTTTATAGATATCTCTAACGCCAATGGCAATATGACCATAAGCAGTACCTATCTCATAGCTACTCACGCCATGGTTGTAGGTCAATTCGATTTCAGCATGTCCTGAAATATTGCCTTGCTCGTAGCCTACAAATGCCAATGAGTAATCCATGCCAGGGCGCTCAGTAGTTCTTAATAAGTTCATGCCCATCACTTCTGTGTAGAACTTGATGGATCTTTGTAGATCTCCAACTCGAAGCATGGTGTGTAGTAATTGCATGGTCTTTCTTTCTCTGTCTTAATGTTTTTATTCGAGGCTATTGATTGTTCACTCAATATACCAGCGCAATGTTGGTGTCCTGGCCAGTTCAAACCAAACAACGGCATTTTGCTTATATTGATGAGCCAATTGATCAGCTTCAGCTCTATCAATGCCAACAATCAGAAGACTCTTTTCAATCCAAGCGCCCTTCGAATCTCCGCCTTGTCCAAAGTAATAGGGCAGTTGCTTTTGTTGAACGATGCTCTCTAATTCTTGCATCAGCCTTAGATTCTCTTTCTCATCGATACGCTTTCCCTTTGGATTGCATGCCGTGATGAAACAAGCCGTCTTTTTTCCATGCAGGTCCATCAGCTTATCAATCTCTTGATTTTCCTGATTGATCCTAAACGACACTTCATTATCGGCACCTGAGTCGCCAGGGAGTAGGACCAGATAGTGAGCATCTTGGTAGATTTCTTGGTATTTGCTCATCTTTTATTCTGACTCATATTTCTTATTTAACATAATAATGATTATGCGAATAAATGATAAATCTAACATAGGTGCCCTAAACACCAAAACTACTCATTTGTGACCTATTTAACTTGAGACTTATATGGCTTCTTATAGAGCTTGAGCCATCTAGACTTAAGCCCCTCAGCAATCTCGGTCTGGTTATGTTGTTCAGCAAAATCAATGGCTGTCATCTTGACGTTATTGATCTTAGATAAATCGGCGTCACGCTCAAGCAATAACTTCACAACTTCAATATGACCACCACGAGCTGCCATCATCAATGCCGTTGTACGATTTGGGCTTTCTGGATCTACATAAGCGTTCTTATCGAGTAAATAAGCCACAATCTTTAAGTGCCCATTGGTAGCTGCGTAATGCAAAGCTGACCAACCAGGCTTATTGATTTCAACCTGACGTTTTTCTACCAAATATCGAACCAATTCCTCAGATCCTGTGTAAGCGGCCAGCATCACAGGTGTTTCACCGGCCAAATTAGGTCTTTCTAGGTCAATGGATGGCGTATCAATGAGTAATTTGGCCACATCCAAAGACTTTTCGGTGATGGCAATGGTCAATGCTGAGTTGCCTTTGTCATCCATGGCATTGGGGCTCATGCCACTGGCCAAGGCTTTTTTGACTGACTTAGCGTCATTGAACTTCACATCGCGCAAAAAGCTGTCTACCTGGTATTGCTGAGCTTGTGGCAATGTAGACCCAGGGGTTTGGGCACTAGCCAATGAGCTGGCTAATGAAATTACCGATACAAAACAACATGTTGCAATATTTTTATACATTCAAGTTTAACTTTATTTAGGTTCAGGCCATATATTCAGGCAGTTATTTGGCCATTTTAAATAGGGGCTTTAAAGAGTGTTTTGAAGTTATGGGTGGTCACTCTTGCTAGCTCTTCAACAGAGACGCCCTTCAGGTTCGCCACGAACTCTGCCACATGAGAAACCCACGCTGGTTCATTGGTTTTACCTCTGTGCGGTATTGGTGCTAAGTATGGAGATTCTGTTTCAATCAAGACTCTCTCTAATGGGACTTGTTTGCATGTTTCTTGGAGATCTTTGGCGCTCTTAAACGTGACGATGCCTGAGAACGAGATGTAAAAACCAAGCTCCATGGCTGCTTGTGCAACTTCCCAGCTTTCGGTAAAGCAATGCATCACCCCTGCTACTTGACTGGCACCCTCTTCTTTGAGGATCTTGATAGTGTCTTCAGAAGCAGAGCGTGTGTGAATGATCAAAGGCTTTTTGACCTTGAGAGCTGCGCGAATGTGAGTGCGAAAGCGCTCACGTTGCCACTCCATCTCTTCATAGGTCTTGTCGCCCATGCGATAGTAATCAAGACCTGTTTCTCCAATGGCCAAGATCTTGGGGTGCTGAGCCAATGCAACCAATTGCTCAACGCTTGGCTCCGGGGTGTCTTCGTAATCTGGGTGCGTACCAACTGTGGCAAACAAATGATCGTGCGCTTCTGCCAAAGCCAATACATTGGGGAAGTCAGGCATGTCCACAGAAATACACAAAGCATTTTGTACTTTGGCTTCTTTCATGCGTGCCAAAATACCCGGCAAGTTTTCCGTGAACTCTGGGAAATCAAGATGGCAATGAGAATCAACGAACATATAGTG
>JACCDX010375016.1_pt1 | contig 10576 bp, 8 predicted proteins | sample 7449681 | NCBI WGS metagenome assembly JACCDX01 (sample SAMN15323450, study PRJNA562643) | freshwater metagenome | isolation source: river surface water | place: USA:Blue River Watershed | collected 2017-08-18
CATCTACTCGCATCCACAGGCGCTGGGCAATGTGCAGAAGCGCATGGAAGACATCGTCATCGGCCGCAACCCCTCCGATCCGTATGAAGCGGCGCCGCACGTGCGCGAGAAGCTGCAGGCCGGGCTGAAAGGGCAGGGCTGAGGATATGGCTGGCGATATGAATGCGGTCGTCAGCAGCGGACATTACGCCAGCCTGCCCGGCGGCACGCGGCTGCATTACGCGTGTGCCGGCGAGTCAGGTCGTCCCTTGCTGTTGTTCCTGCACGGCTTTCCGGAGTTCTGGTACGCGTGGCATGCACAGCTGCAGCGCTTTGGCGGTGACTGGTTTGCGGTCGCGCCGGACCTGCGCGGCTACAACCTGTCCGACATGCCGGATGAGGTCGATGCGTACAAGGCGAAGTACCTGATGCAAGACATCGCCGAGCTGATCGCCATGCTCGGGTATCGTGATTGCATTCTTGTCGCGCATGACTGGGGCGGCGCCGTTGCGTGGCAGTTCGCGATCAAGCATGCGACGATGGTGCGCAAGCTGCTGATCATCAATGCGACCCACCCGGTACCATTTGCCGAAGGCCTCGCGCATGACCCGCAACAGCAGACAGCGAGCCAGTACATGAACTGGTTGCGTGCCGAAGGCTCGGAGGCGGCATTGGCCAAGGATGATTTCCGCGTGATGGAAAAGTTCATGCTCGGCATGGGCGAGAACCCGGGCTGGTTCGATGCCGAGATGCGCGCCCGCTACCATGCCTGCTGGCAGCGCGGGCTGAGAGGCGGCGTGAATTACTACCGGGCGTCGCCGCTGCACCCACCGACCGACACCGAGCGCGGCGCTACAGCCGTCACGCTCGACCCCGCAAACTTCCAGTTGAAAGTTCCGGTGCGCATACTGTGGGGCGAGCAGGACAAGGCGCTGCTGCCGTCGCTGGTTGATGGCATGGATCGATTCATCGCCGACGTGACGGTGACGCGCGTGGCGGATGCCAGCCACTGGATCGTGCACGAGCAGCCGGAGCGGGTGAACGCCTGGCTGGCGCAGTGCCTTGCCGAATAACGATAAAGAGACAAGAGCCGCAGGACAGAACAACATCATGGCAAAACAGGATTTCAGCTTCACCCATGCGCTGCGCGTGCGCTGGTCCGAAGTGGACATGCAGGCGATTGTCTTCAACGGCAATTACCTGAATTACTTTGACGTCGCCTTCACCGAATACTGGCGTGCGACCGGCTTGCCGGACGTGATCGCGCAGGCCGAGGCCGGGCTGGAGCTGTTCGCGCGCAAGGCGACTGTCGAATATCACGCACCCGCACGCTTTGATGACATGCTCGAGATCGGCGTGCGCTGCGCATCGCTGGGCCGCAGCTCGCTGCGCTTCGTGCTGGAGATTTTCAAGGGCGATGAGCTGCTGGTGTCCGGCGAGATGATGTACGTGCATGCGAACAGCCGAGTGCGGCAAAGCGAGCCGGTTCCAGAGCGCTGGCGCGAGGTGCTGATCGGCTTCGAGAAGGCGATGCCTGTCCAGTCATGAACCCGCGTATCGTCATCGGCGACTGGGACAGCGTGCGCGAGCATGCGCAGGCGCTGCGCATCGAAGTGTTCGTGGTCGAGCAGGGCGTGCCGGTCGAGCTTGAATGGGACGAGGCTGACGAGGTGAGTATTCATGCGGTCGCCTATGACGATGTAGGCCAGCCGGTAGCGACCGGGCGCTTGCTGCCGGATGGGCATATCGGCAGGATGGCGGTGCGCAAGTCAGCGCGAGGGCGGGGGATAGGAGACCAGGTCTTGCAGCGTTTGCTTGAGGAGGCTAGGCGACTTGGGTATCGTGAGTTGGTACTGCATGCGCAAACCCATGCGGCGGGGTTTTACGCGAGGCATGGCTTTTCAGCTGAGGGTGACGAGTTCATGGAGGCCGGCATCCCGCATTACCGAATGGTCTTGAATCTTCCGTCAAGCTAACAACCCGCCACCCTTAATCACGCAATTAAGCTCAATGTGACCAAAGGGAGAAATCCAAAAAAAGAGAAATTTGTGCAGGTTCGGCCGATAGAATCAGCATCTAACGTGCTCTGCTCGCCAGAAATTCTCAAAGATTGAATACATTGAGCTTCGTGATCCAGACACGAGCTATCATCAGAAAACCTATGATCACAATTGCCCAATAGGCGATTTTTTCAGGCTTGGAGTATTGAGCGTATATCTGATCAAACGTCTTCGTAAATGCATCTTTGAACTTTTCTCTGAACGGCTTTTTGAAGTAATAATTGATCATTTTCCGGCTCCTGATTGTGTTGCGGATTTAACGCCGTAGGTGAACGGCGCCACGCTTGCGCCTGGTTGGGTTGATACTCCAATCTCGATCGCAGTTTTGCCTCCGTGTGAGTAAGAAACACCACCTCCGACATTGAGTACGGGAATACTTGGAATGGCGGGAATAAACGCACTTGCTTGCACGCCCCCACCAGCCAAAAAGCTATTGGTTTCATCCCCGCCAGCTCCTCCCACGAGGCTGCCCACGTTGATCGAAAATCCTGGTCGTGCCGAGTAGCCTGGATATTGCCTGTTCAAAGACCACTGCCCGAATATCTCTCCATCGTGTAAGTTGATCGCAAATCCTCCCGAGCCCACATAGAGATTTCCTTGAACACTCACATAGTCAGGATTGCTGTGTCTTCTGAATGGCTCTATTCCCGCGGCACATTCAGCAGTCGCGCAATTTTTACCTTTGCCGTCCGGATTTGCCTTTGATATGAATTCCCCATTGAATGTTCCTTTTCCATTGACCGTCGACATTCGACTTCCCGCCGCAATGTAATCCGTGAATCTTTCGAAATTTGTATATTCGAATTGCCCCAATTTTTTCTGATCGTTGATCCAAGCCAGCTCTTGAGCAAGTCCCGCTGCTTCTTCGTTGCTCACGTAGTATTGCGTGTAAAGAGCAGTACCTTCGGGAAATTGCTCCCAACACTTCACTTCAAAGCATGCAGCACGGGTCAAGCGAGACTCGGTATTTCTGTCGCCATTCGCTTTTTTCGAAATATTGTCTTTTTCAGCCTGATGAAGCAGGCGATTGTTCGCATCAACAGAGAATGCGCTGGTAGCGCCCTGACTTCCTCCGACAAACGCACCCACAGTGGTTGCGCCAATGTTGGCTAAGCTGCTTGCCACAGTATCTGCGGATGCCGCATCCAAACCTGCACTGCGCAAGCTAGATCTTGTATTTTTTTGAACTTCGTCAAGTAAGGGTGCTGCGACTGCAGCGGCAGCTGCACCACTTGCGCCCTCAATTTTTCCAGTCAATGCGCCAATTGTTGTATGGAGCGCAACGCGATATGGTCCGCCTTCTTTCCAGTTTTGCTGCTCCTCAAGAATCTCCGCTTTTCGTATTGGATTTGACTCGTTATCGGCTTTGCTCTTGAGTTCATCCTGCTTGTTTTCAGCGTAGCCAGCCGCTGCCCTTGGAGCCAGCGTGCCGAACATCTGCGTAATCTCAGCCTGTGCCTGCACCTCCTTCTGGATGCTTTCGGCATCGAAGATCGGGGCTATGCCGGATTCCTTGTCCCCGGTGCGCATGGCCTTGTCGCCCGCAAGGTCGCTGATGCCTGACCGGGTCGCGCTGCTGACGCTGTCGCCATCCTTGCCGAGACCAGCGCCGGTACCCAGCGGCGCGAACTTGCCTTGTGGGCTAAAGCCGGTTCCCAGGCTGATGCTCGCTGCCTTTGCGTCATACAGGGCACGGTTCTCGATGTCCGTCGTGGTCAGCTTGCCGCTGATGGAGAACTGGTTGACGCCAGCATCGACCGCTGCCTGTGTGCTGGTAATGCCGCCGCCGTCAAGCTGCGTGTCACCGGCGACTCGGACCTTGAATCCGGCGTCTCCGGCGCGTATGCCGGATTGACGATTCACGCTGCGGTAACTGCTGCCGACGCTGTCGTTGGCGAAGTTCAGGTTGGCGCTGGGTGCGCTGCCTATCGTCAGGCTGCCGCCGATCTGCTTTTGCTCGGACTGGTAGGTGCTGATGTCCTGCAGGCTGTTGATGACCAGCTTGCCACCGACGTCTGCCGTGACTTGCGGTGCTTCAATGGTGGCGCCGGTCAAGCTCAGATCGCCTGTGGTTGCGACACTGGCCGCTTCGCCGGCAGATACCCGGGCATGGGCCCGGGAGATATCGCTACCGTTCGCGCTGCCTCTGCCACGGCTGCCGGCGACATTGATGCCCATGCCGCCCTGCGTGCTGAGCACGACGCCCAGGCTGGCATTCGAGCTGCTGTTCTCGCTCCTGAGCGTGCTGGTATTGTCGGCCGCGTGCAGCTGGACCTGATGGTCGGCGGTGATGCTCACGCGCTTGTCCGCATGTACCTGACTGCCGCGCAGGGTCACGTCGCTGCTTGTCGCATCCCCTTTGGCGGAAATCTGCACGTTGCCACCGGCAGCGACGGTCGATGGTGCTGCCTCGTCGCGGGTGGTGACGGTGTGGCTGCTGCTTTTCGAGGTGCCGACGCTGATCGCGACCTGGATGCCACCGAACTGGTCAGCGGCATTGGCGTCGCGCGACGTGGTGTTGCCGTTCGCATCCTTGCCGGTCGCGATCTGGTTGTCCTTGCCGTTGATGGTCGTTGCCTGTCCGGCATTGACCGCTGCGACGGCATTGGCCGTGGCCATCGCGGTATTGGCTGCGGCGAGCGCCTTCATCCGCCCGTCTTTGGTGTTGGACGCGGCCTTGCTCATTTGCTGCGCTGTCTGTACTGCCGACACCACCGGGTTCGAGACGGCGACGGTCAGCCCGCTCTGCTTGAATTCGACGTCGCTGATCGTGGTCTCGGTTGCGCGGGCCTCGCGGATGTCGACCTTCCTCGCAGCGATCGTGACGTCGCCTTTCGGGGCAAGCAGCTGGCTGCCGGTCTGGGTGACGGTATGGCCGGCGCTGATGCTGACATGGCCGTCGGTGGCGCCTATCGTGGATGCTGATGGCGTGCTTGAACGGATATCGGTGTTGGAGCTGAGCTTTCGCGTACCGATGGTGACGCCAAAGCCGCCCGAGCCCATCAGGCCGGATTTCTTGTCCTGTATCGCATGCGTCTCGTGCAAGGTGTCGGTCGACGCGGCGATGTCGACGTTGCGCTCGGCAGATATCGTCGTTCCAGTGCTGCCAACAACCTGGCTGCCCACAACCTGCACATCCTGGCCTGCGTGCACGTTCACCGCATTGCCGGACAACAGTGTGCCTTGCTGGGTCGTACGCTCCAGCGTGTCGCGCGTGGTGATGGTGCGGCTGGACAGCAGGCCGCGGCTGGTGTGCCGGTGCGATTCATCGACGCTGGTCTGGCTTTCCGAGGTGCCCAGACGAACATCGCGTCCGGCCAGCGCGGTGATGTCGCCATCGCGCGCCGTGACTTGCGCGCCGCGGGTTGTCAGGTCCCGGCCGGCAGCCAGCATGACCGAGCCATCGGCAGCGATCGCGCTGCCGACCTGCGTCTGGCTGGATTCGGTTCGATGGTTGCTACCATCCCATGCAATCCGCTCGCTGCCGGCCTCGGTCACGGTACCGAGCGTCAGGTCCTGACCGGCGATCAGCGTGACCGAACCCGTGGATGCAGATTCAGATCCGGAGGCGCCGGTACCCTGACGAATCACTGCGCCTTTCAGCGTCAGGTCGTTTCCTGCTGCGACGACGATCTGCGCATCGCTGTCGGCGACGCTGAGGCTCCCGGTCCGGTCAATATGCGTCCGGCTGCCCTGGGCATTGGACTCGGTGTGGGTGGTGGACTCGATACGGATGTCACGGGCGGCGGATAGCGACAGGGATTGTCCGGCTTGCAGGCTGCCGCCGACGTTCTCGATATCGCGCTCGGCCTTCAGCGCTATCTGGTTGCCGTCGAGCGTACCGCCTAGATTGCGGATGTTGTCTGCATTCACAGACAGGCGCTGATGGCCGGCGATGCGGCCCTGATTGTTCAGATCGCCCGCGAGAAACATCTGCACGCGCTCGCCGGCGATCAGCGTGCCATCGGGCTGCAGATCGCCGGGCTTCACCCTCAGGTAGACCTGCGGCACCAGCGCATGCGTGACCTCACCGCTGGGTAATGTGATTTCCTTGTCGACCAGCCAGACCAGATCGCTGGTCAGCGCCGCCATCTGTTCCGCCGTCAGTGCGATGCCCGGTACCAGCTGGAATGCCTGCGCATAGGTAGCCGCATTCTCCATCAGCGCCTGATACTGCGCTTCATCATTGCCGTAACCCGGCAGGAAGCGGCGGCCTGTCAGTTGCGCGATCTGCTCGCGTACCAGCTTCTGTTCATAGTAGCCGTCACCCAGACGCTTGGTGATGGTTTGCGGATCATGGGACAGCTGGTCCAGCAGGTAATCGGAAGTGAGCCACTGCCGGTAATTGGTGAAGCGGGGATCAGTCTCGATCAGGTAGCTGCGGGCTTGCGGCGCGGGCTTGAACAGGCTGTTTGTGGGCACGGTCGTCGCAAGATCGATAGTACGGATGAACTGCCCGTTGGCTGATGGAGTTTCAGTCAGCAGTCCAGCGGGCTTGTTGTCGCCTTTTGCTGCAGGTCCGGCCTGTTTCCGGTATTCGGTGACGCCCAGCGAGATGGTCTGGACAACGGGCGGCGGCGCATAGCTGGTTTCCGCATAGCCGGTGCTGTCGCGACCTTTGCGGAAATGGCGCCAGTAAGAGGCGGCGATACCCTGGTCGACGATCGTCCTCGTGCCGGTCGCATCGATGTTGGTGACCTTGCCGGCATCGATCTTGATGTCAGCACCAGCGATGATGCGGCTCTTGTCATTGGTCAGTTGTTCGCCCCGGTAGCTGAGGTCGCGGCCGGCGATGATCTGCCCGGGCTCGGAATGGTCGGCCACGGACTCCGTGACGCTGCGCTGGTAGCGGTACAGCACCCACTGCTCGTAATTGCCCTCGGGTGTGTGCAGGTGCAGCGATTCGTCGTCATAGACGCGGACATCGGCCGAACCGAGGCGGTAGCGCTTGTCGGAGCCGCTGCCGCTGGCTTCGACAATGGATTCCTCGGGCAGGGTCTTGGTCCGGGTGGTGAGACCGGCGTTGTTGTTGACGACATTCAGCACCGAAAGGTCGATGTCGCCGCTGGCCTCGATGGTGGCGCCGCTGTTGGTCAGCGAGCTTGCGATGCCGGTCGCATGACGCTGCTCATCCAGATGACGCCCGATCGCGAGGTCGCCATCGCTGAACAGCAGCGCGCCGTCGCGGTTGCTGACCTGCTCGGCGGCGATGTCCAGCCGCTGCCGTGCCGCGATCACCGGTGACGCTCCTGATTCGGCGTCGTTGTTGACGATGCCGGCGTCCAGTGCGACATGGTTCCCGTAGATGCGGCCGGTACCGAGGTTCTTGATGGTGTAGCTCTTCAGCAAGACCTCCTGCCCATCGATCAAACCGCGGTTCGTGAGCGCATGGTCATCGGTGGCAGTCAATGTCAGCATTGGCGCCTGCAGCGCACCAGTGCTTTCGTTGTTGATCCTCGCTGCGCTGATCGCCAGTTCGTTGCTGCCGTAGGCGGATCCAACGACATCCAGCTGTCCGTCGGCAGTGATGCGTATCTCGGTGCCGCCGATGTAACCGGCATGGCGCACGCCGACGCCGGCTTCGCTGCCGACCAGCCAGATCTTGCCCGCGTACATGCCGCCCAGCTCACCGACGTCGATGGAAAGAACCGGCTTGCTGCCGCTGCCGGCGATGCGCGTGCTGGCCAGTGTCGCGGCATCCACCTGATTGCTGCCGGCGATGATGGCAAGGTTTTTCGCCCACACCGCCGCATTGATCTTCACCGCACGGGCAATGAGGTCGGCATAGGCCGTGCCGCTGGCATTCATCCCGTCACCGTTGATGCTGACCGTGCCTTGCGTCACCCGATAGCCTGTGAGCGCGCCATCGGCATACAGCGGCGTGCCGGTGGTCAGGGTGCTGCGGGTCGCATTGATGAAGCCGCAGCCGTTGCAGGTAATGCCGGAAGGGTTGGCGATCACGACTTGCGCGTTACTGCCGGCCACTTCGACTGGGCCTGTCAGCAAGCTTGGGTGGTTGCTGTTGACTTCGTTGACGATCACGCGCGCGGGCTTGTCCAGCAGCGGGTTGCCCAGCACCCAGCCACCGAGTTGGGTCTGGGTGTTGCGGGTGGCGTTGTTGAGGATGGCACCCTCATGCTGGACGTCAAACTGGCTATAGGAATTCCGCGACACGCCGGCGGGGGTCGCGGTGCGGATGTTCACCAGCGGCACACCGTTCGGGGCGGTGATGACGATGGGCTGTTGCGTGGCGGGCGCAGTCGGGTCGGCGATGATCTGGGCGGATGCAGACGCAGGCAGCATCAAAGATGCGACGATGCTTGCAAGCGCAGGCACAGTGAACGGAGCCACTGCGCGGAACCATCGACGCTTGCCGCCGGTGCTGGCTGTGCCTTGTGCATGGCCCGATGCGAGCTCCGACGCGACCATCAGCATGCCGCGTGTTTGGTTGAACACCAGTCGATAGCAAAGTCTGTTCATGTCACTGCGCCCTCAGGTAAGGGGTTGGACGACGCGGGATGCGGCTCGAGTACGTGGGCAGGAGCGAGGGAAGGGGCGAGTGCACGGGCGAGGGCAGGCGGGTGCTTGCGGAACCACAGCCCGGCCTCCGCCGGATCGACGGCGCAGCCGCGAAAGGTCTTGATTCTGAAGCCACGCTCATTGCCGCGGTGGTCGAGGCTGCGCGCCCAGCGATTCGCAAACAGCTGTTTTGAGAGCAGGCTGGCGAGCGCCCTGGTGTAGCCAAAGGGCGCGATCCAGTCGATCAGCCACATCCGGTTACCGCTGTTCCAGTCGATGGAATGAAGCGCTTGCGGCGGTCCTTCGAGATAACGCTGTTCGGCCGCTTCATCGAACCAAGCCCAGGACAGGAAGCAGACCGGACGCTGTTCGGTGGATGCAATCAGAAATTGCCGGTGTTCGATCGCAGGCAGCAGCAGTGACGCCAGCCATTGCAGCGGCAGTTCGCGCCGCGTATCGGCATGCATCCAGAGCCAGGTTGCGGCACCGAATGCTTCGCTCTCGCTCCACGCCTGATCAATCAGGCCCGGGGCGATGATGTCCAATTCAGGCGCGCTCTGGAATCGCATAGTGACGCGATTCTTGAGCGAGATGGGACGTGCAGGGAGATTTTGGTAATCAGCGGCGAGAGGCCGAATTCAGTTGGCCGCAAGCCGTGAAAAGTGTTGCGAATTGAGCAGAGGGGAAAGCCGCGGGTTGGACGATGGTCGAACTACCTGATCACGCGCTCATGCAACTCGGCGTGACCGCCGGACAGCACGCGAACCATCGTCGATGCACGCGTGCCATAGACATCGGACTCGATGCAGATCGGCGACAGCAGTCGTTCCCATTCAAGACTGACGCCGGTATCCGGCAGCCGGCCATCCGCAGCGCGTGTCGTGTCGGACAGCATTTCGAAGTACGCATCATCCGGCGCGCCCTGGCACAGCAGGCTCGCGAATTGCGCCTTCGCGCGCACGATCTTGGGCCACGGCGTATCGAGCGAGCCATTCGACAATCCGTAGATGCCGGCCTCCAGAAGCTTGAACTCCACCTCATTACCGTTCGAGATCCAGTACAGCGCGTGCTCGTCGCCGAAGATCAGGTTGAAGCCATGGTAGTCATGGGCCGCATCGCGTACCTGCGTCAGGTAATCGAGCGTATCCATGTCGCCAGACAGGAAATTGGCCACCAGCTCGCCACGCGAGCGCTTGGGCTCTGGCTTGGGCATGCCGTTGCGGATATTGGTCAGCGCTGCAAATCGCCCGCTGCGATTGATGCCCAGCCAGGTACCGCCGGCTTGTAAATCACGCCCGGCGTACACATCCGGATGGTCTTCCCACCAGGTCGCAGACTGCGTCGGCCGCTCGAAGAACTCGTCGCGGTTTGCGGCCAGCAGCAGCGGGCAGTTCGGCACCAGCTTCCATGCAAAGACGATCAGGCACATGGGGCAAGGTCCACGAAGGTTTCGAGATGGCGCTCGCCATCGATCAGCGTCAGTGAGGCGGCCGCACCAGCCAGCGCGGCGGCGAAATGCTCAGGCACATGCAGATAGGTTTCCATCCAGGTCTGCAGGCCTTCTTTTTCTTCGGGGCGACGCTTCAGCGCGGCCTGTATCCGGTGCTCGAGCGACAGCATACGCTGCATCGCCTCGACCTGCGGCCGCAGCAGCGATGCATGTTCGGTCCGAACGCGGTAGTAAACGTAAAGATCCATCACGCGGGCGGGCGCATTCAGGCCGGGTCGGCCAGTTCATACGGCAAGGCCGCGAACTGCAGCGGTGTGCCGGTCGCGGAGCCCGCGCGCACCACGGTCTGGGCCAATTCCATCTTCAGCTCGACCAGGCAGGCAACGCGGCCATCAGGGCCGCGCTCGGCATTGGCGATCATGCCGCAGGGTTGATCGGGGTCGGCGTCGGAGAACACTTCACTGCCGGCGCTGGCATCGGTGTCCGAGGTGAAGGCCAGCAGTGCGCGGCGCTTGAGCTTGCCGAGGTATTGGCTACGTGCGACGATCTCCTGTCCCGGGTAGCAACC
>JACCDX011025302.1_pt1 | contig 10576 bp, 9 predicted proteins | sample 7449681 | NCBI WGS metagenome assembly JACCDX01 (sample SAMN15323450, study PRJNA562643) | freshwater metagenome | isolation source: river surface water | place: USA:Blue River Watershed | collected 2017-08-18
CCCGCCCCCCCGCGCGCCGACGCCCCGTCCCGCCCCGGTCGGCAGCCGGGATGAACTCCTCGTGGGCGTCGATCCCGGCCTTTCGCCCCGCCAGAAACTCTCCGTCCTGGACGCCGAGGAAGCCCGCTGGAAAGGACGCATGGTCAACCAGCTCCCTCCGGCGGCCTTGGCGAAATGCCAAGAGGCGCTGCAGGCCATCCGGAGACTCAGGAACGTCTACGAGTCTCAGGTCTGACGGGGCACGAGGTGGTCGTCCAAGGCCGCGCCGATCCGGCCGCGGAAGCCCTCCAAGGCCGCCCCCTCCCGCAACCAACCCCGCTCGTAAAGGTCGGCGTGGCGAAGATGAAGGACGCCGTAGCCCGCCCGACGCAGCACTGCGAGCCGCTCACGCTGCAAAGCGGGATAGTGACCACCCTGATGGTAGCCGGGCGCGCCATCGAGCTCGACGAGCACACCCCGGCCGGAGACATGGTTGATCAGGAGGAAATCCATCCCCTCCTGACCGCACGCCTTGACGTCCGCGTGGACGGTGATGCCGGCCCCACCCAGCCGGACGCTGCGGACGCGGGCATAAGCCTGCAGTTCCTCGGCCAAGAGACGCTTGGCCTCGCCCTTGACCTTTTCGGCGGCGAAAGGAGGGAACACGAACGCACCTTGGGTCGAGTCGGAAAGGTTCAGGTAACGCTTGAGGCGCTCGGCATTGGCGGGTTCCTCCCCGAGGATCGCCACCGTGAACAGCCGCGCCCGGCTCGTGGCCACATTGAAGCGGTTGGGGTTCTCGTAGTGCCCCTTGGCGTAGCGGGTGCCGACGCCCAAGCCGAAGGTGAGCAGGATGATGTCACGTTCGTTGCCCTGCATCTCCTCGGGCGTCCCGATGATCAGGTCGAGTTCCCGATAACGCCCTTGGGCCTGGTTGCGGAGCTCATCGACCTGGTCCCGGGTGTAGGCCACCACGCCCACCGACGGAGTCCGGTCCACCCCTAGTCCGGCCAAGAGGCCGCCCTCGCGGAGGGCCTGACCATCCGCGATTTGCCCGAGGATCTCGAAGACCTTGGCCACCTCGGCGTCGACGATGCCGGACTTTCCGCGGCGGGCCCCGCCCGTGATCACCACGCGGAAAGCCCCCCGGCCAAGGTTGCGCGGCGTCTCGGTCATGACCTTCAGGCCGCCGCCGTCGGCGTAGAATTCCTCGCTGGTGAAGGCCGCCAGCGTCGGGCGGGAGCGGAAATGTTCATCCAGCATCACCTGCGGCAGCTGCGCCGAATAGGGACTGCGGAGGACCAGATCGAGGATCGAATGCTCCGTCACCAGGATGCTCCGCGTCTTGGCCGTCTCATAGGAGACGCCCGTGCAGTTACGCTCCCAAGCCAGCCTTTCGAAGTTCCGGTTCAGCGCGAAGAGCCCCGCGGCCCCGAGGCCGAGCTGGCGGTCGTCGCCGACCACGCAGAAGCGCGTCCCGCGGTAGAAGGCCGGGATGAGCTCCGCGATGTTCACCTGGCTGGCCTCGTCGACCACCACGAGGTCGAACTGCTCCAGTTCGAACGGGAAGACCGCGCTCAAGTCCTTGATTTCCGCGGCCCAGAGCGGCAGGGCCTCCAGCGCCTTCGCCACCTTGGTGCTGGCGAAAAGCGCCTTCAGGCGCGAGGGCTTCCGGAAGAAGAAAACCTGCTTGAAGCGCTGGACCTCGGCGAGGTGCTCGGCCGCCTTGGCGAGGCTGATCATCTGCAGTTGCGTGGCCAGCAACTGGCGGCAAAGCGCGCCATGTTCCTGCCGCTTGACCTCGATCAGCCGTCGGAGTTCGCCGATGCGGGCGTCGACCCGGGCCTCCCGGCGGGCCATCTGATGGGCGCCATGCAGGGCCTTCACGTAGGCGTCGAGGCGCCGGAGGGCGTTGACCGGCCGATCCTCGGACTGTAGCCAGGCGCCGCCCAGTTCATGGCGGGCGAAGCTCAAGAGCGACCGTACCTTGAGGGCTTGGCCGCGGGTCAGCCCCTGGCCCGAGGCGCGGGCCTGTTCGACCATGCGGACGACCTGCTCGATGGTGCGGAGGAACGCCTCATCCACCGGGATGTCGCCCCCCAAGCCGGGTGAGCGCAGGTCTTCGGAGGGGTAGCTGCCCACATAGAGGTCACGGGCGCGGCAAAGCTGCGCCAAGGCATCCTCCGCCTGCCGCGCGCCCGTCAGGTAAAGTTCGATGGCGTCCTCGTGCGCGTAGAGGTCTACCAAGGCCCGTTCGACCTGCAGCCGCAGGCTGGCGACCGTCCTGGCAAGTTCCTGGTAATCGGCCGGCGCCTTCACGTTATCCGCGCGGCTGATCAGTTCCTCGATCCGGGCCTTCTGGCGCTTGCGACCCTCGGTGTCGCCCACCGCCAAGGAGAGAGCGCCGGCGCCGAGGATCTGATCGACCTTCTCGCGGACGACGTCCAGGGCGGCCTTCTTGTTGGAGACCAGCAAGACCTTCTTCCCCAGGAGGACCGCGGACGCGAGCATCGCGGTGATCGTGTGGGACTTGCCGGTTCCGGGCGGGCCTTGGACGTAACTGATGTCGGCCGCCCACGCATCCGCGATCGCCTGGCGCTGGGGCTCCGACAACGAGATGGGCAACAACGGGAGGACCGTCTGGTAGACCTCCCGGCGGACCGCATCGTCGCGGGTCAGGTTGATGCCGGTCTGCTCGATCGAGGAGAGGAGCAGCTTGGCCAGGACGGGATTCTGGACGCCCTCGCCGCCGTTCTGCCCCTCGGTCTGCTGGATCAGCTTGGTGAGCGCCTGGTAGGTGGTCACCTCCGAGGGCCGGACGGCCAAGAAGAGGAACTGGCAGTTGTTCACGGCCCCTTGGCCGGCGGTGACCGCCGCCCGCAGGTCGGTAGGCGAAGGGCAAGCGGCTTCGGTCAACTGGAAGGCGGCCAAGGCGGGAATCTGGGCCGCCAGGAGGCCGTGGACGGCCCGCACCAAGGAGGCGGGGTCGGCCGGCAAGCCGGTCTTCGTGGCCGATTCGACGAAGGCCTCGGCCTCCGCGATGGCCCGCAGGAGTTCTTGGGTGAAGAGCACCTTCTGCTCGGTCGGCGCGGCCCCATCGGGGACGACGTCGGCCCCGGGGATCAACATGGCCAGCAGGTCGTAGTTAAGGAGGGTGTCCTCATGCTCGAACTCAAGGTCGAGCCCGCCCTCCCCCTCGGGCTCCATGTCCACCGGCACGATGATCAGGGGCCCGGCCACGTCCCGGGAACGTCCGTCGACCGTGACCCGCCCGGCGATCAACCCGTAACCGACATAGACGCCGAGATTATCCTCCCGCTCGAGACGCTGCCGGGCCTGCGCCAGCCAGGTATCCCGGCTGAGGCCGCCGTAGTTGGCCGAACTCGATCCATGGAGGACGGGCATCCCTCCGGCGGAGGGACGGATCAGACATGCCTCGAAACCGCCGCGGAAGGCGATCTTGCGGGACATGTCCCGGAGGTAACCGAGGTAATCGCTGACGCGCATGCCCCGAGGGGTCAGAGCTTGGTCGATTCAAGCAAGGCCAACCGGAGGTCCGCAATCGCCCCGGCGAGCTCCGCGGTGGCGCGGGTGTTGGCCTCGATGGCCGCATGCTGGGCGCGCACCAAACCATCCAAGGAGGCCTGCGCCTTGGCGTCCGCCTCCATCAGTCGGAGCAGACGCTGGTCGAGCTTCTCCGCCGAAACCTTCACCTGCTCGCGGAGGGCCGCGGCGGCCTCGTCCTGCCGTTTGGCGACCGCCTCGGCTTGCTGGTGCAGCCGGTCGAGGCGCTTGATCGCCAGGATGGCGCCCGCGGTGAAGGACAGGAAAAGGGCGAGGAGGACGTAGACTTCGGGGGTCATGGGCGGAGGCTACCCCAGCCCACCCCCTCATCAACAATTTTCCTAGTTAACAGGCACAAGAGACGACCTGAAAAGGCTTGTTGGACGGCGGGGGCTTCCATACTCCCGGATATGGCCAACATCGTCGGCATCGACCTCGGGACCAGCACCACCTTGGTGGCCCGGTTCAGCGACGCCGGCATCCCCGAGACGACCGGCAACGTCGACGGCGAGCAGCTCACCCCCTCGGTCGTCCAGATCGAACCGGGCGGGGTGATCATCTGCGGCAAGGAGGCCAAGAAACTGGTCGGTCTCGGCAGCGACAACATCTTCGCGACCTTCAAGCGCGACCTCGGGAGCGGCCGCACCTGGGAGGTCTACGGCCGCACCCTGACCCCGGAGGACCTGAGCGGGTGCCTCCTCAAGCAGGTCATGAGCGACTACGTCGAGCAGTTCGGGCAACCGGACACGACGGTCATCAGCTGGCCGGCCAATTTCACCGACGGGCAGAAGTCCGCGACCCAGGAGGCCGCCCGCCGCGCGGGGCTCCAGGTGCAGCACTTCATCAACGAGCCGACCGCCGCCGCGCTCTACTACGCCCTGAGCCTCAAGCTGACCGGCAAGTTCCTCGTCTACGACATGGGGGGCGGGACGTTTGACGTCTCGGTGGTGGAGGTCCGGGGAAGCGACGTGAAGGTGGTCTTCTCCGAGGGGGTCGACCGGCTCGGGGGCGCCGACATGGACGCGGCGATGCTCGGCATCATCGCCCGCAAATTCCAGGAGCAGACCAAAGCCCCCTTCGACCGGCTCGACTGCAGTTTCACCTTGCTCGACCTCGAGTCGCCGAAGCATTCGCTGAGCACGCGGGAAAGCACGGATATCCGGGTGGTTTCGGACCAGTTCGGGCCGGTCAAGCTGACCATCACCCGGGCCGAATTCGAGGGCGCGATCGCGCCCCTCATCGCCAAGGCGGAGCAGGCCTGCGAGCACATGCTGCAGGCCAACCGGATCTCCAAGCACGACCTCCAGGAAGTCTTCATGGTCGGCGGGCCCTCGCGCATCCCCGCGCTCCAGGCCAGCGTACAGCGGCTACTGGGCCGGAAGCCCCTGATCCGGGAACCGGACCATGCGGTGGCCCGCGGGGCCGCCATCTTCGCGGCGCTCAAGACCGACCCGGCGAAGCTGACCCACCTGCAACGCGCCGCCATCGGCACGTCCAAGGTCATCGACATCACCCCCCATTACTTTGGCATCGCGCTCCACGAGGCCCACTCGACGACCGCGATGTATAACCGGGTGCTCATCGAGAAAGGCCTGCCGGTCCCCTACTCGATGGTGAAGCGCTTCCTGACGAGCGAGGGCGAGAACCGCAACGGCATCCGCTTGATCATCACCCAGGGGACGCGGGAGGAGCGCGACCTCGCGAAGGTCAAGATCCTGCACGACAAGCCGGTGCCGATCAACCCGCGCGGCCGGGCGGGAGAGGAGATCGAGGTCACCTTCTCCTACGACGCGAACGGGATGATGGGCTGCGTCCTGCACGAGCTGACGACGGGCAAGAAGACGAAGCTCAACCTTCAGGCGAACTGAGCCATGCGCGAGGACGTCGCCGCCGGTCGGCCCGCGAACATCATCGGGATAAGACTCGGGACTACGAAGACGATGGTCGCTCGTTTAAACGAGAACGGCAAGCCCGAGGCGACCTATAACATCGATGGCAACCCGATCACACCCTCGGTCGTGATGTTTGATGATAAAGGCGACGTCGTGGTTGGCTCCGAAGCCAAGAAGTTCCTTGGCACGGGCGTCTCCGATGTTTTTGCCGAGTTCAAACGCGAATTAGGAACCGGGGAAAGCTGGTCAGCCTCTGGTCGTCGCGTCACGCCAGTAGAACTCACCGAGCTTTTGCTCAGAAAGGTTGTCGGAGACTATGCGGAACAATACGGCGAACCGGAAGTCATCGTCATCACTTGGCCAGCCAACTTCCGCAACGAACAGCGCGAAGCCACCAAGGAAGCAGCCAAAAGGGCAGGCCTGAAAAACGTCCATTACCTCGATGATCCTGTTGCGGCGGCGCTCTTCTACGGCATCGATACGTACCTAGACGGCAAGTATGTTGTCTACGATTTCGGCGGCGGCACCTTCGACGTCACCCTGATCGAGGCCCACGGCAATCGCATCGAAGTTATCTACCAGGACGGCGTTCAACAGCTCGGAGGCAAAGACTTGGACAACGCCTTGCTCAAGATCATCGGCGAGAAGTTCCGCGAAAAAACGGGGCACCAGTTCGATGCGGTCGAATGCAGTTTCGACAAGCTCGCCCTCGAGAGCAACAAGCACATCCTCTCAGTTCGTCCCTCCGTCTCCATCCTGCTTCGCTCGGTCAAGTGCGGCATGGTCCGCATCGACGTAAGCCGCCTCGAGTTCGAGTCAGGCATCAACCACCTGATATCTCAGGCCGAGATGGCTTGCGAGAACGTACTCCGTCGCGGCAAAGACGACCCCTCCCAGCACATCAAGATGAGCGACATCAAGGGAATCTTGATGGCTGGTGATACCTCCTGCGTCCCGGCGGTACAGGAATCCGTCTCCAAACTGTTTGGCAAGAAACCTCAGTTGAAGAACCCGATACAAGCCATCGCCTTTGGTGCGGCAATCTACGCCGCCCACAAGGCTAGCAATGGCACCCTAAACGTCCTTCAGGCACGTGCCGTAGCTGATGTCGATATCGTTCTAGTCGCCCCGCACTTCGTCGGAACAAGCGTTCTGGAAGACGACGGTTCTGGAGTTTTCAACGACACCGTCATCGCCAAGGGCACCCCTTTACCCTGCAAGGTCGAAAGGACCTACTACACCACGACCCACAACCAAGCGGTGGTCAACGTGGACGTCACCCAATCGGCCATCAAGGAACGCGATCCAAATTTCGTCACCAAAATCTGGGAGGGCTCCCTGAAGCTCCCTCGCGGCTGCCCGGCGGGCTACCCGATCAAGGTGACGTTTTCTTGTGACATCAACGGGACAATCTCGGTCGATGTGGTGACGGGAGGAGATCAAGACGGCCCAGCGGTGACGGCTAAGCTCATTCGCCCCGGCCCGACTCCCCTGGGGCAGTAACGAATTTCTGCTTTTGCCGTCCGGCCTTCTTCAGCAAGCGCCCGTTTGGGCCCCCGATTAATCGGGAGCGACAAGGTGGGCGTTAAGGGGAAACCGATTTAGGATACGTCAGAGAGGCGGAAGGTGCCTTTCCGAGCGGGCTCCTCGTAAGCATCAAAGACCAAGTAACCAAAAACGAGCGAGGCCGCCCCGGAAAAGAACATGCCGCCCAAAAATTCGTGGACGCAGAGCGCGTCGTAGATGCCATGGATCGCGGCGACGGGGAGGATGAGCCACAGCAAGGTGAAGAACTTCGTCGAGCAGAGTTCGGAGAAGGTCGGGGTCTCCTTGAATTCCCTGAGAATCGACCTACCCACGATCATGGTCCAGGAGACGTGCAGCAATACGCACCAAAACGCCCGAACCAGGTAGATGGAGAGTCCGCAACCTGCGCGGAGATAATCCTGAAAATAGATGAACGATTCGGCCACCCCGAAAGCCAAGCCGGCCAGGATGTACGGCAACAGGCTCTTGCGGTGGCTGAATATGCCGATGAGCGGATGCAGGAGCAGGATGGCCACCGCAACCTTGCACAATTCCTCAGTGAACCCAACCCCCAGGGTGAAAGCCAGCATATGCCCCCACAGAGGCAAATCCACGCTGGTGAATGCGTAGCCACCACCCAGGATGAAAAGCAAGCAGGCAACCACGAAGGAGCCGATCACGATCTTCGACCTATTCCTACCGCCTCCTGCCAGTGAGGACAGCCCCTTTCCGACGTTCCGACCGCTTATCTTCGACTTTTCCGACGAGTCCGCAGCGTCGGCGACGAGCTTGAAGGTCTGGCGTCCTACTGCCTGAGTACCCAGGCACAGGCCGAGGCACAATAGCATGCCCGCCGCCATCGGCTTGATGGCGTTGAATTGGTGGATGCCGTTGCACTTAGCCTCCACCCGCTTGAGCACCAACACCATCACGACGAGCAAGGCGGCGAAACCAATGTAGGCGTCCGGAGTGATCTCCTTAGACCAACCCTGTTCCGCCAAGAAGGATGTGAAGCGCCAGAGGTCCACCTCGCGTTTATCGGCAAGAACACCCCTATTGTAAATTACTAAAAACCGATGGGAGACCAAGAGCCCCGTCCGCTTGGCCCAAGCGGAACGGAGTAAACCAAGGACCGCACCCCAACCCGCGCCCCTATCGCTTGGGCGTCCGCTGGTTAGGCCCCATCCAATATTCAACCCGGTCGAAGCCGATGAATCCGGCCACCTTGAAACGAATGAAGAAGAAATCCGACTGCTGGGCCGAGTAGTACCAGTAGATGATGTCTTCCCCGGCCACGACACGGTTCGGTTCGCCCAGCAGATCCGTCACCTCGGATTTCGTCATACCGACCTTCAACGAGTCCTAGGCGGAGGCGGGCTTGGTCTGGTTGATGTTCCCCTGACCCTGCGGCGTTGGGGCGGGGACCTGGACCTCACGGATGACGATCTTCTCGACGGGCACCTCGACGCGCTTTTCGACTTCCTTGATCACCACCCGTTCGACGATGCGCTCAACCGGCACCTCGACGCGCTTCTCGACCTCCACGCGGCGCTCGACCAGCTCGACCTTCACCTCGGGGAAGAGATACCGACCGGCAAGCGCGCCGACCACCAACCACAGCAGACCAACTAACAAGAAGCGCGCAAAACCCAAACTGGCCCTATCTGATAGGGGCACGGTCCTAGGTTGCGGGACGGTCATAACGGAAAGAAGGCAGCTCTACTAGCTAAGGAAATGGCACCTCAAGGCTCATTCCACGAGTCAACCAGATCGCGGACAAAAGTAACCGTAGCGGGCGCACCAAAGTAGCTGTCAGGTCCATAAGACCAAACCTCAGAATACCCGCCAATAATCTTCCTAGGCTCTCCCAGAAAAACGCGGACCGTTTCGCGAGAAAGACCCTTCTTTATCTGTCGCCATGCTAAGATTGTTGGCGGAACCGCGGCGATAGGTTTTTCGACGACTCGATCGCGATAAACAATTTTCTCGACCGGCACCATCACGGTTTTTTCGACGATCTTCTCTACGGGGACCTCGACACGCTTCTCGACGATTTTCTCGACCGGGACCTCCACCCGTTTCTCCACGACGCGATCGACGTATTTGACGACCTCAAACGGTACCTGCTTCTCGACAATCCGGTCGACCGGCACCTCCACCCGTCTTTCTTTCTCGACGACGAATGGCTTGGGTATTTCGAGGGGGAAGAAAGCTCGCCCGGCCAGGAGCCCCACGAAAAGCAAGCCAGCGCCAACGCCAAAATGTGGGGCTTTCCACTGCGTCTTGGTCATCCTGTCTTCATTCGTCTCACGCATGATTCTTTTGGGGCTTGTTGAGATTGGAGGTGAAATTACCGAGGAGCCAGCCCGAGATCGCCAAGCCAAGGGAGATGATGGGATTGGAAAGGGCGAACTGCCACGGACTAGGCTGGCCCAACGCGACATTGGTTAGGCCAAACAGCCAACAGAGGGTGCCGGCGACCAAGACGCGCCAAAGGGCCTCTCGTGCCGAAATCTTCTGCCCGGCGACGAAACCGACCAAGGCGAGGCAGGAAACGTTCGCGCACCCTCCGACGAAGACGCCCGTCTCGAGGGAGATCGGCGAAAGTCCCAGGCATAAACCGACGACGGCTCCCGCCAGCAAAGCCAAGAGGATGCCAACCGCTTGGTTGGGAAAGGGCTTTGCTTCAGGTGAGGCTAGGGGGGCCTCAGTTGTTGGGACGATTTCTCTCATCAATATCTAATGGACTAGTACGGCCACCATCCCGGGGAAACCCAAATCCGTCCGGTAACGTGCGCACAGCAACCTAGCCTAGCGCTGGATGTTTTCAGCGCCCAAAGCCTAGAACACCCCCAAGGAGGACTGAAAGTGGATGGCGAGAAGGCCCACGAGAAGCAGCACCCCGCCAACCACATGGCGCGACGTCTACCATGCCAGCCAGATGGATGGGTAAAGGAGCTACCATCGCTCATCCAGGCTGGGATGGCATACCTTTGGCAGGGTGGGGCTGGCGATTGCTTAAGATGACTTTGCCCCTAGCCGCATCACTTCCCGGCCGGGGCTTGGACCTCGACGACACGATAAGACGAGAGCAAGCCCCCTCCGCCAAAAACAACACATCCGACGACCTCGCCTCTACGTTCAAAAAACCAGTATAACCTCTCGTTATCCTGACGCGAAGCCTGCGGCGGACCAAGCAGGGTCTCCACCTCGGACTTTGACATGCCGTTCGTCACTGCAGCCCAGGCCCTTGCTACCAGCTTATCGGCGGGATCTTGGTCGCGCGGGAGTTCCCCCCCGCGGGATTTGGCTAATTTGTCCTGATTGAGGGTTTCCAACGTGCCCTCCGCCCGCCTCACCGGAGCCTTATCGGCTACCATAGGTACTTCGACGCGCTTCTCGACCACGCGATCGACATACTTGGTCACCTCTATCGGAATCTCGACTCGCTTCTCGACGATGCGCACAACCGGCACCTCGACGCGCTTCTCGACCTCCACGCGGCGCTCCACCACTTCAATCTTCACCTCGGGGAAGAGATACCGACCCGCTAGGACGCCAACCGCCAACCATAACAAACCTGCGAACAGGAAGCGCCCAAAACCTAAACTTGC
>JACCDX011643113.1_pt1 | contig 10575 bp, 9 predicted proteins | sample 7449681 | NCBI WGS metagenome assembly JACCDX01 (sample SAMN15323450, study PRJNA562643) | freshwater metagenome | isolation source: river surface water | place: USA:Blue River Watershed | collected 2017-08-18
GAAAAATTAAAGATTTAGAAAAATTAAAGATTTAGAAAAATTAAAGATTTAGAAAAATTAAAGATTTAGAAAAATTAAAGATTAAAATGTCAAAATATCATTTTTAAAAATATTTAAAAATATTTAAATATTTTTAAAAACCTATCGACTAGTAGTCCAGCAAAGAATGAAGTTTTAATTTTTTAGTTTTCCTATTAAAAATAGAGGAAAATTTTGAGCTAGAAACTTTAAGTTTTGAATTCTTTATTTCTAGCTATTTTTTGGTGCTATTTTTCAAAAGAATAATTCCTTTGAAAATTTAGAAAAATTAAAGATTTAGAAAATTTTCAAAAAATGTCAAAAACAAAAAATTTCGAAAAATGTCAAAAATATCATTTTTCAAAAAATATTTAAATGTCAAAAACAAAAATAATTTGACGTCAATAAAAGTTATTTTAAAATGTTAAATGTAAAACGAGCATTTTTAAAATTAATATTTTAAAAATGCTCGTTTTTAAAAAAATTACAATTTTGTCAAAAATTCACGATTCATTTTTTTAAAAATTACAATTTTTGACATTTAAAAATAACTTTTATTGACTTTGATTTTTTTGCTCGTTTTGACATTTAACATTTTCAAAATATCAAGCTCAAAAACAAAAATAAAACGTCAAAAATATAGGTTTAAAAATTTTGGAAAACGTTATTTTTGAAAATTTTGAGCTTGATATTTTTTGAATCTTTAATTTTCAAAAATAGAAGGAAAATGAAGTTTCTAGAGACTTTCAGAGGAAATTTTAAATTTTAAAGTTTAAAACGAAGTTTAGAAATAAAGGTTCAAAATTTCAAAATTTCAATATAAACTTTAAAATTTCAATATAAACTTTAAAATTTCAAAATTTCAATATAAAGGTTCAAAATTTCAATATAAAGGTTCAAAAAAATAAAGATTTAGAAAAATTAAAGATTCAAAAACGAAGTTTAGAAATGATCTTGTTAAAATCTAAAAAATGAATTTCTAAAAGATCATTTCTAAAATTCATAAATTTAACAGACCTTAAAGCTAAAAATCTAAAAAGCTTAAAATGACGGAAATTTCATCTTTTTCACCAGAATATCTAAAAAATAAAGCCGATTATGATTATTTGACTTCATCGATGGAAAATATCAAAGAGAAATGGAAAGAAATTCCTTTTACTAAGGAAAATATAGAGAGAAATATTTTGGATATCACAAATGAAATGAATTATCATATTACAAAAATTAACTCCAAAAATAAACTTGACACTATAATGTTCACTGATGAAATTATTATGGAAAAATTCAGATCTTCTTTACAACGTGAAATTGAACGGAAATATCAAAACTATCAGAAATATCAATTCTATATTAATCGAGACAATATAGAAAAGATTTTTGCTTCTGTTCAAAATGAGATTCCTAAATCTCTCGATTATTACAAAGTTTTTACAAATATACTAATTCAGAAAATTATTATGGAGAATCCAGGATTCACGTATAAATTGCGTTTAGATCTTATTTATGAGTTTCCTCATCTACCTTGGATGATTGGTAATCAAGAATTTTATCTCGGTCCTTCAGTTTTAAATCTTCTAAATGACGAATTTATGTCTTTTTTTAAAAAAAATATTAATTTGGATTGGAATTATATTATGTTTTTTAAATTGATCGAAAGAACAAACACTATTCCGCTTTTTAATCGACATTTTACTTACGAGTCTATAATTTCAATGATACAACAAAGTTCTAAAAATGAAGATTTAAAACTCTTACATAAAATAACTTTCACTGAAGCATGTGCTTTAAATTTTCATCTAATTGTAAGGATGGGAGATTCATCAATTTCACCTATGGAATTTCTTAATTATGAGAATTTTGCTAAAGATATTGATAAAAAAGGCCTTGATGCTTTAATGTCTCATCCTAAATTTGAATTTAATTCTACATTTAAAGAACTTTTGAAAAATTGGCAAAATTCTCAAAATGAAGAATTTTGCTAAAGATATTGATAAGACCCTTTAATGTTAGTAAATCTTCACGGGAAAATATCAAAGGAAGAAGCTAGTAGAACAAAGTTTTCAAAAGAATAAGGACGAAAGGAGATTCGGATGATAAAAGATACTATCGTCGGGTCTTGAAAAAATAGTTCTTGAATTTTTACAAAATTTTGTAAAAATTAATTTTTCTTTGTTAAGGATTGGTGTTTTTTGTTTCAATGACGATTATTTGAGATGATAAGGAAAATATAGAATTAAATTTAAAAATTGACCGCTAACATTTTTAGATTTTTTAGCTTAAAAATCTAAAAAATGAATTTCTAAAAGATAATTTCTAAAATTCATAAATTTAACAGACCTTTAAGCTAAAAAGCTAAAAATGACGGAAATTTCTGATTTTTTCCCAGAATATCAAAAAAATAAAACCGATTATAATTATTTGGTATCATCGATGGAAAATATCAAAGAGAAATGGGAAGAGATTCCTTTTACTAAGGATAATATGAAGAGAAATATTTTGTTGATTACAAATCAAATGAATCATCATATTAAAAAAATTAAATCCAAAAGTGAACTTGATATAGTATTATTTAGTTTTAAAATTATTTTAGAAAAATTCAAATCCTTTCAAAGTGAAATTGAACGGAAATATCAATTCGTAATTATCCATCGAGATAATATTGAAGAGATTTTTGCTTCTGTTCAAAACGAGATTGATAGTTCTCTTCAATATATGGATTATATTAAGTATATCGCTTCTGTCCAACGTACGATTCATAAATCTCTCGATTATTATAAAATGTTTACAAAAATACTAATCCAGGAAATTATCATGGATTATCCGGGATTCACGTATAAATCACGTTTAGATCTTATTTATGAGTTTCCCCATCTACCTTGGACAATCGGTAATGAAGAATTTTATCTTGGTTCTTCAGGTCAAAGTCTTCTAAATGATGAATTTATGTCTTTTTTTAAAAAAAATATTCATTTGGATTGGAATTATATTATGTTTTTTAAATTGATCGAAAGAACAAACAGCATTCCGCTTTTTAATCGACATTTTACTTACGAGGTTCTAGTGAAATTAGTAAAACAAAACCCTGAAGATGAACTTTGTGGTTTAAAACTGGGAGGGTATCCATTATGGAAAACAAGCTTCGCGGAAGCATGTGATTTACACCCCCTTCTAACATTTGGAAATTGTTTAGTTCTATGTGAAAATTGCGGAACTAAAGATGTAAATCTTTTCACACATGAGAGGAGATATTGTTGTAATGTTTGTAGAGATGTTGTAATGTCTCATCTCGATTTGAGAGGAGAATCTTCAGGGTTTTGTTCTACTAACTTCACGTCAAAATGACAAATGAAGAAGCTATTAGAACAAAGTTTTCAAAAGAATAAGGATTGAAGATCGACAACCCGTATCTTATGTTAAAATTATATAAAAATTTTATCAGATTGATGATTCAACCTCGAATGAAAGGAGATTCGGATGATAAAAGATACTATCGTCGGGTCTTGAAAAAATAGTTCTTGAATTTTTACAAAATTTTGTAAAAATTCATATCAAAGATTTTTCTTTGTTCTTCATTTTGAAAATATAGAATTAAATTTAAAAATTGACCGCTAACATTTTTAGCTTTTTTAGCTTAAAAATCTAAAAATGAATTTCTAAAAGATAATTTCTAAAATTAAAAAAATTATAAAGCTAAAAAGCTAAAGAGTTAAAAATGACGGAAATTTCATTTTTATCCAATACAGAATATCTAAAAAATAAAGCCGATTATGATTATTTGAAGTCGTCGATGGAAATAATCAAAGAGAAATGGAAAGAAATTCCTTTCACTAAGGATAATATGGAGAGAAATATTTTTACGATTGCAAATGAAATGGATTATTATGTTACAAAAATTAGACGACCCAAAAGTGAATATTATACTCTAATGTTCATTGATGAAATTATTATGGAAAAATTCAAATCTTTTCAACGTGAAATTAAACAGAAATATCAATTCAATATTAATCGAGATAATATTGAAAATATTTTTGCTTCTGTTCAAAACGAGATTAATAAATCTCTCGTTTATTATGGTTTTTTTACAAATATGCTAATTCAAAATATTATTATGGAGAATACAGGATTAACTCATAAACACCGTTTAAATCTTATTTATGAGTTTCCTCATCTACCTTGGACAATTAGTAATCAAGAATTTTATCGTTATTCTTCAGGTCAAAGTCTTCTAAATGACGAATTTATGTCGTTTTTAAAAATAAATATCCACGGGGATTGGAACTATTTGATGTTTTTTGATTTGATTGAAAGGACAAGCAGATACAAAATATGGATTAATTGGATTAACTCCATATCCATATTTCTAACAATTGCTGACTTAGCTAAAATCTAAAGGATTTCAACTAATGACGTGAGTCGCAAAAGTTTAAGGGTTGTGTATCATCAACCCGAGACAATAAGTCTCGATTTAATTTTGACTGAAATATTTAATCCAAATATTTCTTGCTCCGTGAATATCCCTGTCTAAACCATATCCACAAGAAGAACAGCTATAAAAAGTTTGACCTTTTACATCATCTTTTACTGTTCCACAATTTCCGCAAGTTTTAGTAGTGAAAGATTCATCTACTAAAATTAGCTTACTTCCATATTTTTCACAAAGATGAATTAGTTTTTGCTGGAAACGAAAATGGGACCAACCATTCAATCTTCTCTTATTTACAGATACCATCTTTTTATCCTTCTGCATCACAGAGGTGCCAAATGTTGGAAGGAGAATATATCTATAATTTTTAGCTAATACAGAACCGACCTGATTGTGTAAATTATGTATAACATTCTGAATTTTAAGTTCCAGTTTGTTAATTTTCTTTCTTAAATTTTGACGAGTTCTTCCCTTTTTACTTTCCCTAACGGATTTTAATTTATCAATTCTTTCGTGAAGTTTTATCATTAAAGTCTTCTGTTCTTCGCCAATTTTATAGATTTGGCCATTTGGAGAATATCCAGTTTGAAATGTTCGAATTCCGGGGTCTAAAGCTATACTATGTTGATTACAATTTATAGGTTGTGTTGTATCAGGAATACAAAAGATAAAATAATAAGCTCCTCTATTACAAACTAGCCGAACATCACTAGAATTAAAATTAGGACCTAATTGTTTCAGCTTTTTCATATATCTATTCTGAATTTTAAATAGTGAATCTTTTTTAAGAGAACCCCGAAAAACATGAAGTCCATCTTCTTCTAAATTAAATGTTCGATTATCAATCCAACAGCTTTGTTTTGGATGTCTTTTATTTCTAAATTTTAACTGAAAATTTTGTATATTTCCCTTCATTTTATTACTTACACAGGTGGAATAAGCAATGACAGCTTCATTAACTGATAAATCTCTGGTATCATAAGGGACCAACTTTTGCCATTGTTCTCCATTTTTATTTAAATCTTTCTTTTTCTTAATAACAACATCTCGTAGAGATTCTCTTGAAATTTTCAGATTCCAAGGGATTTCTTTATGTTTATCACATAGAAAACTACCTGGGACTTTTTCGTTTTGACAAGAGAAACCAGATTTTTCATAAACACAAGTTATTTTCTTTTCAAAATAAGCTTTTCTTTTGTTGTATCTTTTATTTATTTCTTCTACTGCTCTATTATAAAAATATCTTCCAGCAGAAAGCAGTCTCTGTAGATAAATCTTTTGTTCTTTATTGGGTAAAAATTTAATTTTACAAGAGATTATTTTTTCACTAGTGGATTTAGGAAGAGGAACATCAGAAATAATATGTTTTGATATTTCCTCTTGTTTCAATTCTGACCAATAAAGGTTTTTATTTTCGGAACATTCAAAATTACTTGGGTTCCAGATGGATTTATTTAAATTTTCAGAATTAGAGTTCCAGTAAGGAACATATTGTCGTTTTGAAGTTTTATTCATTTGTTCATTTTTATTAAATAATGTTGTCCTCTTAAAGCAAAAATGAAATGAAATATTTCATAACTTAATCCAATTAATCCATATTTTGTAGCAGTATTTCACTTTTTAGTCGTCATTTTACTTACGAGTTTATAATGAAATTAGTACAACAAAGTTCTAAAATTGAAGATTTAAAACCGGCGAGAGGTTTGGAAATAACTTTCACTGAAGCGTGTGCTTTATATTTTCATCTAATTTGTGAAATGGAAGATTCAACAATTTCACCTATGGAATTTCTTAATTATGAGAATTTTGCTAAAGATATTGATAAAAAAGGTCTTGAAGCCCTAATGTCTCATCCTGAATTTGATATGTCTTATGTTAGTAAATATCCTGAGAAGCCTTGGGATTGGAAATATCTAACTCTTCACGGTAAAATGACAAAGGAAGAAGCTATTAAGCTATTTGAATATTGTAGCAAAAATAAGGATTCATCTCTTATGTCAAAATTGTGTCAAAATTTTGACAGATTGATGATCCAACCTTGGATGAAAGGAGATTCAGGTGTTGAATTCATTAAGAAATACGGGGATATAATTCTTAACGAAGATGATAAAAGATACTATCTTCGGGTCATGAAGTCTTGAATTTTTACATTTATTCTTTTATTTAAATCGAAAATTAAGTCATTTTTCAAACTTAAATTAGAAATTAAAAAATAAATTAAAAAATAAATTTATTTTTTAATTTATAAGAAGATGAAAATTAAATTAGCACTTTTGATGATTTTAAACCTTCATTTTCAAAATTTGAAAATAAATTAGCACTTTTGATAATTTCATTACATATTTTATTTTCGGAATCAGTGTTTAAAAAATGAAGTGTTTTATAAAATTCATTCTTAAGAGACGAAATCTTAAGATTATTTTGGATAATTTCAATCTTAAGATGTTTATTCTCATCCACGAGAGAATTTATTCTCTCGTTTAAAGAAAAAATAAGAGATTTAGGTGATTTTCCTTCAAAAGATACACATTCTTTTTTCATTAAAGAATAGAACATTTTTTCAAAATAATTCTGAAATTCGGCAGGTATTGGAGCTATTTCTTTGACTTTTGATTCTAAAGAATCTTTAGAATTTTGTTCATATTTTTTCTGATGAGAATCTGAGGATTTTATATTCCGACATTTTTTACAAGAAGAAAATCTATCTTTGTAAAAATTTTTAGGATCATCTGATAAGCAATTTTTACAAAGATAACTTTTAGGATGTAAAACTCTATAACATTCTATACATATATCAAATCTTTTAGGTTTAAATTTACTATTTTCTGATGTATGACATACATGACATTTTTTCTCCATTTTTCTTATAAAAATTGGATTGTTTATACATTTTGTTATTTCTTCAACCAAAAAATCAATGTTGTATTTTAAATTGAAATTTTAATTTTCGGACTTGACCTTTCTCATTTTACTCCATTTTCTCATATTATCCAGAGAAAAATGACCTTTCACATTTTTGGTAAGAAATTTTGTTATTTCTTCAACCAAAAAATCAATGTTGTATTTTAAATTGAAATTTTAATTTTCGGACTTGACCTTTCGAGTTTCAAGTTTTAAAGGTCATTTTCTTATAATATTTGAATTTAATTCTGATTCAGAATTAAATTTTATCATATCAAAAATTAATATGATTAAACCTCAAACTTATTAATTTTTGAGGTTTAAGTTTTAAGGTTGAAGTTTTGGTAGCCTGCTACTTTTTACATCCTAAATATAGATACTTTTTGGCACTTATATTTAAGTTTAAATATAAGTTTTAAGTTTAAATATAAGTTTTAAGTTTAAATATAAGTTTTAAGTTTAAATATAAGTTTTAAGTTTAAGTTTTAAGATTAAGTTTAAAAAATATCTTATTAAAATAAAATAAGATATATAATTTTAATAAGTATTAATATAAAATTTATTATTTATAATATCAAATGGAACTTCATGAACAATATTCCCAAAATATTATAAAAGATGAAAGTTCAAAATTTATAAATAATAAATTTTATAACGATAACGGAGATGTTATATCTATTCAAATTAGTGATACAAGGTTTAATCTTATAAAATATAAAAATGAATTCGGTTTAATTCTAAACAAGATTAAACCTTATTTTAATTTAATATACAACATATTTTATAAATTAGAATTAGATGGAAATAAATATTTAATGTATAAATCAATTAATGATATTAGTTTATTAGAGTTTGAAAAATTCAATGTAAATTCTAAGAAAATTATAAACAGCAATATAACAGAAATTAGAAAAATATTAGTATTTAATTGGCTAATGTGTGTAAATCAAAATACATTATCAGAAGTTAAAAATAATATTAGAATAACAACTTTTTCGGATAATAGGGTCATTAATTTTAAAAATATTTCATCTTGTCATTTAAATTTAATTTTTAACTATTTTAACGAATCTTTAGAATTTAATAATATGTATTCAAAGAAATATTTAACTTCCGGAAGTAAAGATTTACCTAAAACGATTATCAAAGAATATTTTGATAATTCAATTGAACTTTTTTATGATTATGTATGTTTTATAATGGATGGTATTGACCCTACAAATCTTAAAATTGAACTTCTTAAGATTGTAAGAAAATATAATCAAGAATATATTCCTTGGGTTAATGTAGTATATGAAAGACTTCTTAGCGCTAAGAATCTTACACCTCTGGTATCGATAGATACGGGAACTTCGGAGGGAACTTCGTTCCTTGAATATTAATTTCTTAGATTTTATCTATATCAATTTCTTAGATTTTATCTATATCAATTTCTTAGATTTTATCTAAGAAATTTTAAATCTATCGATATCAGAGGTATGAGATTCTTATCATATACACTAAGTGCAAACTTTCCAGAATCTCATACCTCTGATATCGATGTTTCTAAGCCAAATAGGATTGATTAAAATAATGATTAAAATAACAAGAATTAAAATAGTTAAACCAAATAGCACCCAAAACCAAGCCGATATAGTCTCTTCCTCTATCGGTGTATCAGAAACCACTACTAAACCTTTTGGAATTTTCGTCCCTGAATTTTGAGATTTTTTTCCACTCATTTTAAATTAGAATATTTTATTTTTAAATTTAAAAATAAAATTTTATTTTTAATTTTCAGAATCTTTTATAATCATTTAATTTTCAGAATCTTTTATAATCATTTAATATTACCGATATTAAATGAGATTATATAATCTCATTAATATTGCTAACACTTCGAAGTAAATCTCCGACAACTTTATAAATAGAAGGATAATAAAAACCATCAAATTTAACACTTTTCCCAGATTTAATCAGTTCATAAAATTTATCTTCTCGAATCCAAAAAATTCCTTTTGTTTCAGATTCCACAACAGAAGATAAATTTTTAAAATATTCATAAATAGTTGAATCAATAAGACTAGAAGTATCGGAGCTTTCGACACCGGAATCAACCCTTAGAGCTTTGGTCCTGGAATCAGAGATTCTTAGACTTTCAGTCCTGGAATCAGAGATTCTTAGAGCTTTAGCTCCGGGATTAGTGCTTTCAGTATCGATTCTTAGACTTTCAGTCCTGGAATCTTCGATTCTTAAAAACATAATAATGGTATTAAAATCATAAACAGCTGTCGAACAGTTATAAATTGTTTCAGGTCCAATTTTAAATACACCAAGACTCTCTTCTTCTAGTTCACGTGAAGCCGCACCAGCAAAGGTTTCATACTTTTTAACACCTCCTCCAAAATCTGTAAGATTTCCATATTTGCTATCAACAGCTAAACAAAAATATTTAATGGTTTCAAAGTTTTCTATTTCGGAAACTTCAGTGTCGAAGGTATTAGAATTTGAAATTCCGTCATATAATTCAGTGTCGAAGGTATTAGAATTTGAAATTCCGAGACCGGAGGTCTTAATTTCAATATACGGAATAACACCCGAACGACGAAATGTTCTATTTAAAGGAATATTTATAGATGGAGATTTATAAGAATAATATACGTTATTATAAGGAAAATTTATAATGATACCTTCATCTAGATCTTTTTCATTTATATTTTCACGAAAATTATATTTAATATGTTGATTCTTTTTATATTGAATTTTATTTGAATGAATTATCATTGTATAATCTTCATTGTTATAATATGTATTCATTTTTTGAAATTAATTTCAATGTTATATTATTCTTTACAATGTTATATTATTCTTTACAATGTTATATTATTCTTTACAATGTTATATTATTCTTTATGAGATTCAAAAAATTAAAAATTCAATTCTTATGAACTCTTGAAATGGAGTTAAAAAGTTAAAAAGTCGAAAATTAATTAATTAATTTTTAAGTTAAAAAGTTAAAAAGTTAAAAAGTTAAAAAGTTAAAAAGTCGAAAATTAATTAATTAATTTTTAAGTTAAAAAGTTAAAAAGTTAAAAAGTCGAAAATTAATTAATTAATTTTTAAGTTAAAAAGTTAAAAAGTCGAAAATTAATTAATTTTTAAGTTAAAAAGTTAAAAAGTTAAAAAGTTAAAAAGTCGAAAATTAATTAATTTTTAAGTTAAAAAGTTAAAAAGTTAAAAAGTTAAAAAGTTAA